>Ga0194120_10004524_pt1 | contig 21338 bp, 21 predicted proteins | sample TA2MahCa65mmetaG_FD_148642 | JGI IMG/M metagenome (GOLD analysis project Ga0194120, IMG submission 148642) | Freshwater microbial communities from Lake Tanganyika, Tanzania - TA2015019 Mahale Deep Cast 65m | ecosystem: Environmental > Aquatic > Freshwater > Lake | place: Tanzania: Lake... | reverse complement strand
TGAAATACTGACGGTATGCGTCAGATAACGGCGCAGCTCATCAGACAATTGCAATAATTGCGATCTGTCCAGCCCGCGTACGTCAGCAGGGCTGTTGATAGTGCTTAAGAGTGGTAAGTCTTCTGGCAAAGTCATGGTGTTGTTATTCCTTTAAAACTGCCGGTATTATCAAGATCAATGGCTACGTTCAATGATGTACAGTGATAATTCACGCAGTAAATCGGCTTCCGCACCAAAACTGCTTAAGCTGGCAATCGCCTGTTCATGCAATTCTTGTGCTTTTTGTTTGGCGCCCGCCATCCCCAACAGAGCAGGGTAGGTAGGTTTGTCATTATCAGCGTCCTTACCTTGGGTTTTGCCTAGAGTTGATGTGTCGCTTTCAATATCCAGAATGTCATCCTTAACCTGAAAAGACAGACCGATGCATTTAGCATAATGATCCAGTTGTTTGGCTATAGCGGGGTCTAAATCCGTTTTTGAAAGCGCAGCCAAGTTGACACTGGCACGAATTAAGGCGCCGGTCTTATGGATATGCATATTTTCCAGTTCAGGAAGTGTCAGTTTGGTGCCGACAGAGCCGAGGTCAATTGCCTGTCCACCAACCATCCCCTGAGAGCCGCTGGCGCGAGTCAGGCAGTGGATCATCTTAAGACGTGCTGCAGCATCAACTTCAATACTCGGGTCGGTGGCTAGGATTTCAAAAGCTTGTGCCTGTAAGGCGTCGCCGGCCAGAATGGCTGTCGCTTCATCAAATGCTTTATGGCAAGTCGGTTTGCCGCGACGAAGATCATCGTTATCCATGGCAGGTAAGTCATCATGGATTAAGGAGTAAACATGGATAAACTCAACGGCGCAAGCTGGGGCGTCTAACACTTCTTCTTTTAAGCCCAAGGCGCGTCCAGTGGCATAAGTCAGTAAAGGACGCATGCGTTTGCCACCATCCAGAACTGAATAACGCATAGCGGCATGCAGGGCTTGCGGCAAAATGTTTTCACTAGGCAGTCTGCTGTCTAATGCTCGTTCAACACGATTTTGGCAAGCAGTTTGGAAGGTTTTCAGGTTACTCATTCAAATGGCTCCAGGTTTTGTTGGCCGTTTTTTTCTAAAAGAATTTGCACTTTCTGTTCGGCTTCTTGTAAAGATTGCTGACAAGCGCGAGTTAATTTAATACCTCGCTCAAAGGCTTTTAAAGACTCTTCTAAGGAAATATCACCTTGCTCCATCTGTTCGACTAATTTTTCAAGCTCCTCCATGGAGGCTTCAAAAACGGAGGTGGTTTTCTTTCTTGTCATGATTCAAATAGATATAAAAAAGACCGAGCATTATAGTATGAAATAGCGACAGACTTTAAGCGCGAGGCCTTAGCAGAATGTCGCTGTTCGATGGTATTGTTGCTTATGACTTGCTGATCGATGAAATACCCACCGCTTCGCGAATGCGCCGAATAAACGGTATGCTTATCTCACGGGCTTTTTCAGCGCCTTCGCGCAGTTGTTGTTCAATGTGTTCAGGAGATTCCAGCAAAGCTTCGTAACGTTCTCTGGCTGGGGTGAGTTCGTCATTGATTTTTTCAAACAAGACTTGCTTCATTTCGCCCCAGCCTATGCCTTCTGCATAACGTTGGCGAATCGCATCCACTTCCTGTGGGCTGGCAAATGCCTGATAGATGCCAAACAGCGTGCAGCCATCAGTATCTTTAGGTTCACCAGGCTCCAGCGAATTGGTTTTGATCTTATTGATCAGTTTGCGGAGTTTTTTCTCGGATTCAAATAAGGGAATCGTGTTGTTATAGCTTTTACTCATTTTGCGGCCATCAAGACCGAGCAAGGTGGCGGCATTGTCATCAAGAACGGCTTCAGGCAGCACAAAATGTTCGCCATAGACATGGTTAAAGCGGCTGGCAATATCACGGGCCATTTCAATGTGTTGGATCTGATCTTTACCCACTGGAACTTTATTGGCATTGAACATCAAAATATCGGCAGCCATCAGAATCGGGTAGCTGAACAAACCCATGGTAATGCCCTTGTCAGCATCACTCCCTTCAGTTTCCTCGTTTTCGGCAACAGCCGCTTTATAGGCGTGGGCACGGTTCATGAGGCCTTTGGCCGTAGAGCAGGTTAAAATCCAGCTGAGTTCTAATATTTCCGGAACATCTGATTGGCGATAAAACACGGCGTTAGACGTATCCAGTCCCAGAGCCAACCAAGATGCAGCAATTTCCAGGCTGGATTGTTTAACCCGATCAGGTTCCGTGCATTTTATTAAGGCGTGATAATCAGCCAAAAAATAAAATGGCCGACTGTTTTCATCTTTGCTGGCGTTAATGGCAGGACGAATAGCACCTGCATAATTGCCTAAATGTGGGGTGCCTGTGGTGGTAATGCCCGTAAGAACGATCGATTTTTCCATGTGTTGCTCTTTGATCCGAATGCAGACTAATTTGCCCATTTTACCCTATACCGACCTAATAATGAGCTAATCCTTAATTAAGCAGACTTTCTCCGGATAAAACTGCTAAAATTGAGGCCTTTTTGAACCTCCCTCTATTGTCATCCGCTAAATAGGGCGCAAAAAGTACATGACAAAATTTATCTTTATTACCGGCGGTGTTGTTTCCTCATTAGGGAAAGGCATTGCGGCTTCCTCTCTGGCAGCGATTCTGGAAGATCGAGGCCTAAAAGTCACCATCACTAAGCTCGATCCCTACATAAACGTTGATCCAGGTACCATGAGTCCCTTTCAGCACGGTGAGGTTTTTGTCACCGAAGACGGTGCGGAAACAGATCTGGATTTAGGGCACTATGAACGCTTCCTGAAAAACACCATGACCAAGAAGAATAACTTCACCACCGGTCAGGTCTATGAACAGGTATTGCGGAATGAGCGTAAAGGTGAATATCTCGGCGCTACCGTGCAAGTTATTCCGCATATCACCGATGAAATCAAACGCAGAGTGTTTGCGAGTGCAGAAGGGCACGATGTAGCGCTGATTGAGGTTGGTGGGACTGTTGGTGATATTGAGTCATTGCCGTTTCTGGAAACGATACGGCAGATGGGTGTTGAGTTAGGGCGTGATCGGGCATTGTTTATTCATCTGACGCTGGTGCCTTACATCAAATCAGCGGGTGAACTGAAAACCAAGCCAACTCAGCACTCTGTTAAAGAATTAAGAACGATTGGTATTCAGCCAGACATTTTGATTTGTCGTTCTGAACAACCGATTCCAGCGAGTGACAGACGTAAGATCGCTTTGTTTACCAATGTACCCGAGAAAGCAGTGATATCGGCTATTGATGCCGATACCATTTACAGGATTCCACTGTTGCTGCGTGAGCAAGGGCTCGATGACATTGTCGTTGATCAATTGCGTCTCGACGTTCCGCCTGCAGATCTTAGTGAATGGGAAAAAGTGGTTGAGGGCTTAACTCATCCCACAGATGTTGTAAAAATCGCCATCGTAGGCAAATATGTTGATCACACTGACGCGTATAAATCGCTCAATGAAGCATTAATTCATGCCGGTATCCATACCCGTCATAAAGTGACTATCAAATACATCGACTCCGAAACTATCGAAGCCGAGGGTACCAATGAACTGCGGGACGTGGATGCCATTCTGGTTCCCGGTGGTTTTGGTGAGCGTGGTGTAGAGGGGAAAATCTCGACAGTACGTTTTGCTCGTGAAAATAAAATTCCTTACCTCGGTATTTGTTTGGGTATGCAGTCTGCTGTTATTGAGTTTGCCCGCGATGTGGTTGGTCTCGAAGGTGCTCACAGTACAGAGTTTTTACCGAAATCACCTCATCCTGTGATTGGCTTAATTACCGAATGGATGGATGAAGAAGGTACGATCAATTTACGTGATGAAGATTCTGATTTGGGCGGTACCATGCGTCTGGGTGCTCAGAAATGTCAGCTGAAAGCCGATTCATTAGCCTTTGCACTCTATCAAAAAGATGTCATCACTGAACGCCATCGTCATCGCTATGAATTTAATAATCAATATTTAAAGCAACTTGAAAAAGCCGGTATGCGCTTTTCTGGTAAATCCCTGGATGGTCGGCTGGTCGAGATTGTTGAACTGCCTGATCACCCATGGTTCCTGGCTTGCCAGTTCCATCCGGAGTTTACTTCAACCCCTCGTAATGGACATCCCTTGTTCATGGGCTTTGTAGAAGCGGCCGCCAAACACAAAAATCAATCTCAAGCATAATCATGAAACTGTGTAATTTTGAAGTCGGTATCGATCAGCCATTATTTCTGATCGCCGGAACTTGCGTTATTGAAAGCGAACAAATGACTTTGGATGTGGCGGGTCGGTTGAAAGAAATCACCGATGAACTCAACATCAATTTTATTTACAAGTCTTCTTTCGATAAAGCCAATCGTTCCTCACTGGGTAGTTTTCGCGGTCCTGGTCTGGAAAAAGGCCTGCAAATTCTGGAAACCGTCAAACAACAACTGAATGTGCCGGTTTTAACCGATGTTCATGAAGATACACCTCTGGCTGAAGTCGCTTCAGTCGTCGATGTTTTACAGACTCCGGCATTTTTGTGCCGTCAGACCAATTTTATTCAAAGCGTTGCTGCTTTGGGCAAACCGGTTAACATCAAAAAAGGTCAATTTTTAGCGCCTTGGGATATGGCCAATGTCGCCAACAAAGCCAAAGCGACCGGTAATGAGCAAATCATGGTTTGCGAGCGTGGGGTCTCGTTTGGTTATAATAACCTTGTTTCAGATATGCGATCTCTTGCCGTGATGCGTGATACTGGCTGTCCTGTGGTGTTTGATGCCACGCATTCAGTACAGTTACCGGGTGGTCAAGGCAATTGTTCTGGTGGTCAGCGTGAATTTGTGCCGGTTTTATCAAGAGCAGCGGTCTCTGTCGGTATTGCCGGTCTGTTCATGGAAACCCACCCCAGACCTGAAGAAGCATTAAGCGATGGCCCTAATTCTTGGCCTTTGCACAGAATGAAAGAATTATTAGAAGTTTTAAAAACCCTCGATAAGGCTGTTAAATCCAGTCCTTTGATTGAAACCACACTATAAAAATAGGCAAGCGAATGGCAAGAATAGTTGATGTTAAAGCAAGAGAAATTTTGGATTCACGTGGCAACCCAAGTGTTGAAGCGGAAGTCTATTTGTCTTCAGGTGTTGTCGGTAGCGCAATGGTACCTTCCGGTGCCTCAACCGGTGAGCGTGAAGCTATCGAACTGCGTGACGGTGACAAATCCCGTTACCTCGGTAAAGGTGTGTTGACTGCGGTTAACAACGTTAACACCGAAATCCGTGAAGCTGTGATCGGTTTGGATGCCAATAATCAGGAAGCGCTGGATCAAAAAATGATTGATCTGGATGGCACTAATGCAAAAAGCCGTTTGGGCGCCAATGCTATTCTGGGTGTATCACTGGCTGCTGCCCGTGCTGCTGCTGCAGAAGCGGATAAACCGGTTTATCAATTCCTGAACACCACCGGTGAATTTATTTTGCCTGTTCCTATGATGAACATCATCAATGGCGGTTCACACGCTGATAACAGTGTTGATTTGCAAGAATTCATGATTTTGCCAGTGGGCGCACCGACTTTCCGTGAAGCGATTCGTTACGGTGCGGAAGTTTTCCATAACCTGGCCAAAGTATTAAAAGGTCGTGGCTTGGCTACAACGGTTGGTGATGAAGGTGGTTTTGCACCGAATCTGCGTTCTAACGAAGAAGCAATCGAAGTGATTCTGGAAGCGATTGATAAAGCCGGTTATACAGCGGGTAAAGACATTTATCTGGGTATGGACGCCGCGGCTTCTGAATATTTCCATGATGACAAATATGTTTTGTCTGCTGAAAACCGCAGCTTCACTTCTGCTGAAATGGTTGATTTTCTGTCAGTATGGGTTGATAAATACCCAATTATCTCTATCGAAGACGGTCTGGACGAAAACGACTGGGCTGGCTGGAAATTGCTGACTGAAAAATTGGGTAACAAAATCCAGTTGGTAGGTGATGATTTATTCGTAACCAACCCCGCTATCCTGAAAGAAGGTATCGATAAAGGGATTGCGAATTCGATTCTGATCAAAGTTAACCAAATCGGTACTTTGACTGAAACTTTAGCGGCGATTAATTTGGCTAAAGCGTCTGGTTATAGCTCTATCGTTTCACATCGTTCAGGTGAAACCGAAGATACGACAATTGCTGATTTGGTCGTTGCGACCGGCACTGGACAAATCAAAACTGGTTCTTTGAGCCGTTCAGACCGTGTTGCTAAATACAACCGTCTGATGAAAATCGAAGATGAATTAGGTAGCAAAGCGCGTTATGCAGGTCGTAGCGCATTCAGAATGCTGCCTTAATCTTAATTGATGCTCTGTCCCGGGCCGGATGATTCTGGCCCGGAATGAACGGGAGACTCGCCATTAGAATTCTGGTTATCGTCATCATTCTGCTGATTGCTCACTTCCAGTACCGTTTATGGTTGGGCGATGCTAGTCTGTCGCAAATTATTGAGTTTCGTGATCGTCTCGAAGCCTTAAGCAAAGACGCCCAAGAAAAGAAAGATCGTAACGCCGGTCTTTATGCTGAAGTAGTCGATCTGCGTAAAGGTCTGGAAACCATAGAAGAGCGTGCCCGTTATGACTTGGGTATGATCAAAGAAAACGAAACCTTCTTTCAAGTCTTAGAAACCCATGACTAACTCCAATTCCTGCTGGGCCGTTGTGCCTGCAGCCGGTGTCGGTAAGCGTATGCAGGCCGATCGTCCTAAACAGTATTTGCCTCTGCTTGGTCAAACAGTCATTGAACATACCTTGCAACGCTTGTTAGATTCAGCTGCATTTCAGGCTGTTTCGGTAGCGATTTCTGTCGAAGATCCTTATTGGCCAGAATTACCCATTTCACAAAATCCCGCAGTGATCACTGCGCCGGGCGGAAAAGAGCGTGCCGACTCAGTGTTATCGGCCCTAAAAGCTCTGGAAGGCAAAGCGCATGAGGATGACTGGGTTTTAGTGCATGATGCTGCGCGTCCTTGCATCACTTCGGGTGACATTCAGCATTTAATTGCCAGTCTGGCACAGCATCCTGTTGGCGGTATTCTGGCTTTGTCATCTCACGATACGTTAAAGCAAGTAGAGGGCGACCAGATTGTCGCTACTATTAACCGCCAACAGATCTGGCGGGCCTTGACGCCGCAAATGTTTCGATACGGTATGTTACGTCAAGCATTACAAAATACTGAAGGCAATCCGGCTGTAACCGATGAAGCCAGTGCTCTGGAGCTTTTGGGTTTTAGGCCCAGTATTGTGGAAGGTCGTCCTGACAATATCAAAATCACTCGGCCGGAAGATTTGGAATTAGCCGCTTTTTATATGGAGCAACAAGCATGATACGTGTGGGTCAAGGTTATGATGTACACCGTTTTAATGACGGCGATCATATTATCCTCGGTGGTGTGACTATTCCTTATGAAAAAGGTCTGGAAGCGCATTCAGACGGTGATGTGGTGCTGCATGCTTTGGCGGATGCCATTTTAGGGGCAGCAGCCTTAGGTGATATCGGTAAACACTTTCCGGATACTGATCCCGAGTTTAAAGGCGCCGATAGCCGAGTGTTGTTACGTTATGTCTATACCATCGTGCAGGAAAAAGGCTTTTCGCTTATCAATGCCGATGTGACTATTATTGCTCAGGCACCTAAAATGTTGCCACATGTGCCAGCTATGCGGGCTAATATCGCCGCCGATCTTTTAGTGGATATTGATTGTATTAATGTCAAAGCCACCACCACCGAAAAACTGGGCTTTGAAGGTCGCAAAGAAGGCATTGCGGTTCAGGCAGTTGTGCTGATCGAAAAATAGTGCAATTCCCATCGGTTCAGTCGCTGGCTTTTGCCTATGGTGGGCCTGGCGCCCAAGGGCAGTTCAAATTGCAAACCGACGATTTTATCGTCGAAGAATTTTTGCCTTTCCAGCCAGAAGGGCAGGGCGAACATAGTTTTCTTTATATTGAAAAATGTCATGAAAACACCGAATACGTCGCCAGAGTGTTGGCTCGTCATGCCGGTGTCAGACAGCGTGATATTGGTTTCGCCGGACTCAAGGACCGTCATGGCCGCACTCGGCAGTGGTTTAGTGTCTGGTTACCTGGCAAACCTGATCCCGACTGGCAAGCCCTGAATTCCGAACAATTGCAGATTCTTAGTGTTACGCGTCATCCCCGCAAACTGAAACGCGGGGTGTTGGCGGGTAATCGCTTCCAGATTCGTATTCGTCATTGGCAGGGCGATGTTGATCAAACCCATCAGCAACTAAAACTCATAGCTCAGCAGGGCTATCCCAATTATTTTGGTGAACAGCGTTTTGGTTTTCAGGGACGTAATCTGGAAAAAGCACTGGCCATGTTTGCAGGGCAAAAAGTAAAACCGGAATTACGTAGCATTTATCTATCGGCTGTCCGCTCATTTTTGTTTAATCAAATTCTTTCGGCCAGGGTTGAGACAGCTAATTGGAATCGAGGCTTGGCGGGGGAGGTGTTTCAATTAGCCGATTCGCATAGTTTTTTTAATACGACTGCAATGGATGAACAACTGGCGCAAAGAGTAGACAGCTTTGACATTCACCCAACAGCTGCTTTATGGGGTCAGGGCGAATCAACCGCAACTGCCAGTGCTTTCACAACAGAACAGGCTGTTATTGCAAGCTATCCTGAATTCGCTGCGGGGTTGCTTAAAGCCGGACTAGAACAAGACAGACGTGCTTTGCGGGTGATGCCAGTGAATTTGAGCTGGGAATTTGAGGCGGCCGACAGTTTACTATTAGCGTTTCAATTGCCGGCCGGTAGTTATGCAACCGCGCTGTTACGCGAAATCGTCACGCTTGGTGACTAATTAATCACTCGCTACTAATAAATCCAAGGCAAACATAATCGCATCTTCGCGTCCCTCTTTAGCAGGGTAATAGCCTTTGCGAACCCCGATTTCTTTAAAGCCTATGCTGCGGTAGAGATGAATGGCACCTGGATTGCTGGGGCGTACTTCCAAAAATACCTTTTCCGCACGGTAACGAACCGATTCAATCAAATGATTCATCAGTTTGCGCCCTACGCCACGACCTTGGAAATCTGGGCTGACACTGATATTCATGATATGGGCTTCACCGACTATCGCTGAAATGATAGCGTAGCCAACAATACGATCATTGGCATCGATACAAACCCAGCAGGTGTAGGTCATAGTACTGAAACAATCATTAAATACGCCTGCCGACCAAGGGAATTCATAATTAAGACTTTCTATTGCTAACACTTCTTCCATATCCGCCTGATCCATACGGCGAATTTTTAGCAGATCAGCTTCTTTGACTGAATCTGGAAAAACCTTGGCATAAAATTCCCGATCCGCGTCATACATGACAGTTTGTTTAAGTTTATGTAGCAGTTTCCACATGGTCAGAGACTTAAAGATTGATAGACAGCCATGGCGAATTGTAAATCTTCCCAGGCTTTAGCTTTTTCGCTTAAGGTACGCAATAAATAGGCCGGATGATGGACAACAACCAATGGGATGCCATTTAGTTGATGTTGTTTGCCACGTAAACGACTAAGCGGTGCTTGTGTCATCAGCAAATTTTGTGCAGCAATTCGACCAACCGCCAGAATAATGCGTGGTTTAAGCAAGTCAATTTGGGCGTGTAAAAAATGTTCACAGGCTTTCAGTTCATTGATTTGGGGATCACGATTTTCCGGTGGTCGACATTTCAGCATATTGGCAATATAGACATGCTGGCGACTCAGACCGATTGCTCGCAGCATTTCGTTGAGTAATTGTCCCGCTTTGCCGACAAAAGGTTCACCTTGTAAATCTTCGTTTTGGCCGGGGGCTTCACCGATTAATAACCACTCAGCTTGACGATTGCCTACACCGAAGACGGTTTGAGTTCGTGTTTTCGCTAAGCTGCAGGCCTGACAGCTTTGCACCTGCTGTTGCAGGTTTTGCCATTTGTCGTGAATCTGTGCCGCTTGAGTCGGCAGGGCCTCCGCCAAGGAAGCAGGAGATGTCTGGCGCTTAACCCAGACATCTATGCCCATTGCTTCCAAATACTGCAGGCGGGTTGCTTGATCCATGAATGCTCAGTGCTTAAACATCACCGAGTTGCGGGTGCTGTTTGAAATTTGCACTTTGCAGTTTGTTCACCGCGTTAATATACGCTTTGGCTGAAGCAATGACGATATCTGTATCAGCACCTGAGCCGTTCACAATACGACCGGCTTTTTCCAGACGAACGGTCACTTCACCTTGTGCGTCAGTGCCTGTGGTGATGTTGTTCACCGAATAAAGCGCCAGAGTGGCACCCGTGTTCACCAAGCTTTCAATGGCTTTCAGACTGGCATCTACCGCACCACCACCCTGCGCTTGTCCGGCGAGTTCTTTGCCGTCGACACGGATAGTCACCGAAGCAACCGGTACTTCGCCGGTTTCTGAACACACTTTTAGGCTCAACAATTTGATCTGCTCATCTTCCGCTTCAAAACTCTGTTCGGATATCAATGCCTGTAAGTCTTCGTCAAAGATGTCGTGTTTTTTATCAGCCAGTTGTTTAAAACGAAAAAAAGCATCGTTTAAATCTGTTTCGCTTTCAAACTGCACCCCTAATTCTGCCATACGGGTTTTAAAGGCGTTACGTCCAGAGTGTTTACCCAATACCATGCGATTAGTGGTCCAACCTACATCCTCAGCCAGCATGATTTCGTAGGTTTCACGGTTTTTCAAAACACCGTCCTGATGAATGCCCGATTCGTGGGCAAAGGCATTGGCACCGACGATGGCTTTATTAGGTTGTACCGGAAAACCGGTAATCGATGACACCAGTTTGGAGCAGGTGACGATTTCGCGGGTATCCAGTCCGGTGTCGCATTTGAAAAAATCCTGACGGGTACGAATTGCCATTACCACTTCTTCTAAAGAGGCATTCCCAGCGCGTTCACCCAAACCATTAATGGTACATTCAACCTGACGGGCACCATTCATGACTGCCGACAAAGAATTCGCCACAGCCAAGCCAAGATCATTATGGCAATGCACTGAAAAAATGGCTTTATCAGAATTGGGAATGCGATTGATCAGGTTGGCGATAGTGGCGCCAAACTGTTGCGGCATGCTATAGCCCACTGTGTCTGGGATGTTTAAAGTAGTTGCGCCGGCATCGATCACCGCTTCCAGAATCCGGCATAAGAAGTCTTCTTCAGAGCGACCTGCGTCTTCTGGCGAAAACTCGACGTTGTCGGTGTATTGTCGCGCTCTTTTGACCGCACGAACGGCATACTCAATCACCTGATCTGGGGTCATATTGAGTTTTTTCTGCATATGAATCGGTGAGGTCGCGATAAAAGTATGAATACGCGAACTATTAGCGCCTTTTAGAGCTTCACCGGCACGATCAATGTCTTTATCCAGTGCACGTGCTAATCCGCAGACTGTGCTGTCTTGAATAGTGTCGGCAACCGCTTGTACAGATTCAAAATCGCCCTGACTGGCCGCTGGAAAGCCGGCTTCGATGACGTCGACCCGCATTCTTTCCAAGGCGCGGGCAATTCGGACTTTTTCATCGCGGGTCATCGATGCGCCCGGGCTTTGTTCGCCATCGCGCAAGGTAGTGTCAAAAATAATTAATTTGTCTTTCATGAGAACTCCATCATGAAACTATCGACTTAGGTGTCGGGTGAACTAAAAGGGTAGTGTGTTTGCGTGAGTATATAGATGCCCATCAGGGCAGCAGGCGTAGCAAACTATGCAACAGCAATTGCGGCTGTGCACAAAAATGGATGGGCTGTGATTGCGGTCTAAGCGTTTTCATAGGTCAAATATACTGTATTGCTGGCTAGGGCTCAAGTATTGAAGTACTCGGACTGCTGCCAGTAATCAGATTGCGTAATAGTCCCGGTACCAGGCTACGAAACGTCGGACACCTTCATCAATACTGGTCGCCGGTTTGTAATGAACGTCCTTAACCAATGCTGCAACGTCGGCGTAGGTATCGGGCACATCACCGGGTTGCATGGGTAGCAGGTTTTTTTCCACCTGACGGCCAAGGTGGCGTTCCAGTGTCTCAATAAAATCCAGTAATTGAACAGGTTCCTGATTACCGATATTGTAGACTCGCCAGGGCGCGCGACTGGTCGCCGGATCCGGTTGCAGGCCGCTCCATTCCGGATTCGCGGTGGCAGTATGATCCAGGGTTCTAATGACACCTTCAACGATATCATCGACATAAGTAAAGTCACGGCGATGGTTACCATAATTAAATACATCGATGGGCTTGCCGGCCAGAATGGCTTGGGTAAACAAAAATGGCGCCATGTCCGGACGTCCCCAGGGACCATAGACTGTAAAAAAGCGCAGCCCCGTTGTCGGTAACTGATACAGACTGCTATAAGAATGCGCCATTAATTCATTGGCTTTCTTAGAGGCAGCATAAAGACTGAGAGGGTGATCAACATTGTCATGCACCGAGAAGGGCATGGATTCATTAGCACCATAGACTGAGCTACTGGATGCGTAGACTAAATGTTCGACCTGATGGTGGCGGCATCCTTCAAGAACGTTGATAAAACCAACAATATTGCTGTCGATGTAAGCGTGTGGATTTTGCAAGGAATAGCGAACACCTGCCTGTGCAGCGAGATTGACTACTCTTTGAGGTTGGTGCTGGCGGAATAGTTGTTCCATCCCGGCTCGGTCAGCCAGATCAAGGCGAATATTGGTATAGCGACTGTAATCGTGCAAACGTTTCAGACGGTCCAGTTTGAGCTGAACCGGATAATAATCATTGAGGTTGTCGATACCGATGACTTCGTCGCCACGTTCCAGAAGCTTCAAGGCCAGTTGGTTACCAATGAAGCCTGCTGTGCCAGTTACCAAAATTTTCATAATCGTCCCTGCCTATTTTTTAACGATACTGCTCCAAGCTGCCAGCCAGACTTGTGATTCATAGCTGTCTGCCGATTTGGGTAAGTTTTTCAGTAAAACTTGTTGCAGGCTAGATTGCACAATACCGAAGAAATAACAATAAATCAGCATAGGATCCAAAGGACGAATTTCATTTTCAGTGATTCCGTTTTGTAAGATCCGTTTGATTTTGCTGAAAGCCGGCGTATCCATTAATGCGGGAGCTTCGGGTAAAAACTCTTTAGCATCCATAAACAGCAAAAATTTGATGACATCAGGCGCATCATCAGTGAGCCGAAACAATAAATCGACAATTTCACGCAATTGCTCGGAAGACTTCCGATTACGCCGACGAATATCGTCGATTGAAATACTCAAGCTGTCGAGTATGCTCTCGCGTAAAGCGAGTGCAATCGCTTGTTTAGTTTTGAAATGCTGAGTGATCGCGTTGGCACTGGTTGCACCGAGTGCTTCACGAATTTCCGGTAATGAGGTATTAAAATAGCCTTTATCGGCAAACAGTTTTAGGGCTGCCTGTAAAACTTGGTCTGAAGTGACGGTTTTAATCGGCGCGGATTCATTTTCTAATTCTAATTCTGGTTCCATGCGCGTTATATAACGTACTGAAGTATCAGGACGTATTTATTCTCTAATTGTTGATAGTGCGGCCATCAGGTAATTCACCATAGACCATAAAGTCAGAATGGCCGAAATATAGAGCAGCCAGTAGCCAATTGTAAAAATCGGCAGCTCTAAAAGGTCATTTCTGTACAGCAAAAAACTAATAGCTAACATTTGAGCGGTCGTTTTCCATTTGCCCAATTGTGAGACTTTAACTTTGGTCCTTTGACCGATTTCAGCCATCCATTCACGTAAGGACGCAATGGTAATCTCACGCCCGATAATAATGGCTGCCGGGATTGCCAGATAAGGATCGGCTTCGGCCTGAACCACTAAAATTAACACAAAGGCTACCATTAATTTGTCGGCAACCGGATCCAGAAAAGCACCAAAAGCAGTTTCCAGTCCCATTTTGCGCGCCAGATACCCGTCCAACCAATCCGTTAAACCGGCTATGGCGAAAATTATCGTACAAGCCAGACGTGCGAATTCCCAAGGCAAATAGAAAACAACTGCCAGTAAAGGAATCAAGGCAATGCGCAGCAATGTCAGATAGGTTGGTAGAGTAAATTTAACTGCCATCTTGATGATGAAATGTATCGTAAATCCGTTGCGCCAATTGCCGACTGATACCATCAATGCTCGCCAGAGCATCTACACCAGCACGGGTAACCCCTTGTAATCCACCGAACTGTTTGAGTAATGCTTGTCGGCGTTTTGGTCCCAAGCCCGGGATTTCTTCTAAAGTTGATTGCCTTTGTGCCTTTCCGCGGCGTTGACGATGCCCGGTGATGGCAAATCGATGTGCTTCATCACGTATTTGTTGTATCAACAATAGTGCTGACGCGCTGGATTTAACATCTACAGGCAGTTCACGATTCGGCAGTATGATTTTTTCCATGCCTGCCTTGCGGTCCGGTCCTTTAGCAACGCCCACTATCATAACATTGTTTATCTCCAATTCCGCTAAAGCCTTTTGGGCTTCGGCTACTTGGCCTTTTCCACCATCAATCAACAGGATATCAGGCATAGGATATTCGCCCTGTTGTAAGCGGCGAAAGCGTCTAAGCACTGCCTGATGCATGGCGGCATAGTCGTCACCTGCAGTAATGCCTTCGATATTAAAGCGGCGATACTCTGATTTGACGGGACCTTCATGATCAAAAACCACACAAGAGGCCACGGTTTGGGCGCCCTGAGTATGACTAATGTCAAAGCATTCTAGGCGTTTGGGAAGCTCTGGGCAGTTGAGTTCTTGTTGCAGACTGACGAAACGATCACGCATATGCTGTTTTTCGGCTAGTTTACTGCTTAGACTGTTTTGGGCGTTGGTGATCGCCATTTGCAGCCATTTTTGTCGTTCCCCACGGACCTTACTGCTCATGCTAATCTGACGTTTGGCTTGTTCGCTTAATACTTGAGTAAGTAAATCTTGCTCAGCTAGCGCATGACTGATAATAAATTCGGCAGGTATGGTTTTATCCAAATAATATTGACCTATGAAAGCTTGCAAGATGACAGCAGGGTCATGGTCATCACCCATTTTCGGAAAAAACTGTCGATTGCCAAGATTCTGGCCGTTGCGAATGAAAAAAATCTGAATGCAAGCCGCATCGGCTTTGCTGGCACAGGCAATGATATCGACATCGCCACGTTCACCCTCTATGCATTGTTTTTCCAGAACCGCACGTAAACGCTGAATCTGGTCACGGTAAGTTGCGGCAGTTTCAAATGCTAATTCTTCCGCGGCAGCTTCCATTTTCTCGACCAGACGATCGATGAGTAAGCCGCCTTGACCTTCCAAAAACAAAATGGTGTTTTCTACATCGGTTTTATAAGCTTCGGGACTGATTAAACCGACGCAAGGTCCTGTACAACGTTCGATCTGATACTGCAGGCAGGGTCGAGAGCGGACATTAAAATAACTGTCCTCACATTGTCTAACCGGGAAAATCTTTTGTAATAGTTTTAAAGTCTCTTTAACTGCGCTGGCACTTGGATAGGGGCCGAAATACTGGCCACGTCGCTTCTTTGCCCCCCGATGAAAACTCAATTGCGGAAATGGGTGTTCACTGGAAATAAAGACGTAGGGATAGCTTTTATCGTCGCGCAGGCTAATGTTATAGCGGGGTTTGTGACGTTTAATTAGCTGGCTTTCCAGCAGTAAAGCTTCGCTTTCAGTATGGGTGATAGTGATTTCAATCCCCGCAATTTTGGCCACCATGGCTTGTTGCTTGGGTGAAGCGTTTTGATTGCGGAAATAGCTGGAGACGCGATTCTTAAGATTTTTGGCTTTACCAATGTAGATAATATCGCCTTTGTCATTCAGCATCCGGTAGACGCCCGGACGTTGGGTCAAATTCTTGAGGAAAGTCTTGCTGTCAAAGCCGCTGGCTAAGAGGGTATCGTCACTCATGCTTGATTCAGTAAATCCTGAATACGCCGGAATACATCAGCAAACATCTCGTCAGTCAGGCGTTTAGTCTGTACGTTATAGCGACTAGAGTGATAAGAGCTGACCAGATAATGCCCTTGCGGTAATTCAAACACCCGATTGTGGCCAAATGCAGCTGCGGTTATTTTGAGACCAAAGGCGCGTAATACGGCCTGATGTGCAATGCTACCAAGGGCTAGAATCACTGAATGCGGGGGTAATGTGGCCAGTTCAGCTGCCAGATAATGATTACATTGTTTGATTTCATCGCCGGTCGGTTTATTTTGCGGCGGTAAACATTTCACTGCATTGGTAATGCGGGCATTGTGGAGTTGCAGACCGTCACCTAAAGCGATGGATTCTTGCTGAGTGCTGAAGCCAAATTCATACAGAGCCTGGTACAGTAATAGCCCAGCGTAATCACCGGTAAACGGGCGACCTGTAGCGTTGGCACCGTGCATACCGGGAGCAAGCCCTACAATTAGCAAGCGGGCGTTGGGGTCGCCAAAAGGTGCGACGGGTAAGGCATGGTAATCAGGATATTTACTTTTAACCTGATCTAGGAATTCGGCCAAACGTGAGCAATCGCGGCAATCTTGATTAAAATATTGGCAGGCAGGCATAAATATTTAGGAGCGGTTAAGTCGGTCCATTGTGACTGAAGTGAGCCTGTAATGGCAATCTAAAGCCTTCAACTAGCCGCCGTTCAAAGCCAGCAGCATAGACCAAATCTTCCAGGCAAGGCACAATACCGTAATTTTTGCGTTTATCCCACCGTATGCTTTCTTTACTGGTCCGTAGTTCAATTCGTTATTCCGGTTTAATGCTTGCCATTGCTGTGGTTTTGTTCATCTATGGTGGCTACCGTTTTGCGGGTGCTGGCCTGGATATTTTTCCTGAGTTTGCGCCCAAACAAGTCATTATTCAGACTGAAGCGCCAGGCTTGTCTGCCGAACAAGTGGAAGTTTTAGTCAGTCAGCAAATCGAGACCCAGATCAGTGGCTTAATGGGGCTTAAGACTCTGCGATCACAGTCGATTCAGGGTTTGTCGATTGTGATTGCTAATTTTGCTGAACACTCAGATGTTTATCGTAACCGTCAGTTAGTCAGTGAACGTCTGGCGAGAATGAGTGCACATTTACCCAGTGGTATCGGTGTGCCCGTAGTCGTTCCCTTGTCATCTTCATCGGCAACTGTATTAACGCTGGGACTGGATTCTGATCAGCAGTCGCTGATGCAGCTCAGAAGCCTGGTTGACTGGAGTCTGGTGCCTCGCCTGATGGCGATCAATGGTGTGGCTGATGTCAATGTTTTTGGTGGTGATGTTCAGCAATTGCAAGTTCAGTTTCGACCTGAAGTTCTGCGTCGTTTTGATATTAATTTGGATGAAGTGATTGATGCGGCTACTGCTGCTGCGCAGTTAAGTGGCGCGGGGTTTATCGAAGACAGTAATCAACGCTTTACAGTTCAAGTCAGCGGTATGCCTTTAACACCGGAGCAGTTCAAAAAAATCGTGGTTAAACAGCATCAGGGTAGTTCGGTTACCTTGGGCGACGTAGCTAACATTGAATATGGTGCTGAGCCGCCGATCAGTGCTGCTCAAATTATGGGTAAAACCGGCGTTGTGATGATGGTCATAGGGCAGTACGGTACCAATACTTTATCGGTTTCGCGTCAGGTTGAAACAGTGTTACAGGAGTTTGCCCCTATTTTTGAACAGCAAGGCATACGCTTCCATTCGCATTTATTCCGACCGGCCGATTACATTGAAACCTCGGTGGCTAATTTGTCCAGCCACTTATTAGTCGGGGGGTTCTTTGTTTTACTGATTTTGTATGTGTTTCTCTACAACTTTCGTAGCGCACTGATTGCCGCTTTAGCCATTCCTTTGTCCTTAATGACGGCTGTCTTGGTGCTGCTGGAAAATGGCATCAATCTCAATATCATGGTCTTGGGGGGTCTGGCGATAGCGCTTGGTGAAGTGGTTGATGACGCCATTATCGATACCGAAAATATTTTTCGCCGATTGCGCGAAAACCAACACTCAGCACATCCCTTAGCATTCAACACGGTCATTTACCGAGCTTCTTTGGAAGTGCGCAGTTCAGTGGTGTATGCCAGTTTTATAGTGGCTTTGGTGTTTGTGCCTTTGTTGACGCTGGAAGGCGTGGCGGGACGCTTATTTGCGCCCTTAGGCTATTCCTATATTCTGGCAATTTTGATGTCTTTGCTGGTAGCGCTGACTTTGACACCGGCCCTGTGTCATCTTTTATTACCCGCTCATTTGACAGATGAAACTGATCCGCCTTTGGTCCATTGGCTTAAACCGCGCTACGCTAAAAGCTTGTTATGGTTATCGTCCCATTTTCGTCCAGTGATGCTTGGCAGTGTCGCGGCTTGCGGCTTAGGCTTGATAGGATTTCTGCAGTTGGATCATAAGTTTTTGCCGGAACTGCGAGAAGGGCATTTCATTCTGCATACCCAAAGTGTGCCGGGGACTTCACTCACCGAGTCAATCCGGATCGGCAGTCGTCTGACCGAGCAATTTATGGCGATCACTGGGGTTGAGTCGGTATCACAATGGGCGGGGCGGGCGGAGCGAGGCGCAGACACCTATGGCAGTCACTACAGTGAGTATGAAGTTAGACTTAAACCTTTATCAGGCCAGGCTCAGCAGGCTGTATTGGATCAATTGCGTGCCATTCTGGATGATTTTCCCGGCATCCATTATGAGGCCAACACCTTTTTGACAGAGCGTGTCGATGAAACGATTTCAGGCTATACCTCGGCTGTAGTGGTTAATATCTTTGGCCATGATTTTACCGTGTTGGATAAGCAAGCTCAGCAAGTAGTGGCGATTATGCAAGCAATGCCAGGGGCTGACGATATTCAATTACGTTCACCACCGGCAACCGCCATGATGCAGGTTCAGCTTAATCTGGATCAGTTACGTTTCCGCGGAATTACCCCGGGTCAGGTAATGACCGCCTTGCAGACCGCTTATGAAGGGCGAGTGGTCGCCAAAAATTTGCAGGGTAACCGTATCTTTAATGTTGCTGTGGTTCTGGCGCCGGATTTGCGGACGCAGGTGGAATATCTTCAGCAGATTCCCCTGAGCGGTCCCGAAGGACGCCGAGTTTTATTAAGCGAAGTGGCCGATATTGAGCAGGGCGAAGGCCGCTATAACATTCTGCATCAAGGCGCGCAGCGGGTGCAGACTGTGACTTGTAATGTCAATGCCAGAGATATGGATGATTTTATGGCGGAGCTTAAGCAAAAAGTCTTACACGAAATGCAATGGCCGGCCGGCACTTATCCTGATTTTAAAGGCGCTGCTCTGGAACAGGCTGAGGCGCGTGAGGCTTTAATTTTGCATGCTTTATTAGCGGGAAGCGGGGTACTGTTGTTAATCTATATTGCCCTGGGTAATCTGCGCAATGTTTTGCTGACCCTGGTCAATTTGCCTTTTGCTTTGCTCGGTGGAGTGGCGGTGGTTGTGATTGGTCATGCGACCTTGTCAGTCGGTTCTTTTGTGGGTTTTATTACCTTATTCGGGATTACAGTGAGAAACTGCATCATGTTAATCTCACATTACCAGCATTTGATTGACCATGAACAGCAAAGCTGGAATCTGGAAACGTTGATCAGAGGTGCGCAGGAACGATTGCCATCTATACTGATGACCGCTTTGGTGACCGCCTTGGCGATGTTGCCGATTGCCTTAAATAGCGATAATCCAGGCCGAGAGATTATGGGACCTATGGCAGCGATTATTGTTGGCGGTCTGGTGTCCTCCACCTTGCTTAATCTGCTGTTATTGCCTGCCATATTATTGCGTTATGGTCGATTTGCACCGCGGGAAGCTGACGCCTTGATAGAATAGCCCTTTATTAGTCCAATTTTTAAACATGCAAATTCAGTGGTTCCCGGGGCATATGCACAAGGCCAGTTTGGAAATCAAACATGCCTTACCCGATATTGATGTACTCATCGAAATTCTCGATGCCCGTATTCCATTCAGCAGTCAGAACCCTATGCTCGATAAGTTGCGTGGGGACAAACCGACCATCCGGGTCCTGAATAAATGTGATCTGGCGGATCCGGAATTGACAGCAATCTGGCAGTCGCATATGGAACAACAGGTTGGGGTGAAAACCCTAGCAGTCACGACACAGCAGCCAGATAAAATTCGGCAAATCAGCGCCTTGTGCGCTCGGATGTTGCCAGAAAAGACCGCGGCCAATAAAGTGGTGAGAAGTATGATCATGGGTATTCCCAATGTCGGAAAATCGACCATCATCAATATTCTGGCGGGTCGTATCATAGCCAAAACCGGCAATGAACCGGCTGTGACTAAACACCAGCAAAAAATCAATCTCGGTAATAACCTGATACTCTCCGATACACCCGGTGTGTTATGGCCGAATCTTGAAAATCGTCACAGTGGCTATAGACTGGCGGTGAGTGGCGCGATTAAAGACACCGCCTTTCAATATGACGATATTGCTTTATTTGCACTGGAGTATTTAGTCAAAGCCTATCCTGCTTTACTCCAAAAACGCTATCAACTCCAGCCTTTACCCGATGAACCTATGGCGTTGCTAGAGGCGATTGGTCGCAAACGCGGTTGTTTGAAAGCTGGAAAACAGGTGGATTACGATAAAGCCGCCAAACTGGTCTTAAATGAATTCCGCACTGGGACTCTCGGGACCATTACCCTAGAAACCCCCGCAATGATTGCAGACGAAATGGTAGAACTGGAAGCTATTCGTCTGGCAAAAGCCGAAAAAAAAGCCGCCCGTAAAAAACGTTAAAAAAGGGGCCAGGCTCGTAAATACGTGTATTTACGAGCCTGGCCCCCTTCTAAGTTTTCTATACATTTGTATAGGTATCATAGTGATTGTTTGATGTGTTCTAATGAAAACGATCTGATTTCACTAGTCATATCTCCAATTTTTTTCGGTAATTTTAAATTTACTGAGTTCCTTGATGTTTTAGATGCTAAATTTTAGGAGACTCTAAATGGGTGAGTTAATTGAACATTCTGATAATGGAGATGGGAATATTGACTTTATCCGAGTCGGTGAGGCTAAGACCCCTGTCTCAGTCAAGGTATATCAGGACATTTACCATCAAGTAACCGGTCGGACAGAACAGATAAGAGAACGCTATTCCGACAATATATTGGTTGAGTTTTCAGAAATAGAGCAACTGCATATTAAGATTAAACAACTGTGTGATATTCATAAAATTGGCTCTATACATAATAGAGTGGGTAATTAAACTTCATCTTGCCGCAAAGGAAATAAATCATATTGATGAAGTTGTTTAAGTTTCGGTAACCCCTCGC
>Ga0194120_10004523_pt1 | contig 21345 bp, 18 predicted proteins | sample TA2MahCa65mmetaG_FD_148642 | JGI IMG/M metagenome (GOLD analysis project Ga0194120, IMG submission 148642) | Freshwater microbial communities from Lake Tanganyika, Tanzania - TA2015019 Mahale Deep Cast 65m | ecosystem: Environmental > Aquatic > Freshwater > Lake | place: Tanzania: Lake... | reverse complement strand
ACCGGGGGTCTGGGGCCGGTTCACCGATGCGGGACACATCCTCGGCTCGGCATCGATCGAGCTCGAGTGGGAGGAGGAAGGTCGGACGCGTCGCCTCGGCTTCAGTGGCGACATCGGCCGATCGGGGCTGGCGATCATCCGCGACCCCGAGCCGGTGCGCGATGTGGATTGGTTGATCCTCGAGTCCACCTATGGGAACCGCGATCACACGAGTGTCGACGGGGCGCGGGCCGAGTTGGGGCGGATCGTGCGGGAGACCGTCGCACGTGGGGGGCGGGTGTTGATCCCCTCGTTCGCGGTAGGCCGGACGCAAGAGCTGGTGTACGACCTCCATGCGCTCTCCCATGCGGGCGAGATCCCGCGGGTGCCGGTGATCATCGACAGCCCCCTCGCGTCGGAGGCCACAGAGGTCTTCCGCGAGCATGTCAATGTGTTCGATGGCACCGAACGGATGGTGCAAGAGCATGCGGCGAACCGCACGGAACTCTTCACCTTCCCACTCCTGCAGTTCACACCCGATGTCGAGGACTCCAAGGCGATGATGCGCCAGCCGGGTCCCAAGGTGATCATCGCCGCCTCGGGGATGGCGGAGTCAGGGCGGATCCTCCATCACCTTGTGCATTCGGCGGGCGACTCGAAGAACACCGTACTGATCGTCGGCTTCCAAGCGGAGCATACGCTCGGGCGACGGATCGTCGAGCGACAGCCGATGCTCACGGTGTTCGGTGAGGAGGTCCCGCTCCGCGCGCAGGTCGAGGTGCTCACGGGCTATAGTGCTCACGCCGACCGGTCCGAGCTGATGGCCTGGCTGGACGCGGTGCGGGCGACCTCACCACGACTGGCGGATGTCTTTCTCGTGCATGGTGAGGCCGAGGCCCAGGACGCCTTCGCGGCGCAGCTCGCGCGGCACGGGGTGACGTCGCAGGCGCCGCGCCCCGGCCTGCAGGTCACCCGGTGATCCTTCGCCGCCTCTCCGGCGCGCTGGGGATCGTCGCGGCGCTCTGGTGCTGCTCCCTCCTCGCGGTGCTCTGGGTCGGGGCGCGGGATCGTGCCGCGCCGGCTGACGCGATCATCGTGCTCGGTGCCGCGCACTACGGTGGGAAGCCGTCACCGGTGCTACAGGCACGGCTCGATCAAGCGTTGGCGCTCTATCAGCGTGGGCTCGCCCCACGGGTGATCCTCACCGGTGGGACGGCCCCCGGCGATCAGACGAGCGAAGCGGCGGTGGGCCGGAGCTACCTACGGCGCGCCGGTGTCCCCGCCACCGCGATGTTGATGGAGTCGGAGGGCCGGACCACTCGCGCCTCGCTCACGGCGGTCGCAGCCTTCACCGGTCCACTCGAGATCCGGCGCGTGATCCTCGTCTCCGATCCCTTCCATCTGCTGCGTGCGCGCACGATCGCCAGACGGCTGGGCTTCGAGGCGCTGACCTCCCCCGCGCAGCAACTCCCGCTCCGCTCCTGGATCCTCAGTCAACCGCGGTATCTGTTGCAAGAGTCGATCAAGGCTCCATTGACGGTGGTCCTGAACTACTGATCCCAGGTGTCAGGTACCAGGCATCTGGTCCCTGACACCTGATCCATGGTCCCTGACACCTGACCTCATGCAAATCTCCATCGAGACCTACACCCTCCCGAATGGCCTTCGCGTCGTCCTCTCCGAGGACCATGCGACGCCGATCGTCGCCGTGAACCTCTGGTACCATGTGGGCTCCGCGAATGAACGCGAGGGGCGCACGGGCTTCGCGCATCTCTTCGAGCATATGCTCTTCCAGGGGAGCGCACAGGTCGCCACCAACGAGCACTTCGAATTGATCCAGCGGGCCGGCGGCACCCTCAATGGCTCCACCTGGCTCGATCGCACCAACTACTACGAGATATTGCCCTCGCATCAACTGGAGATCGCACTCTGGCTGGAGGCGGACCGCATGGCGCGACTCCTCCCAGCGATGACACAGGAGAAGCTCGACACGCAGCGCGATGTGGTGAAGAACGAGCGACGCTGGTCGGTGGACAACCAGCCCTATGGCACCTGGTGGGAGCGCCTCCCGGCACTCTGCTTCCCACCGGATCACCCCTTCCATCACTCCTTGATCGGGTCGATGGAGGATCTGACCGAGGCCTCGCTCGAGGACGTCGCGGCCTTCTTCCGCACCTATTACACGCCGGACAACGCGGTGCTGACGATCGCTGGGGACTTCGATTCCATCGAGGCGCGTCAGCTCGTCGAGCGGCACTTCGGGGAGATCCCGCGCGGGACCGGCCGCCCGGCGCTCCCCGATATGTCGCTCCCGCCGACCTTCGGCGGGCGTCGCCGTGAGGTCGTCGAGGATGCCGTCGTCGCGCCGCGACTCTTCCTGGCGTTCCGGATCCCACCGGCGGGCGATGACGCCTGGTACGCCGTCTATCTCCTCTCGGCGGTGCTAGGCTCCGGTGAGGCGTGCCGTCTCGAGACCACGCTCGTGCGCGATCAGGCGATCGCGACCTCGGCCAATGCCTACACCTACGACCTCACCAAAGGGAGCGATCTCCTCGTGATCGATGTCACCGCGCGTCCGGGCGTGGATCCGTCAGCGCTCGAGGCGGCGGTGGAGGGAGAGGTCGATCGGATGATCACTGAAGGAGTGGGGGAGGCCGAGTGCCGTCGAGCGCTGGCGTTGCTCGAGACCGCGTGGGTCGCGGAGCTGCAGTCGGCGGGGTCGCGTGCCGATGCCCTCTCCAAGTTCGCGACCTATCACGACGACCCCACGCTGCTCAACGCCGAGCTCGCGCGCTACGCAGCGGTATCGGCCGAGGAGGTGACGGTGGCCGCGCGACGGTATCTGGTCGCGGAGAACCGCGCGACATTGCTGTACGTGCCGCAGGTGCCACAAGTGGTGGAGGTGGCGGCGTGAGCGCGTCGCTCGCCGGTGTCCCGCCGCGGCCGCATCCCGGCACGCCGCGGCCCTATCACTTCCCAGCGGTGCACCGCCACACGTTGCCGAACGGGGTGACGGTGGCGGTCGTCCCGATGCCACGGCTCCCGATCGTGACGGCGATGGTCTACGTGGATGCCGGTGCCAACGCCGATCCGGTGGGTGAGGAGGGGCTCGCGCTCCTCACCGCCTCCTCGCTCACCGAGGGAATCGTGGGGTGTGAGGGGACGCAGCTCGTCGAGCGCTTCGAACAACTTGGGACGGTCGCCAGTGTCTGGGCCGACTGGGAGGGGAGCTATGCGCGGCTCACGGTGCTCAAGGAGAAGGTCGCGCCGGCGCTCGAGCTGTTGGCCGAGGTGTTGCGCGCACCGACCTTCCCGGTGCGCGAGGTGGAGCGGTTGCGCGACCAGCGACTCGCGGGGTTGACGCAGCAGTTGGCGGAGCCGCGGGGATTGGCGGATGAGCGCTTCGATGCCTTCCTCTATGCGCCGACGATGCGCTACGCACGTCCGGTGAGGGGGATGCAGGAGACGGTACCGCGGCTGACGCGCGAGGGGGTCGCCGCCTTCCATGCGCGGCACTACGGGCCGTCGACGACGATGCTCGTCTTGGTGGGTGATCTCACCCCCGAGACGGGAGCGCAGCTCGCGACCACCGCGTTCGGAGGCTGGTCACATGCGGCGGTGCGCGGGCCCGCGGTGCACGACATGGCGGCGGCGTCCGAGCGACGAATCGTCTTGGTGGACAAGCCCGACGCGCCACAATCGGAGTTGCGGGTGGGACATGTCGGGGTCCCGCGGCTCCATCCTGACTATCTCGCGATCGTCGTGATGAATGGATTGCTCGGCGGATTCTTCTCCTCGCGCATCAATCTCAATCTTCGCGAGAAGCACGCCTTCACGTATGGCGCGTCGTCGTCCTTTGAATGGCGCCGCGCGGCAGGGCCCTTCACCGTGGGGACCGCGGTGAAGACCGAGGTGACGGGGCGTGCGCTCGAGGAGATCCTGAAGGAGATCGATGCGATGCGCGCGGCGCCCCCCTCGGCGAGCGAGCTCGCGCTCGCCGCCGATTATCTCGCTGGGGTCTTCCCACTCCGCTTCGAGAGTACGGCGGCGGTAGCAGGGACGGTCGCGATGGCGGAGAGCTTGGGCGTGCCCGAGGATTTCTACTCGACGTATCGGGAGCGGGTATGCGCGCTGACGGTCGACGAGGTGTATGCGGCGGCGCGGACACACCTGCATCCGGATCGACTGCTCGTGCTCGCGGTGGGGGACACGACGGCCGTCGCGCCGATGCTCGACGGGATGGGGATCGGTCCGGTCACACGGGTGGCGGCGGAGTTCGATCCGACGGAGGGGCGATGACGGACTCGGTGGGAAAGGTCGGCGGCGCGCGCGTCTGGCAGCACCGCTTCTTGGATGCGCATCTCGACCAAGTGCGTTTCCCCGATGGGAGCGTGGGCGAGCAGGTATTGATCCATCACCCAGGAGCGGCGGCGGTGGTGCCCTTCCTGAGTGACCCGACAGGAGCAGATCCGCAGCTGCTCTTGATCCATCAGTACCGGTATGCGGTGCAGGGGCTCTTGTGGGAGATCCCCGCGGGGCGATTGGAGCCGGGGGAGCCGACACGCACCTGCGCGCATCGTGAACTGTTGGAGGAGACGGGGTGCACGGCGACGTCGATGACCTCGCTCACCTCAATCTGGACGGCGCCGGGGTTCACGAACGAGCGGATCGAGATCTTCGTGGCCACAGGGCTCACGCGCGGGGAATCGAAACGCGAGGCCGATGAGTTCATCGAGGTGGTGACCCTTCCAATGTCACAGGTCCTCCGGATGATCGAATCGGGAGAGATCACTGATGCGAAGACGGTGGTGGGCGTCTTGTTCGCCGCGGGGTTCAAGACGTCCTGATAAACGGACATATCGTCCAATAAAGCGGACGTTCTCTCGGTCGATAGAAAGGTAAAAGTCGTTGGTACACAACGACTTGTGAACAAACCCATATCTGGCACGGCCCCTGCTGATATGCAGCAGAGGACCACGACCACCCTCCTTTGCGAGGCAACTAGATCATGGGAACCGCAGCGCTCCGCTATTCGAACCGTCAGACACGATTCATCTCGACAAAAGAGCTTGAAAGTCTTGATGATGTATCGTTAGCGTCTCAATACATTGCCGGTGAGAGCCGCGCGTTCGATGTGCTCTTCTATCGATATCAGAGCCGACTCCTGAACTTCGTCAATCGGATCATCGGGGACCGCGAGCGCTCGGAGGACCTGGTGCAGGAGGCCTTCATCCGGGTGCATCGTCATATCGCGCGATTCGACCGGGCCAAGAAGTTCTCGACCTGGATCTACACCATCGCCGGCAACCTCGCGAAGAACGAGCTCCGCAATCGCGGCCGGAACCCGATCGTGCTCTTCCAGGCGATGGGGACCGATCATGATGATGAGGAGCGGCCGCTCGAGTTCGAGGATCCCGATTCGCGGCCCGACGATCTCTTCGAGCAGCGGCACCTGCGTGAGATGATCGACGGCGCGGTGGCGAAACTCCCCACGCACCACCAGAAGGTCTTCGTGATGCGCGAGCTCGAGGGGCGTTCCTATGAGGAGATCGCCGAGTTGACCGACTGCAACCTCGGCACGGTGAAGTCGCGACTGAACCGGGCGCGGAGTGCGTTCGCCGAGGTGATCGAGCCCGCGGTCCGGTGAAGACGCTGCGGTAGGGCGTCAGGGGGCCGCTATATTGCCCTCTGATGCCAGCGGTCACGATATCCGCCTTCAAGGCGGCGGTCACCAAGGGCCCTCTGGCCCCCGTCTACCTCTTTCAAGGGTCGGATGACTTCCTGAAGGAGGATTGGGTGCGGCGTCTCACCGAGGCGGCGACCGATCCCGGGACGCGCGACTTCAATCTCGAACTCCTACGCGGTGCTGAGTGCGATGCCGCGCAGCTGGGGCGCGCGCTCGATGCGCTCCCGATGCTCGCGGACCGACGGCTCGTGATCCTGCGCGATCCTTCGGCGCTTAAGAAGCCGGCGCGCGAACGCCTGGCCAAGGCGCTGACGAATCCTGCGGCGGATACGGTGCTGCTTCTCGTCGCCCCCTCTAGCGCCAAGATAGAGAAGGAGTGGATGGAGCTCGCGGCGAGCGTCGAGTTCGCCGCGCTCGAAGGAAAGGATCTCCTCAAGTGGATCGCGGTGACGGCGGAGAAGCGGGTGGGAGCGACGATCACGTCTGGCGCGGCGACGCTCCTCGCGAGCTATGGCGGGAACGATCTCGCGCTCTTGTCGGGTGAACTGCGCAAACTCGCCGCCTTCACCAATGGCGAGCCGATCGACGAATCAGCGATCGAGGCGGTGACGGGGGTACGGCCGGGCCGTACCCTCTCCGAGCTCCTCGATCATGTGGCGGCGCGCCGGACCACCGAGGCGATCGCGCTGGTGGATGAGGTGCTCGCGCAGCCGAAGATGGGGGGAGTCCCACTCGTCATGGCGCTGACCACACAGACACTCGGCATCGGCTGGGCGGTCGCGGCGCGTGCGCGCGGTGTCGCGGCCTCGCGGCTTGAGGGCGAACTCTTCTCGCTCCTCAAGCAATCGGGTGGCGCGTACATGGGATGTGCGTGGGGGGAAGCGGTCCCGCGCTGGGCGCGGAGTCTCACGGTATGGAACGCCCGGGACATCGATCGCGCGCTCGCGGCGTTGCTCGCGGCGGATCGTGCGCTCAAGGACACCAAGGTCTCGAGCGAAGAACAGATCGTGACCTCGCTCCTCTTAGCGATGGCACCGACCATGCGTGGGCGGAAGGCGGCATGAGTCGCCTCGCGTCCGCACTACTCGTATGGTCGCTGCTCGCGTCGCCGGCGATGGCCCAGGTGCGACTCCCTGCCACCACCCCCGATACCAACCCCGCGCATACCGCCTTCCGTCGCGCGCAACGACTCGTGAACGATGGCAATGGTGGGCGAGGTCGCTTCATCGTGGACTCGCTCGTGGAGGCCGCCGATCCCGGATCTGCGGCGGAGGCCCAAGCGCTCTTCTGGCGCGCGACACTCGCGCCGACGTGGGGTGATGCCCAGCGCGACTATCTCCGCATCATGCTCGAGCATGAGCGTTCACCGCTCGCGGCTGAATCGATGTTCCGCTTGGCACAGGGGGAGCTCGCCGGTGGCGATCGCGGCGCAGCGCAGCGTTACTTCGAGCGCATCGCCCGCGAGACGCCAGAGGCACCGATCCGCGGCGAGGCGAGTCTCTGGCATGGACGGATGCTGATCGAGCGCGGCGCGCGGGCCGTCGGATGTCCCGTGTTGCGTGAAGGGCGCCGTCGCGTGACCGACGGACAGGTCGAGCTCGTGAACCAGTACGACTATCTACTGCAAGGGTGTACGGCGGACTCGACTTCGACCCCACGAGCACCGACCATCGATCCTTCGGTCACCACACTCTGGTCGGTGCAGATCGCGGCCCTCCCGACGCGCCGTGAAGCAGAGGCTGTGGTCAAAGGACTCGCCGCGCGTGGGTACGTTGGGCTTCGCATCGACGGCGAGACCCCCCCATTCCGTGTACGCATGGGCCGTTATGCGACGCGCGAGGAGGCGCAACGCGCGCTCGCGGCGTATCGCACCAAGGAAAAGGGCGATGGATTCGTGACGCCGGTCCCCGCGCGATGAGTGGGGGCAGTGGGACCCCGTTGATGGCGCAGTACCGGGAGATCAAGGCGCAACATACCAATGCGATCCTCTTCTTCCGAATGGGGGACTTCTACGAGATGTTCTACGAGGATGCGGAGGTCGCGGCGCGCGCGCTCGATCTCACACTCACCTCGCGGAACAATGGGGCGGCGGCGGAGGTGCCACTCGCCGGGATTCCGGTGAAGGCGGCGGCGGACTATATCCGGCGCCTCGTGCAGCAGGGATACCGTGTGGCGATCTGCGAGCAGATCGAGGATCCCAAGGTCGCGAAGGGGATCGTGAAGCGTGCGGTGGTGGAGACGATCACCCCTGGGGCCGCCTTCAGCGATGACTTGCTCGATGCGTCGCGTAACACCTTCCTCGCGGCGATCGCGCTCGGGAGTGATGGCGTTGGCTTCGCCGCCGCCGATCTCTCCACCGGCGAGTTCCGTCTCGTGCGGTGCACGCGCGAGGATCTCGACGCGGTACTTGCGCGACTCGCCCCACGCGAACTCCTCGTGGCGACCGGAACCTCGATCGAGGGGGTGACACGCGCCGACGATCTCCTGACCACGCCGCGCGAGGGATGGGAGTTCGATCCCGCGCTCGCGAGCGATGCGCTGGTGCAGCACTTCGGTGTCGCCTCGCTCGAAGGGTTCGGCCTCGATGCGACGCGCGATGCGGCGGCGATCGGCGCGGCGGGGGCGTTGCTCCGCTATCTGAAGGAGTTGCAGCCGGGGGGTGTGCCGCACCTCATGCGGCCGACGATCGAACGCCCCGGTGGGGTGATGCCGCTGGACGAGATGACGCGCCGGAATCTCGAGCTCGTCGATTCGCTGCGCACCACCGACGACACGAGCGGAACCCTCTTGGGCGTGCTCGATCGCACGCAGACCCCGATGGGCGCGCGTCTGCTGCGGCAGTGGATCTTGGCGCCGCTCACCGAGGTCGCAGCGATCACCGCGCGTCTCGATGCGGTGCAGTCGCTGGTCGATGATGCGCTGGCGCGCGAGGCCCTGCGGTCCGCCCTCGATGGCGTGCGCGACATCGAGCGACTCGCGGGTCGCACCGCCGCGCTCCGCGCCACCCCACGTGACCTCCGCGCCCTCGGCGATTCGCTCGCGCGGCTCCCTGCGGTGCATCAGGCGCTCTCGCGGCTCACCGCGCGCGGGACGCTGGCCGCGATCGCCGAGTCGTGGGACGATGCGGCCTTGATCGCGGCGGAGATCCAGCGTACCCTCGTCGAGCGGCCGCCGCTCAGCTTCGGGGACGGGGAGACGGTGGCGATCGGCATCGATGCCACGCTCGACGAATTGCGCGCGATCGCCGCGGGTGGCAAGGACGCGATCGCCGCGCTACAAGCGGCGGAGCGCGAGCGCACCGGGATCGCCTCGCTCAAGGTGGGCTACAATCGCGTCTTCGGGTATTTCATCGAAGTCACCAACGTCCACAAGGCGGCGATCCCTGAGGACTATCAGCGGCGGCAGACGCTGACGGGGGCGGAGCGCTACATCACACCGGCGCTCAAGGAGTTCGAGGAGAAGGTCTTACACGCGACCGAGCGGATGGAGGTGTTGGAGCGCGAGATCATCGAGTCGCTCCGAGCGCGCATCGGGAGCGAGATCGCGCGTGTGCAGGCGGTCGCGCGGCGGTGTGCCGAACTCGATGGGCTCGCCTCGCTCGCGGAGGTCGCGGCGCGCGAAGGGTATGTGCGGCCGGTGGTCGATGAGGGTAGGTCGCTCGCGATCGTGCGCGGGCGGCACCCGGTGGTGGAGCGGATGATGCCGCGTGATCGCTTCGTCCCCAACGATGTGACGCTCACTCCCGAGGCGCGTCTCATCATCCTCACCGGCCCCAACATGGCGGGGAAGAGCACGATCCTCCGACAGATCGGGTTGATCGTGCTGATGGCGCAGATGGGGAGCTATGTCCCGGCGACATCGGCGCAGATCGGCGTGGCCGATCGCGTCTTCACGCGCGTGGGCGCGAGCGACAATCTCGTGCGCGGGCAGTCGACCTTCATGGTGGAGATGGCGGAGACGAGCGCGATCCTGCACACCGCGACGGCGCGCAGTCTCGTCTTGCTCGACGAGATCGGACGCGGGACCGCGACCTGGGATGGGCTCTCGATCGCGTGGGCGGTGAGCGAGCATCTGCATGAGCGCGTCGGGTGCAAGACGGTCTTCGCGACGCACTATCACGAGTTGACGCAGTTGGCGGATGAGTTTGACTCGGTGCGGAACTACAACGTCGCGGTACAGGAGGCGGGGGACCGGATCGTCTTCCTACATCGATTGATGGAAGGGGGGGCGGACCGGTCGTACGGGATTGAGGTGGGGCGACTGGCTGGGCTCCCCGATCCGGTGATCGCGCGGGCGCGGGCGCTGCTCCGCGTGCTCGAGGGGGAACAGATCGTGCCGGCGCTGGGTTCGGTGGGAAATTCCGCACCAATGACCACAAAATCAAAACAGCAAAAGGCCACAACAAATACAGCATTAAGCCAATCACAATTTGGAAACTTTGCTGCGGCACCACAACCGGCGCCGAACCCCGTCGTCGAGCGCCTCGCCGCCGTCGACATCAATGCCCTGACCCCGCTCCAGGCCCTCGCTCTCATCGCCGAACTCGCCGCCGCCGCGCGGGGCGATGACTCAGGCGAGGTCGGTCCCGGGACTCGGCCAAAGTAGATTCGCAGGATCCCCCACACGGGCTCTCGCCATGACCGATCACCCCCGCCACCAACGTCCCTACACCAACGTCCTCGAGACAATCGCGTGGACCCCGCTCATCCGCCTGACACGCGTCACCCAGGGGATCCGCACCCCGGTCTACGGCAAGGCGGAGTTCTTCAATCCCGGTGGGAGTGTGAAGGATCGGATCGGGCTCCCGATGATCGAGGCGTTCGAGCGCTCCGGTGAGTTGAAGCCCGGCGGGACAATCGTGGAGGGGACGAGCGGGAACACCGGGGTGGGGCTCGCCATCGCGGCGGCCCTCAAGGGGTATCGCTGCATCTTCACCATGCCCGACAAGATGTCACAGGAGAAGGTGCGTCTCCTCAAGGCGTTCGGCGCCGAGGTGATCATCACCCCGACGGCGGTCCCGCCGGAGCATCCTGACAGCTACACCTCGATGGCGAAGCGGATCGCGAAGGAGACACCAAACGCGGTGCTCGGCAACCAGTTCTACAATCAGACGAATCCACAGGCCCACTACGAGAGCACGGGCCCCGAGCTCTGGGCGCAGACGGAAGGCAAGATCACGCACTTCGTCGCGGGCGCCGGCACCGGCGGCACGATCACCGGCACGGGGCGCTACATCAAAGAGCAGAACCCCAAGGTGCAGATCGTCGGCGCTGATCCGGTGGGATCGATCTTGGCTGAGGTGTGGCGCTCCAACGGCGCGAGCACCCCGGCGAGCGCACCCTATAAGGTGGAGGGGATCGGACAGGACAAGATCCCAGGCGCACTCGACCTCAGCGTGATCGACGACTACATCACCGTCTCCGATCGCGATGCGTTCACGATGGCGCGTCGCCTGACGCGCGAGGAAGGCCTCTTCGTCGGTGGCTCCGCCGGATTGATCGCGCATGCCGCGCTCTCGGTGGCGCGACGCATCAACGATCCCGACGCCTGCGTCGTCACCGTGCTCTGCGACACCGGGGAGCGCTACCTCTCCAAGGTCTTCAATGACGAGTGGCTCCGCGAGAACCAGCTCCTCGATCCGGAGAAGGTGACGCTCGGTCAGCTGCTGAGCGCGAAGACCGGCTCGAACCCGACCCTCGTGAGCACCGCACCCGGGGCCTCTGTCCGTCAGGCGCTCGGCCTGATGAGCTTGCACGACATCTCGCAGCTCCCGGTGATGGATGGTGCCAACTGCGTGGGCTCGGTCAGCGAGAGCGTTTTGAGTGTGCGCGGGCTCGAGGACACCAAGGTGCTCGAGCGGAGCGTCGCCGATGTGATGGATGCGCCTTTCCCGATCGTCGACGCGGGGATGCCTGCGGATGCCGCGGTGAAGCTCCTGGGTCGAAACAACTCGGCGGTGCTCGTGCGTGATGGGTCGACGATCCAGGGGATCCTCACGCGCTCCGATCTCCTCCAGTTCCTGATGGCGCGATGAGTGGTATGAAGATCCTCGTCTTGCTCGGTGGGAGTTCGTCGGAGCGAGAGGTCTCGCTCGCGAGTGGCGCGCGTGTCGCCGACGCGTTGCGCTCGCGTGGGCATGAGGTCACCACCACCGACCCCGGCGCCGACCCCCTCGCGATCCTCAATGAGGCGCGTGCCGCCGAGGTGGTCTGGATGGCGCTGCATGGCGGGGCGGGGGAGGATGGGACCATCCAGGCGCTCTTCGACCTCGCCGGCGTCTGCTATTCCGGGAGTGGCCATCTCGCGAGCGCGCTCGCGATGGACAAGGATCTCTCGAAGCGAATCTTCCGGAGCGCTGGGGTGCCGACGGCGGAGTGGCGGATGCTGCGTCGTGGCGATGGAATCGACTTCGTGACGACAGCGTATGCGGAGGCGACAGTCGCTGCGCTCGGGCTCCCGGTGGTGGTGAAGCCGTCCAAGCAGGGTTCGACCGTGGGGCTCACCGTAGTCAAGGTGGCGGCCCATCTCCCGGCGGCGATCCGCCTGGCGTTCGAGCACGATGATGAGGTGATGCTCGAGACCTTCATCTCCGGGCGTGAGCTGACCGTCGGGATCTTGGGTGAGGTCGTGATGCCGGTGGGGGAGATCATCCCCAAGCATGAGCTCTACGATTACGAGTGCAAGTACACCCCAGGGATGGCGGAGGAGCTCTTTCCTGCGCCGATCCCCGATGCCATTCGCGATGAGGTGCAGCATCACACGCGGCGCGCGTATGAGGCGCTCAAGCTCACCGGATGCGCCCGCATCGATTTCCGGTGGCATCCTACCGATGGGTTGTTCTGCCTCGAGGCCAACACCTTGCCGGGGATGACGGGGACGAGTCTCGTCCCGCAGGCGGCGCAGGCGATGGGGATCGGCTTTCCCGAGCTCTGCGAGCGGATCGCATTGGATGCGGTGGCGCGGCGCGCAGGCAGGACCTCATGAGTGATAAGGGTGGGGACGGCGCCGTGCGACCGAGGCCACGCCTGCATCTGCTTCCCTGGCTCGTCGGGGTAATCGCCCTCGTACAGTATCTGCAGTGGACCATAGTGCAGCCGGCCGATGTGCAGGCCGCCTTGGGCTTCACGCGCGGCGATCTCGATCTGGGGCGCTGGTGGACCCCGATCACCGCGCTCGTCGTCCACGATTCGATCGTCTTGCTCGTGATCAACCTCTCTGTGTTAGCCCTCTATGGCTCGCGACTCGAGCGCCTCTGGGGGAGCTCGCGTCATCTTGGTTTGATCATCGCCGCCTCGGTCATGGCGTGGGCGGCGCATCTCTTCGTCGGGAGGAGCACACCCTTCCTCGGAGCCTCCGCCCCGGCCTTCGCGATGCTCGTCGCCACCGCCGTGCGTTGGGGGGAGGAGCCGCAGCGCCTCTTCAGTGGCATCGTGCTTCGGGCGCGGTGGCTCGTGGTCGTGGTCGGGACTGTGCTTCTGCTCACCGGTCTCGAATCGGGTCCGAGCTTCTTCGCTCATCTGATCGGGGGGTGGATCGTTGGCCTGAGTGCGGTGCGGATCCTCCCGATGCCCATCGCTCGTTCGGCGCGGCTCTTGGCGCCTCCGCCCACCGCTCCCGATGCCCCCGCCGCACCGCGTTCCCGCGCGATGGCCACCCATGCCGCGCCGGCCCCCACGATCGACCAGATCCTCGACAAGATCTCTGCGCAGGGTCTCGCGCACCTCACCCCTGAGGAGCGCCAGATCCTTGATGACCACTCACGTCGCCTCCGCGACCACTAAGCGTTTTCGTACCTCAGCGACCTCCGACCATGCCGCAGCCCGAACTCCTCGAGACCTTCCCCAATCCGTATCCTGACCGGGACTACGAGATCTTCATGACCACACCGGAGTTCACCTCGCTCTGTCCGCTCGGGGGGATCGAGACCGATGCCGCCGAGCTCGCGCTGCTCAAGGGTGGGGCACCTGACTTCGCGACGATCAACATGACGTATGTGCCGGATGCGGTCTGTCTCGAGCTCAAGAGTCTCAAGCTCTATCTCTGGAGCTTTCGGAACGATGGGATCTTCTACGAGCGCGTCGTGAATCGGATCTTAGATGATCTCGTCGCGGTCGCTCAGCCGCGGATGATGAAGATCGTCGGGGACTTCAACGTGCGCGGGGGGTTGAAGTCGGTGATCTCGGCGGAGTATCGGAAACCCTAAGGGGCGGTTCGGGCCGCTGCGGGCGGGGTCGGGGACCGGCCTTGGCTCGGCCGGAGGGGGTGGCTATCTTTGTAGGGTGACGGCTGGGTAGCTCAGTTGGTAGAGCAGCGGACTGAAAATCCGCGTGTCGCCAGTTCGATTCTGGCCCCAGCCATTGTAAATCAACGACTTACGACGTTTTGGGTCGTTACAATTCGTACTACATTCGTACTACATGGAGGGGAGACGGGGGTCCGTCTCCCCTCTGTCGTTAGAAAAGTGAAGTCGATGTAGTACACGATTTACTACAGACACCGTGGGGAGTCCGAGTGTCGGGGAGGGGTCGGGAAGTAAGGGTGATTGGGAGTCAGAAATCAGACCCTCTGTACTACATGATGTACTACATGGGGTTGGGGACCGTTAACGGAATCCAATTGACTGAAAAAATGATGTGTTCGGAGACTCGTTTAGGACGTACGTTCTAGGAAGTTCCAGCACGGGATTCGTCGAACAGGTGAACCTTGAACGTAGAACCGAACAGAGGAAACACGCACATGCGGAAGACCTTCGTCAAATCACTTCTGTTGGTCGTTGGAATCCTGTCATGTTCCGGACCGACGGAACCAACCCCCATATCATCCATCTCGATTGCTGCATCGAGTACTACGATTGCGAGTGGCGCAACGCTTCAACTCACCGCAGCGACCCTAGGTAAAGACGGGAAAGCACTCACCAATCGTGTGGTCACATGGTCGTCGTCTAACACGAACACAGCAACTGTCTCGGCAACGGGCCTCGTCACGGCAGGTTATGTCCTCGGTGCGACAAATGAATCGGTGACCATCACCGCAGCAGCAGAAGGAATCACCGGTACGGTGGCTGTGGCTGTGGCACCTTCACCAGTTGCAACCGTCTCCCTCACGCCTGCTACTGGAACAATTGGAGTTGGGGCAACGCTCCAACTAACCGTGACCCTCAAGGACGCTGGAGGAAATACGCTGACGGGTCGAACAATCGCTTGGTCTGCCTCCGATACAACGGTCCTGCTTGTATCAGCCTCAGGTCTGGTATCTACAAAAGCATATCTGGGCGGTGCCATACGGACGTCAGCTATCACGGCAACAAGTGAGACTAGAACGGCGGTAACGAACATATCTGTGACACCGATACCAGCTTACGCAATTAGGCTGAATACCGATACACTATCTATTAAGGGTGGAACGACCGCACGATTAATTGCCACCGTTACCGACATCGCAGGCGCAGTATTGATCGAACGCCCAATCGTCTGGACGACGACCAACGCAAGCGTAGCCTCGGTGTCCAATGACGGGATGGTATCTGCAAACAGCTATGACGGTTTTGATTTCAAGAGCGTCAAGATCTTCGCCACGATCGGCGCGGTGACCACATCGGCCGAAGTGAGCGTACGTCCTAGTGAGACATTTTCCGGCTACCTCGTGGCTGGAGATGCCCGCGTCCGAGGGGTATCGTACTGGGACAACGCCCCGGTCCCGGTTGACCTCATTCTTCGAATATTTCAAACCAGGCACAAAAATTATCCCTGGTCACAGTATTCGGGATGGGCGGGGGCGGTAACTGCAGGTGATTTCAATGCCGATGGCTACATGGACGTCTTCACAGCGGGATCCGCATGCAATGGAATGCAGTCCAGGCCGACCTTTTTGCTTTGGAACGTGCAGACACTACGATATGAAGAGGCCAATCTCTTTGCAGATGGAACAAACTATTTGGGTGGTCCGATGGGGATTGCAGCGGCCTACCTCAACAATGACAACTATGTCGACTTAATCATCATGGGCCACCGTGACGAATGTGACGAACTGGCGCCAAATGAACCTGTACGTGTTGCCCTAAGCGACGGAATGGGAAAGTATGTGCTCTCCACACTTCACCTTGAGACCAGCGTCGATCTTCAGCGCTTCGCGTTTGAGTTAGGGGCGGTGGGAGATGTTACTGGTGATGGGCTTGTCGATCTCTACCTGACCGCAAACTCACATTCTTGGATCTTCGCTGGAATAAATGCCCCCCCATACTTCTCTCCACTTCCCCTCGCCCACTTCGCATCAGACACGGTCAACTTTCCAAATGCCAGTAATGGATTTGGCGAGCGCGTGCCACGAGCATCTGAATTCGCTTTCGGTGGTCGAATTCTTGATGTTAACGGTGATTTGCTAAATGATCTTGTGATGTTAACAACGGAAGATAGGAATGCAGGCCGATCTCAGCGGGTGTTCCTCAACCAGGGCGGTGGGCGATTCACGGCAAACGGTATGATTCAGCTTCCCTATTTCTACGATTCCGCATTTTCCCCATCTCCACAGCGTACTCCACACTTAATGGATGTGAGGGTGACAGATGTGAATGGTGATGGAGCGCTCGATCTTGTGGGTGTGAACCAAGAGTCGTATCTAAATTGGAACCTCGTCGCATATATTAAACAGAACGACGGCACATACCGAATAAAGCGAGATGCCGTAGCCTATCTTGGGTCCTCAAACTCACGTGAGCAATACAAGCTTCGATCATATCTTTTTGATTTGGACAATGACACACAAAAAGACATCGGACTCCAAAGCTTCGGCATCGCATGTAATAACTTTACATATATGAGCGCCTTCATTCGCCGTGGAGTTGGATATTTAGAAGTGCCGCTAGGCACCGTTGATCGGTACGCACGATGGTTACTTACGAAGGTTCAAGTATCTCCATGCTGACCGAACGCCACGTGCTCCGGACCGGCCTGCTCTAAGTGGTGATCGAAACCAAGAACTACCTCGGCGTGCATTTCAACTTGGATTATGTGAACGCAAGTGGCGACATCTCGGAAAGCTGCAGCCGAATGTCCGACAACCTTAGATTGGGGAAGGGAGGTAACGGGGGACGGAAGACGACAGTCAACTTCACCTTCGTCACCGAGAAACCCACCCGGTCAGAGATTGAACGAGAGGTGAAGGCTGTACTAGCGGAGCTAATGTGAGTCAGTCTATCACAGCATTTACTGGGGGAGAAGAATGACGGGTATTCCGCTAATTCTTTTTGCATCCATCATCTATTTTGCGCCCACGCTAATCGCATCCTTTCGTGGTCACCACAATGCGAATCCAATCTTCGTCATAAATCTATTTGCTGGCTGGACGGTTGTCGGATGGATTGGCTGTCTGGCCTGGTCCCTTTCATCTCTGAACAACACAAATTGACTATTCATCTATCGGCGGTACGGAGGTCTACAAGTGAGCATTTATAAGATACTACGCATAGCCCTTGCATTTATCCTGCTGATACTTGGTCCCACTGCTTCCCTTGGCTGCTCCGGTGATTCACCGACGGGTACGAAATGCTGTAGAGTTTGCAGGACCGGAAAGGCTTGCGGGGACTCCTGTATACCCAAAGACTCACAATGCAATCAGAGCACTGGATGCGCCTGTAACCCGTAACCATTTTCTTCGCAAGTGAGTCCCTCTCAACTTGGGCTCACCTTCAGCAGCACCTTTCGTGCATCTACCAGCATCAATTCCAGAGAGAAACAAGCAATGTCACTGATACGTGCTTTAATCTTTATTGCACTTTTTTTATTCACTCCGCTGGAAGCAGCGGTGGCTCAAAAGAACTGCAAAAAAGGAATACCGTGCGGCAACTCTTGCATTTTCGCCACAAAGACTGGTCGGATTGGGACACCTTCGAAGTCGTCTGATATTGAGACACCAAAGCCCCAGTCGTCTACCGTTATGAAGAAAGATTCAGTTCTTCCGGACTCGCTAACAAAGTCTACAAGTGAGGTTCGGGACGGTAAGGTTTGGGTGAATACAAAGTCGAGGGTGTACCATTGCTCTGGTTCTAGATACTTCGGTCAGACGGCAAGTGGAAAGTATCTCTCGGAGAAGGAAGCGGTTGAACAAGGATACCGTGCAGCATACGGCAAGAAGTGTTCTCCCTGATTCGTAGAGTAGGTCAACTAAACAGGGAACATCACATGGGGGGTCACTTCACGATTGGTGGGATGACCCGTTCTCATATCGGGGACCACAAATTCCCCATAGGTCGATTTTTAGAAGGTTTTTGGTCGTCGGAATCGACAACCGATGGGGCGCAGCTGCCAACTAGGATTCAGAGCCCGCAGCGGGGGGACCCTCAGATCTACCAAACACCAGGAACGAAATGTCTGGACGGTAGCGTTGGTATATGGTAAGATCGCAACTGTTAAATGGCATAATGTTGTCCCATCCCTCGCCTTCAAAACCGCGCTACGTCGCTAACGATTGTGCGGCAGCACACCTGCGCTGGGATTCGCTGTGCCGCGCAAAGGCACTACTTTGAGTGGAGAGTTAGACGAATGCCATCTGCTTCACTTCTGATGCTCGCTTTTCTAACCGCCGCTTCAATTTCCTTATCGTCAACCCCCGCTATGCCTGTTACTCTCTTCACATTTAACCGCGTTGACGAAAGTAACTGGCAAGTAGTCAATGACGGCGTGATGGGTGGCCGCTCGTTTGGTGCAGTCGCTGTCGCAGATGGTCATTTGCGATTCAGCGGTACGCTTGTCACGCAAGGTGGCGGATTTACCTCGATACGCACACCTCTTTCAGTAGACCTCCGCGGAGCAGAAGGGTTGGAACTCCGCGTGCGAGGGAGCGGCCGGTCTTTTGAGGTGGAAATTGGCGATGGCACGCAAAGTTTTAGACGCAATATATCACGACGCGCTGTGTTTCCAACGGCAGAAAATTGGACCGTCGTCTCTGTACCTTTTACAGCGCTACGCAGCACGATTTTTGGCCGTACTGTGACCGCACCACCGCTTGATCTCACCCGCATCCGTAGCATCGGGCTTTACATCATCGATGGGCGTGACGGGCCATTTTGGCTTGAGCTCGACTATATCAAAGCATACGGGCCTCAGAAGTAGTCTCAAACACTTCGATGCGGGCGAAAAAACGTAGGAGCAGATCGATGACAAGGTGCCATACGGTTGTAGGCTCAATCAGTAAGAGCCCATGTGCTGCTAGAGTCAAAATCGTCGCGCGTAAAAAGGCACTCAGTCTCGTTAAATCTTCTAAGCGAGTAACGAGACATTCTGTGAAAGTAGACACCCGGTATATTGATGGTGCAATGGTGAGTGAATTTGCTTGTAGCGATGACGTTGACAGCTGTGCGAAGTGCCTGTCGCTGTTCGCAAGTGCTCTGGTCGCAGACTACTGGCGCACCAAAAGACCACTCGTGTATGGACTACGGTAGTGCCACAGCAAGGGTAAGAAACTGATAAACGGGATGGTAAAATGTTTTGCCGACTGATTCCCGGATTCATCGTTTTTCTTGGCTGTTCAGAAATAAATACGCCAACGCCACCAATTGTCTCGCGACTACCGATTACTAGTCCAACTACACCGAATTATCCCCCAGCATTAACTAATAATATACCCAAAGCTGCTGACCGCGACAGTTCGTGGTTAGAAGTTGGTCCACAGGGATTTCATTTTGCTTTAAGCTTCCATTTCGCGACTGACCAAGATACGTCAGCATTTCGCTATGGTTGGAAGTCGGAAAGATTTGTCGTGAGGCCAGGCGACTGTTTTGGCAGCGATTGTTCTAGAATGCCTGTTTACGAACGAAAAGAGTTTGGCGAAACGGATGAAGGTTTGGCGAGAGAAGGTGACAATGTTTGGTATGGTTGGTCATTTTATGTGCCAATAGAATCACACCAATCGTGGGTATTTTTCGGTCAGATTATGCAGCCTCCTGCAATTGGTAACAGTCATGAACCGCTTTGGATGTTTTTAAAGCGGCAAGGGCAGCCGTTTTGCATGATTTTCGACTTTACTCACACCTACACCTATAATCCTTGGGAGTGTATTGGATCCAATATCAAATTGCTTGAGGATACAGAATTTAAAGGGCAATGGCATGATGTGGTTCTGCATATCAAGTATTCCAGCTCTAACGAAAACGGTCTCACCGAGGTATGGGTGAACGGACTGTTTAAGGGGAGATATCAAGGATACACTTTGTTACCCAATCGAAAGGGAGCTGTGATGAAATATGGGATTTATCGTACAGCAAGTAATCAGACGACAATCGCTTTCTACGATGAGCTGCGTAAGGGAAAAACCCGTGAAGAAGTAGATATTCGACATCTCATTCAGAAATAATATTTGTTATGATATGAAAAATAGTATATAAAAGTCATTCGTTTAGGAAAAATGTTCTGAAATATTTATGCCCTGTTTACGCACACAGCAATTCCACCAAGCGGAAACAGATACTTTTGAGAAAACGTTCTGCACAAGAACAGTAGACGCAGGACCAGAGGCTCACAGATTGGTTGCGATGGAAGCAGAGCAAACAAACAGCTGAGCCCAAATCCTATAAGGTCGATGCGCCAAAGCTTTTTCGATTGCGTCTTCCTATGAATCGGAATTGGATGAAGCACATGAAGCCGTATCCAGCGCTCTGACTTGATTGGGAATGGTCGAGGGGGGTCACTTCACAATTGGTGGGGTGACCCGTTCTTGTATCGAGGACCAAAAATTTCCTATGGGTCGATTTGTTAGAAGGTCTTTTCGACCCCATGGTCCTCGGAAGGTGATAAAACTTCGACCAAACCCAGTTAGGTACCACTTTCCGAGTTTTATCACCCGTTCCTCACCCTGTTCGGAACGGTCCCCACCGATAGGGTAAGAGGGACATCAGAACACACCCAGGATGCGTCAGGACTGTCCCAGGATTGACATTCCTGGTTCTGGGGTGGGTCAGGTGACCCCTCTCAGTGTGGACCTCCCCCTCTCACCAATCGATCTTGACCCCCTGAACTGACCTGTTACCTGTCCTGAAACGAGCGGCAGTAGTACTGCTCCGGATGGCCCGCCACGTCGTACTGGTAGTCGAACGCCCACCCATACCCTTTCTCGCGGCTCACCTGCTCGACCAGGTCGCCGAGCTGCGTTGAGAGGCGGCGTGACCCGATGAGCTGTGCGTAGTTCGGACCGCCGCCGGGCTCCTCGCCCGGCCCGCCGCGACCGATCATATCGAAATTGAGATTCGCGACGATGCTGTCGCGGGTGACGGTCGGATGATCGGTGTACCACTCCGACCCGAAGAGGCCGAGCTCCTCACCGGCGTGCCAGACGAAGAGCATCGAGCGCTTCGGCTTCGTGCGCGCGGTCGCGAAGGCACGCGCGATCTCGAGGACGCCCATCGACCCGGAGCCGTCATCATCGGCGCCGTTGAAGATGGAATCGCGCCGCGGCGTCGGATGGATGCGCCGGATGGAATCCATATTCACGCGGATCTGGGCGATGCGCTGGGCGCGGCCACGCGCCTTGCGCGGCCCGGCGTCCGCGCCGGCCATGCCGCCGAGGCCGCGCTGGTGGCGGTCGGCACGATCTGGGTGCTGACCGGGGCCGTGCTGCTGTCGGCGCCACCGGGCGAACGCATCGGGCTGGTCCTGGGCGAGACCTGGGCCTGGTGCCCGCCCAGCATTGCC
>Ga0194120_10004519_pt1 | contig 21365 bp, 26 predicted proteins | sample TA2MahCa65mmetaG_FD_148642 | JGI IMG/M metagenome (GOLD analysis project Ga0194120, IMG submission 148642) | Freshwater microbial communities from Lake Tanganyika, Tanzania - TA2015019 Mahale Deep Cast 65m | ecosystem: Environmental > Aquatic > Freshwater > Lake | place: Tanzania: Lake... | reverse complement strand
GTGGTGTTGGCACGATCCAGTTCCAAGGCCTTGTCATAGGCCATGGAGGCGAGTTTGGCATACAGATCGCCCAGGTTCTCGTGGGCAACGGAGTAGCTTGGGTGGGTCTTGATGGCCAGTTCCAGCGCTTCGCGAGCGCGGTCAAACTGGCCTTGGGCGGCATAGATCACCGCCAGGTTGTTATAGGGCTCCGGCAGCTTGGGCTCATCGCGGGTGAGGGCGGTAAAGACCTCGATGGCCTCGGGCAGACGGCGCATTTCGGTGAGCAGGATGCCTTTCAGAAAGCGGCCATCGCGATCCTTGGGGTTTTCGCCCAGGTGTTGGTCGAGGCGGGTGAGGGCACCGCTCAGGTCATTCTTGTGCATCAGGACCTGGACATCATCCAGATTGCCGGCCTGAGCGCGGGTCATCCCGAGGCCCAGAAAGGCGATACAGAGGACGGCGATGAGGAATGGGTTCAGGGTCTGGCGTTGGGTTCTGGTTTGGGGCATGGGTGATATACTCGCGGCCGCCATTTCTATGGCAATGGATCACAGGTGTGCGGATTCTAACAGCCGCCCATATTTTTATCATTGCGTTTAAGTCCACAAAGCCTCTGGCATGACGACCCCCCCTTCGCCCACCGCTTCAGCCGTTATCCTGCATTTCATCCGCACCATCGTCGAGGATGATCTCAAAAGCGGCAAGCATGCGCAGATTCAGACGCGCTTTCCGCCTGAGCCCAACGGCTATCTGCATGTCGGCCACGCCAAGTCGATTTGCCTCAACTTTGGCCTGGCTCAGGATTATCGGGGCCTGTGCAACCTGCGTTTTGACGATACCAACCCGGCCAAGGAAGAGACCGAGTATGCCGAGGCGATTCAGGAAGATGTGCGCTGGCTGGGCTTTGAGTGGAACGGTGAGGTGCGCTGGGCCTCGGATTATTTCCAGCGCTTGTACGATTTTGCTGAGGAGTTGATTGCTAAGGGTCTGGCCTATGTCGATGACCTGAATGCCGATGAGATGCGCGACTATCGCGGCACGCTAAAGGAGCCGGGTCGCAACAGTCCGCACCGCGCGCGCAGCGTGGCCGAGAACCTCGACCTGTTCCGGCGCATGAAGGCGGGCGAGTTTGCCGATGGCGCCCGGACTCTGCGCGCCAAGATCGACATGGCCTCGCCCAACATCAACCTGCGCGACCCGGTCATCTACCGCATCAAGCGCGCGCACCATATTCGCACTGGCGATGCGTGGTGCATTTATCCGATGTACGACTACACGCATTGCATCTCGGATGCGTTGGAAGGCATCACCCATTCGCTCTGCACGCTGGAGTTTGCCGATCACCGTCCGCTCTACGACTGGGTGCTGGACCATATTTCGATCCCTTGTCACCCCCGCCAGATTGAGTTTTCGCGTCTGGAATTGCTCTACACCATCACCTCCAAGCGCAAATTGCTGCAATTGGTTAATCAGGGATTGGTCGCTGGCTGGGATGACCCGCGGATGCCCACCATTCACGGTATGCGGCGACGGGGCTATACCCCGGCAGGCATTCGTGAGTTTGCCCGCCGCATCGGCATCTCCAAGTCAGAGAATGTGGTGGACATGAGCGTTCTGGAGGGCTGTATTCGTGAAGATCTTGAGTCCAGCGCGCCGCGCGTGATGGCCGTGGTGCGACCGCTCAAAGTGGTGCTGAGCAATTTTGTGGCGGGCGAGACCGGCTCGCGTAGCGCCGGTTTTCATCCGCAACACCCGGAGTTTGGCGAGCGCGAGGTGCCTATCGCCCGTGAGTTGTGGATTGAGGCCGACGATTTTTCCGAAGTTCCGCCGCCCGGTTGGCAACGCCTGACCGTGGGCGGTGAGGTGCGGCTGCGTTATTCCTATGTCATTCGCTGCGATGCGGCGATCAAGGACGCCGCCGGGCAGGTGGTGGAGCTGCGCTGTTCCATCGACCCCGCGACGCTGGGGCAAAACCCGGTCGGGCGCAAGGTCAAGGGCGTCATTCATTGGTTATCCGCCGAACACGCCGTACCGGCCGAGATTCGTCTGTACGACCGCTTGTTCACCGTGCCGCGTCCGGATGCAGACAAGGAACATGATTTCCTGGCGTTTCTCAACCCGCACTCGCTGGCGGTGGTGCAGGGCTGGGTGGAGGCCCGTGCGGCTGCCTGTGCGCCAGAGACGCGCTATCAATTTGAGCGACTGGGTTATTTCTGTGCCGACCGTTTCGATCATCAACCTGGGAATAAGGCTGTTTTCAATCGTGCGGTGGGTCTGAAAGATACCTGGGCCAAGGAGTCGGTCTGATGCTTAAGTTTTACAACTCGCTGACTCGCAGCAAAGAGGTCTTTGTTCCCATTACCCCCGGCCAGGTGGGGCTCTATGTCTGCGGCATGACCGTGTACGACTATTGCCATCTCGGCCATGCCCGCGTGCTGGTGGTCTTTGACATGCTGACGCGTTGGCTGCGGGCCTCGGACTTGCAGGTCACTTATGTGCGCAATATCACCGACATTGACGACAAGATCATCCGCCGCGCCCAGGAAAACAGTGAACCGTACACGGCCTTGACCCAGCGTTTCATTGATGCCATGCACGAAGACAGCGCCGCTCTGGGCGTCTTGCCGCCCGATCACGAGCCGCGCGCCACGGAGTATGTGGGCTCCATGCTGAACATGATCGGCCGCCTGATCGAGCGTGGTCATGCCTATCCGGCCACCAATGGTGATGTCTATTACGCCGTGCGCAGTTTTCCCAGTTATGGCCAGCTTTCAGGAAAATCGCTGGATGAACTCAATGCCGGCGAGCGAGTGGAGGTCGATCCGTTCAAGCGTGATCCGCTCGATTTTGTGTTGTGGAAGGCGGCAAAAGCGGGCGAACCGGCCTGGCCGTCACCCTGGGGAAGCGGCCGGCCGGGTTGGCACATCGAGTGTTCCGCAATGGGTTCGGACCTGCTGGGCGCGCATTTCGACATCCACGGCGGCGGTCAGGATCTGCAATTTCCGCACCATGAGAACGAGATCGCACAAAGCGAGGGCGCGCATACCTGCAAGTTCGTCAACACCTGGCTGCATAACGGTTTTGTGCGCATCGACAACGAAAAGATGTCGAAGAGCCTGGGCAACTTTTTCACCATCCGCGAGGTGCTGGAAAAGTACGATGCCGAGGTGGTGCGCTTTTTCATCCTGCGCGCCCATTACCGCAGCCCGCTGAATTATTCCGACGCCCATCTGGACGACGCGAAGGGCGCCTTGACGCGCCTGTACACGGCGTTGCGGGGCGTGTCTCTGGATGTGCCTGCAATTGACTGGAGTGCCGTTTACCCCGCCCGCTTCAAGGCGGCGATGGACGACGACCTGAATACGCCGGAGGCGATGGCAGTGTTGTTTGACCTGGCGGCTGAGGTTAATCGTGGTCACGACGCGGCATTGGCAGGGGAGTTGCGCGCCCTGGGCGGGGTGTTGGGTCTTTTGGAGCGCGATGCGGAGGCCTTTTTACAATCGGGCCCGGCCGAGGATGGTTATGCCGCAGAACGCATCGAGGTCCTGATTGCCGAGCGGGCGGCGGCCAAGAAGGCGCGTGACTTTGCGCGTTCGGATGCGATTCGTGATGAGCTTAAGGCGGCGGGTATTGTCCTGGAGGATGCCCCGCAGGGCACGACCTGGCGGCGGGTGTGACGGAAATCTCCGGGCCGCATAAAGTGATGGAGAAGGACGCTAGAGAAGATGCCTAGATAAGGCGACAGGAAAATATAGATGGGGAATAAAAAACGGCCACCCGAGGGTGGCCGTTTTGTTGGCAAAGAAGACTTACTTCTTGGCCGGAGCCGCAACAGCATTCTTGGCGGGAGCCGCAACAGCCGCGGCCGCCGGAGCGACCACAGCCGCCGCCGGAGCGGCTACAGCGGCAGCTGCCGGAGCGATTGCGGCAACCGGAGCCAGCATGGGGGTCATCATGTTGGTCCAGGCAGACAGATCCATGGGGTTGGTCATGGCGGCGCCATAGGTGGCCGGGTTAATCATGCCGCCCCAGGTGCCATAGGTGGCCGGGTTCATGGAGGTGCCCATCCAGGAGGTGTACAGGTTGGGGTTCATCGGGGCCATCATCAGGTTCATGGACTGCGGCGTCATCGGAGCCATCATCCAGTTCATGGAGGTGGCTGGGTTCATCATCTGCAGGCCCATGTTTATGACCTTCGGATCCATCGGCATCACGGCCCAGCGCATCATCTTGGCCGGATCAGAAGCGGTGGTCAGCAGGGCGGTGTAGAAGTTCGGGTCCATACTGGCAGCCATCCACTTCATGGCAACCGCCGGGTCAGTGAACTGCATCACATTGGTCAGTGCGCGCGGATCCAGACCGGTGGCCATCATCTTGGTCCAGTTGTCCGGTACCATCATGTTGTTGCCCATGGTGGTGTAGAAGCCGGGTTCGGTCACGGCGTTCAGCCAAGGTATAAACACCTTGGGTTCCTTGTAGGCGGACATGTTCTGGGTCATGTCGGTCATGCGGGCCAGCCAGGCATCCGGAGTAGCGGGTGTGGCAGCGGGTGCGGCCGGTGCAGCGGCCACGGCGGAGAGGGAAACGGTAGACAACAAGGCGGCGATCAGAACAGAGGTTTTCATGTGAGGCTCCTGGATAAAAAATAGGGGTACAACAACTTAATTAACTGGCTAAAGATCAGGCCAGAGGTATTGGGCCAACTTAAAAAGAAATCCAATCAATAAGCTGGAGTTATGCCTTTATACTCGTCCTTGCGACTTTTGTCATTAATGTAGCAATGGGATTAATGCGGCCATTTTTATATGTGGTTTATCCGGGTTGCGCGGATTGGCGTCATCCCGATTGGGTTGGGTCGATGTATCCGCCCGATCTCCCGGAGGATTGGCAGTTTGCCTTCTACCAGACCCAGTTTCGCTGTGTCTGGCTGGATGTGGCCGCCTGGTCGGCCATGGATGAGGCCACCTGGAACACGCTGGCGGCTGATGCGACGGGGGACTTCCGGTTTGTGCTGGAAGAGGCCGCTTTCGGGGTGCCCGATGCCGTGCGCGCCGCCTTGGGCGAACGCTTGGTGATCCTCGCGCCGGATTCGCCCGCGCGGGTGGTCGTGAGGCTCGACACGGATCTGAAGGCCCTGGCGACGCGCCTGCAAGCAGCGACCCTGACGGAACCGGTTTTCCTGCTCTATGAGTCATCCGCGTTGGCCCGGATGGAGCAAATTGAATCACTGATCGAGATCTTGGGGCTTTAATCGGGTAGAATGCCGCACCCTTATGCGGCACCCACATGCCGCACCCTTCCCCGGCTGTCTTAGAGGCCCCTCTTCGTGTCCGACGCCCTTGTTGAAATCCGCGATCTGTCTTTTGGTTATGGCTCACGCCAGATCCTGAAAGGCATCAATCTGACCGCTCGGCGCGGCCAGGTGATTGCCATCATGGGCAACTCCGGCTGCGGCAAGACGACCCTGTTGCGTCTGATCGGTGGGGCCTTGCGCCCGACTCAGGGTAGCGTTCGCGTTGATGGCCTGGAGGTTCCTGAGCTCGATCAGGCGGCTCTTTTTGCCTTGCGTCGGCGCATGGGCATGTTGTTCCAGTTTGGCGCGCTGTTTACGGACATTTCCGTGTTCGACAATGTGGCCTTCCAGTTGCGTGAGCACACCGACTTGCCCGAGCCGCTGATTCGCGATCTGGTGTTGATGAAGCTGCATGCTGTCGGTCTGCGCGGGGCGGCGGATTTGATGCCGTCTGAGCTCTCGGGCGGCATGGCCCGGCGCGTGGCGTTGGCCCGCTCGATTGCCCTGGATCCGATGCTGATCATGTATGACGAGCCGTTTGCCGGCCTTGATCCGATTTCGTTGGGCGTGACCGGTAACATGATCCGTCGTCTGACCGATGCGCTGGGCCTGACCTCGCTGGTGGTGACCCATGATGTGCAGGAGTCGCTGAAGATCGTCGATTATGTCTATTTCATTTCCAACGGCGTGATTGAGGCCGAGGGAACTCCGGACGAGATTCGGGCCTCCACCCTGCCGTTTGTGCACCAGTTCGTGCATGGCGAAGAGGATGGCCCGGTGCCTTTCCATTACCCGGCTCCGGACCTGGCCGTTGATCTGGGGGTGGCCCGTGCCTGAACGCAGCCTCATCCCGATTCGCCGCATCGGTCATCGCGTCATTGAGAGCATTTGGCGCCTGGGTGTCGCCGCGCGTTTCTTTGCCCTGATCCTGATGCGTTCAGGGAGTTGTGTGCGGCGGCCTCACCTCGTGATTCGCGAGGTGTTTTCGACGGGGGTGCTGTCGCTGATCATTATTCTGGTGTCGGGCCTGTTTGTCGGTATGGTGCTCGGCCTGCAGGGGTATGACACGCTGCAGACCTACGGTTCGGAGGAGGCGCTGGGCATCCTGGTGGCCTTGTCGCTGGTTCGTGAACTGGGGCCGGTGGTGGCCGCCCTGCTGTTTGCCAGCCGTGCCGGGTCCGCGATTACCGCCGAGATTGGCCTGATGCGGGCCACGGAGCAGATTGAGGCCATGCAGATGATGGCGGTCGATCCCATCGCGCGGGTTGTGGCGCCGCGTTTCTGGGGCGGTCTGATCTCGATGCCGCTGCTGGCCGCCCTGTTCTCGGCCATGGGTATCTTCGGCGGCTATCTGGTCGGGGTGGTCCTGATCGGGGTCGATGAGGGCTCGTTCTGGTCGCAGATGCAGGCGGCCGTCGATTTTGGTGATGACATCCTGCAAGGAGTCATCAAGAGTATGGTCTTTGGCGTGGCCGTGACGGTCATCGCCCTGTTTGAAGGTTTTGACGCACCGCCAACGGCGGAAGGCGTTTCGCGCGCGACAACGCGCACCGTCGTGACCTCAAGTCTGGCCATCTTGGCCCTTGACTTCATCTTGACGGCAATCATGTTCCGTGGAGTTTGAGAATGGAAAGAACCACGCTGGATCTCTGGGTTGGCCTGTTTGTTGCGGCGGGCATTGGGGCGCTGATCTTCCTCGCCCTCAAGGTGGGTAATCTGGGCGGTTTCGACAGTGCCAAGACCTATGCTGTTGCGGCCCATTTTGACAATATCGGTGGGCTCAAGGTGCGTGCGCCGGTGAAGAGTGCCGGGGTCGTCGTGGGCCGGGTGGGCGAAATCAGCTTTGATGCCCAGAAATTTGAGGCCACGGTGCGTCTCGATCTGGATAGCCGTTATCACTTTCCCAAGGATAGTTCGGCATCCATCATGACTTCCGGTCTGTTGGGTGAGCAGTACATTGCCCTGGAGGCGGGCGGCGAGGAATCTGTGCTGAAGAGCGGCGATCGTCTGCAACTCACCCAGGGTGCCGTGGTGCTGGAACAACTGATTGGCCAGTTCCTCTATGGCAAGGGAGAGGCCGCAGCGGGCGGAAAGGGAGAAGCAAAATGAGACCGAAAATGGCGGGCGCCTATGCCTGGATTCTTGCCCTGGGGCTCTCCCTCGGGGTTGTTCTTACACCTGCGGCACAGGCCAACGGGGCTCCGGATGAGGTTGCCCGCAACGCCACCGAGGAGGTGGCCAGCATCGTCCGTCAGGATCGCGACATCCGTGCCGGCAACAAGAAAAAGATCCATGCCCTGGTCGAGGCCAAGATCCTGCCGCACTTTGATTTTGAGCGCATGACCCGCCTGGCCATGGGAAAAAACTGGCGCGATGCCTCGGTGGCCCAGCAGGCGGTCTTGATCGAGGAATTCAGGGCCATGCTGGTGCGTACCTATGCGGCCTCCATTTCCAGCATCGTCGATTACAAGTTTGAATACAAAGCCCTGCGCATGAGTCCTGGCGATACCGAGGTTATGGTGAGTCTGGAGGCGAGCAAATCCGGGTCGCCCGCCATTCCGGTCGATTACCGGGTGGAGAAACAGGCAGCTGGATGGAAGGTGTATGACATTCTGGTCGATGGGGTCAGCCTGATCACCGTGTATCGCAGCTCATTTAATAGTGAAATCAAAAAGGGCGGGGTGGATGGCCTGATCGACACCCTGCGCCGGCGTAACCAGAAGGCTTGAACAGCATGAGTCGTGGGGTGAGCGAGCTTCAGATCACGGCAGGTGTGATGCACCTGTCAGGTGATTACACCCACGCGACGGTCGCCCGTCATCTGGCGATGGCGGAGACGGCCGAGGTGGAGCGGGTTGATCTGTCTGGCTTGGGCCTGGTCGATTCGTCCATGCTGGGGTTTCTCCTGGTTCTCAAGCGCCGTGCTCTTGCCCGCCAGCGTGCCCTGGAGATTGTGGGTTGGCCTGCCGGGTTGGTTGAACTGGCTCGGCTGTACGGGGTTCGCGAACTCTTCTGATGTTGGTTGTCTAGTGGTTCCTGCCGTCGAATTGATTGGGTTGTGCAAACGCTATCGTCAGGTTGAGGCCCTGCGGGGTGTGAATCTCAGCATCGCCGAAGGGGAGTTTTTCGCCTTGTTGGGCCCCAACGGCGCGGGCAAGACCACCCTCATCAACATTCTTGCCAGCCTGGTGCGCGCAACGAGTGGCCAGGCTCGGGTGATGGGCTTTGATGTCCGGAACAATTATCTCGAGGCCCGCCGCTGCCTGGGCGTGGTGCCGCAGGAACTGGTGTTTGATCCCTTTTTCAATGTGCGTGAGGCCTTGCAGTTTCAGTCCGGCTATTTCGGCCTTGCCCACAACGAGGCCTGGATTGATGAGCTGATCGCTCGTCTGGGTCTTGACGACAAGGCTAATACCAATATGCGCCAACTCTCGGGCGGCATGAAGCGGCGGGTCCTGGTGGCGCAGGCCCTGGTGCACAAGCCACGGGTCATCATCCTCGACGAGCCGACCGCCGGCGTGGATGTTGATCTGCGCCAGTCCTTGTGGGCCTTTATCCGCGAACTGAACGAGGCGGGGCACACCATTCTCCTGACGACGCATTATCTGGAAGAGGCGCAGCAACTGTGCAACCGCGTAGCCATGCTGCGCCGGGGCGAGATCGTGTCCCTCGACACGACGGCTAACCTGATGGCCGGCAGCGACAGCCTGGAAGCGGCCTTCGTACGAATCATGGCGCAATGAACTGGATTGGCCTCTGGACCCTGCTGCGCAAGGAAATCCTGCGCTTCTGGAAGGTGCTGCTGCAGACGGTGGCCGCGCCCATCCTGACGGCGCTTCTCTATCTCCTGGTCTTTGCCCAGGCCCTGGAAGGGCGGGTCGAGGTCTATCCAGGGGTGGCCTATACCGCCTTTCTGATCCCGGGTCTGGCGATGATGTCCATCTTGCAGAATGCCTTTGCCAATAGTTCGTCATCGCTGATCCAGTCGAAGATCACGGGCAATATCGCCTTTATCCTGATTGCGCCGCTCAGCCACCTGGAATTTCTCTTGGCTTACCTGCTTGCAGCCGCGTTGCGTGGCCTGTTGGTGGGTGTTGGGGTGCTTGCCGCAGGCTTCTGGGTGGCCGATCTGCCGCTGGCGCATCCGCTCTGGGTGCTGGTCTGGGCGTGCATTGCCTCGCTGGCCTTTGCCGCCATCGGGGTGATTGCGGGGATCTGGGCGGACAAGTTTGATCACCTGTCCGGCGTGCAGAATTTCATCATTCTGCCGCTGACCTTTTTGTCGGGGGTGTTTTATTCCATCCACAGCCTGCCGCCGTTCTGGTTGGCCCTCTCGCAGGCGAATCCCGTTTTTTACATGATTGACGGTTTCCGCTATGGGTTCTTTGCCCAGGCGGATGTCAGCCCGTGGCTGGGCCTGGCCGTGGCCCTGCCATTTACCCTGATTCTTTGCGGAGTGGCTATGCAGTTGATCATGCGCGGCTATAAACTCCGGCATTGACGCTCTCTTTTAACTCGCTTCGTATCTATGGATAAACTCGTTATCACCGGTGGTCGCGCCTTGTCGGGCGAGGTGACCATCTCCGGTGCCAAAAACGCCGCTCTGCCTATCCTTTGCGCCTGTCTTCTAACGCCTGAGCCGTTGACGCTGACCCATGTGCCGGAGCTCAACGACATCGGCACCATGTTGAAGCTCTTGGCGCAAATGGGGGTCAAGGTTGAGCGCGATGCGCATACCGTGCGGCTGGATGCCAGTGGCCTGAATAATCCGGTCGCGCCGTACGAGATGGTCAAGACCATGCGCGCTTCCATCCTGGTGTTGGGGCCGCTTACCGCTCGCTGCGGCGAGGCGCGGGTGTCGCTGCCGGGGGGGTGTGCCATTGGCGCGCGCCCCGTTGACCAGCACATCAAGGGGCTCCAGTCGATGGGTGCCGAGGTGGCGGTGGAACACGGTTATGTCCGTGCCCGGGTTTCGCGCCTGCAGGGCGCCCACCTGTTTACCGACATGGTGACCGTGACCGGGACCGAAAACCTGATGATGGCGGCCTGTCTGGCCGACGGAATCACGGTGATCGAAAATGCCGCGCGTGAGCCGGAGGTGGTGGATCTGGCGAAATGTCTGATCGCCATGGGCGCAAAGATCTCCGGCGCGGGGACGGATGTGATTCGCATCGAGGGGGTCGAGCGCTTACATGGCGCGACCCATCGCATCATGCCCGACCGCATCGAGGCCGGAACCTATCTGTGCGCGGCGGCGGCCGCTGGCGGTACGGTGACGCTGAATGGCATCTCCAGCGGTTATCTCGACGCGGTGGTGGATAAATTGATGGATGCCGGTTGCGATATCGTCAGCGAGAAGACCGCCGAGCGCGAGTTTATTCGCATCACCGCACCGGCCAAACTCAAGGCGGTCTCGATCCGTACGGCGCCGTATCCGGGTTTTCCCACCGACATGCAGGCGCAGTTCATGGCGATCAATTGCGTGGCCGAGGGCAGCGCGGTGATGCGCGAGACCATTTTTGAGAACCGCTTCATGCACGCGGTGGAGCTGCAACGACTGGGTGCCGACATCAAGATTGATGGCAACACCGCCTTCGTCACGGGCGTTCAGAGACTGGAAGGCGCTACCGTGATGGCCACCGATCTGCGTGCCTCTGCCAGCCTGGTGATCGCCGGCCTGGTGGCTGAGGGCGAGACCCACATCGAACGCATTTATCACCTCGATCGCGGTTATGAACAGCTTGAGACCAAGCTGGCGGCGCTGGGCGCACGGGTGCGCAGGGAGAAAACATGATTACTTTGGCACTTTCCAAGGGCCGCATCTTTGAAGAAACCCTGCCTCTGCTGGCGGCGGCGGGGATTGTGCCGAGCGAAAACCCGGAGTCTTCGCGCAAGCTCATCATCGGCACCAACCGACCGGATGTACAACTCATCATCGTCCGCGCCAGCGATGTTCCCACCTATGTCCAGCACGGCGCCGCCGATCTGGGCGTGGCTGGCAAGGATGTGCTGATCGAGCACGGCGGCGATGGCTTGTACCAGCCGGTCGATCTGAATATCGCCAAGTGCCGCATGATGGTGGCGACTCCGGTGGGTTTTGATTACGCCGCGGCCGTGCGCCGGGGCGCGCGCCTGTCGGTGGCGACCAAGTATGTCAAAACGACACGGTTATTTTTTGCGGGCAAGGGTGTGCACATCGACCTCATCAAACTGTATGGTTCGATGGAACTGGCGCCGCTGGTGGGGCTTGCCGATGTGATCGTCGATCTGGTGTCTACGGGCGGTACGCTCAAGGCCAATAACCTGGTCGCGGTGGAGCCGATCATGGAGATCAGCTCGCGTCTGGTGGTGAACGAGGCCGCGATGAAACTCAAACACGACCGCATCCAGCCCATCATTCAGGCATTCAAGACGGCGACGGCGGGTTAAAATCGGCGCATTCCAAATCTTTCCTGGCACCCCACATGATGACCCGTCTTGATTCCCGAAGCGCCGATTTTCAGGCGCAACTGGCCACCCTTTTGGCCTTCTCCGCCGACACCGACAAGGCCATTACCGATGCGGTGGAGACCATCGTCAGTGCCGTGCGTCAGCGCGGTGATGCGGCTGTGTTGGAGTTCACCGCCAAGTTTGACCGCCTCAATGCCGCCTCGATGGCTGAACTGGAGATGCCAAAGGCGCGTCTGCAGGCGGCGCTTGAAGGTCTTCCGGTTGAGTTGCGCACGGCCTTAAATAGCGCTGCCGAGCGTGTGCGTATCTATCATGAACGGCAGATGCAACATTCCTGGACCTACACCGAGGCTGACGGCACCGTGCTGGGCCAGCAGGTGACGGCGCTGGATCGTGTTGGCCTCTATGTGCCGGGCGGCAAGGCGGCCTATCCGTCTTCCGTGCTGATGAACGCCATCCCGGCCAAGGTGGCGGGCGTCAAGGAATTGATCATGGTCGTGCCGACCCCGGACGGCATTCAGAACGAACTGGTGCTGGCCGCCGCCGCTGTATCGGGCGTGGATCGCGTGTTCTGCATCGGTGGGGCCCAGGCGGTGGCTGCGCTGGCGTATGGAACCGCAACCGTGCCGCAGGTGGACAAGATTGTCGGTCCCGGAAACGCCTATGTGGCGGAGGCCAAGCGCCGCGTGTTCGGCGTGGTCGGCATTGACATGATTGCCGGGCCGTCCGAGATCCTGATTATTTGCGACGGTCAGACCGACCCGGACTGGATCGCCATGGACTTGTTCTCTCAGGCCGAGCACGACGAGTTGGCGCAGGCCATTCTCATCTCGCCGGACGCCGCCTTTCTTGACGCGGTGGAGGCCAGCATCGCAAAGCTGATGCCGACGATGCCGCGTGAGACCGTGATTCGCACCTCGATCACCGCGCGCGGTGGCTTGATCCTGTGCCGCGATCTGGATGAGGCCGCCGAGATCGGTAACTTTATCGCTCCGGAACACCTGGAATTGTCGGTGGCTGACCCGGACGCGATGCTGCCCAAGATTCGCCACGCCGGGGCCATTTTCATGGGCCGCAACACCTGCGAGGCGCTGGGCGACTACTGCGCTGGCCCCAACCATGTGCTGCCTACCTCGCGCACGGCGCGTTTCTCCTCGCCGCTGGGGGTGTATGACTTCCAGAAACGCAGCTCGATCATCCATGTCTCGGATGCTGGCGCGCAAACCTTGGGCCGCGTCGCTGCCGCGCTGGCTTATGGCGAGGGTCTGCAGGCCCACGCCCGCTCGGCGGAATATCGGTTGCAGTCATCGCAATGAGCCGTTTCTGGAGCGCGGTGACGCACAGCCTGACGCCTTATGTCCCGGGCGAGCAGCCGAAGCTGGCTAACCTGGTCAAACTCAACACCAACGAAAACCCGTACCCGCCCAGTCCCAAGGTCATCGCGGCCCTGGCCGAGACGGCGGATGCCCGCCTGCGCTTGTATCCTGATCCGACCTCACAGGCCTTGCGCGAGGCCATTGCGGCATTTCATGACCTGGCTCCTGAGCAGGTGTTTGTGGGTAACGGTTCGGACGAGGTGCTGGCGCATGCCTTTCTGGGTCTGCTCAAGCACGATGCGCCCATCCTGTTCCCGGATATCACCTACAGCTTTTATCCCGTCTATTGCGGGCTCTACCAGATCGCCTATCGCGAGATGCCGTTGGCCGAGGATTTTGCGATCCGGGTCGAGGATTATCTGACCACGCCCAAGGGCGGCATCATCTTCCCCAATCCCAACGCGCCGACGGGTATGGCGCTGCCCCTGGCCGAGGTCGAACGACTGGTGGCGGGCAATCCGGATGTCGTGGTGGTGGTTGATGAGGCCTATGTTGATTTTTGCGGCGAGACGGCCCTGCCGCTGCTGGCCCGTTACCCGAACCTGTTGCTGGTGCGCACCCTGTCCAAGGCGCATTCGCTGGCCGGCCTGCGCGTGGGCTATGCGCTCGGTCATCCCGACTTGATCGAGGGACTGAACCGCGTCAAGGACAGCTTCAATTCCTACCCGCTCGACCGCTTTGCCCAGGCAGGTGCGACCGCCTGCATGCAGGATCGCCCGTATTTTGAACAAACCTGTGCCAAGGTCGTCGCGAGCCGTGAACGACTGACCGCCGGGCTGCAAGATCTGGGTTTTGAGGTGCTGCCTTCCGGTGCCAACTTCGTGTTTGCCCGTCATCCTGCCTATGCCGGCGTTGACCTGGCCGCGGCCTTGCGCAGCCGCAGCATCATCGTGCGCCACTTTAAACGCCCGCTGCGCATTGACCCCTTTCTGCGCATTACGGTGGGGACGGATGCAGAATGCACCGCGTTATTGGCAGCATTGACCGCCATCTGTGGTTAAAATCACCGCTCTTTTGTAAAGACACTGCCATGCGTACCGCGACCGTCAACCGTAACACCCTGGAAACCCGCATCGGGGTGATCCTCAATCTGGATGGAACCGGTCAGGCCAGCCTGAATACCGGCGTGTCCTTTCTCGATCACATGCTTGACCAGATTGCGCGGCATGGCTTGATCGACCTCACGGTCACCGCCGAGGGCGACTTGCACATCGACGCGCATCACACGGTGGAGGACATTGGCATCACCATCGGCCAGGCCGTCGCCATGGCCATTGGCGACAAGAAGGGTATCCGTCGTTACGGTCATGCCTATGTCCCGCTGGATGAGGCCCTGTCGCGCGTGGTGATTGATCTGTCCGGTCGTCCGGGCCTGGAGTTTCATTGCGAGTTCAGCCGGGCGCGGATCGGGGACTTCGATGTTGATCTGATCCATGAGTTTTTCCAGGGTTTCATCAATCATGCCGGGGTGACCTTGCATATCGACAATCTGCGCGGTGATAACGCGCACCACCAGGCCGAGACGATCTTCAAGGCCTTTGGTCGGGCCCTGCGCGTGGCGCTGGAGGCGGATGTCCGGATGGGCGATAACCTTCCCTCGACCAAAGGCGCGCTGTAACGATGATTGCTGTCGTTGACTATGGCATGGGCAACCTGCATTCGGTGGCCAAGGCGCTGGAGCATGTGGCTGCCGGCCAGACGGTCTCGGTGACCTCGGATCCGGCGGTGATCGCCCAGGCGCAGCGGGTGGTGTTTCCGGGGCAGGGTGCCGCGCCCGACTGTATGCGCGCGATTGACGCCCACGGCCTGCGCGAGGCGATTCAGGCCGCGGCGGAGACCAAGCCGTTTTTGGGCATCTGCATGGGCCTGCAAGTCTTGTTTGCGCACAGCGCCGAGGGCAATACCGCGTGCCTGGGGCTCTTTGCGGGCGATGTACAACACTTCGGTACGGAATTGCATGACGGGGCCGGCGAGCGTCTCAAGGTGCCGCACATGGGTTGGAACAATGTGCGCCAAACAGCGGCCCATGCGCTCTGGGACGGCATCCCCGATGGCGAGCGCTTCTATTTTGTGCACAGCTATTTTGTTGTGCCGGAAGATCGCGGTATTGTCGCCGGCGAGACCGACTACCCCACGCCTTTTACCTGTGCCGTTGCCCGCGACAACCGCTTCGCCGTACAGTTCCACCCTGAAAAAAGCGCGGCCGCGGGTTTGCGCCTGCTGCAAAACTTTGTGACCTGGCAACCGTAATTCAAATCGTTAACTCCCTGACATCATGATTCTGATTCCCGCGATCGACCTCAAGGATGGCCACTGCGTGCGCCTGCGCCAAGGCGAAATGGACAGCGCTACCGTATTTTCTGACGACCCTGCCGCCATGGCTCGCCACTGGCTGATGCAGGGCGCACGCCGCCTGCATCTGGTGGACCTGAACGGCGCCTTTGCCGGTAAACCGAAGAATGCGGCGGCGATTGAAGGCATTATCAAGGCGGTTGGCACCGATATCCCGGTACAACTGGGCGGCGGCATTCGTGATCTGGACACCATCGAACGCTATCTCGACACGGGCCTGCGCTATGTCATTCTGGGCAGCGCGGCGGTCAAGGATCCCGGCTTTTTGCATGATGCGTGCGATGCGTTTCCTGGAAATATCATCATTGGCCTTGACGCCAAGGAGGGCAAGGTGGCGGTCGATGGCTGGTCCAAGGTGACCCATCACGAGGTGATTGACCTTGCCAAGCGTTTCCAGGATTACGGCGTCGAGTCGGTGGTGTACACCGACATCGGTCGCGACGGCATGATGTCTGGCGTCAATATCGAATCGACCGTGGCGCTGGCGCGCGCCTTGCATATCCCGGTCATCGCCAGCGGCGGGATCACCAATCTGGACGATATTCGAGCCCTGTGCGCGGTTGCCGATGAGGGCATCGAGGGCGCCATCACGGGCCGCGCCATTTACGAAGGCACGCTCGATTTTGCTGCGGGTCAGCAGCTTTCTGACGAATTGATGGCCTGATTCATGGGGCTTGCCAAACGCATCATCCCCTGTATGGATGTGACCGCCGGTCGTGTGGTCAAGGGCGTGCAGTTTCTCAATTTGCGCGATGCCGGTGATCCGGTGGAGATTGCCCGTCGTTATGACGAGCAGGGTGCGGACGAGTTGACCTTTCTCGACATTACCGCGACTTCTGATAATCGCGACCTCATTCTGCATATCATCGACGCGGTGGCGTCGCAGGTGTTTATCCCGCTCACGGTCGGCGGTGGCGTGCGCGTGCCGGACGATGTCCGGCGCTTGCTGAATGCGGGTGCCGACAAGGTGTCGATCAATACGGCGGCGGTGTTTAATCCGCAAGTCGTGAAGGACGCCGCGGACCGTTTCGGTAGCCAGTGCATCGTGGTCGCCATCGACGCCAAGCAGACGGTGTGGGGCGCTGCGCCCAAGTGGGAGATTTTTACCCACGGCGGGCGCAAACCAACGGGCATTGATGCCGTGGAATGGGCGCAGAAGATGCAGGCCTTGGGCGCGGGCGAGATTTTGTTGACCAGCATGGATCGCGACGGCGCCAAATCGGGCTTTGACCTTAATTTGACGCGGGCGGTGAGCGATGCGGTCAACATTCCGGTCATTGCGAGCGGTGGCGTCGGCAACCTGCAACATCTGGCCGACGGCGTGCAAAAGGGCGGTGCAGATGCCGTGTTGGCGGCGTCCATTTTTCATTTTGGCGAATACACCGTGCGCCAGGCCAAGGAAATCATGCAGGATCGCGGCATTGAGGTGCGACTATGACGGCACTGAGCACAGACTGGCTGGACCAGATCGGCTGGCCCGAAAGTGGCATCTTGCCCGCCATTGCCCAGGACGCCGATAGCGGCGACATCCTGATGGTCGCGTGGATAAATCGTGAGGCCTTGGCAAAAACCGCCGAATTGGGCGAGGCAGTGTACTATTCGCGCTCGCGCCAGCGGCTATGGCACAAGGGTGAGGAATCCGGACATACCCAGCAGGTCGTCGAGATTCGTACGGACTGTGACCGGGATGTCATCCTGCTCAAGGTACGGCAGACCGGCGGCATTGCCTGTCACACCGGTCGCCGTAGCTGCTTTTTTGAACGCCTGGTCGAGGGCGCATGGCAACCTGTGGACCCGGTGTTAAAAGACCCGAAGACGATTTACGGATGAACGAAGATATTTTAAGCCGCTTGGCCGATACCCTGGAGGCGCGCCGTGGCGCGGATCCGGCGACTTCTTATGTGGCCAAGCTGTACGCCAAGGGTTTGGACGCCATCCTGAAGAAGGTGGCAGAAGAGGCGGCCGAAACCATCATGGCGGCCAAGGATGGCGTGGCGGACAAGGTGGTTTATGAGACGGCCGACTTGTGGTTCCATTCGCTCGTTTTGCTGGCACAGCAGGGCATCCGCCCGGAAGCGGTATTGAACGAGCTCGCCCGGCGTGAAGGCCTGTCGGGCCTGGTGGAAAAAGCGAATCGCAAGGAAGGCGCATGAGCGACTGTATTTTTTGCAAGATTGCAGCCGGTGCGATCCCGTGCAAAAAGGTGTATGAGGATGGCGATTTGCTGGCCTTTCACGACATCAACCCTGTCGCCCCGGTGCATTTCATGATCATCCCCAAGGAGCATATTGCGCGCCTGGATGAGACGCATGCCCGCCACGAGTCGTTGCTGGGGCGTATGTTGCTATTGGCGCCGAAGTTGGCCAAGGAACAGGGCCTGAATAATGGTTTTCGCACCGTGATCAATACGGGCCCCGGGGGTGGACAAGAGGTCTATCACCTGCATATGCATGTTTTTGGTGGAACAACTGCGGACTATCGACCGCATCGACTGTAATTTTTAAGGAGAGAGACATGGGTACTTTTAGCCTCTGGCATTGGGTGATTGTGTTGTTGATTGTGTTGCTGATCTTTGGTACCAAGAAGCTGCGTAACATGGGCGGAGATCTCGGTGGCGCCGTCAAGAATTTCAAGGACGCCATGAACGAAGAGAAAAACAAGGGCGCTGCACCCACGGAATTGCCCCGTCAGGCTGAGACCACGGGCCAGACCGTTGAGGGCGAGGTCAAGAGCCGGCAGCAGTCCTGAGAGGGCGGGGCGTAAGGAAAGGGGACGCAGAGAACAGACTGTCCTCTAGCCTCGGTTTTTATCTCTCAACGGGTTGCTTACCACATGTTTGACATTGGTTTTTCTGAACTTCTTGTTATTGGCATTGTCGCCCTGGTCGTGATCGGCCCGGAGCGCCTGCCCAAGGTCGCCCGTACGGTGGGGGGGTGGCTGGGCAAGCTCAACCGCTATGCCGCGCAGGTCAAGGACGATGTCAATCGTGAGATGAAACTCGAGGAGCTGAAGAAGCTTCAGGAAGAGATGAGGGCCTCGGCGCAAAAGTACGAGATCATCGCTGCAGAGACCGAAGTGGCTTTGAAGCGTGACCTGAATCCCGAGGAACGCTTGTCGGTTGCCCTCGGCGTGACCGACAGCGCTGAGGCGCAGATGGCCAAGACGGATGCCGTGGCAGAGGCCGAATTGGCGGCTACCGGGCCACATGCCATCATTGAATATGCCCATCCCAAGATTGATCGTTTGCCCGTTTCCGATAGCCTGAATGAGTCGATTGAGGCCGATGCGATGCCGGCGGCGTGGCCTGATGCCGATCCGCCCTGGACCGACTCACCGCCCGAAATGCCGACCGAGATGCCGACCGAAACACCGCCCGAACCCCCCCGGCAGGCGGCCCTGTTCTGATGGATAGCCAACAAACCTTTATCAGCCACATGCTGGAGCTGCGCGACCGGCTGTTGCGCGCCGCCATTGCCTGGATCGTGCTGTTTGTCTGCCTCTTTCCCTGGGCTAACGATCTCTATTCCCTGCTGGCGCAGCCGATGCTGAACAGCCTGCCCAAGGGCGGGCAGATGATCGCCACCGAGGTGGTCACGCCGTTCTTTGTGCCGGTCAAGGTGGCCATGATGACGGCCTTCCTGGGCTCCTTGCCCTATATCCTGTACCAGGTCTGGTCCTTCATTGCGCCGGGCCTCTATGCCCATGAAAAGAAGATGATCGTACCGCTGACCGTGGCGAGCCTGTTCCTCTTCGCCTGCGGCATGGCCTTTGCCTATTTCCTGGTCTTCCCGGTGGTGTTTGGCTTCGTGGTCGGGATCGCCCCGCAAGGCGTCGCGGTGATGACCGATATCAACAAGTACCTCGATTTTGTGATCACCATGTTTATGGCCTTCGGGGTCACCTTTGAGGTCCCCATCGTCGTTATTGCCCTCGCCCTGATGGGCATGGTCAGCATTGACAAGTTTCGCGAGGCGCGGCCGTATGTCATCGTGGGCGCCTTTGTGATTGGCGCCATCTTCACCCCCCCGGATGTCATTTCCCAACTGATGCTCGCTATTCCGCTCTGGCTGCTCTACGAGCTGGGCGTCATCATTGCGGCGGTTCTGGTGCGTAATCGCTCGGTTACCCCTCCGGCATCGGATTATCAGCCGATGACGGACGCCGAAATGGACGCCGAACTCGACCGTATCGAGGCCGGGCAGAAGTAATAGGCTGACTCGATGCACCACGGTGTGCCATTGGGCGCACCGTATTGGTGCAAAGACAGGACAGGCTTGTCGTGTTGCACCGCCTGGGCTGCGCGCTGCGTCACCACGCCTGCACCAGAAACCAAGCGCTTCTCATTGATATATCAAGGCACTAGGACAGTGGCCCTGGTGTTGAGGCGATCCTGCCCCATCCGGCGCACCGCTCACCGTGGTGCATCGGGTGGGGTATTTTCATTTGGCATCCTTATTGCTTTGGTTTGGCATCTATTTTGGCCCTCAGGAATCTCCCTCATGGAAGCACTCAAGTCCGGTTCAGATGTTCTCTTTGTCCTTCTGGGGGCCATTATGGTCCTCGCGATGCATGCGGGTTTTGCCTTTCTGGAGCTGGGCACGGTGCGGCGAAAGAATCAGGTCAACGCGCTGGTCAAGATCATGACGGACTTTTCTGTCTCGACCATCGCCTATTTCTTTATCGGCTACAGCCTGGCCTACGGGATCGACTTTTTCTCCAGCGCTCAGGTCCTGGCGGAGAAAAACGGCTTCGCCCTGGTCAAGTTTTTCTTCTTGCTGACCTTTGCTGCCGCGATCCCCGCCATTGTCTCGGGCGGGATTGCCGAACGGGCCAAGTTTCATCCCCAACTGGCGGCGACCTTCCTGCTGGTCGGTTTCATCTATCCCTTCTTTGAGGGCATCGTCTGGAACGGCAACTTGGGCGTTCAATCCTGGCTGGAGGTAAATCTGGGCGCCAAGTTCCACGACTTTGCCGGCTCCGTGGTGGTCCACGCCGTGGGCGGCTGGATTGCCTTGCCGGCGGTTCTTTTGCTCGGTGCGCGGCGTGGTCGCTATCACAAGGATGGCCGGATGGCGGCGCATCCTCCGTCCAGCATTCCATTCCTGGCCTTGGGCGCATGGATCCTGACCGTGGGTTGGTTTGGTTTCAATGTCATGTCGGCGCAGGCGGTGGATGCGGTCTCCGGTCTGGTGGCGGTCAACTCGCTGATGGCGATGGTGGGCGGTACTCTGGCCGCCTTGCTGGTTGGCAAGAATGACCCCGGCTTTATCCATAACGGCCCGCTGGCCGGTTTGGTGGCGGTGTGTGCGGGTTCTGATCTCATGCATCCGGTGGGTGCGTTGGCGACCGGCGCCATTGCGGGGGCCTTGTTTGTGTGGATGTTCACGATCACCCAGAACCGCTGGAAGATCGACGATGTGCTGGGTGTCTGGCCGCTGCATGGCCTCTGTGGTGCATGGGGCGGCATTGCCGCGGGTATCTTTGGTCTGCAGGCCCTGGGCGGCGTGGGCGGTGTGACCTTCGCGGCGCAACTGTTCGGTACCGTATTGGGTGTCGCGATAGCCCTGGCGGGGGGCGCTCTGGTTTACGGCGCGCTCAAGGCATCGTTCGGGATCCGCCTTGATCCGGAACAGGAATTCGAGGGGGCCGATCTCTCCATTCACAAGATCTCCTCGATGCCCGAACGCGAGACCAACTGGTAAATTTTTTATCGGGGCGTCGCTCACCGCCTGGGCGGTTGGCGACCCCCGAGGCGATTCCTGTTATTGTTGCGCCGTGCTGTTTCTTACACGGTTGTGACGATGCCAAATCAATCCTTGAAATCACCCCGGAAGCCCCGTCGCAGGTGGCTTATCGCCTTGGTGGTTATCGTACTGCTGGCGGCGGCAGGGGGTCTGTCGGCCTGGATCGAT
>Ga0194120_10004516_pt1 | contig 21376 bp, 20 predicted proteins | sample TA2MahCa65mmetaG_FD_148642 | JGI IMG/M metagenome (GOLD analysis project Ga0194120, IMG submission 148642) | Freshwater microbial communities from Lake Tanganyika, Tanzania - TA2015019 Mahale Deep Cast 65m | ecosystem: Environmental > Aquatic > Freshwater > Lake | place: Tanzania: Lake... | reverse complement strand
GCAGCAGCGGCTTGAGCAATTCCCATTCGCGGTCAGTCAAATCAGAAGGGTAGGGTTTGCGTTTTTTGAACATTCGCCAATCTTACCTCAGCTCAACTGGCAGAGTTTTCTTTAAGAAATAGGCTCTCAATGCCAACCCGATAAAACCCGGAACGGCGGTTTCGGGGGTGAGCAGTAAACGCGGCTTGGAAGTTGGGGAGGGCGAACGGTGGTGGGCCATTGCCGGTAAAGACTCAATAGCGACCGGCGGAACACTCGGTCGCTATTGAGTATACTGCCGAAAGGTTGGGTGTGCGAAACGGTTAAAGTTTCACCTCACTTGCTTCGCCCGCCGAACGAGCCTTTGGTGTTTTGCGGCAGAATCATTTCCACGTCGGAGTGCGGGCGCGGGATGACGTGGACGGAGACGAGTTCGCCCACACGCTTGGCGGCGGCGGCCCCGGCATCGGTGGCGGCTTTCACCGCGCCCACGTCGCCGCGCACCATCACCGTCACGAATCCGCCGCCCACGTATTCACTGCCGATGAGGGTGACGTTGGCGGCCTTCACCATCGCATCGGCGGCTTCAATCGAGCCGATGAGGCCTTTGGTTTCCACCATTCCCAGAGCAATCATTGCGACATCTACAGGCATGGGAGTTTCTCCTTAAAAGTTTTGGAAGTTGGATGTCAGAGGTCAGAAGCCGGAAGTCGGAGTTTTTCTGATTTCTGACTTCTGGCCTCTCACCTCAGATTCAGTTCCCTCTCCAGTTTGCTACTTCTACGCTTTCGTATTTGATCGGGTCGCGGGCCACGTCGAGCACGGCTTCACGGAAGGCGATAGTGGCGGCTTTGCACGCGGGTTGGTCGCCGGTGAGCATGACGCCCATGTAGTTGGTTTCGGAGGGCGGCATGGTGAGCGAGGCGATGCGCACGGCGGCGGCTTTGAGCGCGGCATCGAGCGCGTACACACCCTCGAGCGGTGGGGCGATGAGGTAGGCAATCGGATCGCCGAGGGGGATACTGCAGACCTTCGAGAGGTACGAGCCGGTGCGCGAGATGAGGTGCGGGAAGAAGGCGATCGATGCATCCTCGTTGGCCGAATACCAGATGGCCTCGTTCTTCATGTAGGTGAGGGCGGCGCTCAGCCCGGAGCGGATCTCGGCGGGGTTGGGGCCGGCCAACACAGCGAGGATTTCGCCGGAGAGGAGTCCCGAGGCGTGTTTGGCTCCGGCGTAGAAAGAACGCGCGTATACCACTTCGACATCGGCCATTTTGGTGGCCTCGTCAATCGAAACGTAAGTGGCGTCGTCGTTGTCGGCGGTGAGCAAGCCGATGGATCGCTGCTCGGGGCGCAGTTTCAACTGCTCGGCGAGATTCGGATCCACGTTCGGGATGATGCGAATGGCGAGTGGGGTGGCGTAGATGGGATCGAGAACGGCCATAGTTTGTCTCCGTGAGTTGAACGCGGATGGCGCGGATGCGGCGGATTTTCGCGGACGCCTTTATAAAAATGATCAGCGTTCATCCGCTTGATCTGCGTTATTCGCGTTCCCTATTTCGCAGCTAGCTTAAGCTTGACGCCGCTGGCCTGATGCTTAATCATCTTCTGCGCGATTTGGATGGTGAAGGCTGCGCCTTCGAGAGGGTTAGTGCCTCCGTTTTGGAAGATGTTGCATACCACATCGCGGTCGGCGTCGGTGTCGCCCGTCTTCGGGCGAAAGGCCATATACGCGCTGAGCGACTCGGCGCGGCCCAAGCCGGGGCGTTCGCCGATGAGCAGAATGACCACATCGGGCTTGAGCGCTTCGCCGATGTCGTTGAGGACTCCGACGCGGCAGTATTGAATGAAGAACGGGGTGCCGACACTCAACCCGGCCTGTTTTGCGCCGTTGATGATCACCGGGAACATTTCGCGCGCGTTGGCTTCCACTGCCGCCGCGCTCAAGCCGTCGCCGACGACGAGTTGAATGTTGGGCGACTTGACGCACTTCTCGCCGATCGTCTTCTTGGCTTCATCGCCCAGCAAACGCCCGAGGTCGGGGCGCAGAAGATATTCCTGCTTGCCGCCGGTGATTTTCGTCTGCACGGTGAAGAGGCCAAGATCGTCGAGCAGTTTTTGATCCACATCGCGCATGAGCGCGTCTTGGGTGATGGCGTGATCGCCTTGGAAGAGGAGGAGCGAATAGGTGTTGTAATGCGGTCCGGCGCGGCCGACTCCGATGCGGGCGGTGGTGGAGGCGATGATGGCTTTGAGCGCTTCGGAGTCTTTGGGGTTTCGCACTCGCGGTTTGTAACGGTATTCGGGCAGGGTGGGGTCGGGGAGGTCGATGGAGAGAGAACTGGAAGTAGAGGATTGGAGATTGGAGGCGGCACCCATCGGTGACGCCGTCAAAGCGGAGGCGGAGGGTTGAATCGCGGCAGTGGGCGGCGCGGAGGCCGGTTTGGTCGCCGACAATTCTCTGATGACGGCTTCGATGATGGCGTTGATTTGAGTTTCATCCATGGCGGGCGGCCTCCAGTTTGGCTACGCGAGCCTCGAGTTCTCTGAGGTGAGCTTGCAGGGCCGAATATTGGCTTTGCATGTCTGTTCGCTCAGCCATTACATTTTCTTCGAGGCTGATGAGCGAAGTGGAATAGTTCTTTTGATCGGAGCGCAATTCAGCCAATCCGTCGCCGATATTGTTCAACTGGCGCGACAGCATTGCCAGCCGGTTTTCAACACGCTCAAAGCGGGTGTCAACCAGTTTGAAGCTTTCGTGAATCACTCTAAGTTCGTTCTGGGTGGAAATGGCTTGTTTGTCGTAGACATGTTCGATCAGAGCCTGCACTTCGGTATGAGAGGGTGTCTTTTGCAAACGAGCATCGACGTTATCCAAGCGTTTCTCAAGGTTATCGAGTCGCTGCATCAGCAACGCGATAGCAGATTGGATTTCTTGGCGCACGGCCTCGCGGAGCGCTTCTTTGAGTTGGTTGAGTTCCTGAGAGTCCATGATTATCTCTTGAGGAAAAATGTCGGGTCGCCTGCCTTCTCCGTGAGCACACCATTCTTCATGAGGCCGAGGTCTTCCATCCACGCTTCGAACTCGGGCGCGGGGCGCAGGTTGAAGAGTTGGCGCAGAGCCGCCGCGTCGTGGTATGAGGTGCATTGATAGGACAGCATCGCGTCGTCGCCCATCGGCACGCCCATGAAGTAGTTGCACCCGGCGGCGGTGAGCATCACGGCCAGATTCTCGATGGCGTTCTGATCGGCGCGGGCGTGATTGGTGTAGCAGGCGTCGCAACCCATAGGGATGCCGGTAAGCTTGCCCATGAAGTGATCTTCGAGTCCGGCGCGTTGAATCTGCCGCGCGTCGTAAAGATATTCGGGGCCGATGAAGCCGACGACGGTATTGACTTGATAGGGGTTGTAGCGTTTGGCGAGGCCGTAGTTGCGGGCTTCGAGGGTGAGTTGATCCCAGCCGTTGTGGGCTTCGGCGGAGAGAGCCGAACCTTGCCCGGTCTCGAAGTACATGAAACTTGGCCCGGCGGGGAAGCAGTGTTTTTTGGCGAGGGCGTAGGCTTCATCGAGCATTCCAACCGAGATGCCAAACGAGTCGTTGCCTTTTTGCGATCCGGCGATGGATTGAAAGATGAGGCCGACGGGCGAGCCGGACTGCAAGCACTTCATCTGCGTAGTCACATGAGCCAGCACGCAGTTCTGCGCGGGGATGTTCCACGTTTTGATGATGTCATAGGTCATGTCGAGCAGGCGGGCGACGGAGGAATACGAGTCGTCCACCGGATTGATGCCGATGACTGAATCGCCGGAGCCGTAAGCGAGGCCTTCGTAGATTTCGGCGCGGATGCCTTCGGGGGAGTCGGTAGGGTGGTTGGGTTGGTTGCGGCTGGAGAGCGTGCCGGGCAGGCCGATGGTGTTGTTGCAGTACGCCGTGCGCGGAATCTTTTTGGCGCAGTAAATCAACTCCATGTTCGACAGCAATTTAGTGACGGCGGAGACCATCTCGGCGGTGAGGCCGGTGGAGATGCGTTTGATCATCTCGGAGGTGGTGGTGTCGGCCAACAGCCATTCGCGGAACTGCCCCACCGTCCAATCTCTGATTTCGCCGTACACCGTTTCGTTCACCGCGTCCTGAATCACGCGGGTGACTTCGTCTTCGTCGTAAGGGACGGCGGGGTTCTCGCGCAGGACCCACAACGGCACTTCGGCGAGGACGAAGCGCGCGGCGACTCGTTCGGCCACGGTGTCGGCGCCCACGCCGGCCAATCGGTCGCCGCTCTTCTCCTCGTTGGCCTTGCCCATGAGGAGGCGAATGTCGGGGAACTCGTACGTTTTGCCGTGAAGTTTGGTTCGGAGGAGCATGACGAATCCTCAGTGATAGAAGATCAACGTCTTCACACTCAGCGGCACGACGCAACCGTCCATCATCGGTGTGATGCGCTGAGCATTTTCAGAAAATCACGCGGCCAAACAATTTGGACGCCTTGATAATACTTCAATGACAATAGATGGCGGTCGAGTGAAACCAGATAATCGGCTTGGCCTTCCATTGCAGTTGCGAGAAAGATATTGTCATCGGGATCGTCTGTCACGACATTGACGATATAGGTGTTGTCGGTGATCAAGGCGGTGCGATAAATAGCTTTCACAAATTCGAACATCACCGCCTCGTCAATATCGAGTTCCAAAAGCTTGTCGGTGAGTTCGATGATAGTCGGGTCGGAGGCGATGAGTTGAAAATTGTGGAACGTTAGCCATTGGCGAATGATCTCGGCAGATGCGCCGCGTTGCGATAGAAATCCGGAGACCGAGACACTCGTATCCAGCACCGCGCCGATCAAATCAGATCGTCGCTCATTGTACATGAGTTATGGCCGTTTGCGGCTCGAAGGGCGTTTTCTCGCCGCCTTCCGCAAGGCATTAGCCGCCGCCTTGAATTGCATCCATGATTCAGATTCGGTCAGGGTGAGCGCGTCACGGGCCGCTTCCACTTTGGCTTGCCGAACCAACGATTCAGCGCGTTGCCGCCTTTCGGATGCCCCGGCTTTTTCGATCAAGATTGCTTCGCCGACCTGGCGCAAAACTATCGTCTGATCCTGACTCAGGTTTAGCGCTTTTCGGAGCCGCTTCGGAATTGTAATGCGGCCATCTTTCTCGATGGTCACAGGGACGGCTGGCACAGCCATGCTGACCTCACAATCAGTGATAAAAGATCAACGTCTTCACACTCAGCGGCACGACGCGCCCATCCATCATCGGTGCGCCGATGTCAATGTAGTCGCCTTCTTGCAAACCTACTTGATCGATGACGAGCAGGGGGCGGTTGGGGATCATGGACTTGACGGTTTGGCCGAGGGCCTGCGCGTAATCGTGTTCGATGATGGCGACCAGCGGGCGGCCTTCGGGTAGGGTGTTTGCAAATTCGGAAAGCCCGCTGGCGAGCTGCAGGAGCAAAGTATAGTTCAGAGGTTGATCTAACTCAAGGGCAACGGCAAAGTCGTCTGCCGCCGGGTTTACGTCCCAACGGCGCACGGCCTCGGCGATGGCATCCGAAGAGCGTGAAGCGTCGAGCGCCGGGCGTATTACCGGAACGTTTTTGAGCGGCAGGATTTCCTTCTCGGCCCAAATGGTGGAGCCGGAGAGGGTGACGGTTTGCATGCTTGCCCCGAGCACGGTGGCGCGCAGAGTCTCGGCGGGTTTGATCGTTTCGTATGTTTGGATGGCCGGATGATTGCGGAGCGACTCGGCCAACAGCGGCCCAACGTCGTCGTGGATGGCGGCGTCGGCAACCGAGCGAATGGCGATAGGGTTGTAGAAGTAGTGGCCGATGCCGCCGGAGAGCATGAGCACACCGCCTTTGCCGGAAACGGAAGCGGGCGGGGTGAGATACAAAAGTTTGGCTAACGGTGACGATGTCCCTTCGATCAATTCGACGGTGATATCGGCCATGCGGTCGGTGAAGCGCCGAAGGTCGGAGAGCGAAGGCGAATCTCCAATCTCCACTCTCAAATTGATGTCGCGCAAAATGTGTTTTGCCGGATCGGCCAGATGCCGAATCTTCCCGGCGGTGTGATCCACTTCCATGATGCGCCCGCCGTAATTCATGGCCGCCGCCGCCTGCAACGCTCCGGCGTTGAACAGCGCCGAGTTGGCGCTGCCGCCGCCGATGTCCACATTGATCACTCGGCAGAAATGCTGCTGCGAATATCGCGCCGCACCCGCGCCGCGCCCGGCGATGAGCGATTCGAGATGCGGCCCGGCCACCGTCACCACGAACTCGCCGGCGAACCCGCCCAACCCTTTGAGCACCGCATCGGCGTTTTTCTTTTTGGCCGTCTCTCCGGTGATGATCACCGCGCCCGTTTCAACCTGTTTGGGATCGACTCCGGCGGCGGCATATTCGCGGCGGATGATTTCGGTGAGGCGGGGGACGTCGATGGTTTCGGAATCGGCAAGAGGCGTGAAGAAGATGGGAGATTGATAGATGGGAGATTTTTCGGTGATGCCGATGCGCGGCACTTGGCCGGGTCGGGCGGTGTCGGTGAGGGCGAGGCGGGAGAAGACGAGTTGAGTGGTGGTGGTGCCAACGTCGATGCCTACCGAGAGGATGATGCGGGAGTCGGGCATTGCCTTTATCTTGGCAAAGCATTTACTTCTTCGGGCTGACGTTTTGCGGTAACAAGGGCGACGACCAGTGCAATTACGCCCAAAAAGATGGCTGGCCCGCTGACGCAAGCATACATCCAGTTCAGCACATTGTAATCGTCAGCCCAATTCGTTACTAAAATACGCCAAATGATAATTTCGGCAATCGGGTCAATGCTGAAGAGGAAGAATGCGGCTAATGCCAGGCAACCGGGCAACGTCTGTTTGCGAAGCATGAGAGAGACGGCGGCAGCCATGCCAATGAGGAAACCCAAGCAGAGTAGCCCATCGCGCAAGTCGTAAGCGAATCTTGGATCATCCATTGATGATTGGCCCTCTCTATGTATAGTTTCCCCTCTCTCGCCTTTTGTCGAGACAAGAGAGGGGAAGGGATCAAGCGAAAACCGAAATCTAGTCGTCGCCGGCTTTGCCGTGAGCAGCGGCGGCCATATCGGCTTCGATCTTGCGCAGCTCTTCTTCATCAGCCTTTGTTGGGCCGGCAAAGCGCTTCTTGACATCCACCTGCCAGTAGATGAGCATGAACACACAGATGAGCACCGTTGTCCACAGAACCAATTCGTTGGGCGGGATGACCAGGAAAACGGTGATGAGCAGAATCCAGATCACGGAGATGATGTTGAGCAGTGGCCCCCACTGCTTCAGACTCCACGGAGCAGTTTCAGGAGTGGTGTATTCGCCCTGCTTCCGTTGTTTGTTGCGGAGGTTGAGCAGGATCGGGATTCCGTAAGCCCAGTAGAGGAAAATCACGCTGATGGCGGTGACAACGTAGTATGCGCCAGACCATAACAGCATGATCACAGCCAACGCACAGGTGATCAGGATTGAGTTGACCGGCGTGCGCCATTTGGGGTGAATCTGCTTGATCAGGCCGTGGCCAGGCATGCCGCCGTCGCGGGCGAAGGCGAACCACATACGACTCATGCTGGTGATGGACGAGAGGCCGCACAGCCACATCGCGCCGGCGATAATTATGGCGACCAAATTCGCCATGAAGGTATTCAGATTGTCGTAGGCAACCTTGAGAACCGGGTAAGCGTCGGTCGCCGTGGAGGGGATGTCGGTAATTGCCAGCGTGAGAGCCATGAGCACGATATACCCCACGACGGCGGAGACAGCAACGGATAGGAATACGCCCCAGGCGCTGTTCAGGCGGGCTAACACCGTCTCTTCAGCAACGTGAGCCGAGGCATCGTAGCCGGTGTAAGTCCATTGGGCCTGCAGCAAACCAATCGCAAACACTAGCAAGAAGGGGGCCGCCTTATAGAGGTCGGTCAGGAAAGGTAAGACTGCAAACAGAGGCGAGGGGAGCACAAACAGCGGCTCCAGAGTAATTGGATTGCCTAAGTATAGGGCCGGGCCCACCGTGCCATCAGCCAGCTCCGCCGACGCAAAGTCGTAAGGGTTCGTCGTGTTGACGAACTGGAACGCAAAGCTCAATGGGTTGTGAGTCTTGCCAAAAATCGTGAGCAGCAAGGCGATAATGATGACCCCGCCGATGTGCCAGTACACGCTGATGTCGTTCAACCGGGCTGTCAACTTGATCCCAAAGGCATTGATCAGAATTTGTGGGATCATGATCAGCACCATGATGAAGACATAGAAATACCAGTTCGTCAGCGAGCCAAACACGGGCACGGTCGTATCGCCGGGAATGGCAAAGATGCGCGTGACAGCGCCGACGATGTAAATGGCGGCGGCGATATTGATGCCGGAGGTGATGGTGATTTGACCAATCATGTTGAACCATGCCGTCACCCACGCCCAGCGGTGGCCGCCGAGCTTGTGCGCCCAGAAGTACAGCCCGCCAGCGGTCGGGTAAGCCGAAGCGAGTTCGGCCATTGAGGCGGCGATGATCATCACAAAGATGCTGACTAACGGCCAGCCCACCGTGTTGATGACCGGTCCGGCGAACCTCAGGCCGAAACCATACAACAGAATGGCGCCGGTCAGAATTGAGATGATCGAGAACGAGATGGCGAAGTTGGAGAAGCCGCCCATCTCGCGGAACAACTGTTGGGCATAACCCAATTTATGCAGGTCGCGGATGTCCTGCTGGATAATCTCTTCGCGCGATTTGCCTTTCATATCAGCCATGGTGCATTCTCCTCGTAGTTGTGGTGTGATCCGCGCCGAACCTTGCCCAGCGCGGGCGTTGCCAACTCAGGCAATAAACAAAACAGCGCTGGTTCGCACAGGGCGAAACCCAACGCCGTAATCAGGCAATGGTCACCCCCTTTCCAGCAATCCACCGGGCGTGACACAGCCACGCTCCGCACAACGATTGCCAAACATGAATGTCACTCTGGGCGTGATGTCTCATGATTTTTCCGCCAACACCATCTCACCACTTTTATAACCCCGTACTCCGGTAATAGTCGCGTTATAGCATTTTATCAGTTGCGAGTCAAATCGGGCGGCCTCCGCGTCTGATACAAGCCTCGCATGGACGACGCTCCGGCACAGAATCCGAATCCCCCAACTGGCTTCGCCCGCCCCCCGACCCATCGCCCCCCGCGACTCCGCCACTCACTCCCCCTCCACCCTCTCGCTCAACTTCACCCATCCTCGCCCTCATCGCCGGGATCGGTGGAATGCTGTTGGCCTGCGCCGCCAGCGGCTTGCTGATCCTCTTTCCCGGCTCGCTCGGCGCCAATGATCTGCCGTTGTTCGTCAGCGGTATTCTGACCGTTGGCGCATTCGGCCTGCCGCTGGCGTGGAATGCGTGGCAGCGCTTGCGCCTCGGCACATTGGCAGGCACAGCGATGGTGGATCGTCGCCGCCGCCGCGCTCGCCCTCGCCGCGCTCGTGTGCGGCCAAGCCTCGGTGAACATTCATCCGATGGCCGGACTCGCGTTGGGTGTGCTGCAACCGATCATCGTTGCCGCCGTCGCCGCAGTTTTGCTCGCGCTCACCGCCGATGGCTGGCGCGGCTTCAGCCGTCTGCGGGTATGGGCGCATCTCGTCAGCGGCGCATGGCTTTCCATTCCTCTCTCGTTTCTCATCGAAGTCATCGCCGTCGGCGCAATTGGGCTGGCCGTTCTCATCGCCCTCGCCATCCTCATGCCCGATCCGCTGATCGAATTCACTCGAAGGTATCAGTCCCTCGAAGACCTCGACATGACTCTCATTCTCGGTTGGGCGTTGCAACCGTGGGCCATCGCACTCGCGTTGATCGTCGCCGCCCTCATCGTGCCGATGATCGAAGAACTGATGAAGCCCATCGGCGTCGCCATCGTTGCCCGCCGCCGCCCCAGCCCAATGGCCGCCTATCTCGGCGGGGTGATGGGCGGACTCGGTTTCGCGTTCACCGAAACGCTGGGCAACCTCATCAATATCACCGACCCGTGGATCGTGCTCATTGTGGCTCGCATGGGCACGATGGCGATGCACGGTTTTACATCGGGGTTGGTGGGCTGGGGCTGGGGGCAGTTGGCGGCCAAACGCCCGTGGCGATTGGTGGGCGCGTATGCAGGGGCGGTTGCCCTTCACGGTCTGTGGAACAGCGCGGTGGTGATCGTCGTATTCAGCGGACTCTATTTTCAACAGACTCCGAATCCCGATCCTGCGGCGGCCATTCTCATTGGCTCGGCGGCGGCGGTGTGCGCGCTTCTTTTGTTGTTGCTCGTTCCGACGTGTGTGGCGGGGATGGCGTGGGTGGGGTATCGGTTGAGGACTACTGATCGCCGATCACCGATCGCTGATCACTGATTCGCGCGCGACGGCGACGGCGAATCTCGGCAGGGCCAGCATTCGTTTCCAGCGCCACGGCTGATGAGCCAGCCGGTGCAGCCATTCGAGTCCGATGCGTTGCATCCATCGCGGCGCGCGGGTTGCCGTTCCGGCGATGAAGTCGAGCGAGCCGCCCACACCCATCATCACCGGCACGTTCAACCGATCTCGGTTGCGCGCGATCCATTTATCCTGCGCCGGAGCGCCGTAGGCCGCAAACAAAATGTGCGGGCCCGCGGCGCAAATTTTTTCTATGGCCGCCTCGTCGTCGTTTGGGTGCGGTGACCCGGCCCACACACCGGCGACGATCAACTCAGGGTGACGCGCTTTCAGAATGGATGCCGCCTTTGCGGCCACGCCCTCCCCCGCTCCCAAAAAGAACACCCGCCACTGCCGGGAGGCCGCCTCCGCCGCGATCATCGGCGCGAGATCGGACCCGGCCACGCGTTCGCGCAAGGGCTGTCTCAGCATTCGCGCGGCCCACAAGAGTCCGATTCCGTCCGGCACGCACAAATCGGCGTTGCGCAGTATCGCCATGAAGTCGGCATCCTCTTGCGCGGCCATCACAAATTCCGGGTTCACCGTGCAGAGTTGATGCGCGCCGCCTTCGGCGATGAATTGGCCGATGGCGATCAACGTTTCGGCATAAGTCACATCGTGCACCGGCACGCGGAGGAGGGTGATGGCTTTGCCCATGTTTTCGTCAACGGATTGAGCGGATTGAGCGGATTATTTTCAAATCGGTTAAATCCGTTGACGATGTGTTGTTTCAATCACTTCAAGAATCTGTTTTGCGGCGCGCCCCCACGAAAAGCGCCCCGCATTGCGATAGCCTTTGATGATCAGATCGCGCCGCACGCTTTCGTCGGCGAGCACGCGGCGGATGGCTTCGGCCAATGCTTGCGTGTCACGCGCCGGGATCACGATGGCGGCGTCCCCCGCCACTTCGGGCAGGGCGCCGCCGTCGGAGCAGATGACGGGCGTGCCGCAGGCCATCGCTTCCAAGATCGTGAAACCGAATCCTTCATGCAACGACGGCGCAACGTAGGCGGCCGCCATCGAATACAGCGCGGCGAGGTCGTTGTCGGCGACGTAATCGAGAAAGAGCACGCCTTTGGCTTTGCCCTTTTCGTAGATCGAGTCGGCCAGCCAGCCGCGCCGCCCGGCGAGCACGAGTGATGTTTGCGCCGGGTCGAAGGCTTCGATGAGCCGTTCGAGATTCTTGCGCGGCTGGAGGGTGCCGACGTGCAGAATGAACTTTTCGGGCAGGTTGTATTTTTGGCGCACCGGCCAGCGGTGGTTGGGGTGGCGAAGTGGCTTGAGCGCGGAGTCGATGCCCGGATGGACGACGGTGATCTTTTCGGGCGCGATGCGGTAGTGGGCGATCAGATCGCGGCGGGTGGCTTCGCTGTCGGCGATGAGGGCAGCGGCGTTGCGCGCGCTGAAGCGGGTTGACCAGTGGAGGTACAGCCGTTGAGTGAGCGGGTGCGATTCGGGAAAGTGGAGGTAGCCGAGATCGTGCACGGTGACGACGGACGGGCAGGGATGATAGATGGGGAGGACGTGCGCGGGGATGAAGAGGCAATCGGGCGGGCGGCGACGAAGTTCGCGCGAGAGGCCGAGATGAGTCCAGAGGCGGCGAGGGCGGAGGAGGGTGGTTAGGTGGTTGGGGCGATCTGCGCTGCGCTCGTGTGAAAAGAGGTCGGGCGGGGGAGCGTCACGGAAATACAGTGTCCATTCGTGCGGGGTGTCGAGGGCGAGGAGGGCGCGAGTGATGGCGAGCGAATAGGCTTCGGTGCCGGTGCGCTGCGCCGTTGTCGTCCGGCTGGCATCAATGCCGATGCGCATTGCGGAGGCGCGGTGGTTGTTTCATCCGCCGCGGCGAAAGGCGCGCACGAGGACGATGAGGCCGAGCAGAATGAGGGCGACCGGCCACAGTTGCGAAATCTGTTTCGAGAGATTCGGCCCCAGCAAATTCAAGTTGGTGGCCATGAAGAACAGCCCGACGGCGAGGCCGACGGTGGCCGGGATGAGCACGCCGCGTTTCGAGGGGGCGGCGAGCCACTGCGCGAAACTTGCGGCGCTGAAGATGAGTACGAACACCGGCCAATACACCCGCATCTGGGCCCATTCCAATTTGCCCAATGTGAATTGAAAGAAGAAGCCGCCCACGAGTGTGGCCGCCATCCCGAAAAATACTTTGTCGGTGTCCTGACGCCCGTCGTAAAAATAATCGGCGAAGGAGGCAATGCCCAACAGAATGACGAGGGCCGGCCACAGCGCGTTGATGCCCGGCAGTTGAACGCCCAGCCGCTCGGCCAACAGCCACGCGCCGATGCCGATGAGAATAATGCCAGCCACTATTGAGCCGCGATGTTTGCGCATGGAGACTCCTCAAGTTCGGACTGTATTCAATTGTACACGCTTCTATGATTTGAGGGAGACCCGCCACAGGTCGAACGTCTCTTCGTCGAAGCCTTTGAGCTGGCCTTGAAACGGTTCGACCCTTACCCTATCGGCCATGTCGTCGAAGTGTGAGGCCACTTCGGGGTCGCGGCGCACGACAGAGGAGATGACGATGCCGCCGATGGGCGACTGGCCTTCGAGGCGGGCGGCGATGTTCACGGTGGTGCCGAAATAATCGAGTCGGTCGTTGAGGGTGACGGCGATGCACGGGCCGTAATGGATGCCGGCTTTGAGCTGCAGAGGGATTATCCCGCTGGGCGGGTGGGCCAATTCGTGTTGGGCGCGCAGAATGGCGCGGATGCTGTTGATGGGGTGGATGAACACGGCCATCACGGCGTCGCCGATGGTTTTGACCAACGCGCCCTGTTCGGCGGCGATGGCCTCGCGCAAAATGTCGAAGTGAGTCATCACCCGGCCAAAGGCCACTGCGTCGCCCACCTGGCGGTACAGGCGGGTGGACTCGCGGAGGTCGGTGAAGAGGATGGTGATGCTGCCCACCGAGATTTGCTCGCCGGGCCGCAGGGCCTCGTGCGCGAACAGATCGCGGAAGAGCTGCAGGGCAGTCACTTCGGCGGCGGTCGCGGCGGTGTCGCTCCACGCGGTGCGTTCGAGGATGAGCAGCTGCTGGGTGTCGGTGTCGTTGCGGAGAGTCAACTCCGGCATGAGGCCGACAACGGTTTCGCCGGTGGGCCAACCATGCGGAGTGAGTCGAAGCGCAGGATGGAGGTCGCCGTTGTCGGCGGCCACGAGGTATTGGCCGCCCGACAGGTTGAGGGCGCGGAGTCGGTGCCGCCCCGATTCCAAAGGCAGTGTCAGCGATCGCGTTTCTCCGCCGGACATCAGTTGCTGGGCGACGATGTGCGGGGTAAGCTGCGGGCCTCCCACACAGAATTCGCCCACTTCAGTTTTTCGGATGGCCGGGTTGGGGCGAAAGGTAAGCTCGACCGATTGATCGAAGTTGGCAGTGGTGTCGATGTTGCACGAGTCGCAGTGCACTTGCGTTTTGATTTGACTGAGCGAGGCGGCGGCGTCTTGCGCGCCGCGGCAGAGCGCGCACAACACTTCCCAACGAAATTCGAGCAGGCCGACTCGGGTGGCGTACAAACACAGTTCGAGAACGGAGCGGCGGGGCGCTCCCCACGCGTCGGCCAACTCGTAGGGGCGCAAGCGGGCGATGACGAAGTCATCGGCGGTTTCGATGGTGTCGATCAGCCGCGCAGAGAGTTTGGGGTCTGAGCCCTACGCGATCAGTTCGTCGCGCAGGGCGGCCAATCGTTCGCGCCCGCCGGGGGCAAAGTTGACGTGAGTGGCAATGGCCAGCGGCGAGGGTTTGGGCAGAGAGGCGACTCGGTCGTAATGGCGAAAGGCGATCTCGAAATCGCGGCGGCTGAGGAGTCCGATCTGCGCCGGGATGCCGAGCACCCCGATGATGTTCCGCGGCCGCGCCCACACTTGATAGATCAGGGTGGCGCCGCCTCCGGGACGCGGAGCCAGTTCGGCCAGCACTCTCATTTCGGCCATCGGGCCGGTGACGTATCGTCGCGTGACTCCGAACCGATGAGGCCGCACCCACTCGAACGGCTCCACGGCACTCCGAAGCGAGTGAAGCGCAGAAATTTTGCGCCGGGCCGGGCGGGCTTGGGGCGTTCGCTCCGCCGCACGGCGGGCAGGTGAGTGTCGTAATTGGTGCGGTTGCTGTCGGCCACGAACGGCCACAAGGCCTCGGGGCTGGAGGCGAGTTGCCATTCCCATCGGTAGTGACGTTCGCTAAACGGCATAGGGCAGAGGCTATCCTACACGGCGCGTTGTGTTGTGTGCGTTAAATTTCGCTTGCGGTTGCGTTTCAGAGAATAGTACACAGATGGACACAGATGACGATTCTGTGTTCATCCGTCTCCATCTGTGTACTTTTCCAGCGCAATGGCGGCGCCGTCGTCGGCGACGGACGGGGCGATCCAATCGGCGGCGGCCAACGCGGCGGGCGAGCCTTGACCCATCGCCACTCCCACGCCCGCCCACTTCAGCATTTCGGCGTCGTTGTCGTTGTCGCCAACGGCCAATACTTCCTCGCGCCGGATTCCAAAATGATGAGCCAGCCACGCCAGCCCGATGCTTTTGTTCATGCCGCGCGGCAGGCCTTCAACGAGAATGGGATGCGACGGCACGACGGTGATGGCCGCCAACTCGCTGTCGAACGAGGCGCGGAGTTCGGCGGCCAGCGCGTCGCGCTCGGCGCGGTCGTGCAGTGAGAGGATGAATTTGTGCGGCGTCTCCGGCAAGTCGGCGAGAAAATCGTTCACCCGAGTCCAGCGTGACACTTTGAGCAGCTCCATCAACTCATCGGGCTGATTGGCTTCGCGCGGCAGATAGATCATGAACGGAGTCTCGAATTGCAAATTCCAGCCGCGCTCGGCGGCGAGGCGCACGATGATGGACACCACGGCCGGGTCGAGCCGCGTTTCGTGCAGGATGGTTCGCGCACGATGATCGTACACGATGCCGCCTTGGAAGCACACCAGCGGCGCAGTGAGCCCAAGCTCGGCGGCGTACTGATCGGTGGGCGAGGGGCCGCGCCCGGTGGCGATGGTGACAATGACGCCCTGCGATTGGGCGCGGGCAACGGCGGCCTTCACTCGCGGAGAGAGGGTGAGGTCGGGGCCGACGAGGGTGCCGTCGAGATCGAATGCGGCGAGACGGATCATGGGAAGGATGAACGATGAACGATGAACGCGGAATGATGGATGTTCGCGGCCAAACTGTCCTTCAGGATTGTTTCATTGTTCATTGTTCATTGTCTCATTGATTTCTATTGCTCTATCGAGTCCGGCCAAATCTTTGTGGACTTTCACCACGGCGTTGGGGAACGCCTCTCGCGCCAGCGCGGCCACCGCCTCTCCCTGCCGGTACTCGATCTCGAGCAGTATCGCCCCGACGGGCGCAAGCACTTTCGGCGCATCGGCCAGCAGTCGGCGGATGAGGCGCAGACCGTCCGGGCCGCCGTCGAGGGCGAGGCGCGGCTCGTGTTTGGCGACGGGGAGGGTATCGAGGTCGGCGGAGGGAACGTACGGGAGATTGGCGACGATGAGATCAAACGATGAAGGATGAACCCCCTGCTGGGGGCGGGTGATGAAGGATGAAAGAAGATCGGAGTGGACAAAAGTGATGCGGTCTGCGACGCTGTGTTTTTCGGCGTTGGTTTTGGCGACGGCGAGGGCGGCGGGAGAGATGTCGGCGGCGGTAATGTGCGCCTGCGGGAGTTTGGCCGCCAATGCAACGGCGATGATGCCGCTCCCTGTGCCAATATCCACAAGTTTGGAGTTTGGAATTTGGAATTGGAGTTTTGCAATTGCTCTTTCGACTAGCAGTTCCGTCTCGGGGCGCGGTATCAGCACATCGGGCGTGACGAGGAAATCGAGTCCGAAGAATCCCCAATGGCCGAGCAGGTAAGGGAGGGGCATGCCGTTTGCGGCCTGTGCGATCAGCGCGGTGTACCGTTCGCGCTGTTCGGGGGTCAGTTCGGCTTCGGGGTGAGCAATCACCCATTCGCGGCTCTTGCCGAGCGCGTGGGCGAGGAGGAGAGATGATTCGCGGGAGGCGGCGTCACTTTGGATTCGAGTCGCCGCAACCGCAAGACTATCGCGAATGTTCACTCTTCATCATTCATCGCTCATCGTTCCGTATGGTTACGCCCCCGCTTCGGCCAGCTTCTCGGCCTGCTCCCTCGTCGCCAATTCGTCGATGAACTGATCGATGTTGCCGTCCATCACCGCTGGGAGGTTGTACGACGAGACGCCGATGCGGTGATCGGTGACGCGGCCCTGCGGATAATTGTAGGTGCGGATCTTTTCACTGCGGTCGCCGGTGCCCACTTGGCTTTTGCGCTCGGCGGCTTCGGCCTTCTGCCGCTTTTCCATTTCCATTTCATACAGCCGCGCGCGCAGAATGCTCATCGCCCGCAGGCGGTTTTGAGTCTGCGAGCGCTCGTCCTCGCACGTGACGACCAGCCCGCTGGGCACATGGGTGAGCCGCACCGCGGTGGCGTTCTTCTGCACGTTCTGGCCGCCCGCGCTCGAAGCGCGATAGGTGTCGATCTTCACATCTTTTTCGGGAACGTCGATGTCCACCTCATCCACCTCGGCCAGCACGGCCACGGTGGCGGTGGAGGTGTGAATGCGCCCCGCCGATTCGGTGACGGGCACTCGCTGGACTCGATGGACGCCGGATTCGTATTTCAATCGCGAGTACGCCCCCTTCCCTCTCACCTCGAAGATCATTTCTTTGAATCCGCCCACGCCCGTTGCGTTCTGCGAAAGGATTTCGGATTTCCATCCGCGCCCGTCGGCGTAGCGGGTGTAAAGGCGGAAGAGGTCGGCGGCGAAGATGCCCGCCTCGTCGCCGCCCGCTCCGGCGCGAATTTCCACGATCACGCTTTTGTCGTCGCGCGGGTCTTTGGGCAAGAGCAGCTGCTTGAGCGTTGCCTCGAGTTCGCCGCTTCGTTGTTCCAGAGCCGGTATCTCGGCTTCGGCCAGTTCGCGCATGGCTTCGTCGTCGCGCAGGGCGCGCGCCTCATCCAACTGCTTCAGCACCACTCTGTATTCGTGGAAGCGGGCGACGATCTCTTCGAGCGCGGCGCGCTCTTTTGCGTATTCGGCCACCTTCGCAAAGTTGCCGCCTTCACTACCCTCGGCCAGCAAACGATTCAGTTCGTCGTAACGGGATTCGACCCCGACAAGTTTTTCGATGAGCATGAGTGTGCGCCAAAAAATCCCACCGCAGTGGGAAGGTGAGGTGATTATACCTTACCCCGTTTTCACACTCGATTAGCAATTTCTTCTCGGCTGACATACAATTTCTTGCAGGCACTCCACAATCTTTATGCCCGACTCGACTTCCCCGACCCCCTCCGACCCCGCCCCCCTCCCCGGCGGCGGCGTCACCGTTGGCGGCCAAACCTCCATTGGCGGCGATGTTGTGGGCCGCGACAAGATCGTCCACAACATCCAAAACATCTATCAGCGGGCGCTCACTGCCGCCGAAGAAGCCGCGCAGGATCGCCATCTCGAAGCCCAACGACTCGCGCACGGCGTGAGCGAACTGGCTCAACAGCTGCAGGCCCGCGCCAGCGACACCGCCGACACCGCCGCTGGGAGCCCCTACAAAGGCCTGCTCGAATATCGTCTCGGCGACGCCGAAATTTTTTTTGGCCGCGACCGCGCCGTCCGTGAATTGTTGGCTGTAATGGAGGGCGGATCGCTCACCATCCTTCATTCCGAATCGGGCGCGGGCAAAACATCTCTGCTTCAAGCGGGCATCTCGTCGCGCATCATCGGCGCCGGGCACCTGCCTCTCTACCTTCGCCCGTACAATGCCAACCCGGCTTACGCCATCAAGCGCGCGTTCATCTCCGATCCCGGCCAAACACCCATCCTTGCCACCGCGCCCCTGCGCGATTTTTTGCGGCAGGTTTGCAGTGTGCTCGGCCCGCACACACGCCTGTATATTTTTCTCGATCAATTCGAAGAGTTCTTCACCCAACTCGACGAACCCGAGCGCGCCAACTTTGTGGGCGAACTGGCCGAGTGCCTCGAAGACACCGGCCTCAACGCGCGCTGGGTGCTGGCCTTGCGCACCGAGCACTTCGGCAACCTTGCCAACCTTCGCCCGCGCATCCGTAATCCGTTCGAGAACGATTATCGCCTCAACCGCTTGCGGCGCGATGAGGCGGAGGAGGTCATCACCAAACCGGCGGCGGCGCGCGGGATCACCTTCGAGGAGGGATTGATTGGCGACCTGCTCAACGATCTGGGCAAAAGCGAGATTGCTCCGCCGCAGTTGCAGTTGGTATGCTCGGCGTTGTATCACGAACTCGAGCCGGGAGAGACATTCATCTCCCGCGCCTTGTACGACCGTGAAGGCGGCGCCGCCGGAATCTTGCGAGGGCACCTCGAGCGAGTCCTCAGCCGCGATCTGCTGCCGGAGCAGCGCGCCGCCGCCCGCCGCCTCCTCGAGTCGCTCATCACTTCCGAGCAGCAACGCATCATCCGCCCCCACTCAGAACTGGTGGCCGAACTGAGCGCGCGGGGCATCACCCCAACGACTCTCGACACCATCCTCCAGCAATTGGTGGATAGCCGCCTCATTCGCCCGCAGGAAACCGAATCCGGGTTGGCCTACGAACTCGCGCACGATTACCTGCTCAACGAAATCAAACTCGACCCCGAAGTGCAGTCGCGCAAAGCCGCGCAGGAATTGCTGGAGCAGGAAGTGCGCGCGTATCGCCGCTACAAAACACTGCTCGCGCCCGAACGCCTCGCCGTCATCGAGCAGTACTTCAACGATCTCACCATCAGCCTCGAAGCCGCGCAGTTGATCAACGAAAGCAAGGTGGCGGTACTGCGCGAAGAAGTGGAACGCGAAGAGTCCCGCCAGCGCGAAGTCGAAACCGCGCGCAAACTCGCCGAAGAACAGCAGAAGCTGGCCGATGAACAACGGCAACGCGCCGAAGATCAAGAGCGGACGGCCAAACTATTGCATGGGCGCGCGCGATTGCTCGCCGCCGCGCTCGGAGTCACGGTGGCGCTCATTCTGTTTGCCGGTTACCTCTCCACCCAAATCGTTCGCATCGGCGCGCAAGTGCAGGCCAACGCCGATGCGGCGCGCACCGCCGAAGCCAGAGCCCTCGCTCAAGCCGATGCTCTCGCCACCGAAGCCGTTGCGCGCGCCACCGAAGCCGCCGCCCGCGCCACTGCCGAAGCCGTTGCCAAACGGAACGAGGAGATTGCTTTAGCCAACGAAGAGAAGGCCCGCCAACAAGAACTCGCCGCCGTCTCTCGGCAATTGGCCGCGCAAGCCCGCCAGTTTTTCGGAACCCAACTCGACCTTGCCCTCCTCCTCAGCCTCGAAGCCAACAACGTGACTGACACCGTCGAAGCGCGGGGGGCTTTGCGCGATGGCCTCAACTACTCGCCGCTGGCCACCCACTTCTTTCGCTTCCCCGATTCGTTCATCACCGCTTCGGCCCTCAGCCCCGACGGCCAATGGCTGGCCACGGGCCGCTCCGATGGCCGCGTTGTGCTTTGGAACGCAAACACCGGAAGTCCGCTCCCCACTCCACTCGCCGCCGAAAGCCTCACCAGCGTAACCGCTCTCGCCTTCAACCACAGCGGCGCCCGCCTCGCCGTCGGCTATTCCAACGCCACCATCGGGCTGTGGGATGTGTCGCAACTGCCCCAGCGGCCCCGCCGACTCCCCCGACTAATCGGCCACCTGTCGGAGGTGACGGCCATTGATTTTCGATTCGACGATGCGTTGCTGGCCTCCGCCGACTCTGCGTCGAACATTATTCTATGGGACACCGCCTCGGCTCAAAACCGGCCCAGCGTTCTCGCCTACTTCTCCGCCAATCTCGGAGCGGTAAGAAGAATCGCCTTCAGCCCCGACGGATCCAGCCTGGCCTCAGCCGGCGTCGATGGCAACGTGATCCTGTGGGATGCAAATGATCCGGTGAACGGTGTGACCGCCGCCATTACCTACAACGATCACAACGGCATTCCGGTGAACGCCGTTGCCTTTAGCGGCGACGGCGCATTGCTGGCCTCCGGCGCCGACGACGGCTCGATCATCATCCGTGATCTCACCGACAGATCCATCCCCACGCGATTCCTTCAGCACTCGGCGCCCGTCAACAGCCTGGCCTTCAGCCCCAACAGCGACATGTTTGCCACTGCCAGCGCCGATGGCCTCGTCAGCCTGTGGAACTACTTCAACAGTTACCCGTTCGATACGTTGCGAGGGCAAGGTGGCGGCATCACACAGGTTGCCTTCAGCGGCGACGGCGGCACGTTGGTATCCACCAGTTTCGACGGCTCGGCAGTGCTGTGGAATATGGGAACGGATCAATTGCTCAACCGCACGATCATACTGAACTATCCTCCCCTCTATTCTGCCTTCGCCCGGCGCGGCGCGCGGGCCGTCATCGGCACAGAGTCGATCGTCGCTCTGTGGGACACTGCCACCGGCACAATCGAGGGCGAGTTCAATCCGGGAATCGATATTACCGCGCTGGCTCTCGACCCCGACGGCAACATGTTGGTCGTCGCTTCCGGCGGGATCGTCCAATTATGGGACTTGACCGCCTCTGCAACCTCCTTCGTTCATCAGGCCGATCTGGATATTGATGAGGCCGAGGTCAACACCCTTGCTTTCAGCCCCGATGGCTCGCGGCTGGCGGTGGGTAGTTGTTATCGAGAAGAGAACTCTTCTTGCGTCGAGGGCTGGATATTGGTTTGGGATGTGCACGGCGGCACGCTCATCGCCGAACTCCTCGGCCACAGCGGCGAAGTTATCGCCATGGACTTCGACCCCGACGGCGCAACCCTCGCCTCCGCCGGAGGCGGCAGCATCATCGTGTGGGATCTGCAGACCGGCGACCAAAAAGCGCCCGAGCGCCATCTGCCCGATTCGCTCGTCGCCACCGTATCCTTCAGCCCTGACGGCAAAACAGTGGCAGCGGGCAGCAACGCTGGAGCGCTTCTCA
>Ga0194120_10004513_pt1 | contig 21384 bp, 23 predicted proteins | sample TA2MahCa65mmetaG_FD_148642 | JGI IMG/M metagenome (GOLD analysis project Ga0194120, IMG submission 148642) | Freshwater microbial communities from Lake Tanganyika, Tanzania - TA2015019 Mahale Deep Cast 65m | ecosystem: Environmental > Aquatic > Freshwater > Lake | place: Tanzania: Lake... | reverse complement strand
CGGCGACATCTGCACCCACTCGAGCTCGCGCTGCAGGGTGCGCTGGCGCGTGCTCGACTTCTTCTCTTCGAGCTCGAGCCGCTTCTGCTTCTGGCCCAGCCAGGCGGAGTAGTTGCCCTTGTACGGAATGCCGCGGCCGCGATCGAGCTCGAGGATCCAGCCGGCGACGTTGTCCAGGAAGTAGCGGTCGTGCGTGACGGCCACGACCGTGCCCGGGTACTCGTGCAGGAAGCGCTCGAGCCAGGCCACCGACTCGGCGTCGAGGTGGTTGGTCGGCTCGTCGAGCAGCAGCAGGTCGGGCTTCTGCAGCAGCAGCCGGCACAGCGCCACGCGGCGCCGCTCGCCGCCCGAAAGCGTACGCACTTCGGCGTCGCCCGGCGGCAGGCGCAGCGCGTCCATCGCGACCTCGAGCGTGCGGTCGAGCTCCCAGGCGTTCACCGCCTCGATCCGCTCCTGGAGCTTCGCCTGCTCCTCGATCAGCGCGTTCATCTCGTCGTCGTCGAGCGGCTCGGAGAAGCGGGCCGAGACGGCCTCGAAGCGCTGCAGCAGCTCGCGCGTCTCGGCCACGCCCTCTTCGACGACGCCGAGCACGGTCTTGGCATCGTCGAGAAGCGGCTCCTGCGCCAGGTAACCGATGCGCAGCCCCTCGGCGGGGCGCGCGACGCCGACGAACTCGGGGTCGACGCCGGCCATGATCTTGAGCAGCGTGCTCTTGCCCGAGCCGTTGTGACCGAGCACGCCGATCTTCGCGCCGGGCAGGAACGAGAGCGAGATCTGGTCGAGCAGGATGCGATCGGGCGGGACGACCTTGCGCAGGTCCTCCATCACGAAGACGAACTCGGGCACGTGCGACTCCTCGGATCGGGGCCGCGGAATATAACCGGGGCGCTAGCGTTCGCCGAGCTTCAGGCGGCCCAGCCGCGCAGCCGCGCAGCCTCTTCGCGCAGCAGCTCCGGCCCGCCGAGGAGCTGGCGCGAGAGCGCGCCGCGCCGGAACCAGAGGTGCAGGTCGTACTGCTCGGTGAAGCCGATCCCTCCGTGCACCTCGGTCGCCTTGCGCAGCACTTCGCTCGCGGCCTCGGAGACGTGCGCCTTCGCCAGCGCCGCCAGCCGCTGCGCGTCGGCGGGCTCGTGGTCGAAGGCGTGCGCGGCGTACCAGGCGAGCGACCGCGCGGGCTCGAGCGCCGCGGCCATCTCGGAGAGCATGTGCTTCACGGCCTGGAACGAGCCGATCACGCGGCCGAACTGCTTGCGCTCCATGGCGTAGCCGAGCGCGAGCTCGAGCGCGCGCGTGCAGCCGCCGATCTGGTCGAACGCCAGCGCGAGCCGCCCGGCGGCCAGCACCCGCGGGGTACCTTCGATCAGTGCGGTCGGCTCGGCCGAGCGCAGCCGCAGCTCGCAGATCCGCCGCGTGCGATCGACGCTGTCGAGCGGGACGATCTCGACGCCGCCCGACTCGGCCGAGACCAGCGCGAGCCCGCCCGCGCAGTGCACGAGCAGGCGATCGGCGTCGACGGCGTCGAGCGCGAACAGCGCCGTGCCCTCGAGGCGGCCGCGCTCCAGGCGCACGCCCGCGCCGTCGCGGGCCGCGTAGCTCTCGGCCAGGCCGACACCGAAACGCGTTCGGCCCGCGGCGATCTCCGGCAGGACCTCCTTGGCCAGCGGCGCGTTGCCGCAGTCGCGCAGCGCGAGCGCGGCGAGCACGCCGGTCGAGAGGAACGCGCCCGGCGCGGCCGCGCGGCCGAGCTCCTCCGAGACCAGCATCGCGTCGAGGAACGAGAGCCCGTTTCCGCCGTGCGTCTCGGGCACGAGCGTCCCCAGCACGCCGAGCTCCGCGAGCTGCGTGTGCAGGTTCGCGTCGTGGCCGCTCTTGGAGAGCGAGATCTCCCGCGCGCGCGTGGTCGGGTACGCCTGCTCCAGCAGCCGCCGCACCGTCTCCTGCAAGAGCTTCTGCTCGTCCGACAGACCGAAATCCATGATCAGGCCGCCTTGGGCTCGCGCGGCAGACCGAGGCCGCGCTCGCCGATGATGTTCTTCTGGATCTGCGCGGTTCCGCCGCCGATGATCAGGCCGAGCGAGAACATCCACTGCCAGGGCCACCCGCCGCCGGCGCGCTCGTGGGCGCTGCCGCGCACCAGCGGCCCGAGCTCGCCGAGCACGTCGAGCGCGAGCGCCGCGATCTGGTGGTTCAGCTCGCAGCCGCGAAGCTTGACGATCAGCCCCGCCACGCCCGGGCTCTCGCCGCGCAGCCCGCAGGTGAGCAGCCGCAGCGCGTGGTACTTCATCGCCAGCACGTTCCCTTCGAGCTGGACCAGTCGATCCCGCAGCAGCGGCGAGTCGATCGCGCGCGCGGAGTTCACCGTCTCGGCGTGCATCAGCGCGACGAGCGACGCGAACATCGACTCGGTCTGCGTGGTGTTGCCGAGCATGTTCCGCTCGTGCTTCAGCGTGGTGTTGCCGATCTTCCAGCCCTCGCCGCGCCGGCCGACCAGCGACGACTTCGGCACGCGCACGTTGCTGAAGAACACCTCGTTGAACTCGGCGTGGCCGGTCAGCGTGTGCAGCGGCCGGATCTCGATGCCCGGCGTGCTCACCGGGAAGATCAGGTAGGAGATGCCCTCGTGCTTGCGCGCGTCGGGCTCCGTGCGGATCAGCGCGAACATCATCTGCGCCTCGCGCGCGGTCGAGGTCCAGATCTTCTGGCCGTTGATCACGAAGTCGTCGCCGTCCTCGACCGCGCGGGTCTGCAGCGAGGCCAGGTCGCTGCCCGAGCCGGGCTCGCTGTAGCCCTGACACCAGAGCATCTCGCCGCGGATCGTCGGGCCCACGTAGGCGCGCTTCTGCTCTTCGCTTCCGTGCTCGAGAAGCGTCGGCACCAGCATCGAGGCGCCTTGACCGCCGATCCCCCCGGAGACCCCGGCGCGGCCGAACTCCTCGTCGATGATGATCGACTTCAGCAGGTCGGGCTCGGCGCCGTAGCCGCCGTACGGCTTCGGGATCGTGCGCGCGGCGTAGCCGTTCTCGATCAGGAGCCGCTGCCAGGCGAGCGTGCGCTCGCGCGAGCTGGCCGCGCCGCCCGCGCCCGAGACGCCGCCCGAGCTTCCGATCCCGGTGCTCGGCGCGCTCTTCCTGTGCTCGTCCAGGAACTTGCGAACCTGCGCGCGGAACGCTTCGTACTCCGGCCCGTACTCGAGATCCATCTCGGCTCCTTCGGCCGCATTGTCGCCGCGATCGGCGCGCCGCGTCCACTCGACCCGCTACACTCGCCGCAGATGGATCCTCTGACGGGCGCCCTGATCATCGTTGCGTGTCTCCTGGCCTCGGCCTTCTTCTCCGGCAGCGAGACGGCGCTGCTGCGAATGCGCTCCCACGAGCTCGACGCGGACATCCGCGAGGCGCGCGGCCCGTCCGCCTTCGCGATCCGCGACCTGCTCCGCTCCACCTCGCGGCTCCTCGTCACGATCCTGCTCGCGAACTCGGCCGTGAACATCCTCGGACCCTCGGTCGCGACGGCGCTGGCCGTGCACTGGCTCGGCGACCAGTACGGGATCGTCGCCTCGACCGCCGGAATGACGCTGCTGATCCTGGTCTTCGGCGAGGTCCTGCCCAAGGCGCTGGCCGCTGCGCACCCGCGCCGCATCTCGCACGCCGTCGCGCTGCCGCTGTACCTGTTCCACAAGGCGCTCTGGCCCGTGCACGTGATCTTCGACGGCATCGTCGATCCGTTCGTGCGGCGGGTGGCGGGGGCCGCCGAAGAGGGGCCGCCGATGGCCACGGTCGAGGACGTGCTGAGGCTGGCGCGCGAGGCCTCGGCCGCGCAGCCCGACACACACCCCGACGCCCATCCACTCGAGATCATCGGCTCGGCCGCGGGCGCCGCGAACATGACCGTGATGGAGATCATGGTGCCGCGCGCCGAGATCGTCGCCTTCCCCAAGGAGATCCGGCCGACCGAGCTGATCGAGAAGGTGCTCGAGGAGCGCTACACGCGCGTGCTGATCTACGAAGGGTCGATCGACAGGATCCTGGGCATCGTCCACCTGAAGGATCTGGTGCAGCTGCTCTCGTCGAACGGCACCGATCTGGCCGCGATCCTGAAGCCGATCCTGCGCGTGCCCGGCCGCAAGCCGATCCTGCGCCTGCTCGCCGACATGCAGCGCGGCTTCGTGCACGTCGCGGTGGTGAAGGACGAGTTCGGCGTGACGCTCGGAATGGTCACGCAGGAGGACATCCTGGAGGAGATCGTCGGCGAGATCCGCGACGAGTTCGATCGCGAGGAGCTGCTCACGATCCGCGAGCTGCCCGAGGGCGGCTACGAGGCGCTCGGCCGCGTGAAGGTGGTCGACTTCAACCGCGAGACGGGCTGGGAGGTTCCCGCCGAGCGCGGGGACACGCTCGCGGGTCTGGTCTTCCACGAGCTCGGCCGCGCGCCGCGCAAGGGCGACGTGGTGCGCGTGCCCGGCTACGAGTTCAGCATCGCGGACGTCTCGGGCACGCGAATCACGCAGGTGCTGGTGCGAGAGCAGGGCGACGAACGCCGCGCCCGCCCGGCGTCCGAAGGCTGAGGCGGGCACGGCGATGGGCGGCATCGGCTTCGCGCTCTTCGAGACCCCGCTCGGACCCTGCGGAGTCGCCTGGGGCACGCGCGGCGTGGTCGGCGTCCAGCTTCCCGAGGGCAGCGAAGCGCGCACGCGCGCGCAGCTGCGAAAGCGCTTTCCCGAGTCCGCCGACGCGGATCCGCCGAGCGAGGTGGAGTCGGCGATCGCGGCGATCGGTGCGATGCTCCGCGGCGAGCCGGCCGATCTCTCGTCGATCGCGCTCGACATGGACACGGTTCCCGAATTCCGCCGCCGCGTGTACGAGGCCGCGCGCGGAGTCGCCGCGGGCCAGACGATCGCCTACGGCGAGCTCGCCGCGCGGCTCGGCTCGCCCGGCGCCGCGCGCGCGGTCGGCGCCGCGCTGGCGTGCAACCCCTTCCCGATCGTGGTGCCGTGTCACCGCGTGCTCTCCGCGAACGGGAAGCTCGGCGGGTTCACGGCGAGCGGCGGAGCGGTCACGAAGCTGCGGATTCTCTCGCTCGAGGGCGCGCGTGCGGGCGCCGCCCCGCTCGGCTACGAGCCCGACGCGGCGGTCGCGCACCTGCGCGCGGTGGACGCGACGCTCGCGCGGCTGATCGACTCGGTCGGGCCGCTCGGGCTCTCGCAGAAGACCACCGCGAGCCTGTTCGGCGCGCTCGCCGAGGCGATCGTCCACCAGCAGCTGAGCGGCCGCGCCGCGCAGACCATCCACGCGCGCGTCTGCGCTCTGTTCCCGCGCGCGCAGCACGGGCCGAGCGCCGAGCAGATCCTGCGCTGCAGCGACGCCAAGCTTCGCGGGGCCGGTCTCTCTCGCGCGAAGCTCGCTGCGCTTCGCGACCTGGCGCGGCACGCGAGGGCGGGCGAGATCCCGACGCTCGACGAAGCCCGCGAGATCGACGACGAGGCGCTGATCGAGAGGCTCACGCGCGTGCGCGGCATCGGCCGCTGGACCGTCGAGATGCTGCTGATCTTCCGGCTCGGCCGCCCCGACGTGCTGCCCGTCGACGACTACGGCGTGCGCAAGGGCTACGCGGTCGCGTACCGCAAGCGCGCGCTTCCCGCGCCGAAGGAGCTCGCGAAACTCGGCGAGCGCTGGGCGCCGTACCGCAGCGCCGCCGCCTGGTACCTGTGGCGCGCGGCGGATCGAGCGGCGAAGTAGGGCGAAGCGCCGATGGGCCTCTCCACCGACCAGCTGGCGCGGGTCTGCGAGCAGGCGGAGGCCGAGCACATCGCGGCTCAGCTGCGCGCCTTCGCGGAGCTTCGGCCCGAAGCGGGAGCGCAGCTGCTGCCGTTCGCCGGAGGCATCGCCGTTCTGAGCGCTCCGGAGCTCGGTCACAAGCTGAATCGTGTGACGGCGGCCGGCATCGACGAGCCGCTCACTGACGCGGCGCTCGCGGAGCTGGAGCGGCGCTTCGCCGAACGATCGACCGCGCTGGAGATCGACCTTTGCCCTTGTGCGGATCGGCGCAGCTTCGCTCTGCTCGCTGCGCGTGGCTACGCCGTCGACTCCTTCACGAACACCTACGCGATCGATCTCGCCGCCGCTGCGCCGCAGCCCGATCGCTCCGCCGAGCTCTCCATCGCTGAGCTCGAGCGCAGCGACGCCGAGGCGTTCGTCGCCGCTTCCATCGCGGGCTTCTCCGCCAAGCTTGGCGCGCGCTCCGCCGAGCAGCTCGAGCTCCTGGCTCGGATCGCGGTCTTGCGCCCGCGCACCGAGCGATTCGTCGCCTATCTAGCGGGCGTGCTCGTCGCCACCGCGGCGCTGGCGCTGCTGGACACCGACGCGGGTCCAGTCGCACACCTGTTTCTCGCCAGCACCTTGCCCGCGGCGCGCGCCCGGGGCGTGCAGCAGGCTCTGCTCGCCCACCGGCTGCAGCACGCGCGCGAGCTCGGCGCGCGCGTCGCCACCGTCGCCGCGCGTCCCGGGACGACCAGCGCTCGCAACACCGAGCGCACAGGCCTGCGGCTGGTGTTCGAGAAGCCGACCTTCCGCAGGCCGGGCGATCTCCCGCGGCGCGCTGCAAGCGAAGCCGAGCGCCTCCGACGCTGAACGCGCCGCGCGACCAAGTCGGGTTTCTGGTTTCGCGCGGCCGGAGCGGAAGGGTAGGGGGGCGACACGGCATTTCAGCCACGGCGCCGCCTCCGCTTTGGCGCTTCACACGCATCTCCGAGCTCGCTGTGACCGCCCCCGTTTTCTCGATGGGAGTTTCACCCCGACCGCCTCGCGGGTGAGGTCGCCGAAGACCGCCCTACGCGGCGCGTCGAATTCGCAGGGCGGCTTCCAAGCCCGCTGCTTCGACGAGGCGTAGCAGCCGGTCGATGGTCACTCGCTGGAGGCTTCCGGCGAGAATGCCGGTTACCGCACTCCTGGACAGACCGGAACGCTGCGCCAGCTCGGCGTGCGTAAGGTCTCGGCGGGCGGCCTCTCGAACGACCGCTGCGATGAGCTGGGCCTTGAGGGTGGCTTCGAGGGCGCGAGGCTTCGGGATGGAGACGATGCGGGACAGCTGATCCGTCGTCGTCTTCTTGGTCATGCGATCACCTCCTGCAGCCGCCGCTGGGCGACTGCAATGTTGCGTTGCGGTGTGGTCCGAGTCGTCTTCTTGAAGGCGTGCAGTACGTGCACGGAGCCGCGCACCTCGATCCCTCAGACGCAACTCGTGCACGCCACGTCCAATGGTCGGCATCGGCCGCGAGAATGGCATCGCGAGCGAAAGCCCAGCGTCGAGTCGAGCGAGCGCATCCGCAAGATCGCCTCGAATGTCGTCCGGCAGCCCTTCGATCTCGCGACGGCATGCGGCCAAGACGACGATCACCCGCGGAATGTCTCATAAACAAGACGTACCGTCCACGGTGCGCGCTCGGGCTCGGAAGAGGTCGCTGGGCGCTGCGGCCGACCACGCTTCCGCACGCCGCTCACCTCGCCCGAGCACCCCGCGCCCGCTAGACGTCCTCGTCCTCGTCGATCGGCTTCAGCAGGATCGGCGAGGGCGCGTAGTCGGGGCCGCCGGTCCAGCCGGGGATGCGCTCGGCCTCGGCGAGCCAGGAGCGCGCGATCGACTCCTCGAAGACGACGCTGGAGTTGTCGAACGACTCGAGCAGGCTCTCCCAGAGCTCGCGGCCGCCGCTCTGCCACCAGAGCCGCGCGGGGTTCTCGAAGTCGATCGCGAGCTTCACGAGCACGGGGCGTAGCTTAGCGCAAGCTCGGAGGATGCGGGTTGGTGCGACGGCCGGGCGCGAAGCCGTCTTCGCGTCCGGCCCGCTAGCGCCGAAGGCGCGCGCAGCGAGCCACAGGCGAGCGAAGTCAATCGGGCTAGTTCAGCATGGCGGCGCGCATGCGGCTGCGCAGCCGCGAGACCGCCTTGGAGTGGATCTGGCAGACGCGGCTCTCGGTGATGCCGAGGATCTGGCCGATCTCTTTCAGGTTCAGGTCTTCGTAGTAGTAGAGCGAGATCACCAGGCGCTCCTTCTCGGGCAGGCCGGCGATTCCGTTCGCGAGCGCCTGTGTCAGCTCGCGCTGCTTCAGCTGCGCGAAGGGATCCTCGGCGTTCACGTCCTCGAGGTTCCCGCTGGGCAGCGGCTGGTCGTTGTCGCTCTGTCCGCGCAGGTCGTCCAGGTTCACCATCGAGACGCCGCGTGTCTGGTTCACCAGCGTGTGGAACTCGTCGATCGGCAGGCCGAGCGTGCCGGCGACCTCGTCGTGCGTGGCGGGCCGGCCGAGTCTCTGCTCGACGGAGTTGGTGGCCTGCTCGAGCTGGCGGCTCTTCTGGCGCACCGAGCGCGGCACCCAGTCGAGCGAGCGGAGCTGGTCGAGGATCGCGCCGCGTATCCGGAATTCCGCGTACGTCTTGAACTTGCAGTCCTTGGTCGGGTCGTACTTGTCGACCGCGTCCATCAGGCCGATCACGCCGGTGTTGTGCAGGTCTTCCAGGTCGACGTGAGAGGGCAGGCGTACTGCGATCCGGCTCACGATGTAGCTGATCAGCGAGGTGTGCTCGATGACGATCCGCTCTTTCAGCTCGGGCGGCACCCGCCCATGTCGCGCCCACGCTTGCCGGATCAGAGTCTCCATCCGTTCCCTCTCCTTTACGAACGTCCGCGAGTTGCCTTGCGACTGCGCGCGCTCGCATGTGCAAAGGGGGTGCCCGGCGCTGCATCGGCTCGGGGCTGCGCGCTCTCGAGCACCGGCAGGTGCTGCGCACATCGGCGGAAGATCCCGAGAACACACGGGATTTTTCGGTGAGACGGGCGGCGCGCGGCGGCCGCGGGAGAGCGTGCGACGCGCGCGCGGCTGCGCCCGACCGACGGATCCTTGACGCTCGGGCGCCGCGCCTGCGCTGGATTTCCGGCGCTCAACTCCAGCCGCGCACGGCCGAAGCAGGCAGCGTGGACGGCGATTCGGATTCCCTGCGGCCGCTTCCGACGCGGCGGGTCGCGACCCGCTACGTGGTCCGGATCGCGGGGACGCTGCGCGCGGGCGATCGCGCGGTCGAGGGCACGATCGTCGACATCTCCGCCAGCGGGGCGCTCGTGGAGTGCGCGCCGCTCCGCGTCGCGCCGGGCACGAGCGTCTCGATCGATCTCGGCTGCTTCGTGCTCGACCAGCGTGTCTGCATGCTCGCCAAGCACGTGCGCGACACCGCAACCGGCTGTGCGCTCCGCTTCTCCGATCCCGATCCGTTCCTGCGCGTGTTCGTGAAGCTGGTGCGGCTCTTCGAGGACTCGGCGCGCGATCCGCTATTGAAGTCGCTGGCCGACACCTGAGCCACGCGCTCGGGTAGGATCGCCGCATGGACCTCGGACTTCGCGGCAGGACGGCGATCGTGACCGGCGGCGCCTCGGGAATCGGCCTCGAGACCGCGCGCGTGCTTGCGCGCGAGGGCGTGCGCATCGCGATCGCGGACCTCGATTCCGCGCGAATCGCGACTGCGACCGCCGAGCTCGAGAAGCTCGGGGCGGAGGTCGCGGGGGTCGAGACGGACGTCTGCCGCTACGCGGATTGCGAGCGCCTGCTCGGCTCCGCGATCGCGCGCTTCGGCAGAGTCGAGATCCTGGTGGCCAGCGCCGGCATCACGCGCGAGAACTTCTTCCTGCAGCAACGGCCCGAGGACTGGCGCGCGATGGTCGACGTGAACGTGATGGGCGTGCTGCACGTGAATCACGTGGTCGGTGCGCACATGGCCGAGCGTCGCGCCGGCGCGATCGTGAATCTGGGCTCCGAAGCGGGAAAGCTCGGCGAGAAGCGCATGGTCGCGTACTCGGCGACGAAGGGCGCCGTGATCGCGTTCACGAAGGCGTTCGCCGCCGAGGTCGGGCGCGCGAACGTGCGGGTGAACGCGGTCTGTCCGGGAGTCACCCGAACGCCGATGACCGCGAGCATGAGCGACGAGATCCGCGAGCGCGCCGCGCGGATGTACCCGCTCGGCCGGCTCGGCGAGCCGCGCGACATCTCCGCGATGATCGTGTTCCTGGCCAGCGACCAGGCGAGCTGGGTGACGGGACAGGCGGTCAGTGTCTCGGGTGGCTTCGGCCGGGCCTGAGCCCCGCGGGATTCCGCTCCGCCGGGCTGAAACTCCGGGCGGCCGCCGCCGATACCAGAGCTACGAGAGCCCGACATGGCGCAACCGAACACCGCATTTCCCGCCACACTCCTGCGTCAGCGCTTCGAGCGCGCGCGAAGCCTGCCGCTCGCGGCGCAGGTGCGCGAGTGCGCGGACTACCTGCAGAACCCCGAGATCCTGATCGAGGAGTTCATCGACGCCTACGTCGCGGTGGAGAGCTGCTGCGACCCGGCGGAGCAGTGCTTCCGGACCTGCACGCCGGTCGATGCCGCAGCAAAGCAGCGCAAGGCGCTTCTCGACCAGGCCTTCGGCCAGGGGCCGATCTCGGTCTTCGACGTGGTTCCGTACCAGTTCCAGTGCGTCGCACGCGACGTCGTCGCGCTCTCTCGGCTGGTCGACCGCGGCGCGACTCGCGCCGACGGGCTCGACTACCTGGGCCGGATCGTCGACGAGGAGCCGCTTGCGGTGATCGGCGTGGTGCAGGCCGGCGTGGAGAGCTCGCCGTACGCGCTGTTCCTGCGCCTGATCACGTGCCTCTCGGAGCTCGCGCCGGACGCGCAGCTCCGCGCCGCCGACGAGGCCCTCTGGAAGGGCGCGCTCGGCGCGGAGCCCAAGCTCGACCTCCACCTGCTGCTGCAGGAGTCGGAGCCCGACGCCTCGGCCGCGACGCTGCGCCAGCTGACGCACGACCTGGCCGAGGTCTTCCACGTCGGCGTGTCCGAGGAATGGCAGTTCCCCGACGTGCTGCGCAACATCGTCTGCCTGGTGCCCGCGACGGACGGCTCGGAAGAGAACCTGTTCGTCGACTGGTGCGTCTGAGACGCGCCCCGGCCGGGCGACTCACCCGGCCGGAAGCAGCTCGCTCGCGATCCGCCGCGCAAGGTTGCCGTCGATGTCGGCCTTGTGCGCCTTCATGACCGCGCCCATCACGCGACCCAGATCCTTGGCGCTCTTCGCGCCCGATTCCGCGATCGCGGCCTCGACCCAGGCGCGTGTGGTCGCCTCGTCGGCGAGCTTGGGCAGGAACGTCAGGATCACCTCGAGCTCGACCCGCTCGGCGGCCGCCTGCTCCGATCGGCCCGCCGCCGTGAACGCCTCGATGCTCTCGTGGCGCTGCTTCTCGAGCCGGCGCAGGATCGGCAGACACTCCTCGTCCGAGACGGTCTGGGAGGCGTCCTCCTTCATGCGCACCAAGAACGCGGCGCGGATGCTGCGCAGCGCCTGCAGCTCGAGCTTGCGCTGGGCGCGCATCGCGTCTTTCATCTGCTCGTTCACCCGCTCGAAGATCGACATCCGCTCTCCCGTGTCTCGCCGCGCGAAGGAGTCTGCCACAGTGATCCGGATCCGAGCAGGGGCGCTCTGTCTGTTCGTCGTCGGCTGCGTGTCGGCGGGAGCGCCCGCTCCCGGGCCCGCGGTGCTCCGCGCGCCAGCGGCCGTCGATGCCGGCGATGCGTACTCGGCCTGGTTCGCGGACGAGCGCGACGGCGTCGTCTACTTCGGGCTCTCGGACTTCTGGTCGGCGTACTGGGCGACCGGAGATCCGCTGGCCGAGCTCGGCGAGCCGGGCTCGCAGCAGATCGGACGCTTCGATCTGGCGAGCGAGACGTTCCTGCCACCGCTGCTCGTGCGCGAGGCCGGGCCAGAGGTCCGCGCTTCGGTCTGGGACGTGCTCGCGCACCCGAACGGCTGGGTCTACTACACGACGTTCTACGAGGAGATGGGGCGCGTGCACCCGGCGAGCGGCGCGGTCGAGCGCTTCTCCTCGCTCGGCGCGGGGCTGAACGAGCTGGCGCTCGGTCCCGACGGGCGGATCTTCGCGACGCGCTACGGGGACGGCAGCGGCGAGCGGCGCTCGGCCTCCGACGGCGCGCTCGTGGCGCTCTCGCCCGAGGGCCGAAGGCTCGCCGAGATCCGCCTTCACGCGCGCGACGGCGCCGTCACGGCCGCGAAGAGCGTCGCGTTCGATCCGGCCTCGGGGCACGTCTTCGTGAACGCCGACGTGATCCGCAATGCGAGCGACGTGCAGTTCGCGAGCTTCGAGCTCACCCGGGATCTCTCGCTCGTGAGCGCGAGGCTCGGCGACCCGGAGCTGCTCTTCGCCGCGTTCGCGCCCGACGGCTTCGGTGTGCGCGTCGTCGACGACGGCGGCCGGCTCGGGCTCTGGCTGCGCGAGCCCGGGCGCGAGCCGGTCCGGCTCGACCTCGGGCCGCGCCCGCCTCAGGACTTCGCGCAGGACGTCCACTTCGCCCCCGACGGCACGGCCGCGATCGCGTTCTGGTCCGGGCGCATCGAGCTCGTGCGCGCGCGCGCGGGCGGCCTCGAGCGCGCGCGAGTCGATCTGGAGCGGCCGAGCGAGTGTCTGCCGCCGGAGGGGCGCTCGCTCGTGTACAGCGCGTTCGTCACCCCGGACGCGGTCTACGCGACACTGTACTGTGGCGCCACGATCCTGCGCGCGCCTCTGCCCGCGGACTGGCAGCCGGTCGCCCCGCCCGACTAGAGCGAGCGGTCGTGCGCCTTGCCGGTCGGCCGCATCAGGCCCTCCTGCGCGACCGAGGCCACGAGCTTTCCCGCGCGGGTGAAGATCGAGCCGCGCGCGAAGCCGCGCGCGCCCGAGGCGGCCGGGCTCTCCTGGGCGTAGAGCAGCCAGTCGTCGGCGCGGATCGGGTGGTGGAACCAGAGCGCGTGATCGAGGCTCGCGGTCATCACCGGGCCCAGCGCCCCTTTGCGGCCGTGCGGCAGCACCACCGTGGCGAGCAGCGACATGTCGGACGCGTAGGCGACCACGCACTGGTGCAGGAACGGGTCCTCGGGAAGAGCGGACGTGGCGCGGAACCAGACCATGTTCCCGCCGCTTCGCGGCCCGCCGCCGAGGAAGGTCGGCGCCTCGACGTGGCGCAGGTCGATCGGGCGCTCGCCTCGGACCCAGCCGAAGCTCTCCTTCGGGAGCAGGTGGCGCGCTTGCTCGGCGCGCTCGGCCCAGGTCGGCAGGGCCTCCGGTTCAGGCGCGGCGGGCATGTCGATCTGCTGGTGCTCATAGCCCGACTCGTTCACCTGGAACGACACCGACATGTTGAAGATCGCCTGCCCGCGCTGGATCGCGACCACGCAGCGGGTCGTGAAGCTCTGGCCGTCGCGGATCCGGTCGACGGTGTAGAGCACCGGCACGCGCGGATCGCCGGGGCGCAGGAAGTAGGCGTGCAGCGAGTGCGCGACGCGCCCGCTCACGGTGCGGCCCGCGGCCGCGAGCGCCTGGGCGGCGACCTGCCCGCCGAAGAGGCGTTCGCGCTGCCCTTGCTCGTTGCGACCGCGATAGATGTTCTGGTCGATCTCTTCGAGGTCCAGAAGCTCGAGAAGTCCGTGCAGCGCTTCGCCCATGCCGGATGCTTAGCACGTCGGGCGCGCTGCTACACTGCGCCCCGGAGGAGCGGGAGTGGAGATCAACGGCATTGCCCACGTGGTGCTGACGGCGGGCGACTTCGCCAGGTCGCGCGCGTTCTACGGCGAGCTGCTGCCGTTCCTGGGGCTCGCTCCGGTGATCGACGCGCCGGAGTTCTTCTACTGCGTCGGGGGCCGCACCGCGTTCGGCATCCGCCCGGCGGATCGCGCGCACGCCGGCGAATCGTTCTCGCAAGCGCGCCCGGGCCTGCACCACGTCTGCTTCCGGGTGCGCTCGCGCGAGGAGATCGACGCGCTGCACGCCTTCCTCGTCGCGCGAAACGCCGCGATCGTGCACCCGCCCGAGGAGGCGGCCTTCGCGCCGGGCTACTACTCGGTGCTCTTCGAGGACCCCGACGGGATCCGGCTCGAGGTGAACTTCGTTCCCGGGCGCGGTCTGCTCGAGCCGGGCGCGCGGCGCGGAGCATGAGCGCCGAGGACGAGATCGCGCCGGGCGAGGCGCTCCACCTGGTTCGCAGCGCGCAGCTGGGCTGGATCCACGCGCTGGCGGAGCGGCTCGAGGAAGCGGGAGTTCCGCGTCAGGTGAACCCGCTGGGCGAGCGGCGCGCGACCGACAGCACCTGGGGGCTGTACGTGCGCGAGCGCGATCTGCCGCGCGCGCTCGAGCTCGACCGCGAGGTGATGCGCGAGATCATGCCCGACGTGCCCGAGGACTTCGATCCCGCGACGCTCGACACGAGTCACTGCCCGGCCTGCGCCGAGCCGGTCGCCGAGAACGTCGGCGAGTGTCCCGCCTGCGGGCTCGCGCTGCTCTAGCGCGGCTCAGGTCAGCTGCAGGGCGGCCATCATCCCGCGCACGCGCGCGTGGAAGTCGTAGGGGTAGACGAGCTCGAGCGCCGAGACCTCGTCGAGGCGCTTGCGCGCTTCGTCGGGAAGCAGGAGGTCGGCGGCGCCGAGGTTGTCCTCGAGCTGCTCGAGCGTGCGCGCGCCGAAGATCGGCGCGGTGACGCCGGGCTGTCCGGCGGCCCAAGCGAGCGCGACCTGGCTCGAGCTCTTGCCGAGCGTCGCGGCGACACTTCCGAGTGTCTCCGCGATCGCCAGGTTCTTCTCGGAGCCGAAGCGCTCGCGCGCGGCCGCGTCCACCGCGGCGCGCGAGCCCGCGGGGGCGTCCGCGCCTCTGCGGATCTTCCCGGTGAGAAGCCCTCCGCCGAGCGGGCTCCAGGGAATCAGGCCGACCCCCTCCTCGAGGCAGAGCGGAACGTGCTCGCGCTCGATCGTGCGACACACCAGCGAGTACTGCGGCTGCAGCGCGTCGAAGCGCGCCGCGCCGAGCTCCTTCGCCAGCGCGATCGCCTTCATCAGCTGCCAGGCCGAGTAGTTCGAACAGCCCAGGTAGCGGACCTTTCCTGCGCGCACGCAGGCGTCGAGCGCGAGGATCGTCTCGTCGAGCGGCGTGGTCGGATCGAAGGCGTGCACCTGGTACAGGTCGATGTAGTCGGTGCCGAGCCGGCGCAGGCTCGCGTCGATCGCGTCCAGGATGTGCCTGCGCGAGACGCCGAGATCGTTCGGCCCGCTCCCCATCGGCCCGGCGACCTTGGTCGCGAGCACGATCTTCTGGCGCTTGCCGCGGATCGCGCGGCCGGTGATCTCCTCGGACACGCCGTTCGAGTAGATGTCAGCGGTGTCGATGAAATTGCCGCCGGCGTCGAGGAAGCGGCTGACGATGCGTCCCGAGGTCGGCTCGTCGCAGCCCCACTGGTCGTTGCCGAAGGTCATCGTTCCCAGACACAGGTTCGAGACCTTGAGGCCGGTCCGGCCGAGCCTGCGCAGCTTCATCGTGTGCCTCCGCGGTGGTGTCCCGCGAACGCTATCACGACTCGGCGAGCAGAACGGCCTCTTCGTAGGCGCCGGGCGAATCGTAGTCGCGAAACGGAAGGCCGTGCGCGCTGGCCGGGTCGGGAAGCGGCACCGCGCCGCTCCGCGCCAGCAGCTCCGCGAGCAGCGCGCGAAGCGCCTCGGGAGCGTTCGCCGATCCGCTCACCAGCTCTCGCGCGCGGAACGCGTCGCTGCGCAGCCGCATCACCTCGATCGCGCCTTCGGGCGCGTCCGCCCAGTTCAGCGCCAGATCGATCACCACCACCGGCTTCGGGCCGAGACCGGCGACCAGGCCTACGCCGACCGCCTGGATGCTCGTCCACTCGACCAGGCTCGGCGCGCCGCCCTCGAAGCGCACGCGCAGCCCGAGCACGTCGAGCGCGACCGGCAGGGCGGGCGTGATCTTGATCCTCGCGCTGCTCGATGCGATCGCTGCAGGCGCGACGAACACGACGGTCGCGGAGTCCTCGATCGGCGCGGCCGGCTCGAGATCCGCTTGCGGCCCGACACCGAGCTGCGTTGGCTCGAGCTCGAAGGGCTCGTCGGGTGGGGCGGGTGGTGCGGGCGGGGCAGGGGGCGGGCTCTGCGGCACTGCCGCAGCGCGCGCGCCGGTGTTCTCGAGCGAGAGCACGAGCTGCTCGAGCCGGGCTCGGCGCTCCTCCACGAGCTCGTCGTCGGCGAGCGCGCGCTTCGCCGCGCGAAGCGCGGTCGGAGGGTCGAGCTCGGCGGCGAGCTCCGCCACGCGCAGCGCCTGGCCTACCGTGAGCGCCGGGGTTTCGGCGGAGCTCGCGGCCCGGAGCGCGGCGATCGCCGCGTCGCGCCGCGCCTGGACCACGAGCTCTGGCACGATGCGCAGAAGCGTGGTCGCTCCGACCGGGCCGCGCTGCCCGGCGCGCACGAGCTCGTCCCAGATTCGCGCTGCGCTGGCGAGCTCGCCGTGGCGCGCGTGGAGCTCGACCAGCCTTCGGGCCGAGCGCGCCCCTTCGGCGGCGCGGTTCGCAGCGACGCGCGCATCCCAATCCGCCTGAAGCGCGGAGACGTCGTCGGGGCGTTCGCGCAGGACCTCCGCCGCGAACTCGATCGCCTCGTCGTTCCTGCCGCGCTCGCGCGCCGTGATCGAGCGCTTGATCCGCGGATCCAGATTTCCGCGCGCGATCGACTCGCGCGCTCGCGACGCGAAGCGGTCCTCGAGCCTCCAGTGCCGCAGCGCCAGGGCGAAGACTCCCCCGCACGCGAGCCCGCCGAGATTTGCCGCCCAGGAGCTTCCCGCGAAGACCTCCGCGTCGAGCGACAGCAGCACGAGCGCGAGCTGGGCGACTCCGACGACGGGGGCGAGGATCCAGCCGCCGACGTCGAACGAGACGGCGCGCGGGCGCATCCCGTAAATCGCGTAGCCGTGCAGGACCGCGGGTCCGGATCCGAAGCGGGCCAGGAACGCGCCGCAGAGCCCCGAAGCGATTCCGGATGCGCCGATCAGCGGCGCGCTCGATCCGGAGCAGGCGAGCAGATGCGCCAGCGCCGAAGCGAGGCCGCTCGAGACGAAGAGCGCTGCGAGGAGCGCCGGCCCGAGCCGGCTCTCGAGCACGGGGCCGGCCATCGCGACGAGAAGCAGCGCGAGACCCAGGTGGATCCAGCCCGAGTGCAGGAAGACGTGCGTCAGAATCGCGTGCCCGCGCGGCGCGCTCGCGTCGAGCCCGAAGCGGCGGAACGCGTGGCTGGGACCCGGCCTCTCGTCGGAGCCGCGCAGCGCAAGACGAGTCAGGAACGCGAGCCCGCTCTGCTCCTGCGCGAGCGCCGCGGCGTCGCGCGGCGCGGACGCAGCGCCGCTTCGTCGAGCGGCGAGGAATCTCTCCGGGGCGTGGCTTCCCGCCGCGAGCGCGGCGGCCTCGAGCACGCGAGCGTCCGGCTCCAGATAGGGATGCTCGAGCCAGTAGTCGCAGGCCTGCTCGAGCTCGACCTGCGCGGCTCCGCTGCCGATCGCGCGCAGCGCGCGCGGCGCGAGGAAGCAGACCAGGCTGACCGCAACGAGCCCGAGTGTCAGCCAGGCCCTTCGGCCGTTTCGGGTGTGTTCGTCGGCGATCGACAGGATCATCGCGATCGCCCGTATCGTCCGGCGCCGCCCGCGCCCTTACACTACCGCGTGTGGCGGGGACGCTCTCTAGAGCCGGACCTCGCCGGCCTCGATCGCGCGGTGGCGCCGCTCGTCGAGCGGAAGGTACGTCTTCGCGGCGTCGTCCCGGACGAAGAGCGGGTCGTCGAGCTTGGCGGGGTCCCAGCCCTCGCGCTGCAGCTCCACCTTGCGCAGCTTGAACGTGCCGGTCACCTCCGCCTCGAGCTGCAGGCGCAGGAAGATCGGCACGGCGTAGGAGGGCAGCGCTGCCGTCACGTGCGCGTAGAAGGCGCGCGGGTCGAAGCCCTTCGGGTCGGAGAGCACCAACGCCGCCATTCCGGCCCGTCCATCGCCGCCGGGCACCTCTACCCCGTACACGTTGGCGACCTCGACGCCCGGATAGGAGCTCACCGCCTCGGCGACCTCCTGCGTCGAGACGTTCTCGCCCTTCCAGCGGAACGTGTCGCCGATCCGGTCGACGAAGTAGAAGTAGCCCTGCTTGTCCTTCTTCAGCAGATCGCCGGTGCGGAAGAACGCGTCGCCCTCGGCGAAGGCGTTGCGCAGGATCTTGCGCTCGGTCGCCTCCTTCGAGGTGTAGCCCTCGAAGCGTCCGCGCGAATCGCCGGCGCGCGTCGGCATGGCGCCGATCAACTCGCCCACCTCGCCGAGCTCGCACTCGATCAGGTGTCCCTTCGCGTCGCGCGGATGCTCGTCCCGCTCGACGTCGTAGCGGACCACGCGCGCGTCCATCAGCAGCCTCGACGGAATCCGGCCGACCGAGCCGAGCTTGTTGTCGAGGTTCATCATCGCGACGTTTCCCTCGGTCGCGCCGTAGAACTCGACGATCTTGGGAATCCGGAAGCGGTCGCGGAAGTCCGCCCAGATGTCGGGCCGCAGACCGTTGCCGATGCAGAACGAGAGCTCGTGCTCGCCGTCGCGCGGATGCGCGGGCTGGTTCAGCAGGTAGCGACAGAACTCGCCGATGTACTGGAACGACGTCGAGCGCGTCTCGCGCAGGTCGCTCCAGAACTCGCGCGCGCTGAACTTGCGCCGCAGCGCGAGCGTCCCGCCCGAGAGCAGCACCGCGCCGGCGGCCATCGCGCCGCCCGCCGAGTGGTAGAGCGGCAGCGCGCAGTACATCACGTCGTGCGGCTCGAAGCCCGCAAGGCGCGCCGCGCTTCCAGTGGTGAAGAACTTCAGGTGGCTGAAGCGGGCCGCCTTCGGCAGCCCGGTGGTGCCCGAGGTGTAGATGTAGAAGAGATCGTCGCCGGCGCCCGCTCCGGCGCGCACCGATGCCGGCGGGTTCGCCGAGGGGCGGCTCGCGAGGTCGTCGACGAGGTCGCGCGCCCCGGCCGGCGACGAGACGGGGTCGCTCGCGGGATCGTTTGCGACCCAGACCTGCCATTTCGAGGCGTCGTCCACGGTAGCCAGAAGCGGCAGCAGCTCCGAGCCCACGATCAGATGTCTCGCGTCTGCGGTGTCGATCGCGTGCTCGAGCGCGCGACCCGTGAGGTTGGTGTTGATCAGCGCGCTGGTCGCGCCGACCTTCGCGAGGCCCGCCCACGTCTCCAGGAACTCGGGCCGGTTCTGCATCAGCAGGGCGACGCGCTGGCCGCGGCCGATTCCCTGGGCGAGCGCCCAGTGCGCCACGCGATTCGCGCCGCGGTTGTACTCGTCGTAGCTGAGCGTGCGGCCCTCGAAGATCACGAAGGGGTGGCGCGCGCGGGCCGCGGCCTGCTCCTCGATCACGTCCGCGATCGTGCGCGGGGTCTCCGGCCGCATCCGCGACAGGGGCAGGCCGAACTTCGCGAAGCGCCAGAGCTGGGACGCGCGTTGGAGCAGCATGCGCCTACGCTACCACAGCAAGTCGGGCTTGCGGCCGGTCGCGTGCTCGTCGACCCTCTCGCCAGGAGGCCGCGCCGTGGGCGATCTCTCCGAGTTCTCGCTGCCGATCCGGATGTTCCTGCGCGGCTACCGCTGGCGGGTCGTCGATCCCGTCCCCTGGGCTCCGCTGCGCGTGCCGCTCGCGCGCGCGCGGCTGGCGCTCTTCTCGAGCGCGGGCTTCGTGATGCCGGGGCAGCCGGCCTTCGACGAGGGGATTCGCGGCGGCGACCCGAGCTTCCGCGAGATCCCGAGCGACGCCGATCCCGCCGCGCTCGTCGACACGCACCGCAGCGAGTCGTTCGACCATGCGGGGATGCAAAGCGACCCGAACCTGGCGTTTCCGCTCCAGCGCGCGCGCGAGCTCGCCCTGCGCGGTCGGATCGGCTCGCTGAACCACCGCCACTGGAGCTTCATGGGGAGCATCACCGCGCCGGGTCGCTTCGTGGCCGAGACGCTGCCGCGGATGGCCGCAGACGCGCTGGCCGATGGCGTCCAAGCCGCGCTTCTCGTCCCCGTCTGACCGATGTGCAACCAGGCCGTGTGCCTGGCCGCGGCGGAGCTGGAGCGAAACGGCATCTCGACGGTGGCGCTGGTGCTGCTTCGCAGCGTTGCCGAGCGCGTGCGTCCACCGCGAGCGCTCGCGCTCCCGTTCCGGCACGGCTACCCGCTCGACGCGCCGAACCAGCCCGAGCGCCAGCACGCGGTGATCGAGGCGGCGCTTCGACTGCTCGAGACGCCGGCGGAGCGGGGACCGCTGCTGGTCGACTACGAGCCCGCGCCGCCGGCCCGGCCCGCCTGAGCTCGCGGCCGCGCCGGCACGCGGATCTTGCGCTTCTTCGGCTCGCGGTTCTGCCGGAACAGGATGCCCACGTGTCCGACCACGCCGACGACCTCGGCGAGCAGCTTCTCGGCCATCTCGGCCAGAAGCGCGCGCTTCTCTTCCTTCCAGTCGCCGAAGCGCACCTTGATCAGCTCGTGCGCGAGAAGCTCCTGGTCGGTCTTGGCGAGCACGGCCTCGGTGAGGCCCTCCTTGCCGATCATCACCACGGGCCTCAGCGGGTGCGCGAGCGACCGCAGGTGGCGGCGCTGGAATCCCTCGAGCTCGTCCATTCTCGTCTCCCCGGAGCCGATACCGAGCGCAGACCGTATCATGCGCGCGGAGCCGAGGATGTACCGAGACAGACGAGTGGTCGTGGTGATGCCCGCGTACAACGCGGCGCGAACACTTCGCCGCACCTATGAAGAGGTGATGGCGCAGGGCATCGTCGACGAGCTGATCGTCGTCGACGACGCGAGCACCGACGAGACGGCTCGGATCGCGGCGACGCTTGCCAAGACGAAGCTGATCGTGCACGAGAGGAACAGCGGCTACGGCGCCAATCAGAAGACCTGCTACCGCGCGGCGCTCGCCGCGGGCGCCGACGTGGTCGTGATGGTGCACCCCGACTACCAGTACACGCCGAAGCTGCTGCCCGCGATGGTGGCGCTGGTCGGCGGCGACGTCTATCCGTGCGTGCTCGGCTCGCGCATCCTCGGCGGCGGCGCGCTGCGCGGCGGGATGCCGATCTGGAAGTACGTCTCGAACCGCGTGCTCACGCTCGCCGAGAACTGGCTGCTCGGCTCGAAGCTCTCGGAGTTCCACACCGGCTACCGCGCGTTCTCGGCGGAGCTGCTGCGCGCGCTTCCGCTCGACGAGAACTCCGACGACTTCCTCTTCGACAACCAGATGCTGGCCGAGATCCTCTGGCGCGGCTCCGAGATCGCCGAGATCACCTGCCCGACGCTGTACTTTCCCGAGGCCTCGTCGATCAACTTCTCGCGCAGCGTGCGCTACGGGCTCGGCTGTCTGGCGACCGGCGTCGAGTTCCGGCTCGCCCGTCTGGGCCTGCGCGCGTCCGCGCGCTTTCCCGCCTAGCGCTTCGCGCTCGCGCTGCTGCGCGCGCCTTCGGCCTGGCCGGCCGCGACCGCGCGCTCCGGTCCCG
>Ga0194120_10004511_pt1 | contig 21395 bp, 18 predicted proteins | sample TA2MahCa65mmetaG_FD_148642 | JGI IMG/M metagenome (GOLD analysis project Ga0194120, IMG submission 148642) | Freshwater microbial communities from Lake Tanganyika, Tanzania - TA2015019 Mahale Deep Cast 65m | ecosystem: Environmental > Aquatic > Freshwater > Lake | place: Tanzania: Lake... | reverse complement strand
GACACGCATCAACTGCATACCAGTTTGGGTATTAGTGCGCCAACCGGAGATGTGGGGATTAAGATGAATCCGGGCCATCACGGTGGGGCTGTGGCCGGCTTTTTACATTATGGTATGCAATTGGGCAGCGGCACATGGGATTTTAAGCCCAGTCTGACCTATAACGCTAAACAGGCTGATTGGTTCTGGGGGGCGCAGGCAGCGGCGACAATTCGGATGCAGGACCAGAACCGTTCTGGTTATGCATTGGGTAATGAAGCCCAGGTCTCACTCTGGACTGGTTACAGTCTGACCCAATGGATGTCGACGACCATTCGTGGCCTCTATACCGCTCAAGGTGCGGTGCAGAATCAATTTAATGCCGCTCATCAAACCAATAGCACCGCAGATTATCCTTTTAATTATGGTGGTCGTTTTGCCGATATTGGTTTTGGCCTCAATATCCTGATTCCTGAAAAAAGCGGCGCGCTCAGCGGACATCGACTGGGCGTTGAATGGTTGCAGCCTGTCAGTACTGATTTTAATGGCTATCAGGTTGACAGAAACGGGGGCTTGTCTGCCAATTGGGGATTCGCTTTTTAAGCCTTATTTAACTTGGTAACTTTTCTATAAATGCAATAACCCTGGTTTCACCCCGAGCCTGGCTCTACCCGACCGTGTTTATAACCGGTGCTGCTATTATGGTGATTGAGTTGCTGGGTACCCGGATTGTGGCGCCCTTTTATGGCAATAGTCTCTATGTCTGGTCGTCTTTGATTTCGGTGACGATGATTGCCTTGGCAATTGGTTATTGGGTTGGGGGGCGCTGGGCGGATGCGACTAAAAAAACCGGTGTTGCGGTGATCGTGGCCTTGGCTTCCTTGTTTACCTTACTGATTCCGGTCGTTGCAAAATGGGTTTTATTGGCTACCGATCAATTCGGCTTGCGCTTGGGGGTGTTTTTAAGTGCCTTACTTTTGTTTCTGCCTGCCTTAACCTTGTTGGGAATGGTCGGGCCGTTTGCGATCAAACTGGCCACCCGTCAATTAGAATCTCTTGGGAATACCGCAGGTAGTATTTATGCGGTCAGTACCCTAGGCAGTGTAATCAGTACCTTGGCCTTGGGATTCTTTCTGTTACCAATTTTAGGTACGCGTGAAATTTTTATTATCACGGGTCTGTTACTCAGCGTATTAGCGATTGTCATCGGGGTTATCGAAAAAAAATACAGTTTGCTGCAGTTGGCGATGACACCTTGTCTGCTAGTGGTTGCGCTTAATGTTTTACTGGCGCCTAAACTAGTCAATGCTGCGCAATCTGAAATAGTTTCAACTGAATTTAAAGTAGTCTCGGAACAAGAAAGCTTGTACGGCTGGGTCAGAGTGATCGATCAACCCCGCAAAAATTTGCGCATTTTAAGTTCGGATGCTTCCGCGATCGGTGCCAGTAATATCAATGACGGTGTCAGCCGTCTGATTTATCAGGATATTGTTGCGTTACTGCCTAAATGGCATGGCAATATGAAACGCGTTTTGATTGTGGGTTTGGGCGCGGGGCATATGGCGGGCGTTCTTAAAAAACAATATGGGCTTGAAGTGGATACTTTGGAAATCGATCCGGCAGTGCAGGATGCTGCGGTCAAGTATTTTGGCTTTCAGGCCAATGGAGCCAGTATTGTCGGGGATGCGCGTTACGAAATACGCCATCTGCAAGGGCCTTACGACTTGATTATTCATGATTGTTTTACCGGTGGTAGTGAGCCCGCGCATCTGTTAACCACCGAAACACTGACTCAACTTAATAGTCTGTTAGCTCAACAGGGATTACTCGCGCTTAATTTTGTAGGATTTAGATCTGCCGAACATAACCAAGCCTTAAGCTCAGTTGCTAAAACCCTAAAACAAGTATTTAATAACACTGAAACCTATTTGTCAGAAACTGGCAAGGATTTTAATGATTTCATTTTTCTGGCCAGTCATCAACCGCTGGATATGGATGCTAGTGGTCTGGGTTTAAATGAAAAAAACTGGTTAAACGAACGAAAGATTACGATTAGTACCGACAATGGCAGTGTATTAACTGACAACTTTAATCCTCTCGAACACCAACAGTTAGAAAAATCCGAATACTACCGTCGATTTATTGTCGAGTGGCTGGGTGCTAATGTCTTGCTTAGATAGGACCTCATTGCAAAATGGAAAACTGAATGCGTATATTGAGTCTTGCTGCGACGTTTTTATTGACTTTAGGTGTTTATCTTAACTGGACTGAAAGTCAGGTGATCGATGCAGTAGCGGCGGCCACCACTGTCTCGAATAGAAAGCCACCCAACTTAACCGTCGTTGCCAACCCGGCGATCGTCAGCAATACGGTACATGTGACCGAAGGGTTGCCCTTGACCATTAAGGTTTCCAGTACTGACAAAACTTCTATCTGGGTGGGGATATACCAGAACAATAACTTTTATTATAGTGAAGCAGGTCTAAATTTACCGACGGGTGCCAAATTTACTGTTGATGCGAATGACGCTTCAAAAGCCACTTTTACCTGGACACCGCAAATCGGTGACAGCAAAACTGTCCAGCAAAAAAGCATACAGTTTTTTGCTTACAACTTTTCTTCGAGACTCAGTAGTGCGCAAGTGATCACGATTATCGTTGATGCCAACACCGCACCTGTTTTTGATGCCAATGTACAAACGAATTGGGTTGTTGATGCAGGAAGCAGTCTTAATATTCCCCTTCTGCTTAAAAAAGATGCAGTAACTGCAGCTATGCTTTTGACTTCTGAGAATTTGCCTAAGGGTGCTTCACTAAGTAAAGTGGCACAAAATGCCAGTGGTGACTGGGTTGCCAGCCTTGTCTGGACACCCAAGATCAATCAAGTGGGACATTTTCCGGTGACAGTCGTAGCTAAACATAATGTGGTGAATGCGTTGCAGGCAAGCCTGGATTTGCAAATTCAGGTGAAAGATGTGTTGGCATCGAGTTTCATTACCCCTCTACCAGCATCGCAACAAATCGTCAGTGTCGGGAAAACGCTCAGTTTTAAACTGGGTTTTAATTTAGATCCGCATAGCACCACACCTGCAGTGACGCTTGCGCCCGCTTTAACGGGAGCTACTCTGTCTAAGCCAGTCAAAACCAAAAACATTTGGTATACAAGCTTTAAATGGAAACCCACTTCTGCTGACACAGGCAAAACCTATAGCGAAACTATCCAGATAAAAGGTAATGCTGTGACTGCAATTGCCGCAACCTTCCCAGTTCTGATTACAGTCAATTAAATTTTGGTCATACCTATGCAAGCAAAGCAGTTCAAGTTGTTCGTGTTATTCGTGCTAAGTTTTTATAGTGCGATCAGTTCCGCTTTAGAAGTGGGTGCCTCGCTTCCTAATTGCCACCTAAAAAAAATGGCCGATGGTTCAGAGTTGAATTTACAGGCTACTGGCAAAGTGTTGTATGTGGATTTCTGGGCCTCCTGGTGTGGTCCCTGTGCGCAATCGCTCCCTTTTTTAGAAGCGGTCAACGAAGAATTTAAGAATAAAAATTTTGAAGTGATTGCGGTCAATTTAGATGAAGTCAGAGAGGATGCGGACGCATTCTTAAAACAACACCCTGTCAAATTAACCACGGCTGTTAATGCCGATGGTCAATGCCCAGAGGTGTTTGGTGTCCAGGCAATGCCATCTTCCTATATCATCGATCGTAAGGGTAAAGTGAGACATATTCAATTGGGCTTCAATCTTTCCGAGAAAGCCGAATTAAAACAAAAAATTGAAAAAATCTTGGCTGAATAAGCAAAAGGCACAAAGCATATGATAGGGAAATTGAGATATGCACTGATGTTTCTGGTGTGTCTGACTGGCTGTACCCAACAAGTTATGCCTTGGGAACGTGGCTTTTTGGCCAAACCGCAAATGCAACTGGATACTGATCCGGAGCGATCAAAAATCATGAAACATACCTTCAGTTCAAAAGAAGCAGCAACGGGTGGTTACGGCGTCGGTGGAGGTGGTTGTGGCTGTAATTAAACGTAACAAATCTGCATTAACTTCGCTAAGTCTGGCAGCTCTGGCTTTGCCAGGGGTTATGGCATCAGCGGCGGATAGTGACCAGTATTCTGTGGATACCTTGTTTTCGCGTTATTCAGAAAGCCATAATCGCATGAAAGTTGATGCCTATCAGGCTTCAGCTTATTTGCCTTTAACGGACACTCTGAATTTTAGGGTGAATGGCGTTAAAGATGTCGTGACCGGCGCATCTCCGGTTACCTATTATCCTGATGCTGGTAAGGCCAAAATGATTATGTCGGGTGCTTCAATTGCCGATGTGCGTGATGCGGTCGATATCAGCGCTAGTTATACCAATAACCTGGGTCAGTTTGGGGTGGATGTCGGACGTTCGAGTGAAAACGACTATAACTCCAGCTTTTTTAATATTGATTCTAAGTTCGATTTCAATCAGAAAAACACCACATTGGCCTTGGGTTATGGCTTTGCATCAGATAATGTCTGGGCAATTGATCATTGTCCGCCGCATTGTGAGGGCATGGTGGGTAATGAAGGCAAATACCGACGCTCAGGTGTCGGCGGTGATAAACAAAATCATCAAGGTTTAATCGGCATCACCCAGTTGCTTGATAAGCATTCCTTTGTTCAGGCGAACCTCACCTACAGTTATAGCGGTGGTTATCTATCGGATCCTTATAAAGCCGTCTATGCGCCTTGGGTAACAGAGCCTTACCCCAATTATGCCGACTCTGGTTTTATGCATGATACCCGTCCGGGCGAAAAGCATCAGATTGCCTTTTTGACACGCTATGTGCGTCATTTTAGCAATTTAAACTCTGCGGCATTGCACCTAGATTACCGGTATTACGCCGATACTTGGAATATCGGTGCGCATACTTTTGAGCTTAGCTGGAATCAGCCTATTGTGGATCATTGGTCGATAACGCCTAAGTTTCGTTATTATTCTCAAAATGCTGCCGAGTTTTATCAGCCGTATTACACGTCGCAGCGTACGGATGGTTTTTACTCTTCCGACTATCGTCTTGCGCGTTTTGGCAGTGTTTCCGGTGGGGTGCAGATAGAAAAGCAATTTTTTAGCAAGCTTTCTGTGGGTTTTGCCATTGATTTCTACAAACGTGATTATAGCTACAGCATAAACGGTGGTGCAGGCAGTTCTGTGGATAATTTCACCTTTTCAATTTTAAGTGCCAACATCAACTATAAATTCTAGAATAAGACCGTAAAGTACAATGCCAAGCTGTTTTGGCGGTCGCAAACAAGGCATTTATGGCGCTGCAGTTGTTCAAATATCCATTCACTGCAATGGGCTCTCCCTGTGAAATTCAGCTTTATGCCGCGTCGGTCACTGACGCGGCTGCTGTTGCGCAATCCATCATTCATGACATTGAGCGCTTAGAAAGTAAATATTCGCGCTATCGTCCCGATAGTTTTTTAGCAGAGATCAATCATGCCGCAGCTAAAGCCCGCAAAATAGCGATCGATGATGAGACAGCGAGTCTGTTGCATTATGCTCAGACCTGTTATGAACAAAGCGATGGCTTATTCGATATCAGCTCCGGTGTATTACGCAAGTTATGGGATTTTAAACAGTCCGACGCCATGCGTATTCCAAATCCAGAACACATACAGAGGGTGCTGCAGTATGTGGGCTGGGATAAAGTCAGGTGGACGTCGTCCTCATTAGCGTTCTCAGCTAAAAACATGGAGCTGGATTTTGGCGGTATTGTTAAAGAGTATGCGGCTGATAGGGCGGCCTCTATTGCCTACGCTATGAAACTCAAGTATGGCATCGTGAATCTAGGCGGCGATATTCGGGTGATTGGTCCGCATCCGGATGGTTCGCCCTGGCGGATTGGTGTTCAGGATCCCAGGCACAAAAATGCTGTGTTAAAAGTTGTGGCTCTGGAGCACGGTGCCATGGCCAGTTCCGGTGATTATGAACGCTGTATCCAGATCAACGGCCAGCGTTATTCTCATATCCTCAATCCGCAAACCGGTTATCCGGTGAATTATCTGGCGGCTGTCACCGTGACCAGTGATTTATGTGTGTTAGCGGGCAGCGCTTCTACCATAGCGATGTTAAAAGCTGATCAGGGTATGGCATGGTTATCCGATTTAGGCTTGCCGCATCTTTGGGTGACCGTCGATGGTAAAATGGGCGGCGATTTAGTCGACATCTGAGCGTTACCGGAATAGAGCTGATTTTGCTTCAGGCTTTATCAACAACAGGTTTTTTGTTCGGTTGTTCCAGACACCATTCGCTTAGCATTGAATTCTCATGGCCTTCTTCAGGATACAAAAATGACTTTAATCCGCCAGACCGATTTTATAGACAGTATTTGTGACGCCTTGCAGTACATTTCTTATTATCATCCTCAAGACTTTATCCAGGCGCTTCATGCCGCTTATCTGAGGGAACAAAGTCCGGCGGCCAAAGATGCGATGGCGCAAATTCTGATTAACTCCAGAATGTGCGCCGAAGGCCATCGACCGATTTGTCAGGATACCGGGATTGTCACGGTGATGTTAAAAGTCGGGATGGATGTGCGTTGGGAATCCGGCATGAGCGTGACCGAGATGGTCAATGCCGGGGTGCGTAAAGCCTATTTGCATCAGGATAATCCTTTACGAGCCTCGATTTTGTCGGATCCCGCCGGCTTGAGGCGCAATACTACCGACAATACACCGGCAGTCGTGCATGTGGAACTGGTGGAAGGCGATAAGCTGGAAGTCGAAATTGCCGCCAAAGGCGGTGGTTCGGAAGCCAAATCTAAATTCGCTATGCTCAATCCAGCGGATAGCATAGAAGACTGGGTACTCAACATGATTCCCTCCATGGGCGCGGGCTGGTGTCCGCCCGGTATTATCGGGATTGGTATTGGCGGGACTGCGGAAAAGGCTATGCTGCTGGCCAAACAAGCCTGTATGGGCTCGATTGATATTCAGGATTTGATTGCCCGGGGACCGACCAATAAACTGGAAGAATTGCGTTTAAGTTTGTACCAAAAAATAAATGCCTTAGGTATAGGGGCGCAAGGTTTGGGTGGTTTGACGACTGTGTTGGATGTCAAAATTCTGGATTTTCCAACCCATGCTGCTAATAAACCCATCGCCATGATCCCTAACTGCGCGGCAACCCGGCATGTACATTTTGAGCTGGATGGTTCCGGTCCTGCTCGTTTGGAACCGCCCCGACTGGAAGACTGGCCTGTGATTACTCAGCAAGCCAGTTCAGCTAAACGCGTCAATATTGATACCTTAAGTCATGCGGATACAGCGGACTGGCAGCCGGGTGATACCTTATTGATCAGTGGTCATTTGTTGACAGGACGGGATGCTGCGCATAAACGCATCGTCGAATTATTGAACAGTGGCGAGGGTTTGCCAGAAGGGGTGGATTTTAAAAATAAATTCATCTACTACGTGGGGCCCGTGGATCCGGTTAGAGAGGAAGTGGTTGGGCCTGCCGGTCCGACTACGGCTACCCGTATGGATGGTTTTACCGAGCAGGTTCTGGCACAAACTGGTTTGCTGGGCATGATTGGTAAAGCTGAACGTGGCCCGCTGGCTATTGAAGCGATTAAGCGTCATCAGTCAGTCTATCTGATCGCTGTGGGCGGGGCGGCCTATTTGGTGTCTAAAGCGATTCGGGAAGCACGAGTGGTCGCGTTTGCTGATTTAGGCATGGAAGCGATTCATGAATTTGTGGTTGAAGACATGCCGGTCACCGTGGCGGTGGACAGTCGCGGCGAGTCGATTCATCAGACTGCGCCGATTATCTGGCGCCAGAAAATTGCCCAGGGAAATCATTAATGGATGCGTGGTTGTTGCTTGATCCAAACTGGATATTGGTTTATTTGGGGTTAGGAGCCGTGGTCGGTTTTTTTGCTGGCTTATTGGGGATTGGCGGCGGCGGTATTATGGTCCCGATTTTGACCAGTTTATTTGCTATGCAAGGGTTTCCTCGCGAGCATCTGGTGCATATGGCTTTAGCAACCTCAATGGCGGCGATTATCGTGACCTCTATTGCGAGTCTGAGAGCGCATCATCAACATCAGGCGGTTATCTGGTCAGTGGTGGCTGCGATAGCGCCAGGAATTATTGCCGGTACATTCACCGGTGCGGTGGTGGCGGCATTGATTCCGACCCTGCCTCTGGCGATATTTTTCGTAGTGTTTATGAGCTATGTTGCCCTGCAAATGATGCTCAACGTTAAACCTAAACCAAGCCGCGAGTTGCCGGGGATGTTGGGTTTGTCGGCGGCGGGTATGGTGATAGGCGTAGTGTCTGCCTTGGTGGCGATTGGGGGTGGATCGCTCAGTGTGCCATTTATGACCTGGTGTAATGTTAAGTTACAACATGCCATTGGTACTTCGGCTGCCATTGGCTTGCCAATTGCGCTGTCAGGCAGTCTGGGTTACTGGGTCAGTGGCTGGGAAATTGCAGGCATGCCGGCGTTAAGTGTTGGTTTTATTTATGTGCCGGCGGTATTGTCCATGACGGTGTTAAGTGTCATGACAGCCCCTCTGGGTGCTAAATTGGCGCATCGCCTGCCGGTCGCGACGCTTAAAAAGCTGTTTGCGGTGATGCTGATCGCGCTGTCCAGTAAGATGTTGCACACCGTTTTAATCGCATAAGCGTGCGGCTCCCTGGGTCAAAATACCGAGTCATTCCATGGTATTGGGTATAATTAAAGCTTAAGGATTATCAATAAGTAGCCAGGGATGCGCGTGTTGCTGTCTTAAAGCCAGTTTCAATGGGGGAGTGTTCATGTCTGATCCACATAAAATTCTGATTATCGGTGGTGGTGCTGCAGGATTAGAGTTGGCAACCACGCTGGGACATGCCTTGGGCAAAAAAGGTAAAGCAGAAATTACCCTGCTCGATGCGACCTCTACCCATATCTGGAAACCTTTGCTACACGAGGTGGCTTCAGGGACTTTGGCGGAAGCCGAGGAAGTTGAGTATCTGGCGCAGGCGCATCGCAACCATTTTCGGTTTCGCTTGGGGCGCATGGAGGGTTTGAACCGAGCAGCTAAACAAGTAATTGTGAGTCCTACGCTCAATGATCAAGGTGTGGAGTTAATTCCGCGTCGGGTTTTGGATTACGATACCTTGGTCATGTCGGTCGGCAGTGTTTCCAATACTTTTGGCATTCAAGGTGTTGATGAACATTGCATGTTTATCGATACCACGACGCAGGCTTACCGTTTCCAGAAACAACTGGTTGAAACCTATTACATCAAGTCTTATGCCGGTGAAAACAGCCTAAAAGACAAGCCCTTATCCATCGTTATTGTGGGGGCGGGTGCGACCGGTGTCGAATTATCCGCCGAATTACATGAAGTGACCCGTTTGTTAGCCAGTTACGGTTTGGAAGATTCGGATAAGGTTAAAATTACTATTATCGAAGCAGCAACACAGCTTTTGCCTGCTTTGCCACCGCGATTGTCTGCGGCGACTCAGCAGCAGTTGGTGAAGTTGGATATTCAGTTAAAACTGGGGCGTCGGGTAACTGAAGTAACCGCCACCGCAGTGCATACCCATGACGGTGAAGTGTTTGATGCCGATCTTAAGGTCTGGGCTGCAGGGATTAAGGCGCCGGAATGGATGAAAAATCTGGATGGACTGGAAACCAATGGCATCAATCAATTAGTGGTTGATCAGACCTTGCAAACCAGCGACCCCGATATTTTTGCGATTGGTGATTGTGCCGCCTGTGCCTGGCAAGGGCATAAAGGCAATGTTCCGCCGCGTGCGCAAGCAGCGCATCAGCAGGCTTCGACAGTGGCCAAAACTATTATTAATCGCCTTAAGAAAAAACCTGCGGTTAAGTTTGTCTATTATGACTACGGTTCCTTAGTGTCTTTGGGTAAACATTCTACTGTGGGTAGCTTAATGGGTAGTTTGATGGGAACGGTGAGTGTCGGTGGTTTTATCGCCTATTTGGTGTATTTGTCTTTGTACAAAATGCATCAGGTCGCGATTCACGGCTATTTCCGCACCGCGATGTTATCCTTATCCAACCTGTTTCGACGCAGTACCCATGCAAAAATTAAAATGCATTAAACCTTTTGAGAGACTTTTAGATGTTAGAGCTTGAATACGAATTTCGTGAGAAAGATCTGGTTCATTTCAATGAACAAAGATTAGCCAGTAATGTGGATATGCAGAAAAAAATCCGCCAGAGCAGTATGTTGGTGCCGGGTGTAATGCTGGTATTTGGGCTGTATTATTATGTCTATTATGTGGATATGTGGACGACTGCCTACATTACTTTGCTGGCGATAGCTTGGGGTATCGCTTCACCGTTCGTGATGAAAATTGATATGCGTCGTCAGTTTTTTAATCAATACACCAAGGCTGAAAAAGCCGCAATGTTTGGCATACACACGCTGACCATAGAGCCGGAGTTTTTGTTGGAAAAGTCGCCAGGCGGCAAACATAAAACCCTTTGGAAAGAAATGTTACGGGTGGAGCGTCACAAAGACTATATCTACCTTTATGTTGCTATTGACGCGGCCATCGTGATTCCGCGCGAAACAGTGACCAAAGGCGATTTAAAAGCCTTTGCTAAGCATGCTGAATCGTTAATTGATCGTTTAGCTGAAGCTTAATCGTTAAGGACGCCGTCACGGCGTTGAATATAAAGCCGACATGCGTCTACGCAGTCGGCTTTAGTTTTATAAGGGCCGGCGATATGGTCTACTGTATAAAACCACCAGCCCTGTTGATTGACATAATAACGGTCTTGCGGGCTGAATAGCGGGTGTTTGGGTTTGCCTGGCCGCTTACTCGCTGTCACTGCTAATGAGTTGTTTTAAGTATTGATAAAGTAAACGCGAGGATTTGGGCGGTTTACTTTCTTTGGCTTCTTTAAGCGCATTACGTTGTAACTGTCGGATATGCTGGCTGTCTGCACCCGGATAAGCGGCAATCAGTTCAGTCAGAGCGGTGCCGGCCTGTTCCGACAATAATCTTTCCCGCCAGCGTTCGGTTTGATGATGCTCGCGCGTGCCGTGAGCACTGCGGTTTTTCATTTTTGAGAGTTTTTCCTGAATAGCATCGGTATCCAGTTCGCGAAATTGCTGGGTGACATATTTCAGCAGGCGTTTTCGCGCCGCATTGGCCGGCATACGACCAGCTTCTAATAATGACTCTTCGACACTTTCCGGTAAGGAAAATTCGGCAATATGGCTGTGAGACATCTGGCAGATTTCCTCAGCCATCGCGAAAATTTCCGCAATTTCTTTTTTGATGCGGGTTTTATTCGGGCGGATAGCGTAATACTCAACTTCGCTACCGTCATCGTCGTAGTCTTCTAAATAGTGTTCGTCGCTCATGGTGTTCGTCTGTGTTGTGTGGCGCTATCTTAACAAACCTGATCAATCGGTGAGTGAGAACTAAGCAAAACTTGCCATTCTTAGCCCCAGGCCTGCTTGTTTTAAAAGCCAAATTTCGCGTTTTTCAACGCACTGAGTCCCCTAATTGCAGCGGATTAAAGTAGACTTAGCGCCTATGACAACAAACAATCAACAGTGGGTCGATCGTGATCTTCAGGTGCTTTGGCATCCCTGTAGTCAGATGAAAGACTATGCAGAAGCGGGTTTGCCTTTAATTCCGATTAAGACGGGACAAGGCGTTTGGCTGGAAGACTTCGAGGGTAAGCGTTATCTTGATGCCATCAGTTCCTGGTGGGTTAATCTGTTTGGTCATTGTAATCCGCGTATTAATTCCGCGCTGCAACAGCAACTGGAAACCCTGGAGCACGTGATTCTGGGAGGTTTCAGTCATCAGCCTGCGATCGAGTTAGCCGAACGTCTATTGGCTTTAAGTCCTTCAGGTTTGGATAAATGCTTTTATGCCGATAACGGTTCCTCTGCGGTAGAAATCGCCCTCAAGATGAGTTTTCATTATTGGCGTAACCAAGGACGCACTACAAAAACCCGTTTTGTCAGTCTGGAAAATAGTTATCACGGTGAAACCCTGGGTGCATTAGCAGTGGGTGATGTGGGCTTATATAAGGACATTTATGCGCCGCTCTTAATGGACGTTATCGCTGTCCCGAGTCCGGATTGTTTTAAGCGCGATGCGGGTGAAAGCTGGGAAGACTATAGTCGGCGTCGTTTTCAGGATATGGAACAGGTGCTGGCTGAACAGGCTGACAGCATTGCTGCGGTTATTGTGGAGCCCCTGGTGCAGTGCGCAGGGGGGATGCGTATGTATCATCCGGTATATCTGGAGTTATTGCGTCAAGCGTGTGACCGCTATCAGGTTCATCTGATCGCCGACGAAATTGCTGTGGGTTTTGGTCGGACCGGTACTTTATTTGCCTGCGAACAGGCCGCCATCACCCCTGATTTTATGTGTTTGTCCAAAGGTCTGACCGGTGGCTATTTGCCCTTGTCAGCTGTGCTGACCCGTAATCAGATCTATGCGGCGTTTTATGACGATTATCAGAGTCTGAAAGGCTTTTTACATTCACACAGTTATACCGGTAATGCCTTAGCGTGCAGAGCTGCTTTAGCCAGTCTGGATATTTTCCGGGATGATGAAGTGATTGCAGGCAATCAGCTTCTGGCTCAGCATATGGCCAAGCAGGCGGAGCGGTTTCAGGCGCATCCGCATATTGCCGAAGTCAGGCAAACCGGAATGATTATGGCTTTGGAACTGGTTCAGGATAAAGCCCGTCAGATTGCCTATCCTTGGCAACAGCGACGCGGCTTGCAGGTGTATCAATATGCGTTGTCAAAAGGTGTGATGTTACGGCCTTTGGGTAACGTGATTTATTTTATGCCGCCGTATGTGATTAGCCCTGAGGAAATCGATCTCATGATGGACGTCGCCTGGCAAGGCATTGAACAAGCAGTAGGGTCTTAGGATATATGCGGGTATCGCGATTATATGTAGCGCAGGCTTTAACCACGGGTGAGCAACTGGTTTTAGATGAAGATGCCAGTCATTATGTGCGCACTGTTCTGCGTTTAAAACAGGATCAGTCTATCGTCTTATTTAATGGTCAGGGCAGTGATTTTGCCTGCCATTTCACTGAGGTCAGTCGTAAAACAGTTCGGGTTTTGATCAATCAAGAACTGCCGCGTGACGTTGAATCACCGTTGCAGATTACTCTGGGCATGGGTATTTCCAGAGGTGACCGGATGGACTGGGCGGTGCAGAAAGCCGTTGAACTGGGTGTGCATGCTTTGACGCCGCTCATGACGGAGCGTTGTGTGATTAAGTTTGATGCCGACAAAAAACAGCAGCGTCGACAGCATTGGCAACATATTGTGCAGCACGCCGCCGAACAATCTGGGCGCGCCGTCTTGCCGGTTCTGCATGATGTCGCCCACATCCATGATTGGGTAGATACGCAACAAGGTTTAAAAGTGTTTCTTGATCCTTATGCAGAGCAGACTCTTGCAGATATTCAGCCGGATGCCATGCATCTCACTTTGCTGTCCGGACCGGAAGGTGGGTTTACTGAACAAGAACGTGAACGTGCCAAAGCAGCAGGTTTTGTTCCGGTCAAGATGGGCGCCCGGATTTTGAGGACGGAAACCGCAGTTTTGGCCGCTTTGGCAGCCGCGCAAAGTCTGTGGGGAGATTTTCGTTGATGTTAGCAGTTCGTTACGCGCTATTCCCTTTGCTGTGGTTAATCGGCTTGGTGATAGTCGCCAGCGTTTTGGCCTATGGCAGTCTCTTGGTATTAGGGGATGTTTTGCCGGTTGCTAAGCTGATCAGCAAAATCACCCTGAGCTTGCTGGTACTCAGTGTCTTTCCTTTGAGATCTTATCTGAAACTGAGCTGGCAGGATCTGGGTTTTACATCCTGGCGACCCTTCTTGCGGCAACTTCGAAGCGGGTTGTTGCTTGGGTTATGGACATTGGCGCCGGTGATGATAGGTTTGTATCTCTTGGATGTTCAGGTCTGGGATTACAGTCGGGCATGGACGATAAGCAAGGTCGCTGAAAAAATCGCCTTAGCTCTGTTTTTTGCCTTGCTGATTGGTTTGGGTGAGGAGTTGCTGTTTCGAGGTCTGTTGATGGCCGCCTTGCGCCAGAAAATGGCGGTGATTGTGGCAATGTTGGTGAGTTCCGGATATTACGCTTTTTTGCACTTTCTGAAACCCAGCACACAAGTTGCCTACTCGGATCTGAGTTTATGGAGTGTCTGGCAACTGATTCCTGAGGCGTTTGCCAATTGGTTGAATCCGGAAATTTATCCGGCGCTGACGGCACTATTGGCCGTAGGTCTGTTTTTGTCAGTGATCAGAACTCGGGTAAGACATAGTTTGGGTATGTGCATTGGTTGTCATGCCGGTTGGGTCTGGCAAATAAAAGTCTGCAAAGATCTCTTTGAGCTCAATCACCAATCGTCTTATTTGTATCTGGTGAGTAGTTATGACGGTGTGATTGGGCCTTTGGTTACTGTCTGGTTGATGGTGGCGATGTTGCTCTTGATTGTATTTGCCCGTCGGCAAACGACGCAGAACTAAAGACTGTTGTTTTTAAAGAAATAATTGTCGTTGCCTTAGCTTGTTGGGGATCTGGATGAGAAATAACTTGCCAAGCAGGGTGGTTTCAAGCATAATGGCTGGCTCTATCGCGGGGTGGAGCAGCTTGGTAGCTCGTCGGGCTCATAACCCGAAGGTCGTAGGTTCAAATCCTGCCCCCGCAACCAGATTCTAAACCCTCTTAGTCATTGGCTAAGAGGGTTTTTTCGTTTTAGGGGGGTAAGCCTAGGTTCGCCGGCTTGCTGAGCAGCCTGAGTACGGCCCGGACTTCCAGTTCCCAACTCAGGGCACGCAGTGACGCGAAAACTAAGCTTTCATTCAAAGGGACACCTCCCGGTATCCTTTAATTTGAACGTTGAATTGAATGGCTCCTACGGGGGCTATTCGGCTTTCCCATTGACCCAACAGGTGCGATAGTTAGTTTTACTGACCGGAACCGTCCGGAATTAGAAAGATCTAAATACGGAAATCTTTTTGCAGCGATTTCCAATGAGTTTTAAGTTTTTCCTTGTGGGCTTCATCCATCGGTAATTCAGCTAATGCGCTTGGCCAAAGATTTCTAGCTTTGGCCAATGTATCGTCAAGGTGAGGTTTTATGGCACGCCATGGTATGTCAGCTTTTTTCGCCCATGTTTCAAAATGAGCGAATGTGACTTGATACCATTGTTTGGTCTTTCCCAGATTCAATGCATAGTCTTGTTCATCCTTGATATAAACGCTGGTAGCCAGAATGTCATAGGCGGGAGCCAATTCTGCGGTAAAACGATCTTTATATAACAAGCTCCAATTTTTTAGGTGGGCATCGCCATTGGCTAGCAAGATATTGACGAGCAAACGCCTTGCGAATTGTTGCGCATTGGCAAGGCCATCGCCGGTAAATTGATAAATGATTTTGGCGATTTGCTCGTAACTTGCCGAGTTGTATTTTTCGTGCGGGTATTTGACCAGCACTTGAGCAAGATCTTCCATGTGGATACGGGTATCGTTATCCCGATCAAACCGCTTGATGCCAAAGGCATATTGTTCTTGGGGCAGGTTGATTTGGGGTAGGTTATCGAGATGGCTTAATTCAACTAGTTTAATTTCAGGAATATCGACACCGGCTAGAGATGCCAGCTTCATCGCCGTGTATTCGTTTAGCGGTACGTTCTTGTGTTTTGTTGATGGCGTTTTAATGATCCAGTCCCCTAATGCGCCGGTCTGGGATAACTGATAGCGACCGTCTTTTTGCTTCATGGAAAATTTGATTTGGACACCTGCCAGTGAGAACCGATTTTCGGTTATGGCCGGATTGATGGGTATTACTTTACTCTCAGGGTTGAGAATGGCGGGAGGCACGTCTTCTGGAGACATAGCTTCGGCGATCAACGCGCCTGGCAGATCGAGCCCTAAATAGGAAAACAATTGAAATTCATTGTCGGGATGTGTTTTTAAGCCTTGAGCAATCAGTTCCCTTAAGGCTCCTTCCGGCAGTAGATTCGAAAGAATCGGATGTAACCGTTGGTTTCTCACCCAAGGCGTTGCCAGTATTTTATTGGCATGCGGAAAATCAGGTTTGGTGATGAGGCTTAATGTCGGGCGGTTTGGATTGGCCTTGAATGCGTCATCAAAAATCAAGCAATTTCGGCCATCCTGACCGCCAGTCAAATAGCCGACAAGTGTGTCATGGAGCGTTAGGCGAAGGACACTGATGTTCGTCATTTTGGTTAGTCCTCTTCCCCAAAAACGTCAAGCCATGGATTATCGGCCAGAGCGTTTGTTTCACCCTGAACTTGATTAGTTCGATTGTCTGGACTGTCTTTTCCATTGAGAATCGCCTTCACGGCTTGGAGTTTTTCTTGCGGTATCAGCATCACCTCCATTTTGAGTCCTTTAGCGACGAGCTCTAGGTTATCTAGCCTTGGGTTGCCATTGGATTCTAGGCGCTGGTATTGCTGCCTTGGCATACCCACGCGCATGAGCATGTCTTCCTGCTTGAAGCCTAGTTCCTTGCGCCGTTGTTTAAGTTGATCGTGAATAGAGCTCATGTTTTTGCCATAAAGAAATAAATACGTTGCTTTTTGACGCACAAGAAACATATTAGTTTCATATCTTATTTATAGCAACGAAAATGTTGCTTTTAAGTTAAGGGCAAAGCAAGAAGAACTACTGGCTCTTACTGCGTTTGACACGCACAATTGTCAAATTGGGAATCCCAAGGATAGAATTTTCTTGGGACATCGGTGTTACCTCCATTAAACCAGTTCTTCGACAAAACCAGTTTAATCGTAATCCGGTGTTCCCCGTTTATGATGAAGAGCCAAACTTCTTTTTAACCCTAATTACGAAGGGCTTAAGATGAAATTCCAATAAGAATTTTTTCAGCCTATCTCATTATGCAGCGGGTTCGGTAGTCGCGTCGTTTTCGGCAGAAGGGTTGGTAAGTCGCCTGATCGTCAGAGCGCAGCGCTGTTCAATCAGGGTAATGATTCGCTCAACTATGGCATTTCCGGCAAAGCCTAGTTTAGGCTCAGATTGGAGCTTTAGCGCCTTCACGTTGATCGGCGGCCACGACAGATGGCAATCCGCATAACTGGATCTCGCCACCTAGGGCATCAATGACCCGCAGCACGTTTTCCAGTCGCAAGGTAGGTTTGCCTGCCTCAAGGTCGACAATGAAGCGCACACCACCCCGGCCGCGAGAGCCAACTGGGGCTGTGTTAGCCCGAGATGCTTGCGAGCGGCACGCAGTGCATCGCCAAGTTGTTGTGGTGATCGAATCGACATCATAGCTTGCTCAGTTTCCCGTTTGGGAAATTATTAGCCACAACGGAGTCATCTGCAAGCAATACTTCCCGATCGGGAATGTTATGTGCGATTAGACCGTGGATTGACTATATATTTCCCGTTCGGGAAATATAGATGTGTCTCGCTTCCATATAGGCATCCATTTATACCCAATCTGATGTGCCAACAAATCTTCACGATCATGCTGATTTGTGAGGTTTGACAGACGCCTTATCCTGCCATGTATTTGGCTATAGTGGAAAAGAAACATTGCCTGTTCACCGCCGCTTCTTCCACCAAATCAAAACTCCCGTCACCGACAACATCACAATCACCAAACCCAGCACGCAGACGAAAATTTTGTAAGGCAAACCCCAGACGTTGGCCATGTGCAAAGCCATTAGCCAGGTGGTGATAGTATTGCCGCTGTATTGGCCAGTGCCGAGCAAGGTCATTATGACGGCGCCAGTTGTGGCATCAATCACGATCCGGGTCTGGCCGCCGTGGTCCTGAATGTCGGCGCTACTTTTAACAGCGTAAACATAAAAACCTTTGGCGCGATTGATCCAGAAACCGGCGGGTTGAATAATCTGAACAGCTTGTTCTGCACTGAGTTTATTCAATTCCCCCTGCGCGATGTCATACGCCTGTTGCCAACTGATGGCTGGATTAGTCAAGGGCTGGGGCAGGTCGGGGATTTCGGTCCATGGTTGATGGTAGTCGCTGACGGCTTGCATGACTGGGGTATAAACGCTGCCAAGATTCATGAAGACGCTGGACCAGGCAAATACCAGTAAGGCAACCCATAGCCATAATCCACCGGCGCGATGCAGATCAAAAGTGATGCGCGTTTTGGAGGCTGACCATTTGATTAACCAAGCGGGTTGCCAGCGTTGCCAGAAGCTTTTTGTTGATACTGAACTAAGGCTAGGGCGTCTGATTTTAGTTGGTGGCAAAGTCAGGTAAAAACCAACAAAACAATCCAGCGTCCAGACCAAAGCGGTAATACCTAATAACCATAAGCCCAAATCATCCAAAGCTAAGGAATAATGTAATTTGTAGATAAAGGCCATTAATTCACTGCTACCTTGCGAAAGATCACCCCAATTACGTTGGCCTAATACTTCACCGGTATAAGGATTTAAAAGCAGTTGGTTGTAAGCACGGCCGTGGTCTTGGGCATCGGCAGGTGGTTGACGTATAGACACATCAACTTTAACCGAATGATCGTTTAAAGTTATACCATCGACTTTATTATTCGAATCAAAGCCTTCGGCAGTGTTAAGTAATAAGATCGGATCAAGCGGTTTAGCAGCGATTACTGACGTCGACCATTGCGGATTGATGACAACTTCAAGTTCTTGCAAAAATGCCAGCAGACTGCCGGTTAGGCCAACAATGATCAAAAATACCGTCATCACCAGACCCGTGTAGCGATGCAATAGAGTCCAAAATGAACGTGTTTTCATAAGAAATCCAGAGACAGAAGGATTGCCAAAGATGGACTTAACATCGTGAAGCCCATCTTGGTTTGGAAGTGGTTTGTGATGGGCTTCGTTACCTCAGCCCATGCTATAGAAATTACTCCAACAAGCGATGGAGTTTAATATTCAATGCGTACGGACCCCATAAAAGTTCTGGTTGCCAATGGAGAAATTTCTGAATAACCATTGCTTGTGTAATATGTTTTATCCAAGAGATTGTCGACATTAAACTGGGTTGTTAGTTTTGTCTTTCCGATATTTTTTGAATAGCTAGCTAAAAGATTTACTGTCGCGTACCCAGGTAGTTGATAATTGTTTTTTGGATTGCCTTGGCGCTGACTAGCTGCTAGTACTCCAGCGCCAAATTTTAATCCTTGAAGCTCACCTGATTTAAACTCGAAGGTATTCCACAAACTACCAGAATTAGTTGGCGCTAATGGCAATGAATTGCCTGCATTTCCACCTTCAGCATCTTGCAATATTTTGTGAAATGGCATGTAGGAATAACCACCTATAACCTTCCAACCCGGCAATAATTCCCCGGTCACATCAAACTCTATTCCTCTAGTTTCAGCTGCGCCGATTGTGGTGAATGAAAAAAAGTCTCTAGTAACGGCAATGTTTTGTTTCTTTAGGTCGTAATAAGCGATTGTTGCAGAAAAACGCCCATCCCAGAGCTCGGTTTTTGTACCAATTTCCCATTGTTGGGCAGTTTGAGGTGCCAGTGACTTACCTTGCCCATCAAATCCATTATTGGCGCCAAAATTTTCTGTATAGCTACCATACAGAGATAACTCAGGGATTGGGCGCCATAATAATCCACCGCGTGGGCTGACTTTATCTTTATTTGCAACACTTGTAGATAAGTGATCGACATCTTCAGAAGCGTCGTAACGCACACCACCTAAAGCGAATAGGTTATAAGGTAATTCAACTTGATCTTGATAATATAAACCATACCAATCGATGGATGAATTACGCTTAAAAGTTCCCCATTGACTTGTATCCGGTATAAAGTTCCCTGAATAATCAGGAGAAAACACGTTAAAAACTGGCTGGTAATTTAAAGTATGTTCAGTTAATTTATTATCAAGCTTGAAGTAATCAAAACCAAACAAAGATGTATGTTTTAGTGCACCTGTCTTAAACTTTCCAGTCAAATTCAGGTTCGTAAAATAAGTTTTTGCATTGTCAATACCTGGAAACAATGCTCTCCATGCAGAATTTCCAGCGATATCAGCGTTGTCTGTATAAGATAACGCATATTTTCTATCTATAGAGTTGACTTGGAATGATTGACTAATTGTCCAGTCGCTATTGAAGTCGTGAGACCAATTTACACCTCCTAAAACCCTATCTCCTGCGTTATACGATGAATTTGGCCCCGAAAAATTCGTAGATGCTTTAAAAGGATAAAGTTTCCCACCCACCCTTGGAAGACTTGATGGTAAATTCATATCCCAATTCTGATACTCTAATTCGAAGGTTGCTCTTGTTTGTGGGCTTATTTCCCATTTAAGAACAGGAGCAAAAAACGTACGCTCATTATTTGTAAAATCTCTATACGTTTTTCCATTTTCATAAGCCAGATTAACTCTATAAAGAAGATTTTTTTCATCATTAAGAGCACCAGTCGCATCTGCACTTGTTCTGTAAAGATCATAGGAGCCAAACTGCTGTTGTAATGAATAATATGGGGTAGCCAGAGGTTGCTTCGTTACATAATTAATCACGCCACCTGGCTCTGCTCTTCCGTACAGTAGAGACGCCGGTCCCTTTAGTACTTCAACTCGTTCTAAATTCGCAACTTCTCTTTGTGTACTTAGTTGGCTGAGATCTTGAGAAAAGATCACACCATTACGATAAGTGTTTCCAGAGCCCCCTGTATCAAAGCCCCGAATAGTAAAAGTATCGCGTTGTAATGCATTTGCGCCACTCCGAATGACACCTGAAATATTCTCTACTGCTTTTTCAACACGAATGATTTGTTGATCTTCCATCACTTGTTGAGGAATCGCTTTCACCGAGAATGGTGTCTCCATGATCGGAGTATCTGTTTTCGTAGCTGTAGAAGAATTTGGATGCCTGTAATCCTCGTTATAAGGATCAGTCAAATCAACCGCCTGCCCCAAAACCTTCACCGCCGGCAAAGCATCTGGCACACTACTCGAATCCACTGGCTTTTTTTCCAAGGTAATCGTATTGCCATTGTTTACCCGATAGATCAGTCCGCTGCCTTCCAAAACTTTTTTCAATGCTTCCTGAGTCGATAACTGACCGGAAACGCCGGGTGACGACAAGCCCTTTACCATTTCTTCGGTAAAGATAAACTGCACTTTTGCTTGTTCGGCCAGTGCATTCAAAGCCGAATACAGTGGCTGACTGGGGATATTAAAGCTGTGTTGAGTAGCGGCGACTTCTACGCTGGCCGGTGCGCCAGTTTCTGCCGAATGAACCATGACCGGCAGGGTTAAGGTCATCAAACCAAAATACGTAAGCGACTTTTAAATCACGTCATTGATTTTCATGACGAAGTTGTAACAGTTTAATTTGTGGTTTTTGGCTTGACGAGTAGCCAAGGCAGCAATGCCTCGAAGTCTTCGACGGTTTTTGCCGATGG
>Ga0194120_10004508_pt1 | contig 21408 bp, 19 predicted proteins | sample TA2MahCa65mmetaG_FD_148642 | JGI IMG/M metagenome (GOLD analysis project Ga0194120, IMG submission 148642) | Freshwater microbial communities from Lake Tanganyika, Tanzania - TA2015019 Mahale Deep Cast 65m | ecosystem: Environmental > Aquatic > Freshwater > Lake | place: Tanzania: Lake... | reverse complement strand
TGCGCGCTGGCGTGCGACTGGCTCCGAACGCCTGGGTGACGTTTGACGGCAGCGCTGCCGAGTACCTCGCCGAAGGTCGGATCGGCGTCGGGTGCTACCTGTCGGGCTGCGTGCATCTGGGTCGGGCGACGCGGGTCGGCAGCTACGTCACCCTTGAGGACACGATCCTCGAAGGAATCGTCGACATCGGCACTCGCGCCCGGCTGGCGGGAGTCGAGGCGCACAACGTGACCGTCCACGGAGCCGACGATCCGACTCCGCTGGGATCGCCCGTACGGCTCCTGTCGGCTCTCACCGAGATCGTCGGCTGCCGCTTGACGGACGTCGTCGTCAGTTCAGGATGCTCGTTGCGGGACGTGACCGCGCAGTCCACGTTGATCCCTCCTCACGCGCGAATCGAGGGAGCCCATCTGGGACTGCGACGAGATCCGGGAATCGGGATGCCGTATCGCTCGGTCCCGCCGGTACACGAGCTCGTGCCGACCACCTATCTGCCGGGCGCGTTCCGGTTCGGTGACAAGAAGGGCACGTTCGATTGGGACGGGCTCTGCACGCACGTGTTGTCGATGTCCCGAGCCGAACTCGCGACCAGGTCAGCATCCCATCTGGAGACCCGTCAACTGTTCTGCGACTGCGTCGAGGAGCTTCTCGGCGCTAGGTTCGGATCGGCGCACCTGATCGACTCGCTCACACCGGAAGAGCTGTGGGGCGTCATCTACGAGCTGTCCGCTCAGGTCACGGGAACCGATGACCCGTATCGTATCGAGAAGCTGAAGAGCCGTGCGCTGGCTGCCGATCTGCTGGAGAAGCTCAAGCCGAGGAGCATGGGCTGGGACGTCCTGCTGCGCGTCGATATCGCGGCGAACCTGATCGACTTCACGAGCGCGCGCGTTGTCAGCCGGTTGAGCGAGAATCCCAGCTACCTGCTCGAGGCTCTCCAAGCGGCGTCCGACGCGACGTTGGCAATCGACTCACGCGCCGAGTTCTACGAGCGACTCGTCGACGGGGCTCCGCAGCGCGTCCTGTGGCTCACGGACAACGATGGCGAAGTCGTGTTCGACCTTTGGATCGCCGGAAGGCTGCTCGACGCGGGCCATCACGTGACGGTGGCAGCCCGAAGCGCGCCAGCCAGCAACGATGCAACCGTATCGGACGTTCGGCGAGTCATGGAGTTCCCGCTCTTCCTCAGCGTCCGGACAGCGGAACGCGAGGGTCGATTCGAGCTGATCGGTTCCGGCTCGAACACGGCAGGCACGAACCTGTTCCGGGCGACTCCGCAGTTCATGAGGGCTCTACTGGAAGCGGATGTCGTCGTTTCCAAGGGGCAGGGCAACTGGTACACTCTACAGGGCATTCGGCGCGATACCTTCTTCATGCTGATGTCCAAAGGCTTGACCGCGGAGCGTACGACGGGCGTGATCGCCGATCCCGCTGCGCTGGTCGACGGCATGGTCTTGGCGTTCGTGCCGGAAGACGCGACGTGGGACCGGCCGCTACGCGACATGGTCGCAGATGCGTCCGGTGCGTAGAACCGTACCGCTGACACCGAGGATGGCATGTGAAAGTCGTTGTCACCGAGCGCGTTGACTCCTACGCATCGGAGTATCTCCTCGGCAAGTGGCATGCGCTGCGAGTGCTCGGTCTCGCAACCGGGTCCACGCCGGAGGAGCTTTACGGCTGGCTCGTACAAAGGTTCTACGACGGCAAGCTCAGCTTCCGCGACAAGACGACCTTCAACCTGGACGAGTACTACGGGCTCCCGCCGAATCACCCGCAGAGCTATCGGGCTACGATGCACCGACTGCTCTTTCAGTACGTGGACCTGCCGCCCTCGAACTTCCACGTGCCACCGGGTTTGACGACGGATGTCGAGGCAGCGTGCGATGCCTACGAACGGGCGATCCGCGATGCGGGGGGCGTCGATCTGTGGGTCCTCGGCATCGGCACCGACGGTCACGTGGCATTCAACGAGCCCGGGAGCGAGGCGGACACGCGGACACGACTGGTGATTCTCACGTCGAGCACGGTCCGAAACAACGCGCGCTTTTTCGGCGACGATCTGTCCCAGGTGCCCCGCCGAGCTATATCCGTCGGGATCGCGACGATCATGGATGGCAAGGAACTGCTGCTGATCGCAAAGGGCAGATCCAAAGCGCCTGCGATTGCCGCGTCAGTGCTCCGCAAAGAGACGTCCAGCGTGCCAGCGTCCTTCCTTCAGCGACACGCCAACTGCACCTTCCTCCTCGATCCCTACGCCGCCGAGAACTTGCTGGCGGAAGTACCCAAGGGCGCCAGCCGCATCACGAGCGAGAGCGGCAAGTCGCACACGCTCGTGCTCGAAGGCTAGGAGTCGGGAGAACCGAATCCGAGGACGTCACCCCCCGCCTCGATCCGCACAGGCACGTAGTACTGCCGCACGACGTCCAGATCGACCGTGACGCCGATCCCCGGCTGCTCCGGCGCGCGGATCAGCCCGTCGGCTCCCCGCTCGACCCGCGACGCCACGTTCGCCGAAAGAGGCGATTCCGCCGCCGGATACTCGGCGAGTCGGAAGTCGGGATTGGTCGCGAACACGTGCAGCGACGCGGCAACGCTGAGATGGCTCTTGTACGTATGGTTCACGTAGACGATACCGGTGTCCTCGGCGAGCGTCCTGACCCGATACGCTGGCGTGACGCCGCCGATCCTTCCGACGTCGATCTGGCAATACTGGACCCGTCCATTTGAGATGATGTCCTGCGCTTGCCGGAGATTGCCTGCGCCTTCCCCAGCCGCGATGGGCACGGGGGGATTCATCGCCGCCAGGTCCGCGTAGGCGTCGATGGCATCCGGCCGAAGCGGTTCCTCCAGCCAGGTGGGACGGAACTCGCGGAAGGCAACCGACCGTCGGTACGCGGTGGCTGCGTCCTCGCCCCAGACGACGCCGGCATCGATCATGACTTGAGCATCATCGCCCATTCCCTCGCGCGCCGCCTGTACCAAAGCGATGTCGTTCTCCTCGCCGTGCTTGCCCATCGGGCCCCAGCCGAACTTCGCTGCCTGGAACCCTCGGTCGCGGAGCACCATCGCTCGCAGGCGCGTCTCCTCGGGCGTATCGCCGAAGAGCACCGATGCGTACGGCAGCTTCGCATGCGATCTACCGTCCGAAAGCAGCCTGTAGACCGGCACACCGGCTTTCTTGCCCACGATGTCCCAGAGCGCGATATCGGCGGCGCTGTAGGCGTGGTGGATTTGCTGGATGTCCAAGCCGTTGCGAAGCGCCTTGGCGTGCAGCCGAACGACGTCGTCGGGCGAGTTGATCGACTCTCCAAGAAGCGACTGGCGAATGTTGATGATGTTCCCGTGCGACATCGGACAGCAGTACGCCGCCATGGAGACCAACGGCGAAGCGTCGCTCTCGCCCCACCCCTCGATACCGGCGTCGGTACGGACGCGCACAAGGATCGTGTCCTGCTGTCCGTCGGCGGCATCCGTGATCGTCGGCATCCGAAGATAGAACGGGTCCACGGCGATGATGCGCATCGAGGCGTTCCTCCCATGTTACGTCGGGCTCGGAGTCGCGCTACAATCCGCGGGCAAGCATATCCCACCTCAACCACGATCAGAAGGGAACCCCCGTGCTCAAGAGCGGCGACATTGCGCCAGACTTCTCAGCCGTGTCGGACACCGGCGAGACCATCTCGCTACGAGACTATCGGGACGCCAAGTCGGTCGTGCTGTTCTTCTATCCCAAAGACGACACGCCTGGCTGAACCGTCGAGGCATCCGAGTTCCGTGACGAACTCGACACGTTCACCGCAGCCGACGCCATTGTCATCGGAGCCAGCCCCGACTCCGCTGCCAGCCACGCGAAGTTCCGAGCCAAGTACGGCTTGACGTTCCCCCTTCTTGTGGACGACGGGGCGTCCATCGCGGGTTCCTACGGGGCGTACGGCGAAAAGAAGAACTACGGGCGAACCTACATGGGCGTGTTCCGCAAGACGTTCCTGATCGGACCGGACGGGCGGATCGTCCGCGCATGGGACAAGGTGACGCCCAAGGGGCATGCGTCCGAAGTGCTCCAAGCGCTGCGAGAGGCGGATACATGAGCGACGCGGAAGACCTGAGATCGTTGTCCGTAGACGACGTCGTCGCGAAGGTCGGCGTGGCGAAAGCCATCGGCGCGAAGTACGTCGCAAGCCTGCTGTTCACGTACCGGTGCACAATCGCCTGCCGACACTGCCTGTTCAACTGCAGCCCGCGCCGACCCGATGCCTGTGTGTCCATCGAGGACGGCGTCGAGTTCATGCGACAGCTTCGAGCCACCGACCGCGTCATCCACATCGCGGGCGGCGAGGCGATGATGTACTACGAGCAGATGCTCGAAGTGTGCCGGCTCAGCCATCAGGAGGGCGTGGCGCCGCACTTCTTCGAGACGAATGCCTCCTGGTGCGTCGACGACGAGACAGCTCGCTCCCGGTACGAGGCGCTACGCGACTGCGGCGTGTTGGGGGTGCTCATCAGCGCCGATCCGTATCACCAGGCGTTCGTCCCGCCGGCGCGTCGTCATCGAGCCTTCCAGTTCGCCATCGAGATCTATGGGCGGGAAAACGTGATCGCGAGCGATCTATCGCTGGAAGAACTCTTGGAGTTGCGCCGGATCGGTCGCGACGAGGCGAGTGTGGGAGAATACAGCCGGAACCACGCCCCTCGGCTGGTGGGACGAGCCGGGGATAGCCTGATGCGGCACTTCCCGCGCCGAGATCCCGAGTTGCTGGCTGACGACGCGATGTGGCACGGGAGCACGCGCGAACGGTCGTGCCGTCAGGAGTTCGATCCGAACACGATGTGGGAGATCCACATCGACCCGTACGGGAACATCCAGACGTGCTGCGGCATCATCGTCGGCAATGTGCACGTGAAGCCGCTCGCGGACTACATGCGTGCCGGATTCCACACCGACAACGAGCTGGTTCGCATCGCGTACGAGGAAGGGTCCTACGGCTACGTCGAGCTCGCAGAGCGGCACGGCTACGAAGCGCCTCCCGACTTCGCGCAGAAATGCGGCATGTGCTGGGAGGCGCGCAAGTTCCTCCGTCCGCACTACCCGGATACGTTCGGTCCAGCGGAGGTGTACGAGTCGATCTGAGGACTCGAGGCTTCAAAGCTCGTTTTCCATGACGAGATGCCCCGAACGGCGAAATCCGAGGCGACCATAGACGGCGAGCGCGGATTCGTTCTCATGCGCGACGTACAAGCGGATTGCGCACACGCCCTCGGCGCGGGCTTCCGACACCACCCTGGTGAGGAGCGCGGCGAACACGCCCTGACGGCGCCAGTCCACGTCGACATAGACGCTCTGGATCCACCATCGCATCGCGTTCTGCCAGTCGCTCCACTCGAACGTGAGCATGATCTGCCCGATGACCAGTTCACCTGCGTCTGCCACGAGGTACCATCCCTTGGTGGCATCCGATATCACCGCGCGGACGCCGTTCAACACGACCTGTGGGTTCAGTCGAAGTCTCTCGGTCTCCCATGCGAGTCGCACATTCAGTTCCGCGATGCGCTCCGCGTCGCCGAGGCAGGCATGACGGACAGAGACGGGCCTGTCTGGCATCATCTTCTCGCAACCTGAGATCAGTGTCGACGTATGCATGGACGCGGCAGTTCGGATTCCTTCTCGCCTTGTTGGGTCGCCCTCCCGGTGCTATTGTACAGTCCAGAGGATGCCGCGTGCTGGACATGCCTCGTGCGAAGCGAACACATCGGTTCCCTGGGCAGTTCTCATCTAGATTACGGATCCGCAGAAAGACGACACGTTCGCGCTTTCGTACCCAAGGCGAGTCACGCAACCCGCCAAAGGAGCAAGTCAACATGAAACGACGCGGGCTCGTAGTGGCGCTCATGGCATCGCTGGCGCTGAGTGCGATCGGCGTTGCCAGAGCCCAGGAAGTGTCGCTGTCCCCAGCGACCACAGCAACGCCGGATGTCGGCAAGACGCTCGCCCTTACGGTGAACGTCGCCGCGATCAACGACCTATTCGGCTGGCAGATCGACGTCGTGTACGACTCGAAGGTTCTCAAGTTCACGAAGTTCACCGAGGGTGGCTTCCTCAAAGCCGCTGGCGCGTCGTTTCCAGTGCCGGCGAAGGATCGTGACATCGCCGCGGGAGCGGACGGGCTCAACCGATCCGTGACAGTCGGCGCGACGCTCCTGGGCGGATCCGCCAAGGGCGGCGGAGACCTCGGAATCGTCGAGTTTGAAGTCGTCGCCAGGTCGGCTTCGACCGTGAAGCTCGCCGCCGCGAAGTTCCTCGATCCTGCCGTCAAGGAGATCGCGGTCACGACGAAGCCGGCGACGCTCACGGCGGCTCCCGTCAACCAGCCGCCCAAGGCGAACGCTGGCGCAAACCAGACCGCCAAAGCGGGTGTCGCGGTGGCGCTGGACGCCTCCACCTCCACCGACGCCGACGGAACCATTGCGAAGTACGACTGGGACTTCGGCGACGCTTCGACGGGCACCGGCGCGAAGGTCACCCACGTCTACGCCAAGCCTGGGACGTACGCCGCGAAGCTGACCGTAACGGACGATAAGGGAGCCACGGCTTCCGCGACCGTAACGATCACGGTGACGGGCGAAGCCCCGATCCGCGAGCACGCCAAAGACAGCCCAGCTCTGCGCCTGACGGCGACCTTCCCGCAGGCAGACGGTCATGGACACGCCTATGTCGCGATCTGGACGGGCGAGCTGAAGATCGAAGCGGGTCAGGTACTCGAATATCAGGTCTTCATGGCGTCCGGCAATCCAGCCTTCCAGGCGTCCGTCGACATGGCGGCCGCCGACGGTACGACGCTGCGAGACGTCAAGACCGCCGCGGGAGTCCGCGCTGTCGACCAGAACGGGCTCAACGCGCATCCGGCGTCCGACCTGTCGAAGAACGCGCGCGACGCATGGTACCACCGCCAGATCAAGCTGGATGCCCTCGTTGGCAAGACGATCTCCGGCATCACGCTGGCAGTCGACAGCGACACGCACCGCGCCGGTGTCTTCAACGCCTACTTCGACAACATCCAGATCACGGACGGCACGAACCGCGTCAAAGACATCTACATCGATGGCGCGCAAGTTCCTCTGCCGACGCCGGTCGCCGTCGCGACGGCTCCCGGCAACGGCGGCGTTCAGGGAATGACCGAGCCCAGCGTGACGGCTTCGGTCGTCACGGTGGCGGTGAGCCCGCGCGGCAAGCTGTCCACGACCTGGGCGGACATGAAGTCGAAGTGACCGGACGGGCACTCGACGCCCACTGACACGAAGCGCCCGCATGAAACTCGGTTCCGTGCGGGCGCTTTGACGTGCTCGGTTCGGCTAGACATGGCAGGTGCGGAAGGCGCTTTCGAGCGCCTCCAGCGGATCGCCCTTCGGGTTGAACTCGTGTCCGATGTAGAGGTCGTAGCCCGTCTCCGCGATGGCACGCATGACGGCGGGGTAGTAGATCTCCTGCGTCTCGTCCATGTCGCGGCGGTTGGGGTTCCCAGCCGTGTGGAAGTGCCCGATGTGCTGGATGTTGTCCCGGATCGTCCGGATCAAGTCGCCCTCCATGATCTGCATGTGGTAGATGTCATAGAGGAGCTTGACGCGAGGGGAGTTGACGGCCTTGCACAGCTCGACGCCCCAGGAGGTGCGGTCGCACTGATAGTCGGCGTGGTCCACCTTGCTGTTCAACAGCTCGACGTTCAGGTTCACGCCCTTCGCCTCGGCATGGGATTTGACCCGATCCAGCCCCTCGGCGCAGATGTCGAGCCCCGCTTCGTCCGAGAGTCCCTTGCGGTTCCCACTGAAGCAGATCAGACCCGGAACGCCATGCTGAGCCGCCACATCGATGCTCTCGTGGAGCTCTTCCTGGATGCGCGCGTGGTTGTCGCGCCGGTTGAGCCCATCCGGGAGAGAACCGTGTCCGATCATGCTCGCCACGACGAGGCCGTTTGCCTTCGCGAGAGAGCAGAGCTCCTCGAACGGGACGTTCTGCCGCCCCCAGAGCTCCACGGCGGCGTACCCGATCTCCGCCGCGCGTTCGATGACGGACTTGAGCGAGTTCTTGCCCATGAAGAGGCCGTAGCAGAAGGATTGGTTGACGCCAGGCATGGCGGTCCCCTTTGCTGTGGTTGCCGCGCCGTGACGCGAACACGGCGCGGCGACCCATTCCATGTCTACTTGATGGCGACGGACTTGCCCTTGGCAGCGGATTCGTAGATGGCGTCGAAGATCTTCATCAGCTTCAGGACTTCCGACGCGGGAGACAGCGTGGGCGTTCCTTTGCGGACGGCGTCATGGAAGGACTGGAACTCCTTCGGGGTCCGCTTCAGCGGCTCCAGGTCGTACTCCTTGAAGCCCTTCGAGCCGTCGTCTGTGAACACCTTGACCGGGTTGCCCAGCTTTGCGCCTGCCTTGTCGCCGATCACCCAATCGTTGCCCAGCCCGTCGATGTGCGACGCCCAGGCGGTCTCGACCGTGATCGTCGCGCCGTTGGCGAACTTCACCTGACCGACGGCGAAGTCCTCGACATCGAAGAGCTTCGGGTCCCATCCGCCCCACCCGGCGGTGAAGATGGTGGGATCGCCCGCGAACTTGCGGTAGGTCGCGCCGAACGCCTCGACGGGATCGGGATAACCCAACACGTAGAGCATCAGGTCGAACGAGTGGACTCCGATGTCGATCAGAGGTCCTCCGCCCGAGATCTTCTTGTTGATGAACGTGATCGCGCCAGGGATGCCGCGACGCCTCACCGCCATCGTCCGACCGTAGTAGACGTCGCCTAGGATTCCCTGCTCGATGCGGCGCTTGAGCGTGTACCAGTGCGGATTGAAGCGCGACTGGAGACCGATCTGAAGAACGTTTCCGGTGGCTTGCTGCGCGGCGACCATCCGCGCCCCGTCCTTCGCGTCCCCGGCAAGCGGCTTCTCGCAGATGACGTGCTTGCCAGCCTTGAGCGCCGCGATCGACGGGTCCGCGTGGAAGTTGTTCGGCGTGCACACGCTCACGGCGTCCAGCTCGTCCATCTCGACCATCTTATTGAAGTCGGTGAAGACGTGCTTGATCCCGTTGCGCTCAGCAAACGCCTTTGCCCGCTTCTCGTCGATGTCGCAGCAGGCGACGAGCTCGACGTTCTTGACGCTCAGGTGACCAGGGACATGCTTTCCCTGCGCGATACCGCCCGATCCGATGAAGCCGACGCGAGTCTTGCCTGACTTCGCCATGGGGTTTCCCTTCTGTGCCGATCCTAGACGTGGGACTCTCGGTGCTCCCGTAGAACCGGAACGCTGATGACGCCGGTGTCGACCGATCTGTGCCCGGCGCGCATACTACCGGAGAGGCGTAGTGTCGGCAACGGGAGGCGACGCACAGCTTACGAAGAGATGCGTCAGGTCTGTTGGCGTCAGGTCTGTTGGCGTCGCGTCTTCGCGGCGAAGTAGAGCAACGCCGCTCCGAACGCCGCGCAGCCGATCAGTCCCGTTGCGTACGCGAACACGCGAAGGAACGCGAGCCAGTCGAGCTGCGGCTGGAAGAACTCCCGGTAGAGGTAGACGCCGACGGAGGCAGCGTACCCGAACGCGTCCGTCACGAAGATCATGAAGACAGCGGTTCCAGCGAACCGCGTCGCTCCGATCAGTCGGTCGAACAGGAAACAGCCTGGCGGGACGTATGCGACGTACAGCCCGATGCCGACGCACACCATCCACCAGGCGCCGCTCAGAGCTCCGACATCGAACGCCAGCGTGCTGAGCAGGATGACTGCCATGCCACCCAGCATCAGGCTCAACTGCAGCAGGAATGCCCGTCGGTCGCTTCGGATCACGACCACCAGTCCCAGGGCGAGCAGCACGGCGACCGTGACCGGGACCTCCGACAGCGTGAAGACCTCGGGTGCGTCTGCGAAGCCCAGTGCGTCCCATATCTCGCGCGCGAAGTTGTCGCGGACGTCTCGGAAAGCCGTCAGCACCATCGCCATCAGCGTGATGAGTGTGAGCCCAGGCGCGAACGCGAGGAAGAATCCGTGGCGGTCACTGGCGTTCATGGCGCGCCGCTCGGTTCTCAGGGCGGCTTCTGTCCTGTTCGGGGGCGGCATCCGCGAGAGGAGCCAGGTCGTCGCGGCGATGGGAGCCAAGAAGAGCGCTCCGGTCGCGAACGGCATCCAAGACTCGGACACGCCCGCCGTCATGAGCCAGCGCCCGATGGATTTGACCGCTCCGCTCGCCAGGATGTAGCTGGCGCTCAGACCTGCCCCCAGAGCGTCGGATGCCCGCCTGCCCTCCAGAAAGCTGAAGACCAGCCCCCAAATCATGCCCAGCGGCAGCCCATTGACGAAGATCGCGACGATCTTCCCGACGGGCGGAAGCACGCCAAACGCCAGTAGCGCCGCCTCCGACACCGCGATCAGCATGAGCAGCGTCACTGCCCGCCGCTGAGGAGGCAGCTCGACGATGGTTTTGATGCCGGCGAACTTGGAGATGGCATATCCGAGCGTCTGCGAGATGACGAGGAGGGTCTTCAGCGAGAAGGCGCGCCCCAACAGCACGAACTCGTCGGAGAACGTTCCGACGGTGAACGGCTTCCGAAAGGCGTACATCGCAAAGTAGGTCGAGAACGCGACGGCGGTCGCGAACAGGGAGAAGGTGACCGTGTGTGTCGTTGACAGCCAGTATGTCAGCCGGTCACCGAGACGGGCAGGCGGATGATCTCTCACAAACACCTCAACCGACGTGACGCGACTCAGGGAAGACCGAGCGACTCGAACGACCATTCGGCAAGCGGGACCATCCCGCCGAAATCGGTTTCGACGCCAACGCCGAAGCCCGGCACTGCCAACGAGCCGATGGCGATACGTCCGCGCTGAACATGGAGCTGCGCCAGACCATCGAGACTGGCATACAGGTCTGCGTGGGCGTCCAGGCAGGCATCACGCTCGGTTTCCGATAGATGATTCAGACCGCACACGTAGTGGTGCCCGTTGCGCTCCGCGTGGTCGATACCCAGTGTCGCCAGAGTCGTTAGGTCCTGATGCAGCGGAACCACCGACGTATTGATGAGGTCTTCGCCGGTAAGAAAGTAATCTCGCTCAGACGGACCGTGTCGAGTGTAGAGTTGAGCCAGTCCAAGGTTCATCAGTGACTTGTAGATGCCCTTGCAGTTCTTCGCGCTGATCCCGCTGTACCCGATGGAGATGGCTCTCTCGAAGCTGTCGAGGTCGCTGTCGCTCTCATCGACGATGACCGGGCGGTGCTGACACAGGCGCACCACTTCGTCGGAGATGCCTTCGCTGAGCGCGATCGACCGGTCCAATGGCTGCTCAATGAACAGGATGCTGCTGTAGAACCGTTCGAACGCCGCCGACGAACGAAGCTCCTCCACCAGTTGGGCGAAGCCTCCCATCTCCCGATACTGCTCGTTGCCATCCAATGAGATGTAGTAGGGCTCGGCGATTCTCGCGTCGAGCAAGCCCGCGATCTCGGAGAGGCGAAGGATATCGGCATTTGTGTCGCCGGACACCTTCACCTTGAAGTACCGGAGTCCCTGCCGTTCGATGTACTCCTCAAGCGCTTGTGGCAGACCGTCGTCCAGCCGCTCCCCATCGGATACGTCATAGGTCCGGATGGGATCGGACAGACCCACGGTGTGGCGGATCCACATCGAACTGAGGGCAGCCGCCGGTATGACGTGGCGTGGCTGAGTATCGCCCAGTTCGGGATGGATCGCTGCCATGTCGATGCCGAGCGCGTTCTCGCGCACGAGCCGATCATGAGGCATTCCAGCGGCATGTCCAGCCGCGCACGCGACGGCTCGCTCGAACAGCGCCGAGCCGAAGCTCGCCGTCAGGTGGTTCAGCCCCTCCGCATCGGCGAACGCGATGACCGAATCATACCCGTCCATAAAGAGCTCGAAGGGCGACAGGCATTCCGATTGCCCGAGGTAGGCTTGTTGGGCAGCCAGCGTGACGGACAACAGGTCGTCCACGTTGTCGCGGAAGTCCTTGGTCGGGTCTTTGTCGAACCACTTCGGGGGCAGTGCGTCGGCGGCAACGCCAACGTGGCGTTCGCCGGACTCGGTTTCCACGAGAACACGTGCGTGCAGAATCGGATAGCCGGTCAGGCGCGCGACGCCGTAGCGGAAGGGCATCCGCGTTCTCACATTCCGCACGAAGAACTCGGCTTCGCAAACGCGTAGCCTCAGAATCGACATGCGCGCGCCCCTTGGTTGGCGAACGTTGGGTGAGTGGACTCGGACCTAGTGCCCGAGACCTGATCGAGTCAGGACGTGTGTTCCGATAGTGCCGTCAGTGACGTCGAAGATGCTGGGATACCGGTCTCGCCATTCATCGTTGGCGGCGGGACAGTACTGGCGGGCGTTGCCCTCGATTGCCGTCACGCCGGGGATTCGGGCGGCCAGACCTGCCGAGTGCAGAAACGACGCCCCCGGGCATGTCAGGTCCTGAACCGCCAGGAACATCCCGTTCTCGATGGCAGCGGCTCCCATGAGAAGCGCCTGCGACTGCCCTTTGCACGCCTTGAGCGCCACACCGGAGTAACCTTGTTCGCGTGCGAGAAGGAACGTTTCGTAGTCGGTGAGTGATTCGTCGACCACCACCGGCTTGATCGCTGCTGCCGCATGCATCCGGTTCTCGGGGTGCTTCCGAAGGTCGCGGTCTGTCGGTTGCTCGATGTATGCCAATCGCCTGAACGCCCGCCCATCGCCCTCCTGGATCTTCGCGAGGAACTCCAGCAGGTACTCCACGTTGGGACACGTCTCGTTGAAATCCGCCGAATAGCGCCACTCGACTTCTCCTAGGGCGTCCGTGTCGGAAGCGACGCGGTCAACAGCGAGAACCCGGGCGACATCCCAAGCTAGATCGTTGCCGTTCAGCTTGATCTTGAGATGGGTCAGTCCGTCGGCGGCGATCCACTCCGGGAGCGTCTGGGGAAGGTCGTCGTCCAGTCGCGTCGACACGTCCGCGTCGGTCAGTGGGTCCAGCGCCCCGACGAGGTGGTAGAGCGGCATCTGAGGCTGCGGCTGCCGACGGGTGTACGCGTCGAGATACTTGCCGTGGAACCGACGATCGAGCGAACGGGACAGGTCGGCGTCGACGAACTCGGGCCCGAGTCCGTCATAGCTGTTGATGCCGTTCGCCTTGCCGAACGCGTCGTGGAGCGCCGCATCGATGGGGCTCGCCGTGACGGCTGTGCAAAGCTTCGGCATTGGGTTGGCGAGGTCCATCCGTTGCGCGAGTTCGTCCGCGAGTCGCAGAAAGATCGGTTCTAGCGTCTCCGACCATACCAGGGGATGGGCGCAGAGCGCGCACTCGCGGGTCGCGTCGGCGAGGAGGGCGGCGAGTTCGCGCATCGCACGCAAGCTCTGGTCGAACGGCATGTAGCGAGGGGGAAACGACCAGGCGTTGCCGAGAGGCATCGAACCGAACCCCTCGGCTTCGCGTCCATCGCGGGTGCGCACCCGGATACGGACGTTGAACAGCACGCAATGATCGGTGGGGACGCCGCCGAACTTCAGAGGTGTTCGATAGCGATACTCGGCGAAGTCATGCTCGACGTCGAGAACACGGATGTCACTGCCCTTAGCCATGTCTGCGGCTCCGACTACGCGACGTCCTCAGGTTGTCCGCTGGCGAACGAACGATAGAAGGCTTCGCTGACGGCGAGCGTGTACCGTCCGTGCTCGCCAGATACGGGTGGCGTGCTGTCGTTGAGAACCGCATCGCAGAAGTCCGCCAAGAGCGGCGCGATCGTTGGGATGTTCGCGGGAGCGTCCAGCGGCGTGATGGTTCGCTGGTGGACTCGCTCCAGCGTCGATGACGTCACGTTCGCGATGAGCTGTCCTTGGGAACCGACGGCATCGAAGCGAAGGAGGCGTCCGTCGACGCACTTCGCGATGTCGATCAGCGAGACGGCGCCGCCTTCCAACCAGCAGAGGGCTCCGACGTACGTTTCGACGCCGGCTTCGTGCGTGTCCATCGACGTCGCCATGGCACGCACGATCCTTTGTCCTGAGATATGCCGCAGAGCGTCGAACACGTGGACGCCGATCTCAGTGACACACCCGCCGCCGGAGATCGCTGGGTCGAGATGCCATTCGTGCACCGACTGCTCCTGCCTCATGCACACATGCAACCCGTGCAGCTCGCCGATCTCCGGGAGGCGCTTCCGCAGCGTCTCGAAGATCGGCGTATACCGCATCGTCTGACCGATCCCCAGTTTGATGCCCGCGTCGCGTGCAGCCTGCAGCATGTCGTCGCATTCCGCCACGTTCCTTGACATCGGCTTCTCGCAGAGAACGTGTTTGCCGGCGCGAGCCGCCTGAACCGTGATCGGCGCATGGAGATGCGGCGGCGTGGTGATGACGACCGCATCGATGTCTGGGTCGCCCAGCAGTGACTCGACGTCACGGTAATACCGGCATGAGTTCTTGTCGGCGAACGATTTGCCTTGGGCTTCGTCGCGTCTGCACACCGCGACCAGTCGCGCCGCCGGAACATCGCGCAGCAGATGTTCGGCGTAGCGAGCGCCATGCCGTCCCAAGCCGATCAAGCCGAACCCCAGGCGTTGGTCTGTGGGCATCGTCTCCCATCCTGTCGCGTCTGACGCTGTCGTGGTCCGGTCTATTCGTCCCCGGCTTGCGGGGGCACGGCAATCGACGCGCGCGGAACCGACACCGTCCGAGCGCCGTCGCGGGACTTCAGCGACAGGTCGACTGCCTCCAGATCGTTGTGGAACGCATCCGCCAACGCTCTTTCGCACTCATCCACTGAGCGCACCGGAGCCCCGGCGACGCCAACGATCAGGTCTCCTGGAAGCAACCCCGCTTCGTGCGCGGGCGATCCCGGACGCACCCCCAGCACGAACACGCCCACATCGTCGGCGGCAAATCCGTGGATCGTCGCCATGCCAGGCGGCAGGTCTCGCCCCGTGGCGCCGATCTTTCCGAGAACCGTGCTCTCGACCTTTGGCTGAGGCTCCTGTCCTGCGTATTGCGGCGGCATCTCCCCGACGACGACATCGACCACGATGGATCCGTCGTCGCGCGATACCGACAGCCGGACAGACCTGCCAGGCACCGAGTTGGCAATCGCCCACCGGAAGTCGGAGTCCCGTCCAACAGGCGCGTCGTCGAGCGCCGTGATCAGGTCGCCAGCCTGCAGACCGCCAGCGGCTGCCGGGGAGTCGGGCAGCACGCGGTTGACGCGGATGCCCCCTTCGTCCCCTCGTAGCGAGATGCCCAGCCATCCTCGCTGGACAGCGCCGTGGTCGATGAGCTGTCCGGCGACCGCTTGGAGCATCTTGGCAGGGATGGCGAACCCGAGACCGACGAAGTCCGCATTGGCTCCCGTGCGGATCATGGAGTTCATGCCGACGACTTCGCCACGGAGGTTCAGGAGCGGACCCCCGCTGTTGCCCCGGTTGATGTAGGCGTCCGTCTGCACGAAGTCCTGGTACTGGATGAGCGTCGGATCGCGGGGCATCATGTCGGCACGCCCCGTGGCGCTGACAATTCCCACCGTCACCGAGAAGTCGAGGCTGAACGGGCTCCCGATGCTCAGGACGAACTGACCGACCCGTACCCTGGCGTCGTCGACGAACGGCAGCACGGGCGCGGGCTCGCCCAGATCGACATGGAGCACGGCGATGTCGGTGCTTAGATCGTAACCTGTGAGCTCGGCGTCCAGCCGTCTACCGTCGACGAGACGCACCTCAATCGCCTGGGCGTCCTGCACCACATGGGCGTTCGTCAGGATGTACCCGTCGGTGTGGAACATGAACCCGGACCCGCTCGTGACCGGGATCCGCTCATCGTCGGTGAGCCTGCGAAGCTGTGACGGCGCCCTGACATCACGAGCCGAGATCGTCACGACCGCCGGCTTGCTCCGGTCGATGACCTCCACAATCGCGTTCTCAAGGGCTTCCACGACCGGGTGCGGGGCGAGCGGCTCAATGGCGCGAGCCCACGGCGCAAGCGCCACAGCGCAGGCGAGTATAGGAACCCACGGCGCAGACCGACGGATTGCGAGCGCGCCGCTCATGGTTCGGCTCCTTCGGACGGTTTCCGCACCTGATAGACCAACCGGGTGAGCGGCGGCGATTGTACGACTGCCAGGGACGGTCGGTCAAGGCGTCGTCGGTCTTGGGAACCGGGAAGCGAACGCCGCGAGCGACTCGCGGATCACCTCCGCGTTTCCGGGAGCCTTGCGGTCCCGGACCAGAGCCAGCGGCGCCGACATACCGAGAACCGGGGAGAAGCCGCGCTTGGAGATGGCGTCTGCCAACTGCGGGCCCGTCTCGTAGTCCACAGCCCCCGTCGGCATGACGATTCGTCCTGCGTAGCGTTCCCGCGCGTACGGAGCCAGCAGATCGGCGATGCCCTTCGCCCCATGTGCGCCCGCCGGGAACACCTTGATGGCGTCGGGCTCGAACCCGACGTCGTTCCTCAGCATGTACTGGAGCTCGGTCGGCGAGAACACGGCAGGCGCGACTGCGATGCCGAGGTTCTGGATCGACAGCAGTCGCGGACCCGGATCGACGCCCCCCGTCACCATGTTGCCGGGACCCACCAGGAGATCGAAGCCAAGCTCGACCGCCTGATCCAGCTCGTCGCTGTCGATGATCGACCCGACGCCCAGAATGAACCGCCTGCCGGCGTCATGCTCGCTCTGGCGCCTCGACCGGAGCTCGGACATCCCTTCCGCCAGGATCCCGGCGTCGATACGGAACGTCACTTCCGCGACATACCCAGCCCGGTACACCTGCCACATCGTCGTGACCATGTGCTCGGGGGTGACGATGTGATCCGCGTTCATCACGACGACAACGCCGGACGCGCGCATCGCCCGCGTCACCGCGTGTCGATTGTGACGGTACTCCGCCATCATCGGTTCCTTCCGTCAGCGCTGCGCCTTGACGCCGCCGCCCGCTCGGGCCCGCTTCACTTCCGCCTCGACCGCCGCCTGGTTCACCATTGTCACGTCGCCTGGGGTCTCCTGCACCAGTATCCCGTGCGCGGCTCCCCAATCGACGGCAGTTGCCAGGTCCTTGCCCTTCATGAGCGCAGCCAAAACGCCCGACGCGAACGAGTCGCCGCCGCCCGTCCGGTCGCGGATCGGCACGTTTTGGCGAACCGGCGCAGCGTGCCACTCGTCGTTCACCGCGTCGTAGAGAACCGCGCCCCAGCCGATCAGGTCGGCATTGTGCGCCTCTCGCCACTGAGTCCCGATCAGGCTCAGGTTCGGGAAATCGCGGCACACGGTGCGGATCGTGCCGGAGTACGCGTCGAACCACTCCTCGAACGTCGCGTTCTTTGAGACCTTAGTCTCGTAGCCGAAAGCATCCGCGAGGTCCGAGTCGTTCCCAACGAGCATGCCGAGATACGGCGCCAGTCGCTGATTGATGGCTCGAGCGCGTGCCTTGTTGGGTTCCACCTTCGAGCGGTAATTCAGGTCGGCAGCGACGAACGTGCCATGTTCCGCCGCCTTGCTCGCTCCTTGGATCGCGAGGTCAGCGGTCTCACTCCCGATCAACGTGAAGATTCCGCCGGTCGTGAAGACGCGCACGCCATCGGTTCCGAAGAGAGCGTCGAAGTCGAAATCGCCCGGCTTCATCTTCACGGCAGGGGTGTTCGCCCGATAGTAGGTCGTATCCGACGGCAGGACTCCGCTGCCGACATAGGTGAAGTTGATGCCGTTGTGGAGCGTGCCCTTGCCGTCCGTCGCGTAGGACCCTTTGCCGTCGGTGCTCCACCATCGGATCACAGAGGTGTCGACTCCCAGCTCGCGCAACTGGTTGCGGATGTTCTCGCCGACCGGATCGTCCACCAATGCGGTCAGCACGGCGGCGCGGAGCCCGAACGTGTACGCGAGCCCGCAAGCGACGTTCGTCTCGCCGCCTCCTTGGGACAGGCGGATGTTGTCGCGGGCGCGAGCCGTCGGGACATCTCGCGGGTCGATGCGCAACATCACCTCTCCCAGTGCCACGGCATCGAAGCGGGATCCAGAGCTCTTGATCGCCGTGTAGGGGACCACGTCCGCCATTGCCAACAGTCTCCTCGACGTAGTAAGTAGGTGCTGCACGGCTCGCGCAGGTGTGCATCGTCAGCAGTTTAGCTGGGAGACGGCAGCGCAGCAACATTGCGCCGATTGGTGGAGCCCGTCGATGACCATGGAAGCGAACCTGCGGGAGTTCCTGAGAACCCACCCGGACGACCCGATGGTTCTCGTGTCCCTCGGTACGATCTGCTTGCGGGACCGACGTCTACAGGAGGCGCGCGATCTGCTGGAACACGCCGTGGCGTCGGACCCGGCGTACATGGCTGCGTATCCGCTGCTCGGCGAGTGCTGGGAGGGTCTCGGGGATGCCGAACGAGCGCGTTCTGCATACTCCGAAGCGCTGATGCTGGCGGAGCGCACCGGTGATCGCACGATGGCAGCCGAAATGCGGGACCGCATCGAGGCCCTTGACGACGATCTGTGAACGACCGGGGCACGTCGCCGTGTCAGCGCTGCGTGCGAAGCTCCGCCCAGATCGCCGCGAGTGAGTTCGCCGGCTGGACAGCCAATCCAGGTGTCATCGCTTCCCGGACTTCTTTGGCGGTCAGGGCCCGGTCGTAGATGCGGAGTTCGTCGTACGCGCCGTCGGTCCAGCGTTCCTTGCCGGCTCGTGACGCGATGAAGATGGGGTCCGCGTTGGTCAGCAGGTCACCTGGGCAGTCGAGGTTCTGCCTCTCTTCTCCGTCGACGTAGGCGCGCAGGACGAGCCCATCGAACGTCCCGGCGATGTGGTGCCACTTGCCGTCTCGCACATCGCCAGCGCGAATCTCATCGTCGCAGCCATCCGGCAGGTCGTGCGCCTGCACGAGAACCGCGTCCTCGAAGTCGGGCAGCAGACTGTATTCGCCCGGGCCCCACGCCGCGCCCTTCTCAATCCCCATCTGCTGATCACCGAGGTCGCCGTCGATCCGGGCCCAGACCATGAGCGTGAAGCTCTTCTTGAACTGGAAATCCCTTCCGACATCGACGACGCCCCACGCATCGGGACCGAACTGAGCCGCCTTGTCGTAGCCGGGCTTCCCGTCGATCCACTTCACGTTCCCGCTCAGTTCTGCCTTGTATCTGCCGCCAGCGGCGTCACGCGCGATGTTGCCCGCGCCCTCGTCGAACGGCAGATAGAGCACGGGGAACTCGGTCTTGGCGTAGGCGCCAATCGCCAGACCGACGAGCGCAGACGCCACCCACACAGTTGACCTCGCTGTACGCATGTCGCGCCCCATCCTGTATTCCCGCCACAGCCGAGCACCAGTTACATCCTGCTGTCGCGGGCGAACTTCTTGGTCCGTAGAATCGCGTCTCTGTGACGTGAACGAGCCCGTCACAGAAACGCCAGCCGTCATGTATTAGAGGGATAGCCGATTCGCTGGCATTCGTCAGGGGAAACCTGCCGCGTCACACTTCCTGGCGCGACGTTCGGAACAGGACGCGCGTCAGGAGCAGGAGAGAGCCGATGAGGACGGCATTCATCCACAAGGGCATGGCGGTGGCGCCCAGAGCAGGAAAGAGGACAATCCCGGCAGCCATGGCTCCCTCAAGTGCCCGGTACCCTGTGCGCTCGGACGGGTTGCGCAGCAGTGGCAGTCGAGTGATCGCCGTCGTCACGAGGGCGATGGCTACCCAAATCGCGTAGATCGGCGGGACACCGAGGGCGATGGGCAAGAGAGCGACGACGAACGCAGCCAGCGTCGATCCGGTCGAGACCACGAGCGAGGCGCGTGTACCGAGTTGAAGAGCCGTTGTCGTCAGTCCGACTTGGCGATCACGGTCGATGTCTTTGAAGGTGCTGGCGACGTGCGTGCCGAAGTCGTATAGGAATACTGTACCGAATGCGAACCAAGCGAGTGGCGGTACTTCGCCGGATACGCCAACGGCTCCAAAGACCACCAACAGTGCGATCCCCAGGGGTAGCACCAGGCTGCCCCAAAGCCCTCGCTGCTTGAGGTAGGCGTTGTAGCTGTGCGAGATTGCGATGAGTACCAGCACGAGAGCTCCGGCACGCCAGCCCAATAGGAACCCAAGTCCCACGCACACGGCATAGAGCGTACTCGCCAGACGCAGCGCGTGCTTCGGCGCGATCCTCCCGGACGGCAGCGGACGCAACGGGTTCGACCGCGCGTCGGTCTCGCGGTGGAAGTAGTCGTTCTTGATCATCCCAGCGAAGTACCCCAACTGGGATGTGAGCAGAGCGACGGCAGCCCGCCAGTTCCACCCCGTTTCGTGCGCAGCCAGCACGATACCGGGCAGCGTCGCCACGATAGGTACGGCGACCAGAGGGTAGCGTATCAGCTCAGCGTAGGCGCGGATGCGTCCCGGGCCGCTTCGTGACACCGCATCTCCTAGCCCATTCGGTACATCCGAGTCACGTCACTGAGTATGCCGCAAGCATCGTGCCGCAGGCACACCGACGCGGCTGGCACAGCCCCAAGTCACATTAGGCGTCTACATTCCGTACATCGCAGAAAGCGCCGGACTCCAAGGACGCCTCGATGGCTTCGCAGATCATCTCCGTCGCGACGACCTGCTTCTCGAGCACTTGGCATTGCGCCTTGCCCTCGACCACGTCGGCGAAGTGCTCCAACTCGATGCGGTACGCGTCGGGATACCGCTGAGGGAACGAGTACAGCGGGTTCGACACGACCGTGCCGTCCGATGTGTGCTGAACGACCGTGGACTGGAGACGGTTCCCCAACTGCGCCATCCCGAAGGGACCGAACGCCTCAACGCGCTGATCGTAGCCGTAGCAGCAGGTCCGGGAGACATCGATCAGGGCGAGGTTCCCGTGCGGATACTGCATCGTCACAGCCAGCCCCTCGATCTCGCCCCAGGCGGTGAGGTCGTCGTGGTGAGTGTAGGATGCAGCGCTCACTCGCTCTGGAACGGCGTGAGACGCCTCGCCGCCCATCATCCAGTTGGCGATGTCGATGTCGTGGACGACGCAGTCGCGGACGATTCCGCCGCTGGTAGCCAGGTACGCTCGGCTCGGGATCGGCGCGTCCCGCGACGTGAGTTTCAGCATCTGCGGCGATTGTGATCCGAGCCGACGCCGCAGCTCCCGGAACTCGGGGTCGAACCGCCTCTGGAAGCCGACCATGAGGGATCGATTCCGTGACCTGGACAGTCGATAGCACGCGCAGACCTGATCGAGCGTGCCGAGGGGCTTCTCGCAGAAGACGTGGAACCCGGCGGACAGGGAAGCCTGAACCAGTTCCGTGTGGGTGTGAGTGGTCGTCGCAACGATCACGACGTCGGCATCATGCCGGGCGAAGGCTTCTGCCGCGTCCGACGCTGTCGGGCAACCCAGAGCGTCCGCCAGGGCGGTCGCGCGGGAC
>Ga0194120_10004507_pt1 | contig 21408 bp, 18 predicted proteins | sample TA2MahCa65mmetaG_FD_148642 | JGI IMG/M metagenome (GOLD analysis project Ga0194120, IMG submission 148642) | Freshwater microbial communities from Lake Tanganyika, Tanzania - TA2015019 Mahale Deep Cast 65m | ecosystem: Environmental > Aquatic > Freshwater > Lake | place: Tanzania: Lake... | reverse complement strand
CGGCGGGTCTTTTGTCCGTGGCCTGCGTTGGCTCGGTCCTTACAGCCCGCGTTGGGGATGCTCGGACCTCGCCGCCTTGGCCACAGCCAAAATCCCTCGCCGCAGGACCCCGCGCAATTTTCGGACACGCTCTAAGCCTTATCGACGAACTCGGTTACAAACTTGCGGAACCGCTCGAAATTGGCCGGCACGAAATCCCGAACCACCACTCCGTTCTGGCCCGCGATCTTCACCGTCACGGCTTTCGCAAAGGCGATGGCCCGCAGTTCCTCCGCGCTCGCCAAGAAGATCGCATCTTCGCTGACCACGCCGCGCCTTTGCTTGCGCGAGTTCAAGCTGCCGCTGCCTCGGAATTTGAATTCCCTGCCGTCGGCAATAACGGTGAGCGACAACCCGGGGTGAATGTTCAGCAAACCGGTTTCTTCGCGGGCTTCGTAATGAACTTCCAGATAGTACTCGAAGTACTGCCGGTCCTTGAACACACGCGACGCGTTCAACCAGAGCAATTCGCGCACAGGCCCCTGCGTCTCCAGCAAGTTGTCCGGAATCAAATCGGTTCGGAGCTGAGTGTGCGGGTCGTAATGCGTGGCGACGTCCGGCACGGGAACCGAGGCGCAACCCGCCCAAAGGCACAGCGCCGCGCAACAAGCGAGGAGAGCCAGGCCGCCGCGCAAAGTTGGCTTCGCCTCGCCGCCGCCCGCCCGCTTTATGCGGTGAGTTTCGTGCGGCGCACGGCGAAAAGTCGCGGAAGAAAAGCTGGGTCTGAGTTGAATGGAATGGCTGGACGTGTTCATAGGTTTGACATGCTGCACATGCTTGTTCGAGCGCAGCCGAGGGCGAAGTATTGACAGGCCAGCCTCATTTTCAAATACATTTCTGTGCTTCAAACTTTGCCCGAAGATTTTTTTCTGCCTTCCGCCGAAGCGGTTGCCCCGCGATTGCTCGGTCACTGGCTCGTTCGAAGCACATCGCAAGGCCTTTGTGGAGGTCTCATCGTCGAGACGGAAGCCTACCTGGCGGACGATCCGGCCTGTCATGCGTATGGAGGGGAGACCGCCCGAAACCGCACGATGTGGGGCGCTCCAGGCCGGGCGTATGTTTATCTCATTTACGGCTATCATGTCTGCGTGAACGCCGTTTGCTGCGCTCCGGGCAAGGCTGAAGCCGTGCTGATCCGCGCCATCAAACCGGCTCTCGGTGAAGAGTTGATGCGGAGGAACCGTCGCGTTGAGAACCGACACCATCTGACCAATGGCCCGGCCAAGCTTTGTGCCGCAATGGGCATCGATCGGAATCTGGACGGAGCAAATCTCTGTGACCCGGCTTCAAAGCTGTTTATTGCCGCGAACGACGACATTGATAAATACGTGCATGCGGAAGGTCCGGTTGTAACGGCGGTCCGGGTCGGCCTCTCCAAAGCCGCGCATCTGCCGCTCCGATTTTACCTGGCGGGCAGCCCTTTCGTGTCACGACGAAAAGCCGCCAGTTCCGGCGGGGTTGACCGGGCCTGACTCCTCCTCGTAATCGTAATTCTACTCCTAATCGATCTGGTGCCAATGCGAGCCTGATTGAGATTAAGATTAGGAGCGCACCCGGCCATCCGTGGGCCACATTACTTCACCATCCTCACCTGCAACGTCGAGATCACCTCGCGCACGCCATCCGTTTCCATCGCGAGAAGCATCGCTTTGCCAATCGCGTCGTAGGAGGGCGCCGTGCCGGACAGGGTCACGACGCCGTAGGTTGTGTTCACGGAAATACTCAGCGCCGACAGATCGGGATCCTTGACCAGTTTTGTTTTGATTGCGGCCGTGACGCGCGCATCAACGGTGGCTTCGGCGACGACCGCGCTGACGTCCTTTGCGAGTTGCCGGACGACTTTGCCGCTTCGGGCCAGTTCCTCCTTGATATCGTCTCCGCGCAAAGAAGTGTTTTTCAGCTTGTCCTCAATCGCGTCCTTGAGGCGGACGGCTGTTTTGGCCACTTCCTCCTCCGCCTTTTGAACGCTCTCTTCTCGGCGCGCCCCGGTGAGGTACCAAAACGCGGCGAATCCAATCAATGCGAGCACGAAGAGGCTAAAAAGAGCTTTCACAGGACTCAATGTAGGCGGCGGCATCTTCAAATGCAACGTAACGCCGACCAGCAGGGTGCGATTAAAAGTGTCGGTCAGCGGCTTCGATTGACTTCCCTCTCTCCCCGCGAGAAGCGAGTGGGGAGAGAGTTGGAGAGAGGGATTTCCTGGAAACATGAGAAGCGAGCCAACGCCCCTCCTCTCCCCAGCCCTCTCCTCCCTTCGGGAAGAGAGGGAGAAGACTTCGTTGACCGACAGTTTCAATGAAGGCGGACATTCAAAACATTCAAACTGGAATTGCGAATACCCTTCCGATACCCTTCGCGGGCGTATGAGCGCGATCCCGATTTCCAAAACCGCCCCTCACGAGGTGAAACCTTTCGTCGCCGCGGAAAGAGTTTTGCCGGAGTTCACGTTCCCCCCGATTCTTGTCGGGTCTGTGCTCGGGGTGGTCTTCGCGGCGAGTTCGGTGTACCTGGGCCTGAAGATTGGTTTGACGGTCTCGGCTTCCATTCCCGTTGCCGTGCTGTCGATCACCCTTTTCCGGTGGTTCAGCCGCTGGTTCAAAGTGCGGTCCGCGAGCATTCTGGAGAACAACATCGTGCAGACCGCCGGCTCCGCTGGAGAATCCCTGGCTGCGGGAGTCGCCTTCACTTTGCCTTCGCTTCTCATCATGGGCTTCGAGCTGGAGATGGTCCGCGTGCTCCTGGTCGCGCTCTTTGGAGGGCTGATCGGCGTGCTCATGATGATCCCGCTCCGCCAAGGCCTGATTGTGAAAGAGCACGGCAAGCTCACGTACCCGGAAGGAACCGCGTGCGCGGATGTCCTGATCGTCGGCGAGCAAGGCGGCACCAACGCGAAAACCGTGTTCCTGGGTTTCTTCGTTGGGCTGGGTTATGCCTTCCTGAACCTCATTGGCAAACTCTGGGCCGATGCCGCCGTCTTCGCCGGTAAAATCGTCACGTTTGGCGGGAATCTCAAAGGAGCGCTCCTGGCCGTCGAAGTTTCCCCGCCGATGCTGGGGGTGGGATACATTATTGGGCCTCGCGTCGCCGCCAACATGATGGCCGGGGGAACGCTCGCGTTCATGATTCTCGTGCCCCTGATTCACCTGTTTGGGGATGGGTTCACGACGCCGATGTACCCGGAAACCACGAAGCTGATTTCGGGCATGAGTGCCAGGGAAATTCGCAACAGCTACATCCTTTACATTGGAGCGGGCGCGGTCGCAGCCGGCGGCTTCATCGCTTTGGCTCGGGCCATTCCAACCATTCTCGCGGCGTTTGCCGGAGGCTTGCGAAGCTTGAAAGCCGGCGCCGCCGGGGCCACTGCTCGGCCCAGGACAGAACAGGATCTTCCGATCGGTGTGGTCATCGGAGGGGCGCTGGCGATTGCGGCGGCGATCTGGCTGGCGCCGGTTCTGCAAATCAACCCGCTCTCCGCCGTCTTGATTGTGCTCTTCGGCTTTTTCTTCGTCACCGTGTCGAGCCGGATCACCGGCGAAATCGGCTCCTCCTCGAACCCGATCTCTGGAATGACGGTCGCGACGTTGCTGATCACTTGCGCAATTTTTGTCGCGCTCGGATGGACGGGGGCTGACTTCAAAGCGCTTGCGCTCACCACCGCGGCGTTGGTTTGCGTGGCGGCCTCGAACGGCGGCACGATCTCTCAGGATTTGAAAACGGGATTCATCGTGGGCGCGACACCCCGGTTGCAGCAGATCGCCATCATGATTGGCGCGATTGTCTCCGCGCTCGCCATTGGCTTGATCCTTCAGATTCTGGATACGGCGCACACCACATACAAACCGGTCGCGCACGAAGGCTTCCGCCTTCCTCTGCCACCGAATGCAGCCACCGTGAAAGGACCGGACGATAGAGACTATCGCCTCGTCTATGTGCGGGAAGCAACCGGGCCACTCACGACGCGTGGCCGTTATCTGGTTCGTAACGACGGCAGCGTGGCATTTGCGGTCGTGGCCAGCGTGGATCCCGACTTCCCTTGGCGTTTGGAGCGAAAGTCTATCTCCGGCGCGAAACTCCCACTTCTGGAGAAGCGCAATTACCCGGAAGTCACGATCCCGATTCCCGTGGACGCGCCGACTCGACCTGGGCTCGACGGCAAGGAATACCGCGTCATCCAGTTGGCCGAAAAGAGCGGAACAGCGCCGCCGGGCGAATACCTGGCCACGCTCGAAGGAAAGATTGCTTACGCAACGAGTCCAGCCACGGAACTGGGCCTCGATCATGTGTCGTACCGCGCGGTCCAGACCGAACGCGAGGAAAGCGGCGTGCCGATTGGCCGCTATCTTGTGGATGAATCCGGAACCATCACGCACACCGCGGTGCAGAATTGGAAGTTTGACGCGCCGAAAGCGCAGCTCTTCGCGCTGATCATAGACGGAACGCTGGACCGGCGCATCCCGTGGGGGCTGGTGCTGGTGGGGATGCTCTTTGCGGTCATCATGGAGTTGGTCGGCGTTTCCTCACTTCCGTTCGCCGTGGGGCTCTACCTTCCGATCTCGACCTCCGCCGGTATCTTCACGGGCGGAATCGTGCGCTGGCTCGTGGACCGCAAGCGCGGAGACCACGGCTCGACGGCCGCTGAATTCTCGCCGGGGGTCTTGATGGCTTCGGGACTCATCGCCGGGGGCGCGATTGCCGGCGTCGTGCAATCCATCATCGCCTTCTACGAGAAGGACGCCGTGTTCGACCAGAGCAGCATCCTCGGCGCGCTGGCGCAAAACCACACGTGGTGGCCGATGCTGCTTTTTCTGGCGATGGCCTCCTTGCTCTATCGCGTCGGGGGTCGACGGGCGTAGCTGTGGCCTGCCGTCCGCTTTATCGGCTGTATTTCGAAAGGTCCGGCATCTGCTTGAATCGATCCAGGGCGTCACGCCGCCAACCGCCGGGAGTGGAACCGGGACCGGGTTTGCTCGCCGCTTCACTGGCCTTCGGGGTGAGCGCCGGAGCCGCGGCGCTTTCCCCGTGCTGTTGGGAGGGCTTCGCTTCGACGGCAGACGCAGGCAAAGGTGTGCGCCGCTCGAAGAATGAACCTTGACCGAGGAACGCCGATCCAGGTTGAGCCGGCGCGGGCGCGGCGGGTGCGACGATTTGCGGTGTCGGAGGCGCGGGTTGGGTCTCCTCCTCTTCGACGTGCGTGGCGTCCGACCACCACGTGAGCCGGACGCCAGGCATCATGCCGATCTCAACCGTCAGCGCGCCATAGGTCATGCCGGGAAGACGCACCTTCGCCGCCATTTCCTCGGCTTTGCTGAGCGCCGCGAGGATGCTGCGAAACGCAACGTTGCTCTGGTGTTTCGTTTGCAGGTCGCGCAACGAACTCGCGCTCGTTTCCTCTTCGCGATTCAAATGAACGATGAGCCGAGGGTTGCCTCCGACTTCCATCTGAACGTGGTCGAGGCTGTAGCCGGTTTCGTCCAGGATTTCGGCCCCGGCGGTGAGTTGTTCCAGAATTTCCGGAAACGCCGAACTGCTGATCCGGAAGTCATCCTTGAGCTGCTGGAATTCGCCGACGGTTTGAGTGATGAGCTGGCGAACCTCGGCCACTTTGCCGGGCGCGGCTTCCAACACGTGTTTGATCTGCGCCGCTTTCTGGCTCAGATCCTGGAACCTTTTGCGAAACTTTTTCATGGGTTAAGTCGAAGGCTTCGCCGGTGAATGGGAATAGGGCGGCGGGATCTGCCGCTGCTCGCGCTCAGCCAGCAATTGGTGGAACTTTTCCAGAAAGAGGCTTTCGTTCGCAAGCATGTCCTGGGTCAATTCAATCTCCACGGTGCCTTGCCGCGCGCGTTGGGCCAGCAAATCCTGCGCTGCCCGCAGGTTGAGGCTCTGTTGGCGAGCCATGTCTTTCAAAGTTTCCAGCGTGTTGTAAACGGCCGTGATGTTTGCGTCCAACGTTTCCAGCCGGCGGGCCGTCACTCCGGAATGAACCTCGCCGAGCGCCGACGCCAGGCTTTCGCGCAAGGCCTGCAATCCGGCGCTCAGTTGCCGGGCCACCTGCGCGGCTTCGCCGGTGGGACGCGACTCGGCTTTGGCCGGAGCGGCCAGATGCTCCAGGCGGGTTTCCACGCCGGAACGCAAGGCTTCCAGACTCTGGCTCAGCGGAGTCAAATCCACGTTCAACTGCGGCGATTGCGCTTTCGCCAACTGCGTCGCCAGCGTTTCTTGAATCGCTTCAAGGCCGGCCTGGAAGCCGGCCAGTTGCGAGACCACGCGGCTCACGGGATCGTTCGAGTCGCCCCCGCGCGTGAGTTGGTGGCGTTTGAACGCTTTTTTGATTTCTTCCCACCGCGCTTTCTCGGCGTCGGTCAGCAGGCCGATGATTTCTTTGAACTTGAGCAGATTGGCTTCCGCGCCGGTGGTGAGGGTTTGCGATTCGTTCCGATAATGGTCGAGGACGAGGTCCAGCACCTCCTGATCGTTCATGATCGGCACGATTTTCTCGGCCAGGCGATTCATGTTCCGGTAAGAGCCCTGGAGCCTGAACGGCGGTTCGGTGCGGAATTCGTCCGCCTGTCCCGCGGAATGGATGTATTCCTGGTTTACGCGCAGGACAATCTCGCGAATCTTCACCAACTTCTTCATCACGTTCAGAATCTCCTCGGCTTCCTGCGAGGAATAACTGCCCTCCAGGCCCGTCGCGTCGCGCTCACCGAATTCGGCCATGCGGATGAACGTGCGGATATCTTTCTGGCTCTTGTTGGCCAGCGGCGCGAGGACGGTGTTCGACGTGACGGCATTTTCCAGATAGCTGGCTTTGAAGTAATCCGCGCTGCCGCCAATGATATCGCCCAGGTTGTAGGTGTCGGCGCGGTTGGCGAGCATGTCGGGGATTTTGAACTTCTGCCCGCTTTCCGTGTAGGGGTTGCCCGCCATGACCACGACGACCTTGCGTCCGCGCAGATCATAAGTGCGGGGCTGGCCGCGCCAGACGCCTTCGATCTTCCGCTGCGCGTCGCACAGCGAGATGAATTTTTGCAGAAACTCCGGGTTGCAATGTTGGATGTCGTCCACGCAGATCAACACGTTGTCCCCCATTTCCAGCGCCAGATTCAGCTTCTGAATCTCTTCGCGAGCGGCCGCGTTGGGCGCTTCTTCGGGATCCAGCGACGTGACGCCGTGACCGAGGGCCGGGCCGTTGATTTTAATGAAGACGATGCCCAGGCGGCTGGCGATGTACTCCATGAGCGTCGTCTTGCCGTAGCCCGGCGGCGAAATCAGCAGCAACAAGCCCATTAAGTCGGTGCGCTGTAGGTGCGCTTGAAATCCGTGACGAACGTTTTGTCCTGCAGCACGCCCAGGTCGCTCTCCTTCCAGAGACCGGACGCTTCGTCGTGCGAGTAGATCGCGAACACGTCGCTCAGATTGATCTCTTTCTTCAGCCCGAACTGGACGTTGAAGCCGAACAAAAAGCGCCCGTGGCCAAGCGGCACCATGTCCCGAGGAACGCAATTGTGCGCCGTGACGATGCGATCCGCCTTGAGCAGTTTGTACTCGATGGCGCCGAAGACTGCTTGCCGCCGCGCGTCGAGTTTGGCCATCCGCTCGCGGAGGAGATTGCCCTGGACCTGGAGGCGCTGGCGGATGATCTCGTAAGTCGCGCTGCCTAGCGCCTGCGCGGTGGAGGGCGCGGCGGATTCCGGCGAAGCGACCTGCGCCTCGGACGCGACTGCATCCCCGCTTTCAGTTAGCACGGTTGATCAAAACAGAGTCTCGAAGCCGGCGGCCCGGAAATGCTTGACGTTCGTGAACGCTTTAGTGATGCCCAACCGGCCCATCATTAAAGGAAACATGACCGTATCCAGAAAGACGGCCGTCATGGCTGATGCTCATTGTGACGCGCGGCCAAATCGTGTTCCCCGCTGTGAAATCTCTCGGAGAGTATTTCGTTGATCGCCTTCAGATTCTCGTCCGGCGGCGGATTCTCTCCTGCAGCTTTCAACACCACTTCCACCTCCGTCCGTTCCGGCAGATCCACCGATTCCAATGGGCGAAAGACGCCCTTTTCATGTAATGCATGGATCGTTTTCATGGCTTGTCTTTATCACGCGATGACAGGATTCGCCAGCCAGGATAGGCGCGTGGAGCGGGTATTCACGCCTTGGCGGTTTCTTGCTCGGAGAGTGCCGTCGCGGCCAGCACGTCGGCCAGGCCGCTTTCCTGCGCCATCGTTTGGGCTGATTGGATTACCGATTGCAGGGAAGAGTCCTTCGTGGAGGCCAGCAGTTTGGCCAGCAACGCCGCCACCGTCAGATTCTTCAAGTCTTCGGACCGGATCCCGAAGTCTTTGACCCAGGCGCGGAGGCGTTCCTTGAAGAATTCGGGATCGCCGTTGAAGAACGAGTTTTTGATCTCGGTCAGCGTTTCACTGCTCCCGACGAGACGGTCCACGGCTTTGCCGTTGCCCACCGCGCGCACCACCTTCTCGAAGAAGTCGTTCTCGCCGCCGACGATGTCGATGTTCGCGTGCTTGAGCACCTCGGCCACGATCTCAGAATGGGCCCGGGCGATGTCCTTCTGGACGTGAATCGCGGCCAGTTCGACGTCGCGTTCCTTGGCGAGTTTGATGCGGAATTCCTCGTGTTGCTGGCTGGCCGCGTGGAGCAGCTTCATGGCCTTGGCTTTTTCCTCGATGCCCTTGGCCTCGGCCAGGCCTTTGGCTTCGATGCCGGTGGCGATGGCCAGTTCCTTTTCCTTCACGCCTTCGGCCTCAGCCTCGGCTTGCTGCTGGGTGATGTCGGCGTGGGAATGGCCTTTCGCCTTGATGACCTCAGCTTCGGCCAGGCCCAGCTCGCGGACCGCGCCGGCGTCAGCCTTCTTCGCGGTGGCCTTGGCCGTGATGACACGCGCTTCGGCTAAACCGCGGGCGGCTTCTCTGGCCGCAAGGCCCTCGGCCTCCTGCTCCATCGCGTGGCGTTTCTTGTCCGAGGCCTTGGCTTCGGCATCTGCAATCGTTTGGAGGCGTTCGGCGTCGCGCAACGCCGCTTCACGTGCGGCATCGGCGGCGGTGATGGTTTTGATCTTCTCGGCCTCCGCCAGGTGGCGTTCGGCTTCTTTCTGAGCATCGGCCGCGACGACTTTTTCGACCTGATCTTTCTTGGCGTTCATCTCGGCCTCGATGAGCGTAACTTCACGCACGCGCTCAGCCGTCATGCGGGCTTCGATATTGGTCTTTTCTTCCTGCTGCTGGACGACAGCTTTTTCCTCAGCGACCACCGTGGCGCGTTTGCGCTGCACTTCGACCGCGGACTCGGCGACCTTGACTTCCTTGTCCATCTCAGCGAGGGAGACCGTGCGTTCGCGGCGGACGCGGGCTTCTTCGCCTTCCTGTAAGGCTTCCTGTTCCAGACGCTGTTTCTCTTTCTTGACAGTGAATTCGCGCTCCTGCACGGCGCGGTTCATGTCCTCGGTGCGCAGACGGATGGATTCGTCGGCTTCCAGGCGTTTGGCTTCGACTTCCTGCCGGCGGGCTTCGATCACCTTGCGGGCTTCCGCCTCTTCATTGGCTTTGATTTCAGTGACGGCGCGGGTCTGCTTGGCCGTGTCCTCGTCGTTGCGGCGCTTTTGTTCGCGTTTGGCGATCTCGGCGTCGGCGTTTTCTTTCTCGACCTGCACCTCGTCGCGGAACTTGATGCGTTCGGTGAACAGCTCGTGAAACTCCATCTGCTTGCCCGCGGTCTTGAGCGCCTCCGAGAACTTGGCCTCGAACAACTCGCGCAATTGCTCCACATCAGACACGCGTTCGGGCGTGAGCATTTGGGCGACCTTGCGCACGCTCTCCACGCTGGCCTCCACGCGAATGTAGAACGCCACCGAAATTCGCCCGAGCTAACCCTCGAGCAAAAGGCCGCTCTCCGCACTCGCTTCGAATCCCTCAACCCGATAACCTTGAAAACCACGCTGGAAGAGCAGCTCAAAGCTCTGTTCCGCCAGGTCCGAAAACAGTCCACACTATGATGAGTCAGCCGAACCAAAACTCAGATCCCCTTCGGTAAGCTTTTCCCATGAGTCAACGCGACCCCTCAGCGCATCCACAAGGTGTCGGTGCCGAAGCGCAGATTCCCAATCTGCTGCATCGCCGATTTGTAATCGGCACGGCGTCGGCAAGCTCCCAGGTCCGTGGACTGGTCAGCGGTTCGCAGAATGCAATTCTGCGATACGGCAGAGTGCAACTCTGCGCTACGAGGACAGAATCACTGATAACACGTCAAACCCGTTCCTCACGGCTCCACAAAGCGAGCGCGCCACATTTCTGCGCCCTCTTTCTTCATCGTCTTGAGGAGGGGGCGCATGGTGTAATCACACGCACTACGACGGCCGGGTTCCTCTCTGCGAGCCGGGATCTTCGAGAATCTGAGAGGCGGGGGCGGGTTCTTCGAGAATCTGCGCTGTGCCTTGCTCGGCGTCGTAAAGAGCGAGACGTTTGCGGGCTTTCTCGGCGGCGGCGGTTTCGCCGTGTTCGGCATCGAGCTTGCGCAAAAGGGCGACGGCTTTGTCCGCCTGATTCATCCGGAAATAGATATTGCAGAGGTGAATCGCGGTCCAACCCCACCGTTCCGACGGCAGTTTCTGCTTGAGCACTTCCTCGTATTCCAGGGCCGCCGCGAGATTGTTGTTCAGGTCTTTCTCGTAAATCTCCGCGATGCGGATGGCGACGTGCTGCTCGCGCGGATTCTTCTTCAGGTAATCGCGCATGAGTTGGATCGCCTCCAGGTGCTTGCCGTCCGCCCAGACTTGCTCCGCGGCTTCGTAATCCGGATCGGTCATCCCTTCGCCTTCGTCGTTGTGGACGCCTCTCAGGGCGCGGTCGCCCAGGTGATGGGCGACGTCGTGGCCGAGTAGGAATCCCAGCGCGACGACGGCCACGAAAAAACCGGCGCCGAAGATCATCACCTGGGCGTAGCCTCGAGTCACGAGGGTATTGCCGCTGGTTTCCAGAGCGGGAACATCCGGCGCGCGGACGTCGGCATTCTCCAATACGCCGCTCATCAATCGGGTGTAGTTCTTGTACGAGAGGTAACCGAAGACGCACGACGCCGTCGTCAGAATGACGTACAAAGCAAGCTTCAGGTTCTGGTTCATTCGGATTGCCGGCTGCAAGTTAATCCGCTCTGCCGGGCGCGGAAAGAGTTTTCTGTCGGAACCCCTCAGTTAACTGAGGGGATGCTTTCTATCCCAGGCTCAGAGGAGCATTCCCACGATGCTGGCCGTGGCGTAGCAGGCCAGCACGCCGCCGATCATGGCCCGAAGACCGAGTTGGGCCAGGTCTGTGCGACGGCCCGGCGCCAGGCCGCCGATCCCTCCGATCTGGATGGCGATGCTGGAGAAGTTCGCGAAGCCACAAAGGGCGTAGGTCGCCAGCACGAAACTCCGCTCATCCAGCGCGGCCTTCTGCCGGGTCAAGGTGAGGTAAGCGAAGAATTCATTCAGGACGATGCGTTCGCCGAGGATCTGGCCAACCTGTACGCAGTCTTTAGCCGGCACTCCGATCAACCACGCAAACGGAGCATTCAACCACCCGAACACATCCTGCCACGTGGCGTGCAGGCCGAGCGGCCGCAAGAGCAGGCCGAGCAAATAGTTCGCGAGCGCGACCACGGCCACGAACGCGATGAGCATGGCCATGACGTTCAGCGCCAGCGTGAGTCCTTCCGAAGCGCCGCGGCAGAGCGAGTCGATGCTGTTGGACGAAGTGCGTTCGATCTTCAGCGGCGCATCGTGGGCCGTCTCGCTTTTGTCGGTCTCGGGCAGGATGATTTTGGCGATCATCAACGCGGCAGGCGCGCTCATGACGGAAGCGGTGAGCAAATGGCCCGCGCTGGCGCCGAACGAAGTGTAAGCCACCATCACGCCGCCCGCGATGGTCGCCATGCCGCCGACCATCAAGGCGTGCAATTCGCTCCGAGTCATGCCCGCCAGATAAGGCTTGATCACGAGCGGAGCCTCGGTTTGGCCCATGAAAATATTCGCCGCCACCGCCAGCGTTTCGCTGCCGCTGGTCCGCATCGCTTTTTGCATCACGACCGCGACGGCATGGACGACGCGCTGCAAAATACCCCAGTGATACAGCAACGAAGACAAGGACGAGACCACGATGATCGTGGCGCTGACGGTCACGGCGAAGATGAAGCTGTTCTCGGCGCCCCATTTTTCGGTGAGCAACTTCTCGTTCGCCAGCGGCCCGAAAACCATCCCGGCTCCCTCGATGGCGAATTGGTTGAGCTTGGCGAAGCCGCGTTCCACGAACTGGAACATTCCCGCGCCAAAGGGCGTCTTCAGGATGAGCAACACGAAGAGGAATTGCAGTCCCAACCCCCAGAGAACCGTGCGCCACGGAAACGCTTTCCGGTTCAACGAACAGGCCCAGGCCAAAGCGAGGAGCATGAGGAGACCGAACAAGCTGATCAGCTTCAGCGCCATGCGCGGAAGGTATTCGCGAGGTTGGACCCGAAGCAAGACGGTTCTTGGGTTTCGCAGCGATTCTGCCCATGAACCAGACGGGCGAGCCTGTCCCCAGCGAGACGAGTCGGACGTCTTCCACGCACGTCGAGCGGCTCGCCGGGACGGACTCGCCCTACCGGGTTCATGGGCCGAGTGCATGGTGCGGGTTGTCCATCATTCGGACAGCGTGTCCAACTTTGGGCCAGCCTGAGCAGAGCGCGGAAGCCGAATCTCAAAGTGATCTTCAGCAGCGGATACAGCTCCGATCTTCTCAAGGACGGAGGAGTGCCTCTCGAAGACGCGGCGTTACTGGAGAAACCCTATGCGCCGCAGAAGCTGGCCCAAACCGTCCGGGATTGTCTGGACGACAAAGTGGAGGCCCTGGCCAGGTAAGCGTGGAAGGTTCGCGAAGGCATAGCGGCAAAGCCTCTGCTGAAGTCGTTTCCACGTTGAAGCGTTACAAAGTCAAATCGTTAAATCGGGTTAAATGAGTTAAATGGGTGTCGGAAGATTAATGGCAGCTTGGCAGGGCCAGGGGTCTTTTGGCCAGCCGCTTCGTCGCTCGCTCGTTGTGGATCGCAGGGATACACCGCCTCGCGCGCTCCTCGCCGCTGGCCAAAATCCCTCCTGGCAAAGTGTATTCTATCCCACGGTCTGATCAGTATGAGCAAGCTGAATATCCGGACCATTGCGGGGCTGACTCGATACGCGATCTCGAACCGCATCACGTTTCCGCGACCGGATTAGCCACAGGCAGCCCCAAGGAGAAAGTACGAAGAGCTACTTCCGCTCCAGACGGTCAGGCTGTCTTTCGCGATTACGGGGTGGAGCGGGAGGCTGTGGGCCGTCCTCTCCACGCCCAAACGCCGGGGCACGGCGTTGGGGCGGATTTTGCGGGCCGCCAGATTGATCGGGCTGGCGAGGGCCAGGGCGGAATTCGCCGCTCGGACCGGATCTCTGCTCCGGCTGGAATCGCGGCTGACGCGGTTGGGGATTGCGATCGAATTGCCCGGGGCCGCGAGGCTCACGCGGTCCCGGACCGAGCTCTTCCGCCGGAGCAACCTGGTTGGGCGGTCCGATGGACGCGCGCGGCCCAGGCCCAGGCGTCCTGCCGCGCATCGCAGGACCTTGATCGCGAGATTCCAGAATGAGCCTTTCCAAGCGCTGAATTTCCTGGCGGAGCAGACTCAGTTCGCGACGCAGATCCGACTGATCTTGCGGCCGAAATTGCGGCCGGTCCACTGGCCCCGGACCGCGCAAATTGAAGTCTTGTCCACTTCCACCGCGCTCTGGAATTCGGTCGCGGTTCTCCGGCGGAGCAGGCGGTCTCAATGCGGAGCGTGGTCCGCCTTGCCGTAGTCCGGAACCTTGATTTTCGCGATCGACCTGCGACCGTTGCTCGCGCGGCGGCTGATCCGGATTGCGATCGCGGATTTCTTGGGGCGCGAGACGATCTGATTCGGGTCGCGGCCGCGGGGTCACGATTCGCGGTTGAGGCCCCGGCCCTTCGCGTTCGGTTCCCGCTCTGGGCCCGGCCTGCGGACGGTCTCCCTCACGGTTACGATCCTGCCTGGGCTTGGCGCGTTGAGCTTCGGGCGGCTGTGCACGCCGTTTGCCGCGTTCTCCAGGCCCCGCGTCTTGACGCTCAATGCGAACATCCCGCTCGCGCGTTCGACGCTCCTCCGGGCGTGGTTGTTGTCTTTCCTCCTGGGCCAGCGCAGTCAGTGCGGAAAGCCCAACCACTACCGCCAACGCCATTCCTGATGTTTTCATGATGTGTTCCTTTCGTGCAGATTGGTTGAGTTAGATTCTTCCATGAGACTGGCCCCATGTTAAGCCAGGTGGGGAGTACCGGGGACATAGGCGGGTAAAGCTTCGTCCCAGATCTGGAATTTCCTGTAACGAAGACCAACGGCGCCTTCAGCGCCGGAGCGATTGTGCCCGTTTTCGGCGAGTAAACCGAAGCTCCCGAATATTGGGACTGCGAGCGCGCGGCCGCCGTGCGCGTGGTCGATGGCGGCGGCTGAGTCAAATAACCCGGACGGGGAATCGCACGTGGAGACGCCGTAGCAAAACCGGTCAACGGTTTGGGGCGCACGGGCGTTGGAGGTCGAATCAAGGCTTGTTGGAGGGTGGGGTGGATGACCGGGTCGGCCGCAAAAGCGCAACGTTGCAGATTTGCAATTACACCAAAGGCAGCCAGCCAGCATGCAAAGGACTTCATGCGAGTTCGATTGGTTAATGCTGGCTTCTCCTCTACTCCTGTCGAACGAGACTGTCGATGGAAAGTTTTCTTTTTCTGACTTCGGTCGGGCGAGCCTGTCCGAGCGAGCCGCCTTCAACGTGTTCCCAATACGTCGGACACGGCTCGCCGGGACGGACTCGCCCTACCCGTGGAAACGTTCGTCGTCATGGAAGCAGTCCATAATGAATTGCTGCTGCCGCTTGCGGAGTTTTTCTCTATGGCCCGCGCCCGCGCCAAAACTGCGCCGCCGATTCCGGCAATGGGAGCACGACCACGTGCGGATCGTTGGTCAGAGTCACGGACAAACTTCGCGACCAATTCGCGGCGCTGAGCGAGCCGAGCGTCTCCAGGTCCAGCCGGCTCCCGATGTCGCCACTGATATTCAGAAGCAATTGATTGGCGGATCGGGCCAGGCGAAGCACGGGGCGCCGCGCGCCGGCGGCCGCGAGATCGTCCGTCAGATCGGGAATCCCGTTGCCGTTCGCGTCGTTTGGATCGTCGATCGACAACACCCAGTCCAGATAATCCGTCGCGGCGGTCTTCAAATCGCCGTCGGCCATCGCGAAGTAGCCGAAGTAATTGGTTTTGGTCAGTTCATCGCGCTCCAGTCCGGTCCCGGCGTAAAGCAGCACCTGACCTTCAGCGCCGACCAGGCTTCCGGGCAGCAGAAGCACTTGGTTGAACCGATTCGTCGCCACGCGAGTCATGGCGGTGGCGCCGGACAGAAGATTAGCCTCTTGTCCGGTCCGGGCCACTTTCAAGGTTCCGGTGATGAGGTTGGTGGAAGGCACATAGCTCAACGTTCCCTTAAACTCCAGCAGTTGGAACGTGTGCGTGAAGGTGGGATATTGCCCGAAAGTCGAACTGGTCAAACGCACCTGGCAAGTGCCGGTCACCGAACCGGCGCCGCGGCGCCATGTGACGCTCACGCTGCCGGAGTCAATCGGCGTTTCAAAAAGTCCCTGCGCGGTTCCGTCGCCTTCTTGCCGGACCTCGAAGAAATCATCGAAGCCGTTCTCGTTCAGGTCCACCGGTTCTGGCTGATCGAAGGCGATATTTCCGAGGATCGGTTCCAGAGCGACCGGGCTCTGCAATCGAAACAAAGCCCCGTGCGTCGGCAAGTTGGGCGAGTAAAGCGGAGCCAGTTCGCCGTTGATTTCGGAAAAGGAATCCGCCGTAGTGATCTCCAGGGTGTAGGTCTGCCCCGCCACACGGGTAGTCGCCGGTTGAAACTGGAGCGACTGACAATAGAGGCGGACTTGAGCGGGTTGGTTCGCGGCAAACACGGAAGGCGTCAGCCACACCAAGACCAGAAACCACGGGCAATAGTTCCGGACAACTCTCGACTTCATCGGGCAGCACTTGGATTGCTCCCATAAGTTAACCGCCCAAAGTGTCTGCGCAAGCGCTTCGAGGCAACCATTCTGCCCATGAACCGGCCAAATCGCCGCCAGTCTAGGAGTGCGGAAGTCCTCTCTGCTCCTTACACGCAATTCTTCCGGTTAGAATCCCAACGGGATTCCGACGCAAAACCCAGGGTAGCGAGGCACGAGCTACCCTGGGGAATAACGGGAACACGGGCTCAACCCCAACGGGGTTGCGTCTTTGGCCAATCGGAGAGGCGCAACCCCTTTGGGGTTGGTTCCTGCTCGTTCGCTTTACCCAGGGTAGCTCGTTCCTCGCAACCCTGGGCTGGCGGACGCAATCCCCTTGGGATTGGCGACCGCCGTCCGCAGATCGTGTAAGGAGCAGAGTCCTCTGGCGCTTTTGGAATCGCCGGGCCCTCCGGGAGAAACTCAAGATTCCACTTGTGACAAAGATAGCGACGCCAAAAATGTCCAAACTCCAAAGGCGGAGCGGCAGCTCCGCCCTATCCGGAAGCCCCGGTCAACGCGTCACGACCAGGCTCACTTGCTCGATCTCCGCATGACCGGACTTTCGGAACGGCCGCGGCAAGGGCTGGGGATAGCCTTGCTCGTCGATCGTGCGCGACCGGAGAATGTACTTTCCCGCGGGCAAACCCGGGAGAAGCACCGCCCAATGCACCTTGCACAACCGCATGGGCCACGCGCGTGGCTTGCCCTGGGAATCGAAGCCTTGAGTGTTCGCCGGGATCGTGTCGCCGGGCAAACCGCCGCCCCAGGTCTTGGGTGGCGCGAGAATCTGCGCGTCGATCCACGGCGCCTTCGCGAAGTGACGGTCGTTCGCCGGCAATTCCTGTTCTTCCGGATGGACCCAAACCTGGACTTTCGACAGACCTGAAACGCCGACCTGCGCGTAACCGGTGATCGGGATAGGCCGGCCCGCCTTCGCCTCGCGCGGGACCCGGAGTGTGGCGGCAAATGTTTTGAGAGGACTGTCAATGTCGTTATTGGCTTCGGCGTAAGTGTCATTGGCATGCGCCAGATTCGTGAGCACGACGTGGGTCAGCCACTTGATCGATTTGAACCCGTAGCTTTCGGGCACCACAATGCGAACCGGGCCGCCGCGTTCGGGGGAAAGCCATTGGCCGTTGAGTTTGTAACAAAGAATGACCGGCGGCAAATCGTGATAATCCTCGAACACGCGCCCGATCGGCAATGAACTGCGAAACATCTGTTTCGGGTCCTCGTTGTGATAACCGTAGTAGAAGACGCGGCGCAAATCCTCGCGCGGTTCGGTCTGCCAAATTACTTCCCGGAGCGGAACACCTTCCCAGATGCCCGTGCCGAGCGGGCAGCCGATGTTGAGGCAGGTCATCACTTTCATGAACCGCACCGCATGCTTTTCGGCCAGTTGCATCAGGCCGGCAAAATCCAGCGCAGTGCCGGCGGCCTTCAACATGGGTTGCCGAATTCGCGCGGGATGATCCGGATCCGAGATGACTTCGAGTTTCCAGGATTCGCGCGTCAGTCCGACTTCGCGTTTCCGGGCGTCCGGCAGCGAGTGCGGCAACGGTTTGCCTCGGGATACGTCCCGAAACTGATCGAGCGGTGTCAGGAACGATTCGAGATTCGCCACCGCTTCGGCCAACTCCGGTGCGGGCGGGTCAGCGAGGTTTGCCAACGAACCCAGCGCGGCCCCGGCCGTGCCGGCCATGCCCAAACGCAGAAAATAACGCCGCGTCAGATGCTCATGCTGCGTCAGAAAATCTTCGAGTGTTCTCATAGCGCCAAATCATCCGGCACCGCTCGCGTCAAGTCCCGCAAATTCGTCGAGGATTGACCGATTGGCTATGGGTCATTGGCGATTGGCGATTGGCGATTGCGCCGAAGGCGATGCAAGACCATACCGCTTGACGCCACCTTCTGCAAAATAATCGCCGGCTATTGCACACAAACCGATGTCCGTATCTGCGCTCAGACCCTGAGCGAGGCACGGGAACCCCGGCCGCTGTAGTACGACTCCGCACCGTTGTGATAAAAGAAGACACGGCCGAAGCGGCGATCGCCAAAAAGCGCGCTGCCGAGTTTCCTCATCTCCGCAGGGGTTTTGACCCAGCTCGACGACTTCATGTCGAACTCTCCCAGTTTCTGGAGTTCCAGATATTGTTCTTCCGTCAGAAGCTCAATACCGATGGCCGCGGCCATATCGATGGCGCTGCTCCTGGGCTTATGCTCTTTCCTGGAATCCAACGCCTCACGATCGTAACAAAGGCTGGTGCGACCCTTGGGACTTTGCGGTGAACAATCAAAAAAGACGTATTGGCCAGTCTTTTTATCCTGGCCGACGACATCCGGCTCACCGCCGGTCTTGTCCATTTCATGGAGCGACCACAGCTTTTCCGGATTGGGTTCGAGCCTGGCCTGCACCTTGGCCCAATCCAGACCTTGATGGCGATTCATGTTGGTCTCAAAACGATCCTTCAACGTGCCGAGGAGTTCTTCCCGTTGTTTCGGGCTCAGCTCTTTTTTGGTGCTCTTCATGTTGGTCATTTTGGCGTTCGAGGGTTTTCATTCGCTCTTCGCTTGCGAATTGAACAAGAGATCATCGCGTCTCGCAAGACTGAGCCGGAGCGCGGCTGTGGCAAAGACCAGGCCGCACCAAAGTCAAAACGGTAAGTGACATGGAACGTGAAACTCCCGCCATTTGTGAGACACATCACTACCGCGCGAGAGCGGCCTGAAGTGAATGAAGTTCTTCCGCGGCCTGGGCCGGGCCCGCGAGCGTTTGCGCGATCTCACTGCCAACGGGCGTTCGACCTGTTCGGGCCACATACTGCCTGGTCTGTGGGATGGACGACCAAACGCGTAGCGCAGAGCTGCACTCTGCCGTATCGCAGATTTGTATTCTGCGGGGCGTCTCCCAGTCCGAGCACGCTGGGACTTGCCGGCGCCCTGCCGATTGGAAATCGGCGATACAGCAGATTGAAAATCTGCGCTACGGTTCTCCGGTCGATCTGTCGTCAATCCTACGGTCTGCACAGTAATGCGGTGTGCCCATGACCTGGCCTTCCAATCTCGAAACCGGCGCGGAATCGCATCGGACTTTCGCCAGTTACATCCAGGACAAATCTTTTCCCGTCGTAGGAGTTCTTGCCTTCAATCCGGCAACCAAAAAATTAGCCGTCAGCAGTGGCCAAAAACACGAGATCCACCTCTGGGAAATGCCCTTTGGCACGCGGACGGGACGATCCGCCTTTGGACTCTGGACACTGGACAAGAGATACTTTCCTTACGCGGCCATCGCGGCTCGGTGCTCAGCGTGGTCTTCAGCCCGGATGGCCGTCGGCTGATCTCGGGGGGGCGAAGATGGAACAGTAAGGATTTGGGACGGCACGGAGCTGGAATCCCAACGCGTCTTAGGACGTTGAGCCCCATGGAACATCACAGCACTTGCGCCGGTTAATCCGTGAAGCAGTTCTCACAAGGCAAAAATCTTGTCCATCCGCTGCGCCAGGTCGCGGGCAGTTTCGACGTCCGCAGCCTGGTTGCCGGGTTGCTCCGAAATTGCCCAACCACTGTAGCCCGCGTGGTCGAGGGCGGCCATGACCGCGGGCCAGTTGGTTCCGCCGTCCAGTAATTTCGGACGGTCGCCTCGGACACCCGCCGCCGGCGGCTGGGCGCTGAAGTCCTTGACATGGATTCTCACGATGCGGTTACCGAGCACCTGAATCCAGCGCTCGGCCGGACCGTATTTGGCGCCCACATTGCCAATGTCGAAATGCCAGCCGACCCACTCGCTGTTGATGGCGTCCAGGTAAGCGACCGCTTGCTCCGGCGTCGTGATGAAATTGTTACCGACATTCTCGATGGAGATTTTCACGCCGAGTTCTTTGGCCACCGGAATCGCCTTTTTGATTTCCACGATGGAGCGTTCCCAACATTCCTCATAGGTAGAGTCACCGCGGCCGATGGCGCCGCCGCGGACGACTCCGGGCACGAGCAGGACGCTGCCGGCGCCATAGGCCTTGGCGTCGTGCAAACTCAGCAGGAGTCCATCCAGGCCCAGTTTGCGCGTGGCTTCGTCGGGAGCGGACAAGGTTTTCACCCAGTGGATGTGATCGCAAACGCTGGCGGCTTTGAGGCCGGTCTCCTTCAACGCCGCGAGCACCTCGTCGCGATCCATGGCGCCCATCGGTTCCACGCCATCGAAGCCCGCTGCCTTCATAGCTCGCAATTTCTGGAGCACCGAACCCTTCACGCCGATCGTGGAATACATGATCGCCTTTTGCAAATTGCGCTTCGCCGCGGCGGACGCGGGTGGGAGAAAAGCCGTTGCCGCCGCACTGCCTGCCGTAATTTTCAGAAATGATCGTCGATTCATAAAATAAAAGGATGGTTTACAAATTTTGCTGTTTCCCTGGCGCCAGACGAGCTTCAGCGCCGGCTGAGTCCCCACGTCCGCGAAGTGAAACGTCGCCATGAGCGTCGCCGGCGCCGCGCTGACGGCCCCGGCGGCGGCCAGGGTTCGGCCAATAAACCGACGACGCGTCAGGGCGCGCCGGAGAGGGTTATTCGTTGTGGTTTTCATGGACTTTGGAGGACCATCATAATGCAACGAAAAGAGAACTGATAAGTGCCGTTCTCTGTTCCACGGAATGACCGCATCGTAATCATGCGGCGCTTTGCGACAAGGAGAAAGTCCCCGGAATCGATGCCTTCAGTAAACGACGGTGGAGCGAGGCTCCGGCCGAGCCTCCTTCGATGGCATTGGCTCGGCAGGAGCCTCGCCCCACCGTCACTGACAGAATATCTGGAATTGGACGAAGCGCTCGATCAAAACGAGTCTTGGTGACCAGGGCATCGCTTCGTTACTGCTTGGTCCACGGGATGGACGACCAAAGCTCGTAGCGCAGAGTTGCACTCTGCCGTATCGCAGAATTGTATTCTGCGGGGCGTCTCCCAGTCCGAGCCCGCTGGGACTTGCCGGCGCCCTGCCGATTGGAAATCGGCGATACAGCAGATTGAAAATCTGCGCTACGGTTCTCCGGTCGATCTGTCGTCAATCCTACGGTCTGCACAGTAGATCAAGACGCCAACACTCGCCGCAGGGCCGCGCTGGGTTCTCGGCGATCCTAGTACTGGTTTCCATCGCTGGGTTGACGTGGAGTCCTGCTCCAGGTATCTGGGGAGGCGATTGACTGGGCCGAGAAGCCACTCGACGGCAATCCGCGCGTGGCCGAGGACAAACAGGCGCTCAAACGAATC
>Ga0194120_10004505_pt1 | contig 21415 bp, 24 predicted proteins | sample TA2MahCa65mmetaG_FD_148642 | JGI IMG/M metagenome (GOLD analysis project Ga0194120, IMG submission 148642) | Freshwater microbial communities from Lake Tanganyika, Tanzania - TA2015019 Mahale Deep Cast 65m | ecosystem: Environmental > Aquatic > Freshwater > Lake | place: Tanzania: Lake... | reverse complement strand
GGCGCCGCTGGCCGACGCCATCCGCCGCGCGCTGCCGGCCGGCGCCGACGAGCGCGCCCGCACCGCGCTGGCGCTGGCGGTGTTCCAGCAAATTCCCTACGACACGCTGCGCAGCGGCGACGTTTCCATCGCCGACGGATTCGTGCCGCCGCCGACCTTGATCGAACTCGACAAGGGCGATTGCGACACCAAGGCGACGGCCTTGGCGGCGGTGCTGCGCCGGCTGGTGCCGGGGCGGCGCTTGGCGGTGGTGCTGATGCCGGATCACGCCATTCTCGGCATCGATTTGCCGCCGCAATCGGGCGACGACCGGTTGACGCACGACGGCCGCGGGCTGGTGCTGTTGGAGGCGGCGGGGCCGGGACGGTTCCCGGTCGGGCGGGTGGCCGATGCCACGCGCGATGCGCTGCGCGCCGGTCGTTCGGTCGAGGTGCTGCCGATCGCGCCCGCTCCGACGTCCTGACTATTTCGGCTTGCAGCAGGCGTGCGCGGATTTGTCGATCAGTTCGATCGCTCTCTCGGCCTCGGCCAGCTGGGCCGGGGTCAGATCCGCCGCAACGCGCTTCTGCTGCGTCGCCGCGGCTTGCACGCCGCGCGCCGCCGCCATCTTCAGCAAGGCATAGGCCAGGATCGGGTCCTTCTCGACGCCCGAGCCCTCGAGGTAGTCGATGCCCAGCCGCGCCATCGCCAGCCCGTGTCCGGCCTGGACGGCGCGCTTGAGGTATTCGACCGAGCGCTTGACGTCGGGCTTGCCGAGCTGGCCGCGCCGCGCCATCAGCCCGAGCTGGTAGAGCGCGCCGGGATGGTCCTGGGCGGCGGCGCGTTCGAACCATTCGGCCGCGGCGCGGTTGTCGCGCTCGACCTCGGCGCCCTTGAGATAGGCCTCGCCACGGCGGAAGGCGCGCTCGGCCTCGTCGCCCTGCGCCCAGGCCGGCAGGGCCAGCGCCAGCGCCAGGCACAAGCCGAGCGCCAGCGCGCTAGGACTTTTTCGGCTTGGGCTCATCGTCGTCTCCGGCCGCCCCGCTGCGATAGTCCTCGGTGGTGCGCGGCCGCGGCCGCTCGCCCGCCGCCAGCGGCTGCTTGCCCTCGAAATGATCGACCACCCGGCAATCGGCGCACATCAGCAGCCGCCGCTTGGCGCGGTCGTCGCCGGCGAACATCGGATGGCTGGCGAGCTGGCCGATCATGCGCTCGACCGAGGAGCGGGCGGCGAAGGGCTTGCCGCAGCGCAGACAGGCCAGCGGCTCCTCGTCCTTGACCAGGCGCTCGGCCTTGGCCTCGGCGGTGAAGTCGAGCCGCGGCGAAAGCGCGATCACCTTTTCCGGACAGGTGACGCGGCAAAGACCGCATTGGATGCAGGCCTCCTCGCGAAATCGCAGCATCGGCCGCTCGGGATTGTCGCGCAGCGCGCCGGTCGGGCAGGCACCGACGCAAGCCAGGCACAGCGTGCAGCCCTCGGTCCGCACCTCGACCGCGCCGAAGGGCGCGCCGGGGGGCAAAGGCAAGCGCTCGGGCTGGAGCGGGGCGTGGCGATGCAGATGCGTCAGCGCGAGGCGCGCCAGCATGCGATCGGTCTCGGGCGGCAGGAAATCGCCCGCCACCATCGGCGCCTGCTCGGGCAGGCGGGCGAGCGCTTCCGACAGCCGATCGGGATCGGCCGTGGCCAAAAGATGGATCCGGCCCGAGCCGTAGCCGAGACCCGCCAGCACGGTCTCGGCCAAGCCCATCTGCGCCGCGGTCGCGGCCATTTCCTCGCGCTTCGACGGCGCGACCAGGATCAGCGCCGCCTCGGCGCCATAGGCGAAGGCGGCCATCAGCGCCGAAAACCCGAGTTGCGTGGTCTCGTTCAAGGCTACCGGGATTGCCCGCGCCGGCAGGCCGTCGCCGAAACGCGCCAGTGCCGCCAGGGTCTCGCGCCCCTGCCTTCCGTCATGGAACAGCAGCACCGGCCGACTGCCGCTAGCCGCGCGGTAGGTCGTCAACAGCGCGCGCAGCCGCGCCGCCAAGGCGCCGATGCGCGGCACGACATAGCTGGCGGCGCCGGTCGGACAGACCGCGGCGCACTGGCCGCAACCGGCGCAGATCCCGGGATCGATCGCGACATGATCGCCCGCGGGCGCGATGGCTCCGGTCGGGCAGAGATCGAGACAGCGCGTGCAGCCGGTCTTCTTGCTGCGGCTGTGCGCGCACAGCTTGGCATCGAAGGCGACGTAAAGCGGCTTTTCGAATTCGCCCACCAAGTCGCACAAATCGAACAGCGCCTTTTGCACCGCGGCCGGATTGCCGGGATCGACCCGCACGTAGCCGTCGCGCTTGGCATCGCCCGCAAACAGCGGCTTGCCGCCGGAGAGGTCGAGGATCAGATCGCAGCTTGCGGTAACCCGGTCCTGGCCGGCCTCGAACGCCAGCACGCCGCGCGAGGACGGTCTTACCGCGGCATGACCGGCGAAGGTCAACTCGAACTTGCCGAGATGGCCGCGGGCGGCGGTGATGCGGCCTTTGAACAACGGGAATTGAGTGACTGCCGGCGGAGCGATTTCGGTCCGCGCATCCAGCACCACGGTGACGTCGAGCCGGCCCTGAAGCTGGCGCGCGGCCTCGACCGCGGTTGCTTCTTTGCCGTAGACTAGGCAAGTGCCCTCGGATTTGAGGGTCATGGTCGGCGTTGGAACGGGCTCGATCATGGCCTCGGCCAAGAGCGCGGCGATCTTGGGGCCGGCTTCCGCACCCTCTTTCGACCAGCCGGCGGTCTCGCGGATGTCGACCAAGCCGGGCAGCGGGCCTTCGCCTGCGGTCTCGACGAACAAGGGCGCTTCCTGGGTGCAGGCGATCAGCGGCGGGCGTTCGGCGCCCAGCGCGCGACGGACCCGGTCGATTTGGGAGCGGCAAAGCTGGGTCGAGATCTCGCCAGTGACCTTGGCGCCGCAGGCCTTGGCGATGCGCCCGGCATCCAGCGTCATGCTGCCTTCGCAGTTGCACAATAAAAGGGCGCGGCCAGAGAGTTCCAAGGTCATGGATATCGATGATAAATTAAACACTTGGAGATTAGAAGCTTGGCCTGCCGGAGGCGGAATTGTCGGACGTCGCGTTCGCGATCTACGTCTATACACGCAAGAAGTGGGAATTCCGTGAGCGCTTGACCGGCGAGGACAAGCGCACCGAAGCCCTGAGCAAGCCGTTTCAGCTTTTTCTTGAAAAGGGCATCGATTCGGTCGGCGTGATCGAAGAAACGCCGAACCCGGCCGGGGGCGATCCGATCGTCAAGGAATTGCTGGTGCGCCATCGCGACAAGCGCGCGCCGCCCTTGGTGCCGCCCAAGGCCAAGCCGGTCGAAGAGGTCGTCGTCCATAAGACGACTGAAATCAAGCTGCCTGAACGCGAAGTCCACACCATCGCGGTCAAGCCCTGGCACATTCGCTTCGGCGATGGCGTCAAGGCCGCGGCGGCCGCGTTTGGCCTCGCCTTTTATGTCATTGGCGCCTGGATCAAGCGGCTGTTCGAAGCGGTCGGCGCGGTCGGCTTGGCGCTGGGTTGCGTGGTGGCGGCGGTGCTGATCGGCATCGCCACCGAACGCAGCAGCGAACCCCATTTGACGCCTTACCTGCCGGGGCCGTTCAAGCCCTATGGCAGCGTGCTGTTGGGGATGGCGGTGGCGGTCTTGGCGTGGTGGCTGTTGATGCGCTATGCGGCGCGCGCCGGCATGGCGGTGGCGCGGATGCGCTGGCTGGGTTTCGTCACCGGCGCTGCCTCCTCGGCCAGGGTTGCGGCGACGCTGGCGGGCAATCTGGCCGGAGCCGGCAAGGCGGGGTTGGCCAAGCTCTCGAACAAGCGGCGCTGGCGCGCCGTGCGTCTGGCCTTGGGCGTGATGGTCTTGTCGGTCGCGCTGTCGGCGGCGGCTTTCGCGGTCGGTTTCGGTGCCGCCAACCAGCTGGCCGAATTCAGTTTCGAAGGCGACTGGTGGCTGCAATGGCGGCCCTTGCTCGAATTGGCCGGAGCGGCGGTGGTCGGCGTGGTTGCGATGCTGCTTTTGTGGCGGGGGTTGAGCAGCGCCTGGAAGCGGGCGCGGGCGGCGGCTCCGGGCGCCAAGGGATCCAACACCACGCTCGAGGAGGAACTCAAACTGGTGGCCTTGGTGCTGGAAGGCTCGGTGGTGGGGCTGGCGCAGGCGCAAGGCGGGCGGCTGGACGCGCAGGCCGCCGAGGCGGCGCGGATGTTCGCCATGGGCGCGGTCGAGACCGAATCCGCCCGCCACGGCCATGACGAGGTCGAGACCGGATTGCAGATGGCGCGGCTTCTGGTCGGCATCGGCCTCGGGGCCGAGGCGGCGTCGGGCTTCCTCGCCGCGCTCGAAGCCAAGCTGCGCGACGACCGCATGAAGGCCTGCTATCGCGCCGGCGCGGCGGCGATGATCGCCTGGCATCGCGGCGAGCCGGACGCCGTCGGCATGCTGGCGCAAAGCTATGCCGCCTGAGCCGGTCTTGGCCTAGACTTGTCGGTCATGGAGAACAGCGTCAGCCGCAAGCTCGGCATCGTCGCCGAGCGCAGGCGCCTTGCGGGGCCGTGGCAGGCCTATTCCTGGCGGCCGGTCGAGGTCATGCCCGAACCGCCGCCCGGGCTTGCCGCCGGCACCTGCCTGGTCGAAGGCGGCGCGACCGAGCGCTTCTATCTCGGCGCGCTGGAGCTGACGCTGCATCGCACCGAGGCCGAGAACTATCTCTACAACCTGTCGGGCGAGCGGCCGGCGGTCTATGTCGTCCTGACCAAGCCCGAAGGCGACGACGCAAGGCCCACGCTCTTCTCCTTGAGCTGCGATCCCTACGAGGCCGAAAGCTACGATCTCGGTCATCGCCTGGTCGAGGCGGTGATGATGCCGCCCGAAATCCTGGCCTGGGTCGGGGCGTTCGTCGGCGTGCACTATAAGGAAAGGCCCTTCGTCAAGCGCCAGCGCCAGCCGCACGATCCGCGCAAGGCGGCGCCGATGGGCGACAAGCGATGAGCGACGATGGATTCTTCAAACGCTGGTCGCGCCTCAAGCAGGAGGAGCGCGAGCGCAAGCCGGCCGAGGCGCCGCCGGCCGAGCCCGCGCCACCCGCGGTCCCTCAGTCCCAGGCGCCCGAAGCCGAATCCGAAACAAAACCGTCGCCCGAGCTGCCGCCGATCGAAAGCCTGACCAAGGATTCGGACTTCACGGTCTTTCTCAAGGCCGGCGTGCCCGACGAACTCCACCGCCAGGCGCTGCGCAAGCTTTGGAAAAGCGATCCGGTATTCGCTTTCCAGGACGGGCTGACCGATTATGCCGAGGACTATGGCGCACTGTTCAAGGGGGATAAGGTGGTCGAGACCGCCTACAAGGTCGGCAGCGGCTGGTCGGAGGTGGTCCTGCCCGAAGCCCAACCCAAGCCCCAAACCCCGGCCCCTGTCGGCGAGGGGCATGCCCCCGAAAAGATTGCGGACAAGAGCGAGGAGTCTTCGAGCAATCTTGACCGGCCGGCCCCAAAGCGTCAGACTGACGGCTGACATAATAATAAGAGTCGGGGTGCCCGTGTCGACGGGCAAGAAGTGGGGGAAAGTTGGAAGCGGCGACCGCAACGCGGTTCGACATCGCTGAGGAAGAAAGGTTGCGGGCCGATTTTTATGGCCTGCTCGGCCGGCTGTTGGCCGGCGCGGCCGATGCCGAGACCTTGGCCGCTTGTGCGGCGTTGAAAGGCGATGCGAGCGAGTTGGGCGTGGCGCTGGGCGTTTTGGCCAAGGCGGCGGCAAGCGCCGATCCGGCCGCGGTCGAGCGCGAATACTTCGATCTGTTCATCGGCGTCGGCCGCGGCGAATTGCTGCCCTTCGGCTCGTTCTATCTGACCGGTTTCCTCAACGAAAAGCCGTTGGCGCGGCTGCGCCAGGACCTGGCGCGTCATGGCATCGCCCGCCGCGCGGGCGTGTTCGAATCCGAGGACCACATCGCCGCGCTGTGCCAGGCGATGGCGACGCTGATCGGCGGCGAAAGCCGCGCGCCCGTGGCGCTGGCCGAGCAGCAGACGTTTTTCGACCGGCATCTGGCGCCCTGGGCGGGGCGCTTCTTCGCCGATTTGGAGACGGCCGAGAAGGCCGCGTTCTACCGTCCGGTGGGAACCATCGGGCGGCTGTTCGTCGAGATCGAATCCCAGGCCTTCCGCATGGCGGCCTGATCGGAACTTGGAAGCGGGCGACCGCCGAGGAGGAGTTATGACCACCAAGCAAGAGCAGAAGAAAGCGCCGGCACGGCGCGAGGTGTTCAAGCTGGCCGGCGTCGGCGCGGCCTCGGCGGCGATCGTCGCCGCGGGCGCGGCCCCGGCCGAGACCGCCGTCCCCGGCCGGCCGAGCGATGCTGGCTATCGCGAAACCGATCACGTCAAGCGCGTCTACGCGCTGGCCCGTTTCTAGTCGGGCAGGGAGGAAACGCTCATGTTGCGCAAGAAGACCGCCGGCACCGCCCCGGCCGCCAAGCTGGCCTCCGCCCTGACCGGCCCCGCCGGCCAGACCGTCGACCGCCGCAGCTTCCTCAAGCGCTCGGGCCTGGCCGCGGGCGGCATCGCCGCCGCTGCCGCCGGCGCCAAGCTGGCGATGGTCGAGCCCGCCCAGGCCGCGGGGCCGATCGCCGTCACCGGCGAGGTCAAGAAGGTGATCTCGATCTGCACCCACTGTTCGGTGGGTTGCGCCATCACCGCCGAGGTACAGAACGGGGTCTGGATCGGCCAGGAGCCGACCTTCGATTCGCCGCTGAATCTGGGCGCGCACTGCGCCAAGGGCGCCTCGGTGCGCGAGCATGCGCATGGCGAGCGCCGCCTGAAATATCCGATGAAGCTGGAAAACGGCCAGTGGAAGCGGATGAGCTGGGATGCGACCATCGCCGAACTTGGCGACAAGCTGCTCAAGATCCGCGAAAGCGCGGGCGCCGACGCGGTGTTCTGGCTGGGCTCGGCCAAGCATTCCAACGAGCAAGCCTACCTGATCCGCAAGTTCGCCGCTTTCTGGGGCACCAACAACGTCGATCACCAGGCGCGCATCTGCCATTCCACCACCGTCGCTGGCGTGGCCAATACCTGGGGCTACGGCGCGATGACCAACTCCTACAACGACATGCACAATTCGCGGCTGATCTTCATGATCGGCTCGAACGCCGCCGAGGCGCATCCGGTGGCGATGATGCACATCCTCAAGGCCAAGGAGCAGAACGGCGCGCCGCTGATCGTGTGCGATCCGCGCTTCACCCGCACCGCTGCGCACGCCAACGAATACGTCCGCTTCCGCCCCGGCACCGACGTCGCCCTGATCTGGGGCATCATGTGGCACATCTTCGAGAACGGCTGGGAGGACAAGGACTACCTCAAGTCCCGCGTCTGGGGGATGGATCAGGTCAAGGCCCACGTCAAGCAGTGGACCCCCGAGGTGGTCGAGGACGTCACCGGCGTGCCCGGCGCGCAGCTGAAGCGCGTCGCCCGCCTGATGGCGACCAACAAGCCCGGCACGCTGGTATGGTGCATGGGCGGCACCCAGCACCACATCGGCAACAACAACGTCCGCGCCTACTGCAACCTGCAGCTGGTGCTGGGCAATATCGGCGTCGAGGGCGGCGGGGCCAACATCTTCCGCGGCCACGACAACGTCCAGGGCGCGACCGATTTCGGCGTCACCTCGGACTCGCTGCCGGGCTATTACGGCCTGGTCGAGGGCAGCTGGCGTCATTGGGGCCGGGTGTGGGACGTCAACTACGACTACCTGCTGGGCCGCTTCAAGGACAAGGCGCTGATGGAGCGCACCGGCATCCCGGTGTCGCGCTGGTTCGACGGCGTGCTGGAAGACAAGACCAAGATGGGCCAGCCCGAGAACATCAAGGCGATGGTGTTCTGGGGCCACGCCCCCAACAGCCAGGTCCGCCTGCCCGACATGAAGCGGGCGATGGAAAAGCTCGACCTGCTGGTGGTGATCGATCCCTACCCGACCATGTCGGCGGTGATGAGCGAGCGCAAGAACGACACCTGGCTGCTGCCGGCGGCGACGCAGTACGAGACCTCGGGCTCGGTGACGGCGTCGAACCGCTCGCTGCAGTGGCGCGACAAGATCCACGAGCCGGTGTTCGAGTGCCTGCCCGATCACACCATTATGTACAAGTTCGCAAAGAAGTTCGGCTTCGAGAAGGAGATGTTCAAGAACATCAAGATCACGAAGGACGAGCCGCTGGTCGAGGACATCACCCGCGAGTTCAATCGCGGCATGTGGACCATCGGCTATACCGGCCAGTCGCCCGAGCGGCTGAAGCTGCACATGGCCAACATGGCGACCTTCGACAAGACCACGCTCCGGGCCAATGGCGGGCCGTGCAACGGCGAGACCTTCGGCCTGCCCTGGCCGTGCTGGGGCTCGCCCGAGTTCAAGCATCCCGGCACGCATGTGCTCTACGACACCTCCAAGACCGTGATGCAGGGCGGGCTCAATTTCCGCGCCAATTTCGGCATCGAGCGCAACGGCGAGACGCTGCTGGCCGAGGGTTCTTACTCGAAGGACGCCGAGCTCAAGGACGGCTATCCCGAGTTCACCATGGCCATGCTCAAGAAGCTGGGCTGGGACAAGGACCTGACCGCCAACGAGCTGGAGTGGATCGCCAAGGGCGGCGGCGACAACGCCAACTGGAAGACCGACCTGTCGGGCGGCATGCAGCGGGTCATCATCCAGCACGGCTGCGCGCCGTTCGGCAACGCCAAGGCCCGCGCCGTGGTGTGGAACTTCCCCGATCCGGTGCCGCTGCACCGCGAGGCGCTGTATACGCCGCGGCGCGATCTGGTCGCCAAGTATCCGACCTACAAGGACGTGGCCCAGGCCTGGCGCCTGCCGACGCTTTACGAATCGATCCAGAAGCGCGACGTGTCCAAGGATTTCCCGATCATCCTCACCTCGGGACGGCTGGTCGAATACGAGGGCGGCGGCGACGAGACCCGCTCGAATCCATGGCTGGCCGAGCTGCAGCAGGACATGTTCGTCGAGATCAACCCGTTCGACGCCAACAATCTGGGCGTGCGCAACGGCGCGTTCTGCTGGGTCGAGGGTCCGGAGAACAACGCCCGGGTCAAGGTCAAGGCGATGGTCACCGAGCGCGTCGGCAAGGGCGTGGCGTTCATGCCCTTCCACTTCGCCGGCTGGTGGATGGGCCAGAACCTGCGCTCCAAGTACCCCAAGGGCGCCGATCCGTTCGTGCTGGGCGAGGCGGCCAACACCGCCACCACCTACGGCTACGACTCGGTCACCCAGATGCAAGAGACCAAGACCACCGTCTGCCGCATTCGCGCGGCGTGATCGGCGGCAGGAACTGAGGAGACAACGTCATGGCGAAGATGAAGTTCCTGTGCGACAGCGAGCGCTGCATCGAATGCAACGCCTGCGTCACCGCCTGCAAGAACGAGCACGAGATCCCCTGGGGCATCAACCGCCGCCGGGTGGTCACGATCAACGACGGCAAGCCCGGCGAACGCTCGATCTCGGTGGCCTGCATGCACTGTTCCGACCCGCCCTGCCAGGCGGTGTGTCCGGTGGACTGCTTCTACCAGACCAACGACGGCATCGTGCTGCACTCCAAGGACCTCTGCATCGGCTGCGGCTACTGCTTCTATGCCTGCCCGTTCGGCGCGCCGCAGTATCCGCAGGCCGGCAATTTCGGCTCGCGCGGCAAGATGGACAAGTGCACCTTCTGCGCCGGCGGTCCGGAAGAGGACCACAGCGCGGCCGAGCTGACCAAGTACGGCCGCAACCGCATCGCCGAGGGCAAGCTGCCCTTATGCTCGGAGATGTGCTCGACCAAGGCGCTGTTGGCCGGCGACGGTGATCTGGTGTCCGACATCTACCGCGAGCGCGTCGCCGCCCGCGGCTTCGGTTCGGGCGCCTGGGGCTGGGGCACGGCCTATCAGTCGAAGAGCGGCACCTAGCGGCTGCAGACCGAGGAACCGGTCCGCCGGACGGCCGGACGGACCGGGTTCCGCCAGAACGGGAGAACGACGGATGCGCATCTCGGCATCGTCGATGGTGGTTGTGGGCTTGGCCTTACTGGCCGTGGGGTCGTTGAGCGGCTGCTTCGAGGACGAGAGGCGGCCAGTGATCGCCTATCAGACCGACAAGGGCAAGTACAAGGGCGCTGCCGACCAGCAGCCCAGCGCCCAGGCGCGCGCCGAAGCCCAGGCGCGCACCAAGCAACAAGGCAAGTTGTAGCGCGGGGGTCAGTCATGCGGCATTGGCGCGGAAAAGCGATCGGGTTGGCGGCGGCGATGCTGCTGGCGCTGACGATGGGCCTTGCGGGCGAGGTCGCGGCCCAGGGCATGCGGCCGGCACCCGGCCAGGAACCCGGCGACTACATGCGCGAGATCGGCAACACCCGGGTCGATGCCAACAATGTCGGCGTCTGGCGGCAGGTGCGCCAGGGCGTGCAGGGCTATGCCTCGATCCCCGATGCCCGCGCCGGCACGCTGGTCCAGCCCGAGGGCGAGCGTTGGCGGGCGCTCTACAACGGCCCGCTCAAGCAGTGGGGCGGCTATGCGCTGGGGGCGATGATCGCGATCCTGGCGGTGTTCTTCCTGGTGCGCGGCCGGATCCGGATCCATGCCGGGCCTTCGGGCCGCACTATCCTGCGCTTCGATGCGCTGGATCGGTTCGCGCATTGGCTGACCGCGGTCAGCTTCATCCTCTTGGCGCTGTCGGGGCTCAACATCACCTTCGGCCGCTACGTGCTGTTGCCGCTGCTGGGCCCGTCGGCCTTCGCCACGCTGACCATGTGGGGCAAGGTGATGCACAACTATGTCGGCTTCGCCTTCATCGCCGGCATCGTGCTGATGCTGGTGCTGTGGGTGAAGGACAACATCCCCGAGGGCCACGACCTGACCTGGATCGCCATGGGCGGCGGCCTGCTCGGCGGCAGCGCCCATCCGCCCTCGCGCAAGTTCAACGCCGGCCAGAAGCTGATCTTCTGGTCGGTCATCCTGGGCGGCGGCGCGATTTCCTATACCGGGCTTGGACTGATGTTCCCGGTCGGCTGGTTCGGCACCCAGGACCTGCAGCTTTCGGTGCTGGTCCATGCCGGCACCGCGATCGGCCTGATCACCATCGTCATCGCCCATATCTACATCGGCACCATGGGCATGGAGGGCGCGTTCGACGCCATGGGCACGGGCTATGTCGACGAGAACTGGGCGCGCGAGCATCACGGCATTTGGGTGCAGGAAACCCTGGGCGAGCCGGCGCCGCCCTCCGGCCACGGCCAAGCCAAGCACGCGTGAGGACGCCATGAAGCGATTGCTGATCGCCGTGTTGGCCTTGCTGGCGCCGGCGGCGCTGGCCGCCAGCGAAGCCGAGGTCAAGGCCGCGGTCGAACGCGCCTACAAGGTCAAGGTGCTGAAGATGGCGAAGTCGGCGGACGGCGCCACCTACCGCGTTACCTTCATGGCCGCGGGCGGCGATTCCAACCTCGCCTTCCAGGTGGCGACGGTGACGGTCGACGCCCAGAGCGGCCTGATGCTGCCGAGCTATCGCCATCTGCCCTCGGGCCTGGCCGATACCGAATCGCCGATGATGCGGCCCAATCGCCAGTCCGATTCCGCGCTGGGCGATCGCAGCGTCTGGCGCTGATCGCCGGGCGCGCGCCCGGCCCACTCACCGAAGTGACCCTGGATCTGCCGCCGGCCTATCGCTTGGCGACGATCGGCGAGGCCGACGCCCTGGCGGCCGCCAAGCGCCTGGCGCGCGCCGGCGCCGAAGACGGCACGCTGGTTTTCGCCGATGCCAGGCCTGACCTGAACGCAGCACTGCTGGGCCATCCCGATCTGCCGCCCGAAGAGGCGGTGCAGTTGGGCCTGATCGCGGGCTTGGCCATGGTCGACGCGCTGGGGGCGGTGCTGCCGCCGGCCAGCGAGGTGCGGTTGAACTGGCCGGGCGCGATCGAACTCAATCGCGGCGCGGTCGGCCGGGTAAGGCTGGCGCTGGCGCCGCGCGCCGACCGGCCGTGGTGCGTGTTGGGGTTCGATCTCAGGCACCGCAATCCGCTCGGCCGCGCCCGCAAGGCTCATACCTCGCTCGATGACAAGGGCGTCGCCATGACGCCGGCCGAGTTCCTGGCGGTGCTGGCGCGCCATCTCCTCTCCTGGGTGCATCGCTGGCACGAGGACGGGTTCGAGCCGATCCGCAGCGCCTGGATGCGCCACGGCTTTCATCGGGGCGACCCGGCGCAGCTGGACGAGGGTGGAGCCTTGTCCCTGGCGGGCCGGCGCAAGCAGACCTTGTTGGCGGCCTTCGCTCCATGAGGGCGCTGGTTCTGGTTTTGCTGGCCTTGGCCCTGCCGGCGCGGGCGGCGATGGAACATGACGGCATCGTCAATGCCGTCGCCCTCAGCCGTGACGGCAGGTTTGTGGCTTCGGCCAGCTACGACCAGTCGGTGCGCATTTGGGATGCCGCCGGCGGCCGCGAATTGCAGGTGCTGACCGACCACGCCGGCAACGTCAACTGCGTGGCGTTTTCGGCCGACAGCAAGCGCCTGGTTTCGGGCGGGGCCGGGCAGGAATTGCTGCTGCATGCGGTCGACACCGGTGCCCTGCTGCGGCGTTTCCCGGGCCACGACAACGCCATCTACGGCTGCGCCTTCACCCCCGACGGGCGCTCGCTGTTGTCGGCGTCATGGGATCACAGCCTGGGCGTCTGGGACGCCGCCAGCGGCCGGCGGCGATTGGCGCTGACCGGGCATCGCGCCGCGGTCAACGCGGTGGCGGTGTCGCCCGATGGCCGCCGTGCCGCCTCGGCCAGCTACGACCTGACGGCGCGGCTGTGGGATTTGGGCACCGGCCAGGAACTGCGCCGGTTCGAGGGCCATGAGCGTTCGGTCAACGCGGTGGCGTTTTCGCCCGACGGCAAGCAGGTTCTGACGGCTTCGACCGACGGCACGTTGAAGCTTTGGGATACCGCCAGCGGCGATCTCCTGCGCAGTCTCGAGACGCCCGGCCGCTTCTTCACCGCCGTCGCCTTCCTGGGCGCGCCCGGCAAGGCGATCAGCGCCGGCGGCGACGGCCTGCTCAGGATCTGGAATCTCGACGCCGGCACCGAGCTGGCGCGGCTCGCGGGTCACGATCGCGTGGCATGGTCGGTCGCGGCCTCGGCCAAGGGCGATCTGGCCGCCTCGGGCGGAATCGATCGGACGGTGCGGCTATGGGACGTGACTGCGGGTCGGGAACGCGCCCGCTGAGCGCGGCTTACTTGACCCGGGCGCCTTCGCCCACCATCTTCGTGCCGACGCTGTAATCCAGGTTCTGCAGCACCAAGGCCGCACCGACCGAAATGACGATGCACCCGATCACCGCCGTCCAGAACGCCTTCATCGTCGCCCTCCGCCGAAACCGTCGTCCGGCATGGTGGGACGATCGGGCGGGCTTGTAAAGCCCCGAAGATGGCCGATTTCTGGCGCAGTTCCGGCTTCCATCTGCTCGAGCGCGACGGCCAGGGCCGGCTGCGGCCGAGCAACGATTTCCTGCGCGCCTATCTCAAGCGCCCGGAAATGGCTCCGGCAGCGGAGGCCTGCGAGCAGGAGCGCGGGCTGCACGCGGCGCTGATCGAGGACCCGCGGCGGGCGGTGGCCAAGGACCGCATCGCCCGGCTGGCGGACGAGGACGCACGGCACAATTGGACGGTGTGGCTCGACTTCCGCGACCGGCTGTTGCGCGCCGGCACGCTGGAAGCGTGTTACGCATCGCTGTTCGGCCGCGGCCAGGTCGCGGTGCCGCCCTTGTTCGTCGATCAGCTGGTGCATGCCATCCTGCGCGGCCTGCTGGATGGCGAGGACGCCTTTCGCGCCCGCGCCGGCGAGCTGTTTTTCCGCGAGCAGAACGCCAGCATCGTCGACGGCCGTCCGCTGCTGGCCGATCGCGAGCTGGTCGAGTTCCGCGCCGCCAAGGGCGGGATCGACCTGGTGGCGCTGGCGACGCGGGCGCTCGATCGCCAGGTCGAACTCGACGTGCTCAACGAGGATACGGCGCGCGACTACTGGGCGCGATCGGATGCCTACGACATGGTGCTGGACATGCGCTTCGGCGGGCCGGGACTGGACGCGCTCTGCCGGCTGATCGAGGCCTGGATCCGGCATTTCCACGGCGTTGCCGTCTCGGTCCAGCCGGTGGCGCAGATTCGCGACCAGCGCTGGCGCTGGCATGTCGGACTGGACGCCGAGGCGACGGCGCTGCTGAACGCGCTCTACAAGGGCGAGGCGGTCGAGGACGAGCGGCTGCGACGCATCCTGGCGCTGTTCCGGATCGATTTCGCCGACCCCGCCGATCTTTCGCCAAAGATGCGCGGTTTTCCGGTCTACGCCGCCTATGCCATGAGCGATCGCGGCGCGGTGCGGCTGAAGCCGCAGAACCTGCTGGTCAATCTGCCGCTGGCGCGGCGCAGCTGAGGGAGACCAAGGCCATGAACGAGGATGTCTTCAACATGGAACTGCGCAAGTTCCTCAAGACCGTCGGCGTCACCACCCAGCGCGAGATCGAGAACGCGGTGCGTGCCGGACTAAGCGCGGGTCGGCTCAAGGGCACCGAGACGCTCAAGGTACGGGCGACGGTGACGATCGAGGGCCTCGGCGCCGAGCACCGCGTCGATGGCACCATCGCCCTGGGCTGAGGACGGACGACCTACCCCAGCAAAAGCCGCGCCGCGGCGGCGATCGCGGCCGCGGTGATCCGTGCCTGATCTTCCATCGGCTTGGCGTAGGCGATCGGGATGCGCGGCGCGCCCAGCCGGCGCACCTTGACCCCCAGCTGCTCGGCCGCCTCGGCCGCGATCTCGCCGCCGAAGCCGCCGACCCGCACCGCCTCGTGAGCGACCAAGAGCCGTCCGGTGCGCTGGGCCGAGCCGAACACGGTGGCGCGATCCCACGGCCACAGCGTGCGCAGATCGATCACCTCCAGCGAGGGCGAGCCCGCAAGCGCGGCCGCTTCGAGTGCGACATGAACCGTCTTCGACCAGGTCACGACCGTAACGTCGTTGCCGGGGCGGAGGATGCGCGCTTCGCCCAGCCGCGCCGGCTCGGCCCGCTCGTCGACCTCGCCCTTGAGGCCCCAGAGGTCTTTGTGCTCGTGATAGACCACCGGATCGTCGCAGCGGATCGCCGCGCGCAACAACGCGTGATTGTCGGCCGGAGTCGAAGGTGCCACCACCACCAGCCCGGGGATGTGGGTCCACCAGGATTCGAGCGATTGCGAATGCTGCGCGGCCGAGGACCGCCACATGCCGATCGGCAGCCGTGCCACCAGCGGCACCTTGGCCTGGCCGCCGAACATGAAGCGCGCCTTGGCCGCCTGATTGACCAGCTCGTCGACCGCGCACAGCGCGAAATCCGAAAAGCGCATCTCGACCACCGGCCGCGTGCCCATCATGGCGGCACCGACCGCGGCCCCCATGATGGTCGATTCGCTGATCGGCGTGTCGCAGATGCGCGCCGGCCCGAAGCGGCGCTGCAGATCGCCATACTGGCCGAACACGCCGCCGCGGCCGAGATCTTCGCCCAGCGCCCAGACCAGCGGGTCGCGCTCCATCTCCTGGCGCAACGCCAGGGTCGAGGCTTCGAGATAGCTGATCGTGTTCATGGCTGGGGCGCGCCCACGTCCTGGACATCGCCGAAGGCGGCCTCGGCCGGGGCGAAGGGCGCGGATTGGGCGAAGGCCACCGCGTCCTCGATCTCGCCGCGTGCCGCGCGCGCCAGCGCATCCAATTCGCCCGCCGCCACTCCCAGCTCGATCAGCAGCGCCCGCAGGCGCGCGATCGGATCGTCCTGCCAGCGGGCCTCGACCTCGGCTGCCTCGCGATAGCGCGCCGGGTCGGCGGCGGTATGGCCCTTCAGCCGGTAGGTCTTGGCCCAGAGGAATTGCGGCCCCTTGCCGTTGCGCAGGCGCGCCACCAGCTCGCCCGCCAGTTCGTCGATCCGCGCCACGTCGTTGCCGTCGACCTCGTGGGCGGGGATGCCCAGGCTTTCGGCGCGCGGTCCGGGCCCCGGGCCGCCGGTGACCGATTTGGTGCGGGTGGTCGAGGCAAAGCCGTTGTCCTCGCATACGAACAGCACCGGCAGATCGTAGATCCGCGCCCAATTGAGGCCTTCGAGGAACGGTCCGCGATTGACCGCGCCGTCGCCGAAGAAACACGCCACCACGGCGTCGGCCCCGCGCAGCCGCAGCGCCTGGGCGGCGCCGACCGCGATCGGGATGCCGGCCGCGACCACGCCATTGGCCCCCAGCATGCCGACCTTGAAGTCGGCGATGTGCATCGAACCGCCCTTGCCGCCGCAGGTGCCGGCGGCGCGGCCCATCAGCTCGGCCATCATCGCCCGCGGCTCGGCGCCCTTGGCGATGGTGTGGCCGTGGCCGCGATGGTTGGAGACGATCGGATCCTCGCGGCGCAGATTGGAGCAGACGCCGGCCGCCACCGCCTCCTGGCCGATCGACAGGTGCACCGCGCCGCCGACCCGGCCGTCGCGGTTGGCGCGCTCGGCCTCCTCTTCGAAGGCGCGGATGCGATGCATGATGTGGAAATGGCGTTTCAGCCGCTCGAGATCGCGAAGATTGGGTCGCTGGGTCAAGGGTACACCTCGGCGTGGCGAGATTGACGGGTCGTTATAGCCCAAGCCAAAGTGACCGGGCGAGGGAAGATGGTCGAGATCCGCGTTTCGCCCAGCGCCACCAAGCTGGGTCCCGAATGCAACGACGCCGTCGTCATCTGCGGCTCGCATGGCGGGTTGATCGTCGGCTGGCTGGCGGCCAAGGCGGGGGTGCGGGCGGTGATCCTGAGCGATGCCGGCATCGGCCGCGAGGGCGCCGGCATCGCCGCGCTGGCCCAGCTTCAGGCCGTCGGCATGGCGGCGGCGACCGTGGCCCACGACAGCGCGCGCATCGGCGACGGCCAGGACATGGCGGCGCGCGGCCGCATCAGCCGGGTCAACGAGGCGGCGGCGGCGCTGGGCGTGACCGCGGGCATGGCGGTCGGCGCGGCGGCGGAACGGCTGCGCCGCGCGCCCAAGCCCTTCGGCCAGGTTCCCGAACCGGTCGAATCGCGCTTCCTGCTCGAGGATGGGCCGATCAAGATCTGGGGCATCGACTCGGCCTCGCTGGTGCGGCCCGAGGATGCCGGGCAAGTGGTACTGACCGGATCGCATGGCGCGCTTCTGGGCGGCAAGCCCGAGACCGCCATCGCCCAGCCGGTGCGGGCCTGCCTGTTCAACGATGCCGGCATCGGCATCGACCAGGCCGGGGTCTCGCGCCTGCCGGCGCTGGATGGGCGCGGCATCGCCGCCGCCACGCTGGACGCCGTGAGCTGCCGGATCGGCGATGCCCGCTCGGCCTGGGAAGACGGCGTGGTGTCGCGCGTCAACCGCGCTGCCGAAGCCATGGGCGCGCGGGTCGGGATGACGACCAAGGAAATCTGCCGGCGGTTCGCCGGAAGGTAGGTCAGCCGCCGGCGGCGGCGACGATCGCCGGCACCGACAGGCCGTGCGCGGCCAACAGGTCCTCGTGGCTGCCGTAGCAGTGGACGAATTCGTCCTTGAGGGTGATGGTCTGCAGGGCGCAGCGCGCCTGGATGTCCCAGGCGACGCTCTTGACCTCGGAGGCGAGGCCGCCGCGCGGTGCGTTCTCTTCCGCCACCACCACGCGCGGATGGCTGCGCAGCACCTCGATCACGCCCTCGCGGTCGAGCGGCTTGACCGTCGGGCAGCCGATCACCGACACCGACTTGCCCTTGTCCGCCAGCGCGGCGGCGGCCTTGACCGCCAGGCCCATGGTCACACCGTAGCTGAGTATGGCGACATCGCGGCCGCGCCGCAGGTAGCGCAGCTTGCCGAAGCGGAACGGCTCGATCGCGTCCTTGGTGATGTCGGGCTCGCCCGCCTTGCCGAAGCGCAGATAGCAGGGTCCCTTGCGATCCGCGCCGACCAGGTATTCGGTCGCCGCCGTCGCCTCGGCCGGATCGCACGGCGCCAGGATCGACATGTTGGGAATCGCGCCGGCGATGGTGATGTCCTCCTGGGCGTAGTGCGTGCCGCCCAAGGTCGAATAGATCACCCCGCCGCCGATGCCGACCACTGTCACCGGCAGGTTCTGGTAGCAGAGGTCGTCGCGCACCATCTCGAACGGCCGATAGAGCGCGAAGGTGGCGATGGTGTAGGCGAAGGGCAGCATGCCCTTCAGCGCCAGCCCGGCGCAGATGCCGATCATCGACTGCTCGGCGACGCCGACGTTGATGAAGCGCTCGGGGAATTCCTTGCGGAACTCGTTCATCGGCCCGGCCGGCGAGATGTCGGCGACGACGATGTGGATGCGCGGATCGCTACGCGACAGCCGATACAGCGCCTCGGCGAACTTGTTCCTCACGACTGGACCTTCTCCAGGATCTCCAGCGCTTGTTTGTATTCGGCCGGGTTGGGCGCGCGGTAATGCCAGATCGGCACGCTTTCCATGTATTTGACGCCGCGGCCCTTGACGGTCTTGGCCACCGTCATGAACGGCTTGCCGGCGCCCTTGCGGGCGGTGACGGCGCGGAACACCGCGCCGGCGTCGTGGCCGTTGACCTCGACCGTTTCCCAGCCGAAGGCCTGGAACTTCTCAACCAGCGGATAGAAGCTGGGATGGGTCTCGCTGGTGCGGCCGAGGCTTTGGAAGTCGTTGTTGTCGACCACCGCCACCAGATTGTCGACGCCGAGGGTCGAGGCCATCATCACCGCCTCCCAGGTCGAACCCTCCTGGACTTCGCCGTCGGACAGCACGGTATAGATCGTCGGCACCGGCCGGCCCTTGGCCTTGGCGGCGTTGCGCTCGGCCACTGCCATGCCGACCGCCATGCCGAGGCCGTGCCCCAGGCTGCCGGTCGAGGCGGCGATGCCGGGCGTGCCGTAGTCGGGATGCGCCCCCAACAGCCCGTCCTTGGTGCAGTACTCGTCGAGCGCGCTGCGCGGCAGCGTGCCGTGGGATTCGAGGATGGCGTATTGGGTCATGCAGCCATGACCCTTCGACATCAGGAAAGTGTCGAGATAGGCCCCGGATTCGTCCTTGCGCATCAGCCCGTGATAGATGCAGTCGACGATCTCCATGCACGAAAACGCCGGCGCCACGTGCAGCGCCGAGACGTGTTGGCTGACGTCGAGGATGCGGCGGCGCAGGCGATAGCAGCGCTCGCGGGCGGCGGTGGTGTCGAAATCGTTGGCCAGGCGGCGGGGAGCGGCGCTCATCGAACGGGTCCGGGCGAATCGGCCTCACAATAGGGCGAAAAAATGCCGCTTGCCAGGGCGCCTTGGGCCTTCTATCCATCGCCTCCGAAGGAGGCGGGGCCCCTGGGGTCCCGGAAGGTCATGGGTTATCGCGTCGCCGTCATCGGCGCGACCGGCAATGTCGGTCGCGAGATGCTCAACATCCTGTCCGAACGCCAGTTCCCGGCCGACGAGGTCGTGGCGCTGGCCTCGCGCCGCTCGGTCGGCGCCGAGGTGATGTTGGGCGAAAAGCGGCTCAAGACCAAGTGCCTCGACGACTACGATTTCAAGGGCATCGACATCGCGCTGATGTCGGCCGGCTCGGCCGTTGCCAAGGCCTGGGCGCCCAAGATCGGCCAGCAGGGCACGGTGGTGATCGACAATTCCTCGTGCTGGCGGATGGACGCCGACGTGCCGCTGATCGTGCCCGAGGTCAATCCCCAGGCGCTGGCCAAGTACGGCAAGCGCAACATCATCGCCAACCCCAACTGCTCGACCGCGCAGATGGTGGTGGCGCTGAAGCCGCTGCACGATTTCGCGCGCGTCAAGCGGGTGGTGGTGGCGACCTATCAGTCGACCTCGGGCGCCGGCAAGGAGGCGATGGACGAGCTGTTCGAGCAGACCCGCGCCATCTTCGTCAACGATCCGATCGAGCCCAAGAAGTTCACCAAGCAGATCGCCTTCAACGTCATTCCTCACATCGACGTGTTCATGCCCGACGGGCAGACCAAGGAGGAATGGAAGATGACGGCCGAGACCCGCAAGATCCTCGATCCCGACATCGAGGTCATCGCCACTTGCGTGCGGGTGCCGGTGTTCGTCGGCCATTCCGAGGCGGTGCATGTCGAGTTCGAGCGGCCGATCGAGGTCGAGGACGCGCGCCGCATCCTGCGCGAGGCGCCGGGGGTGATGGTGGTCGACAAGCGCGAGAACGGCGGCTACACCACGCCGCTGGAATGCGTCGGCGACTACGCCACCTTCGTCAGCCGCATCCGCAAGGACCCGACGGTCAAGCACGGCTTGGCGATGTGGGTGGTGTCGGACAATCTGCGCAAGGGCGCGGCGCTGAACGCGGTGCAGATCGCGGAAAGCCTGATCGCCCGGCACCTCAAGAAGGCGGCGTGAACCCGCGGCGCCCGCCCGACTACAAGCGCGAGGTCGGGCGGCGCCTCAAGGCGGTGCGCGCGGCGCTCGACCTGACCGAAAAGGACCTGGCCGAGCTGATCAAGGTGCGGCGCGAGCGGCTGTCGTCGTGGGAGCGCGGCGCCCGCATGCTCGAGCCGCAGATCGCCCGGCGCCTCAAACGCGTATTTGGCGTCACTACCGACTGGCTCTATGACGGCGATCCCGCCGGCCTGCCGCACGCATTGGCCAGCCGGCTGCTGCGCAAATCGGATCAGTTCAGGCTGTTCGACTAGGGCGGGATCGTCAGGACTCGCGCATGACGGTTCGGGACGGACCGATCATGCCGCGCCGGGCGCGACAACAGCGACCTGGAATTCCTTCCGGCCGGACGGCAAGCTTGCCTACGGCTACGGGGTTGGAGACATGCCATGGCGAATTGGGGTGTGAGCGTCAGCGGGGCCGCGCCGGCTCGGATCGTCTACCAGCCGGGCTTCAATGCCGCGCGGCCGTTCATCGACCGTCATCCGGCCGAGGGCCGCGGGCAGAAAGTCGCCATCCGCACCGTCTCCGGCCGCGACGTCAGCTATGCCGAGCTCGCCAAGGCGGTCGATCGGGCCGGCAATGCGCTGCTCGGACTCGGGCTCGGGCCCGGCGAGCGGCTGCTGATGGTGGTCAAGGACTGCCCCGAATTCGTCTTCGCCTTTTTCGGCGCGATCAAGGCCGGAATCGTGCCGGTGCCGCTGAACACCCTGCTGCGCGCGGCCGACTATCGCTACATGATCGAGGATTCGGCCTGCGCCGGCCTGCTCTATTCGCCCGAATTCGCCGCCGAGGTCGAGCCGGCCTTGGCGCAGGCCGGCCGCAAGCCTGGGGTGGCGCTGCGGACCGAAGGCGAAGGCAAGACCCTGGTCGCCGCCATGGGCGCGGCCTCGGATCGGCTCGAGGCCGTCGCCGCCGGTGCCGAGGCGGATTGCTTCTGGCTCTATTCCTCGGGCTCGACCGGCCGGCCCAAGGGCG
>Ga0194120_10004503_pt1 | contig 21423 bp, 19 predicted proteins | sample TA2MahCa65mmetaG_FD_148642 | JGI IMG/M metagenome (GOLD analysis project Ga0194120, IMG submission 148642) | Freshwater microbial communities from Lake Tanganyika, Tanzania - TA2015019 Mahale Deep Cast 65m | ecosystem: Environmental > Aquatic > Freshwater > Lake | place: Tanzania: Lake... | reverse complement strand
TCAGTCTCAACTCGCCGTCCCCTGCCACAACCAGGCGAATTCGCCCCATGGCTCCATGCCGGACAACTCGTTCGAACACCCTGAGCGCCATTTGAGGGTTTTTGACTGGAACGAGGCGGCCGATGAGCCCTATGACCGTTTCTCGGTCATCCGGAGTGGGCCCCCGCGACCTGTCTCTGCCCCGGCTTTGCAGCAATGGGGATAAATCCAGGCCAATGGGAATCACCCTAAATTTGTCTTGAGCGGCAATGCGATAACGAATGGAGAGGTCAGCCAACTGTGCGTTGCTGATGGCAACAATCTTCGTCGTGAAAAGAGCCAGGAAGCGCTCGATGAGAATGAAGAGCCTTGTCCTCAAGGGCCCGAAATAATGATGAAAGATATGGCCATGAAACGTGTGGATCCTGATGGGCACGCGCGCCAGGATCGCCGCAATCCGCCCCAACGTTCCGGCCTTGGCGGTATGGGTATGCACGATGTCAGGACATTCCTTCCGGAAGATGCGGTACAACTTCCATAAAGCCACGACATCATCCCGCCAAGAAATCTCCCGCCCCAGCTCCGGAACACTGAGCGGGGTTACTCCATGCCGCTCGGCAAAATAGAGCATATCGCCTTCAGCATTCCCAACCGTTCCGGTGATGAGGATCGAACGGAATTGTTCATCGCTCAGCCCTTTCGTAAGAAGCACTGCGTGAATAGACGGCCCGCCGATGTTCATGCGGGCAATGATTCGGGCGATCTTCACTGGACGCGGTCCCGCCTCTGGCATCCTTCTCCCATCCCCCACTCGCTTCTGGGAATACCACGCAAACGGGGCCTTGCGTGGCCCTTGATGCTCTTTCGGACTATGACCTGGACGACTTAGAAACCATGCCGTAGTGCATCCTCGATCTCTTGAAACAACCATCTTTATCAAGTCGGACCGTGAAGGCGTTCAGTTTCTTGTGGCGAGACCAGGTTAGGATACGCCTCGAGCCTGTCGCCATTGCCATTGACCTCTGAAGCAGGAACGGCGCCCTCCTCAAGCAGAACTGAGGCCGCCCCCTCGGCTCTGAGCGTCTCCACGTGGGTGAGGAAGAAGGCCAGAAAGAGCCCGAGAACCAGTGAGAGCGCGCCGGCCGCCAGCATATTGTGCAGGGTTTTCGGTCTGCTCTTGTGCTGGGGCGGGAGAGCCGGATCGAGAACCTGGACCGTCGGCAAATCCTTCGACTCCGAAATCTTGGCCTGCTCCAGTGCGCCGACGAGCATCCCATAGACCGACTCTTCCACCTTGACCCGCCTCATCAGGCGGGTGAGATCAAGCACCAGCGACGGGGCCTCTTCAAAGGCAGGGAAGAATTTCTTTGACATAGGCGTCCTTGCTCGTTGATGTGCCCCCAACGCGTCAACCTGTTGCAGCTCCATCATGTCGAGTTGTCTTCGTAATTCCTGGATCTGGACCTGAAGTTGATTGATCATCGGATGGGAGGGCGTCGCATAAGCCTTCAGAGCAGCCAGTTCCACCTCAAGCCCAACGATCTGGCCATGAAGTGCAGCCGCGCTTTGCAGCGCACCCATAGTGTGCTCCTTCATTTCCAGGACCCGGTGCTCTGCCTGAAACGCCCTGAGCGCCTCCTCCACTTCGGCTAGTTGCTTGGTCTTTTCCGCCAGTCTCGCTTCAACGAAAAGGCGGTGCTGCTTGACGGACGTGATGTTGAGGTCCTGATTCAGGATGTCGAGGTTCAAGGCATAGGCGTTGGCGATGTCGGCTGCCACCTGAGGGTCCTTACTCTCGACTGCGATCTCGATCATCTTAAATCTATTGGGTTTAACGTCCGTCTCTGCTTGCAGAGCGGCAACGGCAACATTCTTCGACTCTGTCCCGTAGTATTGCATCAAATTGAGCTGCGCGATGACCGCCTCGGCCATTCCCCGTGAGAGAAGGATCGCCTGTAAAATTTCCATTGGGCTCGGGCCCGATTTTGAGCCGACCAAGGCTTCCGCCATACTGAATCCGCTGCCATCACCGCCTTTCTCTTTCCCCCCACCACCAAACGAAATGCCGCCACCCATTGCTTCTTCCTTGGCTTGAAAAACGGTGACCTTCGCCACATAGCGCTTGGGGGATAACTTGCTCACAACGCCGGTCACCAGCATCGATGAGACGACCAGCCCGAGGATCAACCACCGAAATCGGCAGACAATTCGCCAGTAATCAAGAAGATTGGGGGTGTGTTGAGGGACCGTGCGTTCCATCGCATTTAGCGTCCGAAGTTGGTAAACGCGGCGTAGAACCCTACCATGCTGATGATGACCCCGCTGATCGTTCCGACCAAGGCGAAGTAATCCTGCCAGGTCTTGAACAGTTTTTCGAGGACCACGATCGTGTCGCCGTTGTCGATTTCGGCCGTCCCTATGTATGGTTCGGCTTTGCCGTCGGCATGCTTGATGAACGACCGATTGAGATCGGCGACGAGCGATGCGCCGCCAGCCTGCGCAAGATAGGCATCAGCCGACCTGCCAGGGACGTATGCGTATGACGCAGGGGTCTTAACTGCCCCGGCCACAAAGACCCTCCTGACTTGAGCCGGTATATAGACCTGATCGCCACCCTCCAGAAGGAAGTTTTGACTGTCGTCTTTCTCGAGCAGATAACGGCGGAGGTTGGCGGGGATACGCATCACGCCCTCCGGATGACGCGTGACTCGCTGGATAAAAACCCCTTCTAAGTCCCACCACGGGCTGGCGCCACCCACTTCAGTGATCAGCGTGGACAGTCGTTCCCCTTCTTGCAGTTCAACCGTGTAGGGGACTGAATTCTCGGTGAGGGCTCCGCCGATCGTGGTCGAAACTTCGGTGACGTACACAAAGACGCGCATAGGCCCCATCGGGGGGACAAAAATTACGTCTCCGTCGTGAAGAGTTGGGTTTACCGCTTCATCGCCCTTCCGTAAGAAGGCATAGAGGTCGGCAGTTGCATAAACTTGTCCATCTCGGCGAACCTGAATATACCGCTGACTGCCCGACGGTGATACCCCCCCGGCTTCGGCAACCAAGTCTGACACACGCTTCACGGGCGTCGCAAGGTACGTCCCCGGCCCCTGCACATCCCCCAAGACAAGGACCTGGAACACACGAAGAGCCGTCAGGCTGAGTCCTATTTTCACGTTTCGATAGTACCGCTTCGCCTCGGTCTGAAGGAGGGTCTCGGCTTTCGTCAGACTCAACCCTTTGACGTCCAAATCTCCTATCGTCGGAAGACTGATTTTTCCGTCCGGCGTGACCCTCGTCGCATAAGTATCGTTGTATTCTCCCCAGAGATTGACGGAAAGGCTGTCGCCTGGGCCCAGGGTATATTCATCCGGTACGATCGCTCGGGAAAGGGCCTGCCCGCCCGGCAGTGCCTCCTCAGTGGGCGCCAACGACTTGGTTCCCTTTGGGCCACCTTCTTGAGCCGCGGCCCCGGAAGGCTTTCCGCCCCGAGCGTCCTTGGAGGACGGTACACCTCCGCCGCCCGCCTTGCCTCCGCGCTGTTGCGCATGACTCCAAGGCACGACACCCGGGCCCAAGACGAATTGGGCAACCAAGAGCCATGTAAGGAAATGTCTGAACAAGCCCACGAAATGCTCCACCCAGCACTAAGATGTCGAATTTATTAGGCTTGCTTTAGGGTCGTACCTTATAGCATTGCATGGACAAAAAGTCAAAGAAATGGTCTCCCAAGGGCTTGTTGGCCTCTGCATCGTGGGGCCCCTAACAAAGGGCGTGAAACGCTCAGGAAGCCCTAGGGTACTCGTTGGGTTTGAGTTTTTTCTGGGGAAGTCTCGACTCAAGCAGAGCGCGGCCTTTCCGGTGAGTCAGCAGGAGGATCACCATCAGGAGGAAGGGCCAGATCTGGAGCTTGTACCGCGCACCAGACCCGAAATTGGCCATGACGATGAACCCGTACAGGGTCGTCCATATAAGACAGTACATCGTCGGCCATAGGACCAAGGGGTCCCGCAGGTAGCCCCACCGAAAGCGGAACAGGGCAAGGAGAGCCAAGAGCAGGATGACCGTATTCTCGATCGCCGCAAGGGCGGTAAACGGGTTCGTGATGTCAAACGGCAGAGGTCGGAATAATCCCGAGAACATGACGAGAGGCATCTTACCCTGTACGGGCGTGTTCGGCTCGAATGCCACGCCGCTGCCGCTCGACTGCAGAGTCTCCTCCGCCATACTCAGGCCTCGCATTTCAAGGATATCAAAGACCTGGAGTTGGCCGGTCACGAACGCTTGGGCTTGATCGAAATCCAAGTGGAGTAACGTTTGGGCCTGTAACGGCCCGAGAGACAAGAGCGACAAAGTCGTCCCAGCCAGCAGCATGAGCCCGACTTGCCATCGCCGACATCGTCCCAGTAGGGTGGCTAAAAATAGTGTCGCCAAGCCTATCGTGCTGAGCCAAGGACGCAGCAGGTAGGAACCGAGCAGTCCGACCCCGAGAAACCAACCGGCTGCCGGGCGGCCCTGCACCAGCCATATGGCTCCGCCATAGGCATAGATCCCGGCGAACAGGAACTGCAGAGGATCTTTCCCGAGGATAGAAGACCAGAAAATAATGGAGGGGAAGAACGCGAGAAGATAGAACGCAGGAGGATACGGCCGACCGAGTGCGACGACAACCGCGCGATAAAAGTACCAAATCCCCAGGAGTCCCAGGAACGCGAACGCAACCTTTAAGGAGTGATAAAAAGGGCCTGTGACCGACCCGACAAGCATGAGCACACGGAACCAATTTGCGGTCTGGACAACCGAGCCGAAAGTGACCCCATCCACAGCGGGTGGGGCCTCGGTTAATGACGGCATGAGGTCCTCGCGAAAGTCGACCCCCGGGAATGTGTCTTCTCGACCCGTCTTCATCACGCGGTGATAGCCGGTGGAATCCAAGGGATAGTAGTACTCGTAGAAGAGCATGGCGATGAGGGCCACGAAGAACTTACCGACCCAGGCCACCAAGAGCATCCGACGGGCGTCTCCGCCAAATGCCAGAATCCCGAACGCAACAACACCCCACCAGAGCACCCCCATGGCATAGTCCAGTTCTATCTCGGGCTGAGAGATAATGAGGACACCCAAATCCCTCACGCTGAGGCTGAGCCAGGCAGAGAAGCCGACGACAAGGGCCATGCCGACACCCCAGACCCTCATCCTGTAGGGGTGCTCACCCACTCTTTCCTCGACCCGAAAGATTTTGGCCTCCTATTCCTACTCGCTCAAATATAACCATTCAGCCAGTAATACGCGATGCCGGCATACTCATGGGCGACGGCGGCGATGTGCCTCCACAGCACATGCCGTTCGTCACCGAAAAAGACGCTGTGCTCTGCGGGAGTCAGAGTCACGGAATAGCCGGGGAGATGTCTCTGAGCGATCAACCGGCTCCGAGTCCCGTTATAGATGGAGGTCACGAGCAGCATGCGCGTCCAGCCTTGAGACTCCATGATCTGTTTCGCGTTGAGGAGACTGGAGTAGTTTCCGCCACCGCGCTCATCTAATATGATTGCGCGTTCGGGAACTCCCAGATTAACGGCCAGGGCCTTCATGAGCTGTGCTTCCTTCACGACATAGGTGATGCCGGATGAAAAGATCAGGTGCTCGGCATAGCCTTGCCTGTAGAGGGCAACCCCCTGCAGAACCTTTTCCTGATAGACCTCGCCCGGCACTCCGGATTCCCCGATGCCAGCCCCCAGCACCACAACGACGTCCGCTTTGACGGGTTGCTCCACGACTCGGAGCGGTCTCGCCAAAACCCATAAGAGCGGCGTATAGAACACGAGACCGTAGACCAATGCGCACACGGCAGCCGAAGTCACCACCTTGCGGCGGGAGGCACGATAGAATCGCGCAAGCGCTCGTTGCCAGTTTTCTTCCCTCGTCTTGATCTTCTCATCCAGCTTGGCCTGAATCAGCCGCTGCATCGCGTCGATTTTTTCGCCCCAGCTATTCCGTTCGACCTGCATGATCCGTTGGGCTCGAAGAGCCTCGGAATCCCTCTGCAGTTCCTCCCCTATCCGGTCCGAGAAGGCCTCCGGGCTGTCCGCAATCGAAACAATGCCCTGGTGGCATTGATTGAAATATTCCACTTCGGGCAGGCGTGTAGAAACCACCGGCTTGCCCATGATCAAATATTCATTCAATTTGGTCGGAAAGACGCTTCTGGTATAGTCGTTCAGCGCATACGGAATGAGTGCGGCATCGAAATGCCTGATGTACAGCGGCAACTCCTCGTATCGCTTCTGACCGAGAAAGTGGACATTCGATACCCCGGCCAGCCGACCGACCTCAGTTTGAAGCGGCCCCACGAAGACCAGCGACTTGTCAGGATGACTGATCGCGACCTTCTCCAACAGGGCCTGATCGACGTGCCGATGGATGCCACCGATGTAGCCGAGAATCGGCCGGGTGATGGCGGCGAGATCCGAAGGGGTGTGCTCGTTACAAACGGCAAAGACTTCACGGTTGAACCCGTATTGAAACACGTGGACCTGGTCCGTCAAGCGACGGCAGCGGTCGAAGAGCGTCTTCGAGTGAGCAAAGACGAGATCCGCTTCACGGATGAGTATGTCTTCAGCTTCCCTGATCCGCCGGCTGCCCGCGGAACTGGCCTGGAAGTCGTCGCAGCAGTAATAGACGACGAGTTGCCCATTCAGTGTCTTAATCAGTTCCAGAGTCAGAGCGGTCGGGAGCCACGTCCAGACAATCGGGTTATCGAACCGCATCGTCTTGGTCCAGCTCCTGAGCGTCCAGAACATGATCGCCTTGTTGGTAGCCCGTGCGACTCGTGAATAGGGAAAAGGCAATACTAGAGGAGCATAGACGTAGAGGTTGTCCATGACTTTTCGGATGCCCCTGACACCATTCCGCCAATTGCGCAACCGTTGCCTGAGACGCGGCAGATCTTTCAGCGTCACTCTCCGCACGCCTGTATTCTCGATGAACAGGACCCGGTGGCCTTGCCTGGCCAGCGAGGACATGATTTCCTGGTGCCCCTGCCAGACAAAGTCCCAGTCAATCGTCGAGATGCAGACGATGTTCTGCGCCTCTCGAATCATGATGTCGGGTTACCCATCAGCCCGCCTGAAGCTTTCGGAACAGCATATGAAAATCCCCCCAAGTTTGGGCGCGAGCGTGTTGCCTAGGCGGTCAATCGCCGCGATGACCTGCGGTGTACGCGGGCCGCTCACATAAGCCAAGCCGTTGAGAGCCGTCGTCGGAAGCATCAAATACCGCAAGCCGTCCACCTCCACCAACTCTAATCCTCTTCGCTGCATCTCTATCTCCATTTTCTTCGGCGTAAAGAATGCGTGATGGTGCCCTGCGGCGAGCGTCCGGCGTCGCTCGGCCTCACGGGGAAACAGGATCTTCGCCCATGACCGGTCGTTGTTGAGGATGATACTTACCAGCCCCCCCTGGTGAGTACCCGAACCGCCTCATCCAGCGCACGTCCGTAATTAAAGCAGTGGTCCAGAACTGAGTGGATCAAAACCAGATCGAAGACCGCGTCCCCGAACGGCAGCATCTCACCGACGGCCCTGCCGACGAAGAGACGCTCGTCCGAACAAACTAGTTGATCGACATCAGGCTCTATACCGCCCGTCACTTCACACAAAGCTTCCCAGTAAGGGGTTATTTCGACCTCATATTCGTTTGCAAAGTTTGTCTCCACTTTCGCCAGCAAGGGATTATCGGACCCCAGGAAGTCAACGTAGGACCCGACGCGTGAATACGTCGCCGCACAGGCGTCGCACGAATAGCCATGGGCTGAACCTGTTAATCTACCTTGACACACCGGGCACCGCAAGTGCTTTTCGAGAAATCCGTCCAACCCCTCTTTGGAAAGATACGACGGCCCTTCCGCCGCCCACGTATTTGCCCTTCTCATGCTCTGCGGAAGCATTGCTTCCACGCCTCTTGCAGTCTTAAACCGCTTCATCATTTCCCTATATATAGGCACAATCTAACCTTGAGAGCTTGCTCCGCTTTGCTTACCTTCCTCGACGCTCAAGCGCTGCGCAGGACCGCCCACCTCATGGCCAGGCACTCGAGCAGGATCCACCTTCTGCCACCGAGACCAATCCCAGGTGCCTCGCAGTTTCTGTCTGAAGACTCGCTCGGAATCGCCGGCCACGATCTCGGTCCGGCACAGCAACAGGGGATCGCGCCCCGGCGCGTTGATGTCGAACCGGCTGCAAACGCCTGTGATGTAGCCGGCCTGCCTCGCGACGTCCGCGACGCGCCGGGTGACCGAGCCGTGAGGATATGAGACCGCCCACACCGGCCTTCCGATCGTATCTTCCAGATAAAGGCGGCTCCCGTGGAGCTCGTTCCACAACGTGCGATCATCGCAGCCAGCCAGAGGGACGTGCGTCGCGCCATGAGATCCGATCGTCACGCCGGGCAGATTGGCCAGCTCTCTCAACTCGGATGGAGACAAATAGTCGGCGCTGCCGCTCCGGATGAACGAGGATGTCACGAAGACGGCAAACGGCACGCCGTACTTGAGCAGGATGGGGGCTGCGCGATGGAGATTATCCTTGTAGCCGTCATCGAAGGTCACCGCCACCCGGAGGCCTTCGTCGCTGAACGCTGCGCGCGAGAGGTCCGCCAGTGTCACATCTTGGCTATCGACCAGCGCCGCCATGTGGCACGTGAAGAGATCGGGGGCGATGCTGATTCCGTAGGCATCGTGCTCGAGGCGGGAGCCCACTGCGTGATACAGCAGAATGCGGAGACCGGGGCGGCTGCCGCGCAGAATTCTGGCCAGCGCGGCAATCTCCGAGGCGGTTCTGGCAAGAGCCCGTCGCCACCTCATACGAAACCGCTTCGGCGGCACACCACCAGATTTATCCCCCAACGTAACCACTGCGAGCTGGCCCATTCCCATTCTCCCAGGTACTCCACTGGGATACCGCCGAAGCCCCGCTTGAAGTGGTTGACTCCCTCGGCGCCGGGAGACCGCGGGTCAATTCCGCCGAAATCCAACTGCGCCACACCTTGCTCCCGGAGATACTCCAGCAGGCGATGGATCATGGCATAGGACGCGCTCAACTCCCGGCCTTTTTGGCCTGCCGCGGCCTTCAAGTAAAACGCCCGACCGCCGAAGGTCAGCACCAGGCAGGCCGCCACAGGCTCCCCGCCCACAGTTCCGCTCAGGATGAAGGCGTGGTCCTTGAGCACGGCGCAAAGACCGGCGAGGTCGCGCGCGTGGGTTGTCAGGGCGGAGAGCTGCTTGCGACGCACCATCTCCTCAAACAGGCCTGACAACGCACATACAGCATGGCCGTCGTTGGCTATTCTCCAGTCGATCTTTTCTTCCAGCGATTTCCTGACATAATACCGGTGCTTGGCCCTCATCCCCTTCACGACGTCCTCGAATGGCTGATCGAGTTCGATGCGCAGCGAGTGGCCGCTGGTCAGGGGAATGATGGGCCGCTCGCAGGCCTGGCGGAATGCAGACGTTATCTCCTCGTCGCGGGGAGCCTGACTCTGGAAGCGGACCCAGGCAACGCGCCCGGCCGAGCGATAGCATTGCAGCAGTCCCTCCAGCACCGACGGGAAATTGGAGAGCCTCGCCTGTGGGAAGCGGAACACCGGCCCTCCGGACGCCCACCCGACAATCACGCCGGGCAGGAAGGTCTTGGTCAGAATCTGCGCCATGGCGATCACTGTGCCGCGTTCGTCGCGCAAAATCCATCGTTGCGGCTCCCAACCGGATGCCCGCTTGTATTCGCCCCAGGCGAACGACTGGAACACGTTCCGGTCTTCGCTCCTCAACAGCCACCGGTCCCATTGCTCACCGCCCGATGACCCCTGATAGGCTTCCCAGGTCACCATAGAAAAGGCACGAATCTGAGGGTCTTGTAATGGATCGGGGCGTTCGCCCTAACCGCTTCAGGCAGGTCTGGCCACGTCACGCAATCCAGGCCCGAGGCGCCCAGAACCGCCTGGACCTTGGGGAATGTGACATGATCGGCATAGAACGGATAGCCGTACGGGACGACCGTATCGGGCAAACTGGCGAAGACCGGCGTGACGGACAGTCCGGCCTCGCGCAGCTTTTCAGCCACCCAGACATAGAGCGCGCGCCGGCGCACTGTCTCCTGGCCAATGTCGGTCGTGAGCGGCCGCGAGAGGGCGGCACAAGGGTACGCCGGCTCCGGCAATGATTGCTCATCCTTATTCCCCTTCGTGGCAGAGCCAGCGGCGGCTCTTTGTTTCCACCACCTGATGAGCCTAAGGAGGCGGTGCAGATTTCGAGATCCGACGACGGGCGCGGCACGCCTCGCGAACTGCTTCAGATGATATCTCAAGGGAAGAAATCCAGAGTCGAACGGTTGTTGGGGACCCAATGGGAAGTCGCCTCCGTTGAGGACCAGGGCTGCGCCATTCGGAAGCGGAAGCGTCTTGCGAAGGCTGAAGATGCCGAGATCGCCCCGTGTCCCCAGAAACCTGCCCGAGGAATCGCGGCTGAACAAGCCGTGCGCATTATCTTCGATGAGCACCGCGCCGGTCTGCCGGCAGTAGTCCTGGAACGGAGTGAGCTCTTGCGGAAACCCGAAATAGTTGACCGCGATGACCGCCGCACAGGGCGGTAAGCTCGTGGCCGGACCGGCGAGGTTCAGATCCGCTCCGACCTGGTAAAAACGAGCGACTGCGCCGCGTGCATGGACCGCAGCGAGGACATCCCGACAAATGAAGGCCGGCAACGTCACCGCATCGCCCGTCCCGACCCCGGCCAGCCGCAGGGCTTCCGCCAATGCCCGCCGGCCGTAGCTAAAATACCGGCATGCCAGCCCCCCCAGCAGAGATTCGAGTGTCCAGCCGATTGCGGTCTCCGGCGGAAGATAGACGGATTCGCAGAGTCGAGCGACGGGCTCCACGATAGACATCGGGCTGCGCTCGCGGGCCGCTGGAGCGGACAGAGGCAGCTCCACCCGCTGAAGACCGCCGTCGCGCTTCATGCCGATGCCTGCAAGGGCCTGGACCGGATCTGCGTCCGGACCTGGCGGGCAAAGAGCCCCGCCAACCCCGGTACATGTGCCGCGAGCGTCTGTTCCAGCTTCACGGGATACCTTTGCGGCCGCTAGCGGAGATCGGGGTGGAAAAAGAGCTCCGAATAGCCGCAGCTGATGTCTGTCTTTCCGCTCCTGAACTGCTCCCAGACCGCGTTCCATTCATCGGCAGACAGGCGGTTCAGTTCCATGTGCGTGGTCTTACCGGCACGGTGAAACTGCTTTCCGAACAGACGATAGACGGCCCGCAGAAGCCACGCCGGATTGAGGTTATGGATCTCGATCTCAAACGCCTTGTCCAACACCCGATCCAGTTCTTTCAGGACATCGCGCAGCACCGGGGCGGGGAAATGTTGGAAGGCCTGCACGCTCCACACGCCCGCAATGCACCGTTCACGAACCGGCAGCGAGGCGGCATCGGCGCACACCAGGAGGACTTGGTTATTGCCGGGACCCAGCAAACGCCGGGCCACCCGGAGGTTGCCGAGGCAGAGATCAATGCCCAGGACTCCGGCTCCCGGAGGGGAATCCTGCCAATGCCATCCATATCCGACGCCGATATCCAGGATCCAATCCTGGGACGTGAATCCAGCCCGGAACCGACCGGCAAGATCGCGCATGATCGGCAAGCAATGATGTTGTGCAATGACGTCGCGTAGCTCCTGTGTCTCCAATCGGATATGTTCGGCAGAGACCGTGTCTCGAAAGCGCCGCTCTTCGTCCTGAAGAACGGCACCGTCGTTCACGAAGACCGGGATGCCGTCAACGACCGGGAAGGTGTGGCCGCAACGGCTGCAGCGGAGCTGATGACATCCGTCTTCGATAGCCAACTCCCCTTTGCATCTCGTGCAAGCCAACAGAGACTGGAGCGCATCGCGCAAGCCCTCGTCCGCCACGGTCACAGCCGCATCCTTCCGAGGTTCAAACCGCAAAGCACCCACCCTTTCAACGAGAAGGGATTTTCTCGCAGCGCTTTCCGAATGAACCTCAGAGCCTTGTGATAGTTGCCCTGCTTCCCGAACGCGCGGCCAGCCGCCCGAAACATGTCCGACCGGCGCCTCCTCATCAGAAACCGGTCGTAGGGCGTGCGCCTCGGCCAAGCCTGAAAGTGGTCCGCCAGCAGGTTCAACCCATGCTCGTAATGCTCCTCGATCCTGCTGGCGATGCCTCGTCCATCCACCCGGTAAATCCCCAGGACTTCGTGGAGATAGTCGAAGGAACAGCCTGCGCGGGCCAGGCGGAGCCAGAGATCGTAATCCTCCATGCCGTTGAGCCGAAGATCTCGAGAGAACCCGCCCACCGCCAGCACCCGATCCCGCCGCACCACAGCCGCGGAGGTGGACACGGTGTTGCCTTTGAACAGAAGGTCCCGATAGCTTGAATACGGCCCGTGGGTCAGCCGGCGGGTTCTGACACCACCTTCTTCGAGCCACTCATCGTGACAGACCAGATCTGCCGACCCAGCGCCGTGCAGCCTCCCCGCGACGGCTTCAAGCTTCCGCTCCAACCAGAGGTCATCCGCGTCAAGAAATGCGGCGTACACACCGGTTGCCGCGCGAATCCCCGCGTTTCTCGCTTCCCCGATGCCCTGGTTGTCCTGTTTGACCAGCCGCAGCTCGACGTTTGAATGAGCAGTCGCCCAGTCCCGCACCCGCTTCGCCGTACCGTCGCTCGACCCGTCATCCACCACGACCACTTCATAGTCGGTCAGGGTCTGCTGCGCGACAGAATCCAGGGCATCCGCGATAAAGGTTTCCGCGTTATAGGCCGGGATCACCACGCTGAAGAACTGACCCATATCGTGGAACTCAGCTCTGAGCCGTCAATAACTCCGTTGGCCGCCGGTTACTTCCTCAATCTTCGATGGGCGGCTCCCGCCAGGGAAGGAGGTGGGGATCCTGAGCCAGTTTACATACCTCGCTGGCTCAGCTCGTCGATCACACGCGTCCAGATGCGGTCATCCACAGGAACGAACACCCGGCTGATATCCTCCGTCACAACCTGTACGCGCAACCGAGGCTCAACCGATTCACGCGCCACCGCAAGAACCTTGGATCGCGTGTCGTCGTCATCGCAATCGACGATCTTCCCGTCTCCGATGAAGGCCGTGACATCCAGGTCCAGCAACAGTTCGGGACGATAGCGGAGCACCCGTCTTCCCAGGGCCAACGCTTCCACGCCGGCAGAGCTGGCTGTATACACCACGAGCGCGCACGGACGAATAGCTTCTTCGAGCGTTCCACTACTGATGGCAACAGGCCACCGGGGCGATCGGGGCGACATTCGGGACATGGGATGCGGCTTGATCGAAAACTCCAACCCTTCAGACCGCCCGCCATCAGGGAACGATCGCCGCAACGCGTCAAGGAGGTGCTCTGCCCAGGCCGGCTCAATGGGCAGCGCGACCAGAATGCGGATCAGGCCGTTCTCGGTCGGCCATGACACCGGGGGATTGTCGCGACACAAATGTTCAAATCGCAGGCTTCCTCCCATGATCAGCCTCTCGCGCGGAGCCCCGCCATCGTTGAGCACGTCATATGCATAGGGCCCCGAGGTGATGATCCTGTCCGGAATCGGGGCGAATTCATATTCTCCCTTCCCGTGAAAGTAGGAAAGCCCCAAGCGAGCCAATCCCGCTCCATGTTGATAGCCAACCGTTGCAACGCCGCGCAGCCTGGCCGCCAGCACCAGCATCCTCTCCCACGGCTGATTTTCGTATGGGAAGACGACCACCTGGGGCCGCTTATCTTTCAAGAAGGCATGGACGCACTCGAAGAATGTTCGACGAAGAAGATGTGAGGACCGCCAGCGGTCTTTCCAGAATTCCCTCCGCAGAAGCCATCCGATCGGCCGTCCGGCAAGTTCAGGATTCGCCGGCCATACCGGCCGCCATAAGGCGAACACAGCGCCAAGCAGCCCTGGAAGTTTCAGGTACAGAATCAGGGGAATAAAATAGCGGCCACGGCGCCCCAGGGCCTCCTCAAAACCGCCGATCTCGGGAGGCGAGAACCGGCAGATCGAATAGCCCGCCCGTTCGAGGAGACGATCAAGATCACCAAGGTACGGATCGGCCCATTCATCGGACCCGCGCAGGCACCGGTGCTGTGGATAGCTATACAGGGCGACCAGTGGCCTCCCGGAGACACGGGTTTTCTCCAATCCCCGGTGCCTCCCTTGTGACACGTAGTTTCTTAGGAGACGGACACCCCACACAATACGTGTTGCCAGGCCGACTCCAACTGCTCGAACGCAGTCCGTCCACAAGCTCACCCGCCCACGGAACTGAATCCCCGGATGCTGCCCATAGGCATCCATCAACTGCCGAAACAGCCAGGAGTCTTCGACGACGATGAACAGATGTGAAGCGTCCCCTTGATGATCACGGACAAGGTGTTCGACGAGGTGCTCGTAACAGATGAGCAGAAAGAGATCGGACGCCCCTACGTCTTTCCAGGAGCAGGAACTGGACCACCAGCCGAGTTGATCGGTTTGGATTTTGCCAAGATCAGCGACAAAGTCCAGGAAGGGCTGGCGAAGCCTCACCGAAACCTCATGGAGCCGAGCGCCCAGCGACACGAGGCCCTTCTCCCCCAACAGGCCGGCTATGCGCTCTTTTCTCCGAAGATCCTTCCCGAGATACACCCAGGCGCAATCACGCTTCTCCTGATGGGAGAAGCCTGACACGGCGTCGATCGTGCAGATGACAGCAGACGTCATTATCATCCCTACAGCCGGCCGGGGGACCTACCAAGGTGCATCACGATGGTGTCCCACTGATCTGTAAGCCGCTTAAGATCCGGAACAACCCACTGGACGGAATCCGGGAATGGACTGCTCTCACCGGCGGCGACCCGTCCAACGAAAGAGACACCGACCTCGCCGGCGGCCTGATAATCGGTCATCGCATCGCCGACAAACACGACTTCCTGCGGACGCCACGAGTTGTCGGAAAGAACCTGCCGCAGGAGTAGATCCTTGGTACGGGGTGATCCGTACACTCCCCGGCAGTACTGCCCCAGGTTCCGCTGGGCCACAATCTCCTTGAGCTCGTCTTCCGGAGTCCCGGAGACGATAAAAATCGGCAAGCGGCGGGATTGCTCTTCCAGAAACTCCCGGGCGCCCGGGACGAAGGGGCAGGTGTAAATGTCGCACCCGACAAAGGCGGAGAATTCTTGGCCTAGGCGTTTGGCTTCCGATTCGGCTAACGGCTCGCGCAGGATGTTCCGGTAAATCATCCTGAATTTTTCATATCGCGAAATCCCGGTCATGTCCTTATGGAGCCTGACGATGTCTTCGATCTTCTCGCCATAGCTCTTGAAGAGGTGATGGAAGGCTTGAGTCTTGATGTCCACCGACTCAAGAATCACTCCGTCAAAATCCAGAACAATGGCCTTCACGGAAGCCTCACTTCTGTTCAGCGCCTCGAATTGATCATCACGATCAACCCCCACAATACCCCGCTGAATATGCTCCCTCGACTGGAGCCATATCGAGCATGTTAGGGAGATCGAACGAAGACGTGGTTCGCACAGCCTTCATAAGGAGTGCCCTTGAGCGACTCGATGGACTGTTTGCGAACTCTTCAACTTCGCGGAAACCTGCCCCGAGGAGAGTTCGAATGATGGACCTACCCTTCGCATCTCCAGAAATCTCGATAAGGATAGACTTCAGGCGCGGATCTTTGAGCGTCAGTTCGGCGCCAGCCACAATCTTCTCTTCCAGGCCATCCACATCGATCTTCACGTGGTTAGGAAAGGGCAGACCCCATCCTTGCCACAAGTAATCAAGAGACACGCCGACTACTCCCTGTGTATGGAAAGACCTGAATGGCTCCCCGCGGTAGTCCTCAGGAGTGCCGAAGCTATGCAATGCAGACCCGGACACAAGGCTGTGTCCTCTCACCATCGTCTCAAAATTGTGGGGATTGAGATAGAAGTGATCGAAACAGAGTCCATCGGTCACGGCGACGCAACAGGGCACGACGATTCCTGAAAGCCCATTCAGGAAGATATTTCGGCTGAGCTGAGCATAGTTCATCGCTTCGGGCTCCAGGGCATAGACCTTACACTGCCCGCCAAGCCATTTGGCGGCGAACAGACTGTAGAGGCCGATATCGGCCCCCACATCGTAGAAGACATCGTTTGGGCCAATGTACTGCTCGATCCATTCGAGTGTCTCCGGTTCTTTCGTGGTATAGGTGCTCGCCCGGTATGCCTCAATCTCGGACCCCACATGGAGCTCGATGGCGCATCCTTTGACATCATAGGTTTGGATCTCTAGCCCGCAGATCACATGCCTGAGGTAATTGGCGACCCTGCAGCGCACGCCCCTGCTTACACGAGAGAGCGGGTTCATATGGGGCCCGTGAACTGTCCACCATCCACGCGCAGCACCTGACCCGAGATGAAGTCGGAGTCCGGCGACAGGAAAAACTCGATGACGCGGCAGACATCCTCCGGTATGGCCAGCCGCTCGAGGCGTCCCGTGCCGTGCAGACGCTGAAGATCCTCCGGCGTCCGGTCCTTCAACGTGGCTCGAAACCGTCCCGTATCCGTCGCGCCAGGAGCGATGCAGTTGACGTTGACGCCGGCCGGACGCAATTCGACAGCGAGGCATCGGGTGAAATGCGCCACCGCCGCTTTCGCCACGGCATAACTGGTCTCCCTGGCCACCCCGAAGCCGGCCGAGACCGAGGCCACGGTGACGATCTTGCCCCGTCCGCGCTCGCGCATGCCCGGCGCCACGGCCCGGCAGGTGAAGGCGCAGGTCAGAAAGTTCCGGTTGAAGATCGCCAGAAAGTCGTCGTGTGCGACGAAGGCCGTGTTGTGGGGAGCTTTCCCTCCGGCCGCAGCGTCATCGGTTCCACAAATGTCCCCTCCTGCCAGGGTCACCAAGCCATCGATCTGGCCGAAGTCCTGCTCGACCGCCCGCACCATCGCCCGCGCCCGGGATTCATCGGTGAGGTCGCCCGGATAGAATCCGGTCCGCGCCGACGAGGCCGACAGCTCGGCGAGGACTTTTTCCACCGACTCGGCCTCTCCATAGACTCGCACGGCCTTGTCGCTGATATCGGCCAGCGCAATGTTCCATCCCGCCCCGGCCATGTGCCGGGCGCAAGCCAGGCCCAGGCCCCTGGTGCCTCCGGTGATGAGCACGGTGGGCCGACCTGTCATCCTACACTCCTAGTCCCTTCAAGAAGGCCACCGATCGCACGACATCGTTCCGTTCGGACTCGATGATGGCCCGACCGGAGCAGTTCCGCTCCCAGGGGCTCTTCCAGCCGTCGCCCTCACGTAAGCGCGCATCGAGGAAGGCAAAGAACTCGCGCGTGTCATGCCCAGCAAGGGGCCGATAGGCCTCCAGATAGGCTGGCTCAAACACGTCCGCGCGGCGGGCAATCTGCGCGCCCAGCTCGACGGCCATCGGAACAGCTCCCTGCTGCTTCAGGCCGGCCAGAAGGGACGCAAACTCCACGACGCCCTCTCCCAACGCACAGCGCACCAGGTAAAAGCCCTTCTCGCAGCGGTACAGCCGGTAGTCCTTCAAATGGACGTTGCCGATGAACCCGCCCGCCTTCCGCAAAAACGTCTCGGGCGTATCGAGCACCGCAAGAGAGTTCCCGATGTCCCAGTTGATGCCGATGCAGTCGGCGGAGGTGGCGCCGATGATCCGGATCAGGTCCTCGGCGCCGAGATCCTGATGGTTTTCGATCAGCAGCTTGATTCCCTCCCGGCGAAGCTCCGGGAGGAGCGAGCGCAGGGCCCCGACAAAGTCGGCCACCTGGTCGGCAAACCGCGCCTCCAGATAGCGGTTCCCCCCGTAAAACCCCGACATTTTGATCCGCGCAAACGGGAGCCGATTGCGCGACAGAACCGGAAGGAAGGCCCGGATATAGGGCACATCGAAGTGTTCGAAATCCACGGCCACATTCATGCCGTCCTTGAGGAGTCCGCCGACAAAGGTCTCCGCCTTGTCGAGCTCGTGGATTTTGAAATAGCGGTCCACGGGAAACTCAATCCCGCCGAGGCCGTACTGCCGCGCCAGTTCGGCGACGTTCCCGATCGTGACGACCGGCGGCGCGGCCTCCGGACGATCGTCGTGCAAAAATCCGGCGGCATAGCCGAAGCTGTAGATGCTGAGAGAGACCTGTCGCAGGTTCATGGCAGCGGCCCATGAGGAGGCGGCTCGCCCCGCTCAATGGCTTCCACATAGGCGATGAGGTTGCGCACGGCCTGGAGTTCCATGCGGTAGCGTGCTTCCACGGTATTCGATCCGACGTGCGGACTGAGCAGCAGATTCGGCGCCCCGGCGTAGGGCGCCGTCTCCGGTTCGGCTTCGAAGACGTCGAGCGCCGCGCCCCCCAAGCGCCCCGAGCGGAGCCGCGCGAGTAACGCCTCGTCGTGCACAATGCCACCGCGGGACGTGTTGATGAGCCAGGCTCCGGGTTTCATGAGGTCCAGCCTGGCGCTGTCCAGCAGATGCCGCGTGGTTGGATCCAGGGGAAGGTGCAACGACAGGATGTCCGAGCCTGCCAGCAGTTCGGGCAAGCCCACTCGGGCAATGCCCAGGCGCTCTGCTTTCTCGGCATTCCATTTCGGATCGCAGGCGATGAGGCGCGCGCCGAATGCGTGCAGGCGCTCGGCCACCATCCCGCCGATCCGGCCGAAGCCGAGCAGGCCGACGGTCAGGCCGGCCAATTCCCGCCCGAGAACCGGGTTCCAATTTCCTCGATGAAAGTCCGCATGCATCGGGGTGATCCCCCGCGTCAGGCAGAGGATGAAGCCGAGGGTCAGATCCGCGACCGAGCGGGACGGCGCCGAAGGGGCGTTGTAGACCGCCACGCCCTGGGCCCGGGCGGCCTCCAGATCGATCGAGTCCACGCCGATCCCGATGCGCGAGAGCACCTTGATCCGGGGATAGGCGGCGAAGACCTCCCGATCATACGGTTCGAGTCCGGCCAGCACGTAGTCAACCCCCTCCAGACATTTGGGGTAGTCTTGCTTGGTCAACCGGCGATTGAGGGTGTTCCGGCAGACGACGAATCCTTCGGCATCGAGCAGGTCTGCCGGCTCGCGGATCGAGCTGGCAAACGTCTCGGTTGCGATGAACACCGTCCCGCGTCCCATCGGCGTCAGGCTTCACGCAAAAGGAATATCCAGTGCATGGTGCTGCCGCTCCAACGGCAGCCGGACAGGCACGCGCCCCGCAGTGTCCGAGACGTGGACCGCCATGATCATTTCCATAACCTCGACGGCCCGGCTGGCGTTGGCCGCTTCCGGTAGGTCGTGGAGCGCGGCAGCCATGGCAAAACCGGTCATCTGAACCGGATCGTAGCCGTGCGTCAGCTCGAACGGCACGTCGGCCAGCGGCGCCAGGTAATAAGTGAGTGGGCGGGCTCGGTCCTCGTTGCTTCGGACGGAAACCTTCCATTGATTGAAGAGCTCATCGATCACGATCCGTCCATAAGTCGTGACGATGTGAAAGGTATACGGCACCCCCGTGTCTTTGCTTGTGTCCAGAAACCCGCGGGCGCCGTTCTCGTACCGGACAACGCTCCACCCGCCCGGGTCCCGAAACTGGGAGCCGCGGACGCTGGGGGTGCCCGTCCGGTCAATGGCGCCGGTAACCTCGGCAGGATGGCTGTCCAGATAAAAATTCATCAGATCGAAGAAGACTGATCCCATGTTGCCCAGTCCGGTCGACGCCGAGTGGATCGCCACGTGTCTCGGCTGCCCGAGCATTCCCGACCGGAGCAGGTTCCGCAGCCGGATGTGGTTGTCGCAGAATTGCCGGTACGTGTTCACCGTCAATTGGGCCTTCGCCTGCTCATAGGCCTCTGTCACCGTGTAGGCATCGGCTAGGTTGGTACTGAGCGGCTTCTCCGTCAGAACCCGGCGTGCCCCGGCCTGGAGCAGTTCCATCAGGATCTTGGCGCGAGAGGGCGTATTGGTTACGACTGAGACAAGATCGGCGTGGCTCGCAGCAGATGCGAATTCGCTCGGCGATCGGTACATCGCCGCACCCGGCGCCTCGCGAAGCCCGGCTTGCAGGGCTTCCTCACGCGTGTCGCAGAGAGCCACGACGCGCGCCCCAAGCTGTCGACAGGCGTGGGCGTGCCGGATACCCATGCCGCCGAGGCCGATGATGGCAACCGTGGCGTCGTTGAACCGGTTCATGAACGATGTCCGGCCAACACGGCCTCGACCGACTCCGCCTTGATCCCCTGCACAGAGCCGAGCGCCGCTTCGGCGATGGATCGCGCATCGTCGGGCAGTTGGAAATGATAGCGCGGCGGCCCCTGGCCCTTGACGAGCAGGACGACCGTGAAGATCACGGGTGTAATTGGCAGCGAGACGGACTTGTGCGGCGTGCCGTAGTACCCGCAGCCGGCTATTCCAGCAAGCTGGCCGGCAAACCGGTCGAGGAGACCCTGAAATACCTCGGTGACATTGGCGAGAACGTACGGCACCCGGGTGTCCTCCGCGATGATCTCCTCAGTCCCGGTCGGAAAGCGTTCCTTCAGCACCATATACGAATGGGACAGGTCGAAAGAGTACGGCTGGGTTACCAGACGCGGCAAGTCGATCACGACAAACCGTCTGGAGACCCGGAACATCTCGGCGATCATCTCGAAATAGTCCGGATTGTGCAGGAGTACGCCTGTGCCGAAGACCAGATCAAAGGAAGCATCCCCAAAGGGCAACCCACGGCCGTCTCCCAGTCGGAAGTCCACCTGGGGTCGACGCCTCCGGGCTTCCCGGATCATTCCCTCCGACGTATCGATCCCGACATAGGAGACCTTCGGGTTGAGCTCCTCGACGACGGAGCAAAAGTTTCCGACCGCGCAGCCCACGTCCAGTATCGAGCCGACATGGGGCAGCACCGGCAGCAGTATCGCGGCTTCCGACTTGTACAGATCCTTCGCGCGCGATCGTTCCTGGACGTAGAACTCCACGGTGTTCTTCATGGACCAGGCTTGGAGATTTTTCATCGCGGTGCCCCGGTGAAATGGGGCTCGATCCGGCTGCAGAATTCCCGCATCTGATCGGCCGGTCCGACAGTGATACGCAAGTGGTTCGAGGCCGGGGGCTTGGTCTCGGCCCGGATCAACCATCCGGCCTCACGCAACGCGCCGGTCATGGTCTCCGCCGACAGCCGATCCGGCAGTCTCACCAGGACGGTATTGGAGTGCCGGCCATGCACCGAGCAGCCGCGGCGGACGAAGAAGGACTCCAGCACGGTCCGCCCCGCATGAACGGCGGCCACATACTCTTCCATAATCCACGGCCGCTTGAGAAAATACACGGCGATCGCGGCATTGAGATGGTTGATCTCATAGATGGGCTTTAAGGCCCTCATGGCTTTTATCGTGTGGGGCGCCGCGATCGCA
>Ga0194120_10004502_pt1 | contig 21427 bp, 7 predicted proteins | sample TA2MahCa65mmetaG_FD_148642 | JGI IMG/M metagenome (GOLD analysis project Ga0194120, IMG submission 148642) | Freshwater microbial communities from Lake Tanganyika, Tanzania - TA2015019 Mahale Deep Cast 65m | ecosystem: Environmental > Aquatic > Freshwater > Lake | place: Tanzania: Lake... | reverse complement strand
GAGAAGGCAATGTAATCAGTGGCTTGAACAATGGGGGGGGATGGGGGACTGCGCAAGCTAGCTAGCGCAAGTCTGCGAATCCGAAACGTTGGCGGCGCCATCGGGTAGGCCGGCAGCTCCCGTACGGCCGCGCTTGCCAGCAGCAACAGTCACCGGCAATCTATCGCAGACTCGGAGCGTCCGAGGAAAGCGAGCGCGATGCTGGACCGCTGGCGACAACTGGTGGCCTACTACTTGGACTGCGTGCGCGACGACGCCGGTGTCACGGCCCGAGCGCTGCTGGCCGATGTCGGCACCCACTGGCTGCCCCTTAGCGACGGGCCCGCACCTCCACTGTCCGCCGAATGGGAAACGTCGAGCCAAGGCCGCCTGTCGCTGCCGCTGCGCGACGACGTGAACCGAATGGTCTCCGCGCTGCGCCAGGGACGTTCCAGCACCGACTTGTACTACGGCTTCCCGTGCTGGATCGGCAGCGGTCAGGAAGGCACCGACGGGGCGGTGCGGACCATCGAACCACTGTTCCTGCTCGATGTCGTCCATCGTCCTGATGGCGGCGACTGGAACCTGGAACTTGCGGACGGGTGGGTGCGCTGGAACAGCGACCTCGTCTACCGCCTCGCTCCTACCGCGGAAGAGCGTCGCCAATTGCTCGAGGACCTGGGCCTGTTGGAAGTGGATGGAGAACCCGTGCCAATCGCCGAATTGGTGGCGCGCATGCAGCCACTGGTGGACGCTCAGACGATTGTAGAACCGCTGGATCCTCATCGGCTTGCGCACGCTCCGCCAACGAACGCAGTGCATCGCACAGGTTGGTACAATCGTGCCATCTTGGTCATCGGCGACCGTCCGGGGTTCACCCAGGGGCTATACGCAGAACTTGAGCGACTGCGCGATGCGATGACCCCGGAACTGTTGGCCCAAAGCGCCCTCGGGCCGCTGCTTGGCGCGGAACTGCCCGCATCGGCCGCAACGGAGCCAGCCGTCGTCGAGGTGGTGCCGCTGGACACTGACCAACGTGCGGCAGTGGCGGCAGCGCTTTGCAACAAGCTGTCGGTCGTCACCGGCCCTCCCGGCACCGGTAAGTCGCAGGTTGTCGTGGCCGTCCTTGCCAACGCGTGGTTGCACGGGCAAACGGTGCTGTTCGCAAGCCGCAACCACAAGGCCGTCGACGTCGTCGAAGAACGCACGCGGGCGTTGGTCGGCCAACCTCTCGCCGTGCGCGCAGGCAAGCAGGCTGGAGCGCGCAATCTGCGTCAGGTGCTTCTGCAGTTTCTCGATGGCATCCTGTCGTTGGTCGCGACGGCCGCCGACCGATTGGAACTCGATGAGGCCCGCGGCGAATGCGAGAAGCTGCTGGCCGACCGCGCGGCCATTTGGGTACAAGTTGATGCTTTGCAGAGGGCTCACCAGCAGCGGGTGCCGAACGATGCCGTGGGGCACGTGGACCATCCGTTGACGGTCGAGGCGCGTGCGCTCAGCGATCAACTGCTCGCACCCACGCCCACAGGCCTCTCGGGGCTTGCCGCGCGGTGGTCGGCCAGAGAAATCCGCGCTCGCTGGCTGGCGATCCTTGAGGCGTTGGCCGAGGTCAGCGGTGGCGACGCTGGTGATGTGGCATCGCTTTCTCCGTCCACCGCCCACGTATGGATCGCGACCTGCCAATCCCGCATCAACACTGCGGCCGATCAGCAGGCGGTCGCCACAGCCCAAGCGGCACTTGAGCATCTGCCTCGGCTGGAGACCCTGGCCATGACGCTCGCGCAACTCGACCGCAAAATGCTTCCCGCGGGTCTGCGCATGCTTTCCGCCCGACTTCGCACGTTGTCGGACGCGCTCGTAGGACGCCGACGCCAAGCGCTCGGAGCGTACCGCGCAACCATTGAACGACTGGACCAAGGGACCCTCGGGCGCAAGGCCTATGCCCAATTGGCTCAGCAACTCGACCAGTTGTTCTCCAGCATCGTGCAGATCTTGCCGGTATGGTGCGTGACGAACCTGAGCGCCCGCGGCTCGCTGCCCCTGTCGATGGCGCTCTTTGACCTCGTTGTCATCGACGAGTCGAGCCAGTGCGACATCGCATCAGCCCTGCCACTGCTTGCGCGGGCCAAGCGGGCGATGGTCATCGGCGACCCGCAGCAACTGCGCCATGTGGCGAGCATCGACCCTCAGCGCGACACCTATCTACAGCTACGCCATGGCTTGCTCGACGTGTACGCGCAACCGTACACGTTCAGTATCAGCAGTTTCTACGACCTGTGTTCCAATTTCGTCGGCCAGGGGGGCTTGCACACGCTTCGCCATCACTTCCGCAGCCATCCGGCGGTCATTGCCTTCAGCAACCGCACGTACTACGGCGACCGCCTTCTGGTATGCACCGACGTCGAAGCATTGCGTGTGCCGGAGCGACTCGGCGGCGGAGTTGTCTGGCAGGATGTTCGAGGTCCAATGCGGCGACCAACAAGCGGTGGCTGCATCAGTCAGGCGGAAGTCGATGCCGCGGTCGCGTTGGTCAAGCAGCTGCTGCTGGTCGACGAATTCCAAGGCACCCTCGGAGTCGTGACGCCGTTTCGCGCACAGGCCAACGCAATACGCGAACGCCTTGTTCGTGAACTCGATCCTGCCATTGTCGAGCAGGCGGATCTTGTCGTCGAGACGGCCCACGGCCTGCAGGGCGACGAACGCGATGTCGTAGTGCTCTCGCCGTGCGTGGGGCCGCAAATGCCAGATGGGTCGCGGCGTTTCCTGGCGCAGACCGGCCACCTGTTCAACGTCGCGGTGACCCGCGCACGCGGCCTGCTGCTCGTGGTCGGCGACAAGGAGGCGTGTGCACGCTCTGGCATTCCGCACCTGCAAGCCTTTGCGCGGGCAGCGGATCGTCCAGTCCAACCCACCGACAGCCAAGGTCCACACAGTGAACTGGCTGGCCCTTGGGAGCGAGTTCTGTTCGAAGGGCTCGCGGCCGCTGGCATGCGCCCGATGGCGCAATTCGCGATCACACCGCACCGTGTAGACCTCGCTGTAGTGGATGGCGCGGCGCGCGTCGCCATCGAGGTGGACGGCGAGGCCTGGCACCGCCGCGCTGATGGTCAGCGGCTGCGCCAGGACGTGTTGCGCGACATGCAGTTGGCCTCGCGAGGTTGGACTGTGGTACGGTTCTGGGTCCGCGAAATCCGCGACGACCTGCCCGGATGCGTGGCGCGGGTTCGCCGCGCGCTCGGGGCACCGTGCGGAGCCCACGAACACGCCGCTTGAGATCTGCGCATGGCGCACCCTGTCCCACGGTGCCGACGGCTTCCTACTGCCGTTGATCTTCGCGGGTGCACAATGGAATTCCTGTTCGATTTATACGTGTTGAACAATGGGTGCGACAATTCAGCCACACCATTCAGCCCCATTCAGCCCCAAGGGCTCGCTCGTCGGCCGGCAACTCCGCTTCTGGAGCGGGCCGGCGCATTGCACGATTGGTTCACATGTAGTTTTCAAGTGTTGAACAATGGGGGGGGCCTGGCAGCTGCCTAGTCGGAGCCAATCCCCTTGCGCGGCTTGCATCGCGGTGCGATAACCGCCAGCCCGCCTGGAGGCCACCGTGTTCAAGAAGCCACACCTCGTTGCCAGCCAGCACATGAGCCGCCAGTTGTATCTGTGGCAGTACGGCGATTACGGGGCGCCGCTGCTGGTGTTTCCGTCTGCGGCCGGCATGGCGCACGAGTGGGAGGCCCAGGGCATGGTCGACGCCCTCGCGCCGCTCATCCAGGCCAAGAAGCTCAAGGTGTACTGCGTTGAGAGCAACGTCAGCGAGGCGTGGACCAAGAAAGACCTGGACCCGGCGTGGCGCATTGGCCGCCACCTTGCGTACGAGCGGTTCGTCAACGAAGAGCTCGTGCCTTTCCTGCGCGCGGACTGCCGCAGCGCGGACATCGCCTTTGGCGTGGCGGGCACAAGCCTTGGCGCACTGTACGCGGCGAACTTCGCCCTCAAGCAGCCTGATGTGTTTCGGTACGCACTGTGCATGTCGGGCCGCTATGACGTGCGCGATTTCAACCCGCTGCAGTCGCTTGACGTCTATTTCAACAACCCGTTGGCCTACGTGGGCGGCTTGGACGGTGAACTGCTCGACCGCATCCGCCGCCACACGCACCTGGACCTCGTGTGCGGTCGCGGCCCTTGGGAAGACGGCAACTGGCAAGAAACCCAACGCCTGTCCGAGATGCTCAACCGCAAGGGCATTAGCAACCGCCTGGATCTGTGGGGCAAGGACGTCGACCACGAGTGGGGGTGGTGGCGGCGCCAAGCCAAGATGTACCTGGGCCACCGCTTCGGCTGAGGCGGGCGGCGAGCGAGTGCACCGATGCCCGCGCCGCAAGCCGACCGTGGCACTGTGCAACCGAGCGCCGCCATGACCGAAGCCGTCATCCGCCTGCGCGGAGTGCGCCAGAACAATCTGCGCGGCTTCGACCTCGACATCGCCCACGGGCAGATGACGGTCGTGACCGGCGTGTCCGGGTCGGGAAAGTCGTCGCTGGCCTTCGACACGTTGTTTGCCGAGGGCCAACGCCGTTACGTGGAGTGCCTGTCGACCTATGCGCGCCAGTTCATCGAGCGGATGGACAGGCCGGCCATGGACGACGCTAGCGGGATCCTGCCGGCGGTGTCCCTGCGCCAAAGTCGCGGCCTGCGGTCGGCGCGCGCGACGGTCGCTACGCTGTGCGACGCTGGCGGGCTTTTCCGGGCAGTGTTCGCCCATGCGTCGAACCCATCGTGCCCCACCTGTGGCGGCGCGGTGGCGCGCCAGCCGTTGACCCTTCTGGCGGACGACCTGCTGCGCATGTGCGCAGGACAGCGCGCGGTGGTTGCCTTTGCGCTGCCCGTGGTGTCGGTCGAATCCGCGCGCGGCGCACTCGGGGCCTTGACCCTGGCGGGCTACCACCGGGCGTTCGAGGACGGCGAGGCGGTGGATGTCTCCCGCGTCCTCACTGCTGAGCGGGTGGGCACCGCCGTCGAGGTCGTGCAGGACAGGATGCGCCTGGACAGCACAGAGCGCGGACGCTTGCTGGATTCGCTCAGTGAGGGGCTGCGGCGCGGCGCAGGGCTGTGCTCAGTGTACGTCGAGCGGGCGCCGCCAGCGGTGGGCAGTTGGCGCCTGCATGGGCACAGCGGGTCGTTCACGTGGCTCAGGGCGGCCACGACGAGGCGTTGTACCGCGTGCGGAATCGAGGTCGGCGATCCGTCGCCCCAGCTGTTCAGTCCGACCAGCGCGGTGGGCGCTTGCGAAGCCTGCAACGGCTTTGGCCGCGTGCCGAGCCTGGACTTGGCGCGCGCCATTCCCGACCCCGGCCTGAGCCTCGTGCTGGGCGCGATCAAGGTGTGGACGACCGAGGCTACCCGCGCCGAGCGTCATGCCATGCTGGAGTTCTGCGCGGCCAACGGCATCGATGACCAGGTGCCGTGGCGTTCGCTTCCGGCCGCCCACCAGGCGCTGATCCTCGACGGCGAACCGGGCAAGAAGCGCGGACGGTTCGAGGGCGTGCGCGGTTGGTTCCGGTGGCTGGAGAGCAAGCAGTACAAGATGCATGTGCGCGTGCAGTTGGCGCGCTACCGCACCTATGAACCGTGCACGGACTGCAACGGCACGCGAATCAAGTCGCGGGCCCGCCTATGGCGGATCGACGGACTCGACCTGCCAACGTGGATGGCGCTGCCGGTGCGGCAGGTGGTGGCGCGCCTGCGCGCGCTGCAATTGGACGACGTGGCGCGCCAAGCAGTGGCGCTGCCCTTGGCGGACCTGCTGCGCCGGGCCGCGCTGCTCGACGAGATTGGTTTGCACTACCTGACCTTCGACCGACAGGGCCGCACGCTGTCGGGCGGTGAGCTACAGCGCGTGCAATTGGTGGCGGCGCTGGCCACCGGCCTCAGCCAGGTCCTGTACGTCCTGGACGAACCTTCGATCGGGCTGCATGCCCGCGACAACGACCGGCTCCTGCGCATCCTGGAACGCCTCAAGGCCGCCGGCAATACCGTGGTGGTGGTCGAGCACGACCCTGCGCTCATCCTCGCCGCAGACCAGGCCGTCGAGCTCGGTCCAGGCGCCGGAGAACTCGGCGGACGACTGCTGTACAGCGGCCCTGCCGCAGGACTGGCCGAGGTCGCCGAGAGTCCAACCGGCGCGTACCTAAGCGGGCGGTCGACCGTGCTCGATCTGCAAGCGATGCCGCCGCCGCAGTCTCCCCGCGGTGCCGTGCGCGAGGTCTCCTGGCTCACCGTGGACGGCGCGACAGGGCACAATCTGCGCGGTCAGACGGTGCGTTTCGCCCACGGCCAACTCAATGTGGTGTGTGGCGTCTCGGGATCGGGAAAGTCGACGCTGGTCGTCGATACGCTGTTCAAGGCCGTGGCGCGCGCGTTCGGACAGCAGGACGACCCTCCAGAACACTTCGCAAGGATCTCCGGGGTCGATGCGGTGCGGGGTGCGGCGCTCGTGGACCAGAGCCCGCCGGCGCGCAGCACACGCGCCAACTGCGCAACCTACCTCGAATTGTGGGATGTGGTGCGCAAGCGACTCCTGACCGACCCCGTCGCCGCCCAGCGCGGCTACACCACGGGCACGTTCAGTTTCAACAAAGCCGACGGTCGCTGCCCCACCTGTGAGGGGCTCGGGATCCAGACCGTGGACATGCAATTCCTGAGCGACGTGGCCATGACCTGCGAAACCTGCGCGGGCAGGCGTTTTCGCAGCGAGGTGCTGGACGTGCGCTTTCGCGGCTGGAACGTCGCGCGCTTTCTCGATGCCACGTCGAGCGAAGTCGCGGCGACGTTTGGCGACGACTCGGCCTTGTGCGCGCCGGCCCAACGGCTGTGCAACCTGGGCCTGGGCTACCTGCGGCTCGGTCAGCCGCTTTCGACGCTGTCGGGCGGCGAATTGCAGCGCGTCAAGCTGGCGCGATACCTGCTGTGGGGTGGCCCCCGGATGCAAAGGGGCCTCTACGTGCTCGACGAGCCGACCACTGGCTTGCACTTGCAGGACGTGGCCTGCCTGCTGCGCGCGCTGCGCGAATTGACGGCGGCGGGGCACACCGTGGTGGTCATCGAACACCACCTCGACGTCATCGCGGCCGCCGACCATGTAGTTGAGCTCGGGCCAGACGGAGGACCTGAGGGCGGCCATGTCTTGCACCAGGGCCCTGTCGACGAACTGGTGCAGATCCTCGAGTCGCCAACTGCGCAGGCGCTTCGCGCCCACAAGCACCGGCACGCCTATGTGGCCGCGGTCGGAGTGCAGAATGGCGAAGTCGTCGAGCGCGACCCGGGTGTCATCCAGATCCGCGGCGCTCGCGTGCACAATCTGAAGAATTTGGCGCTGGATGTGCCGCGCGACCGCTTCACTGTGGTCACAGGTCTTTCCGGGTCAGGAAAGTCGTCACTGGCGTTCGACCTGGTGTTTGCCGAGGGCCAGCGACGATTCTTGGACTGCCTGTCACCGTTTGCGCGACAGTATCTGCCGCCAACGGTTGCTCCCGACGTGGACAGTCTGCGCGGGCTGCTGCCGACCGTGGCCATCGCGCAGCGCACGACGCGCGGCGGACCGAAGTCGACCGTGGCGACGCTGACCGACACGCTGCCGTACCTGCGGCTGCTTTTCGCGCGCTGCGGGACTCAGTCGTGCCCGCGTTGCGGCGGCGAGGTGGGCGCACAGTCGCCCGACGTCATCGCCGCGCACGTGGCCCACATCCATCGCAAGGACGCGCGCTTCGCCGTGACCGCTCCGGCGGTGCGCGGTCGCAAGGGCCACCACAGTGACGTTGTCGAGCGCGCCCGCTCTCTCGGCCACGCTTGGATTGCCGTGGACGGTGCATTGTGCAGCGTGTCTGCGGTGCCGGTCCTTGGTCGCCATCAGGTGCATGACCTGGATTACGTGGTGGCGCTGCTGCGGCCAGGGGCACCCATGGGCGAGGTGGCCCGCGCTGTCGCCGATGCCCTGCGCTTGGGGGATGGCACGGCGGGGTCGCGCGCTGTCGTCACTGCAACCCAAGGCCTGCAACGCAGCCATGTGTGGAGCATCGCGCGGCACTGCGCCGCATGCCAGGCCGCCGTCGAACCGCCCAATCCGCGTCTGTTTTCGTTCACATCGCCAGCAGGATGGTGTCCGGCGTGTGAGGGCACCGGCATGCGCGACCCGCCCAAAGCCGCGCTGCACGACCCTGACGCCGACCCCAAATCGAGCGAAGCACTGGCCAAGGCGGGGCTTGCCGACGGCGGCGAAGCGGTAGAGTTGCAACCGGTGCGGGCCGTCGATGCCTGCCCGACCTGCCAGGGCGCTCGGCTGCGTCCCGAGGCGCTCGCGGTGCGGCTGGCAGGCAAGAATCTGGCGCAGGCGCTCGACCTGGGACCGGCGCAGTTGCTCGCGTGGATCGACGGGTTGGCGCTGGGCCAGCGGGATGCTCTGGTGGCCGCACCCATCGTGGCCGATCTGCGCTCGCGCTGCGCGTTCTTGTCCCAGGTGGGCTTGGACTACTTGCCGCTCGGCAGACCGGCCATGACGCTGTCGGGCGGCGAAAGCCAACGTCTGCGACTGGCTGCACAGCTGGGCTCGAACCTGCGCGGCGTGCTGTACGTGCTCGACGAGCCGACGATTGGCTTGCACCCAGTTGACAACGCGCGGGTGCTCGACGCGTTGCAGCTACTGCGCTCCCGCGGCAACGGCTTGCTGGTGGTCGAGCACGACGAAGAGACGATCCGGCGCGCCGACCACGTGATCGAGCTCGGACCGGGCGGTGGCCAGAGCGGCGGCGAGGTGGTATTCGAGGGCACTGTTGCAGAGATGTTGGCGTCGCCGCTCTCGCCGACCGGGGCAGCCCTGCGGCAGCCTGCGGGCAAGCGGACTCGGGAGGCCAGTCGCGACGTTGCCGGCGACACTGCGATGATCGCCCTGCACGGAGCGACCTTGCACAACCTGCGCGGCGGCGAGGCTCGGTTTGCGCGGGGTCGGCTGAACGTGGTGACCGGCGTCTCCGGCTCGGGCAAGTCGACGCTGGTGCGCGACGTGCTGGTCGGGGCCGCGTCCAGCTGGCTGGTGTCGCCGACGATGGCGTTGCCGCCAGCGCTCGGGTCGGTCGAGGGTCTTGCAGGCATAGGCGCCGTTTCCGTGGTGGACCAAACGCCCATCGGTCGCACGCCGCGGTCGTGCCCTGCGACCTACATGGGCATCTTCGACACACTGCGCCAGACGTATGCGTCGCTGCCCGCGGCCAAGGTGGCGGGGCTGACGGCGTCGGAGTTCTCGTTCAATGCGGGCACGGGCCGGTGCGATGCATGCGGGGGCACCGGACAGATCCGCGTCGAGATGTCCTTTCTGCCGACTGTCGCCGTGCCGTGCGAGGCGTGCCATGGGCAGCGCTATGGCGAAAGGGTGCTCGGCGTGGCCTACAAGGGCAAGAACCTGGCGCAGGTGCTGGCGATGTCGATGGCCGAGGCTGCGGCGCACTTTGCGGCCTTGCGCGCCGTGGCCGAGCCGTTGCGGCTGTGCGAGCGCATCGGCCTTGGCTACTTGACGCTGGGCCAGAGCAGCGACACGTTGTCGGGCGGCGAGGCCCAGCGCCTCAAGCTGGTGGCCGAACTGGCAAAGCGGCGCCGCACCGAGACGCTCTACGTCCTGGACGAGCCGTCCACCGGGCTGCATCTGCGCGATGTCCAGAAGTTGATGACGACATTGCGGGAACTGGTGGCCCGCGGCGATACGTTGGTGCTCATCGAACATCACCTCGACATCATCGCGCAGGCGGATTGGTTGGTGGACCTGGGGCCCGGCGCAGGCGGCGCGGGCGGGCTGGTCACGTGGTGCGGGACCGTGGCCGAGTTGCTGCGCGCTGGGCCGGAGGGGGCGACCCGTGGGGCGCTGCTTCACCATTGGATCGTGTGAGCCCGGGCCCCATTGACGAGGCCCCGCACCCGGCGCACCATCGGTCCCTCACCCGTCGCGCCCAACCCCGCGAACGGCAAGCTGGAGCCGCGATGACCGACCCCTCGACGCTGCTGCGTGCGCCCGCCAAAGACGTCCCGGCCGACCCCTGCGTTCTGGTGATTTTTGGAGCATCTGGCGACCTGACCAAGCGCCTGTTGATGCCCGCGCTTTACAACCTGCACTGCGATGGACTGCTCGATCCGCGCACTTCGATCGTCGGCATCGCGATGGACGACCTGACCAGCGAGGTCTTTCGCGACCGCCTGTCGGCGGACATTCGCAAGTTCTCGACGCGCAAGCAGTTCGACGAGGGCGCCTGGGCCGATCTGGTGCGGCGCATCCACTACACGCCCGGCAAGTTCAACGACGCGGCCGCATTTGAGCGTCTGGGCGAGGTGTGTGCGCAGGTCGGCGCCGACGCAGGGACGGGCGGGAACCTGCTCTTCTACTATGCGATTCCTCCGTCACTTTTCGGGCTGGTGTCGCGGATGCTCGACGCGGCGGGGCTGTGCAAGCCGGGTGCAGCGTGGCGCCGCGTCATCGTAGAGAAACCATTCGGCCACGATCTGCGGTCGGCGGTGGATCTCAATACCCAATTGCTCGCACACTGGAGCGAGGATCAGGTCTTTCGCATCGACCACTACACCGGCAAAGAGACGGTACAGAATATCTTGGCGTTCCGCTTCAGCAACGGCATTTTCGAGCCATTGTGGAACAAGCACCACATCGACCACATCCAGATCACCGTCGCCGAAACCGTGAGCGTCGAAGGCCGCGGCAAGTACTACGAGTCGTCCGGCGTGCTGCGCGACATGATCCAGAACCACATGTTCCAGTTGCTCGCATACCTGTGCATGGAGCCGCCGACTTCGCTCAAGCCCGACGCCGTGCGCAACGAGCGCTTCAAGGTTCTGGACGCCGTGCGCGTCTACAAGCCGCACGAGGTAGGCACCCACACCATCCGTGGCCAATACGGCGCCGGCCACAAGCCGGACGGCACTGCGGTCATCGCCTACCGCGACGAACCCGAGGTCGCCGACGACTCACGCACCGAGACCTTCGCGGCAATGAAGCTGTACATCGACAACTGGCGCTGGGAAGGTGTGCCCATCTACTTGCGCAGCGGCAAGAGCTTGTGGACGCGGGCAACCGAGATTCTCGTGCAGTTCAGGAAGGCGCCCGAGGTGCTTTTCCGCGACACGCCAGAAGTCGAGGAAATCGAACCCAACCAGTTGATTTTCCACATTCAGCCAGCCCAGGGGGTCGAGTTGCGCTTCCAGGCAAAAAGCCCGGGACCCGGCCTGATGCTGCAACCGGTCAACATGCGCTTTGACTACGGCCACACCTTCGAGGCGCAGCGCTCGACGGGATACGAGGTGCTCATCTACAACTGCATGACCGGTGATGCGTCGTTGTTTTCGCGTTCGGACCTGGTCGAGGCCGCGTGGCGCATCGCCCAGCCCGTGCTCGATGCCTGGAATCAGGGCCCGCCGCCCGATTTTCCGAATTACACGACCGGCACGTGGGGACCGCGGGCGTCGTTCAAGTTCATCGAAAGCGACGGCCGCAAGTGGCTGGAGGTGGTGGACCCGACCATCCTGGGCAGGGTGCCCCTTTTCGTGGGGACCAGCCCGGCCTTTCTGCACGGCCTCGCGCTGTGCCTGAAGCCCGTTGCGAAGGCCAAGGGCGACCCTGTCGTGACCAAAGGTGAACTTGGCACCGAGATGTACCTCGTCGTGCGCGGCAAGGTGCAGGTCCAAGGCCCGGACGGCACAGTCATCAAGGCCTTGGCAGAGGGCGACTTTTTCGGCGAACTGAGCGTGCTGATGGCCGGACCGCGCACGGCCAACGTGGTGGCGACAACCGACTGTGACCTCTACAGCCTCGACGGCGCCGATTTTCGCCGCGTGCTCAAAATCTATCCCGAGTTTGCGCAAACCATTGTGCAGGTGGCCCGCGACCGCTACAAGCTGGTCGTGGCGACCGACGCCATGCTGGGCCGCCGGCCGTAGGTTCGCCGCTGTGGCGCGCGCAGGTCGGGATGCGGTCCCCGATGGCCTCGCAGCCTGGCAGTCCGTCGCGTCCGTCGCGCCCCACCCGACGACCCCGCCCGCCGATGTGGCCTTGGCCTGGCTGCTTGCGCACGCCCACGCACAAGCCGGCCGTTCCTGGTTGCAGGGCTGCCGCGAGCCGCCACTTCGGGTCGCCGAGTCCGGCACCGAGTGGGCCCGTCTTGCCTGGACAACGCTGGCCACGCGCCACGTGTATCGCGTCCAGGCCCATGTCGCCTGCGTGCTGGCGCGCTGGCAGCGCGGCGAAGTCGAACTTCGCCTGACGACCGCGATTCCGACGCCCGACGACCTGCTCCGCGGGCAAGCGCATGGCTGGCGGTGGCTTTCGCTCTTGCCGGCGGGCGCTGATTGCAGCCATGAAGCGACGCCCTTCGCGTTTGCGCTGCACGATCTGTGCCACGCGGCGCACTACTTCGACCCAGCCCATCACCTCGCCCAGTGCGGCTTTTTCGCGTCGGTGTGGCAGGCGACCCGCACGCCGGGTTTCCAATCCTGGATGGCCCAGTGGGACGACGTCGGTCGGACTCAGTTCCACAAGGTCTGCGCCGACATGAACGGGTCGGTGGTCTTCCTGTGGTCCGCATTGCGCAAGAAGATTGTCCACTGCGCCGAGAGGGCCGGCCGCTGTCCCCGCGTGGCCACCAGCGAACTCGCACAGTGGCTGTGCATGCCGGAACCAGTTTGTGCGGCGGCTCTGCGCTTCTCGATGCATCGCGACGCCGACCCAACGTTGGCCGTGCAAGACGCGACCGTCCTGGAGGAATGGTGGCGGCAGGCGGCCTTCCGAACGGAGGGGGGGATTGTTCAGATGCAAGAAAGTACAGACTAATTTCCTGACGCCATGCGCATACGACGGCCAAAGGGGCCGGCGGACCCGCACCGCGGAAACCCTGGCACGCCGATGCGGAAATGACCCTGATCGCCGGGTCTGGCTTGCCAGGGCGAGCTCTGCGCGGAAAGGGGAAAAGTCGTTCACTTTCATCGACCTGAACAATGGGGGGTAGCGTTCAAAGGTGGACAACTGCCTTCGACCACCCGCCGCCGCACAGGACGCAAAGAGCTTAGCGATTTCATGAGCCTGAACAATGGGGGCGATCAATCGAGCCGCAGGCCGTGCAGGGCCACCCCCAGCCGGCGGGTGTCGTCCCCAGCGCCGTGGTGGCGCGGCACGGCGGCGTCAGGGGTTTCCAAGACCAGGACGGTCGGCCCGGGACCCGCCGGCAGTTCGAGTCGCAGGCGCTGCGCCGTCGGTTGCGCGAGAATGGCGTCCCGCAGCGGTTGGCCGGCAATGCCGTAACGGATGCGCTGCGCTTTCGGCCCGCGGCTGGGCAGTCGCATGTCCAGGTAGGGGCGTACCGCAATCGACAGGACGCCCGGAGCCGATGGCCCTTGCCAGACCAGGCGCGCGCGCCGCGCAATCGTCCAGCGGTGACTGCCCTCGCCGTTGCCCCACCCCTCAAGGAAGTGCAAGTCAGTCGCCGGGTCGCCTGGACGGAGGACCTGACCGCTGGCGAGGCGGGGCACTGGGTCCGGCAACGGCTGTGGCCACATGCCGGCCATGAACTGCGGCAGTCGCCAGTCGAGCGCTCGCTTCGGGTCGTCGTTGATGGGACGCGGCCAGGTGTTCCAGCGAAAAGGTTCCGGGTCGGTGACCCCGCGGTAGTGGATGAACGCGCCAATGGCAGCGAAAGCGACGACGACCGCACCGAACGCAGCCTGCGCCAACCACGGGCTTGCAAGCCTGGCCTGCGCCGCCGACCACCCAGTCGCGGCCAGGACCACCGACCACGGCCACGTGTCGAACATCAGCCGCGCGCCAAAGGAATGGCCGCCCCACCAGTTGGGGTAGAGTGCCAGCAGCGCCGCGTGCCCCGTCACCGTCGCCGCCGCCCAGACCACGACCGCGAGGTGGGTCACACGCGCACGCCAAACCACCAGGGCCGCCACACACGGCACCAGCACAGGGCTGTACACCAGCAGACCGCGGCTCGGCGAGGCCAGCACGCCGTAGAGACCCACCCAGAAATGGCCGGGCGCGAGGCGGGCGTGGCGGAAATAGTCAGGCAAAGCTGCGCCTTCCTGGGCCTGCGACCACAGCCCAAAGGCCACCGCCCAGCCCGCGCCAACGGCCGCGACATGGAGAGCACTCTTCCGTTCGCGCCAAGCAAGGTACGCTATCGCGGCCATGATTTCGACCGCGAACGCCGGCCGGCACACGTACAGCAGCGCCAGCAGCGAGCCGATGAGCCACGGATTGGCCCTTCCGCCGGCAACGTGCGCGCGCGCCAAGTGCAGGCAGACGCCAAGTCCGCACAGCAGGCCCCAGTCATGCGTCCATAGCGCGCGGCCGCCCACCGACCATAGCGGCGATCCCACCGCAAACGCCGCCGCTAGCCCCGCGCTCGACCACGGCCCCAACCACGTGCGCGCAAGCAGGTACGCGAGGCCGACGGCGACCGCGCATAGCCAGGCGGCCAGGCGAACCTGCATCGCCGCCTCGCCGGCCGGGTCGTAGCGGCCCCGCGCGTCGAGACTCGAGTGGCCGAGCGCGTGGAGCAATGGCACGAACCCGGCCGCCATCACGGCGGGCGCGCGCGGGTACCATAGCCAGAGCCGGCGCGCGAGGTCAGGCGCCTCACTGCGCGCCAGCGGTTGCAACTGGTACGGCACGGCGCCAGCCTTACCGCCCGCTCGATCCGCCGACGTCGGTGCTTTTCGGTCGGCCGCCTCCAGCACCTCCGGCAACGCGCGATCCAGCGCCAACGAACCGTCGAGCCACAGCATTTCGGCTGCGAGCATGGTATAACGCGAGTCCGTGAGTTCGGGTTCACGGAACTGGGCGAAAAACTGCAGGGCGGCCAGGGCCAGCGCCGCTGCGATCCAGCTGTCGCGGTGGTGCCCGAGCCAGCCCGGCTTGCAGATGGCCGCGGGGCCGGCTGCGGTTGGCGGGTGAGGCTTGCGGGGCTTGGCCATTGGGTCGGCGGCCGCGGCTGCGCGGTGGACGACCAGTGTGGATGCAAAGCAATGGTTGTGCAATCTCGGCGCGGCGTGCGCGCAGCGGCCATCGTGCGCGCTCGAACACCTCTAGTTCCGAAGGCACGGGCGGGGGGAACGACCATCGACTTGGTCCAGGCGCGCGAGATCCATGGTGCCAGGCAATCGCTGCGCGAGGCCCGTGGCCGGTCGACGTCGGCCCTGGCAGTGGTCGGATTCGAACGCCACGGCTGGGTACGAGCAGTTCGCGTACCCCTTGATGCGGGAGCCTGGCGGGTACCTGCAAGCACAAGCCGCACGCGATCTGTGGATTTGTCGATTCCGATGAAAGATCATGGATCTGAACAGACCCCCCCATCGAGCAACCCCGCAATTGCACGTGCTGCCGGCTACGCGCTACGCTGACCGCCCCGCACGGAGGCCCCCATGCGCCCGACATGCCCCGTCCTCGTCCTCTCGGCGCTGCTTGCGTCGCCCTGTGCGTGCGGCGGGGACGACGACCTGGCCACGCCTGCGGGAGACGCGAGTCCGGCCATCGACGCCCTTGCCACCGACACGGCAGCGTCCCTGGAAACTGCCTCGTGGCCCGCCAACTGCACGTGCGGCGACAAGATCTGCAATGCCGCCTGCGCCGAGAATGTGACCACATGCCCTTCGGACTGCGCTGCGTGCGGCGACGGTACCTGTTCGGCCGGCGAGGGCCCGAGCGTGTGCCCGGTGGACTGCTGCGGCACGTGCGGCGACGGACTGTGCAAGGGCTTTGCATGCGGCGAATCGCCGACCACGTGCGCCAAGGACTGCTCGACGGCGTGCGGCAACGGCAAGTGCGAGCCCGGCGAATCGCCGGTGACCTGCCAGGAAGACTGCAAGTTCAAGACCTGCGGCAACGGCTATTGCGAGCCCGACGACGGCGGGCCCAAGGGTTGCCCGGAAGATTGCAAGCCGGGCTGTGGCAACTGTACCTGCGACAAGGGCGAGGACTGGAGCAACTGCCCGACCGATTGCGGCTACTGCGGCGACGGCATTTGCAGCACCTGCGCCCAGAATGCAGAGAATGCAGCGAGTTGTGGCGTGGACTGCAAGGCCGCCGAGTGCCTGCCCAACGCTCCCGGCGCGTGCGACGATGGCGTCCTGTGCACAACAGACGGCTGCACGCCCAATGGCGTTTGCGTACACGCGCTCAATAGCCTGCCTTGCGACGACGGCAATGTGTGCACAGTGGGCGACGCGTGCAACAAGGGCGCCTGCCTGCCAGGACCGGCCACCCAGGACTGCGACGACGGCAATCCGTGCACGGCCGACCCGTGCGACGTCAAGGTCGGCTGCAAGCACAAGGCGGTGCTGGGCCAGGCGTGCGACGACGGCAACGCCTGCACAAAGGACGACCTATGCACCGGCGGTTTCTGCTCGGGCGGCAGCCTGCTGGACTGTGGCGACGGCAACCCGTGCACGACGGACGGCTGCAATGGCATCAAGGGCTGCACCACGGCCAATAACAAGGCGGCGTGCAGCGACGGCGACGTGTGCACCGAAGGTGATGGGTGCGCGGACGGCGGATGCAAGCCCGGACCGCCGGTCGCGTGCGACGACGACAACGAGTGCACGGCCGACAGTTGCAACCCCAAGAAAGGCTGTGCGCACGCGCCCAACACTGCCAAGTGCGACGACGGCGACGCGTGCAGCGACAGCGACTACTGTTTCAAGGCCGTGTGCAAGCCCGGCGTCGAGATCGACTGCGACGACCTGAACGCTTGCACCACGGACAAGTGCGACCCCAAGCTCGGGTGCCTGCACCCGAACAACGCCGCGCCGTGCGACGACGCCAACCCTTGCACCCTCGCGGACACCTGCGCAGGCGGCAAGTGCAAGGGCGGCAAGGCGACGCCCTGCGCTGACGCAAATCCGTGCACGTTCGACACCTGCAATGCGCTGACCGGCGAATGCCTGCACCTGCCCCAGGCGGCGACCTGCGACGACGCCGACGCGTGCTCGGTGACCAGCACCTGCAAGGACGCCGCTTGCGTGGGTGCCACGTTCAAAAAGTGCGACGACGGCGACCCGTGCACCGACGACACCTGCGCCAAGCCCGGCGGAACTTGCACGACCACCCAGAACAAGGCCGCCTGCAGCGACAACAACCCGTGCACCGCGGCCGACACCTGCGACAAGGGCAAGTGCCTGGCCGGTCCGCCTGCTGTGTGCGACGACGGCAACGTGTGCACCACCGACAGCTGTGACAAGACCAAGGGTTGCGGGACCGCGCCAGCCACCGGGGTCGCATGCAACGCGGGAGCCTGCACCCTTGGCGACGGCTGCCAGAACGGGGCGTGCGTGTCGGGCCAGAAGGGCAAGCTTTTCGAAGCCAAGTTCGGCCTGCCGGGTGCGAGCATCACGTGGGTTACCGACGTGGCGGCCTACCAGGACGGCAGCATCGGCGTCGTGGGCTACACCAAGGGCTCGGACTTCGACGCCTTCGCCGCCAAGTATGACGCGACCGGCAAGGAACTGTGGAAGTCGGTGGTGCCGGGCACAGCCAACGACGAGTTGCATGCCGCCGTCGTCGCGCCCGACCAGTCGTTGGTCGCCGCAGGCGTTCGCACCCCGGCCGGCGGTTTGCCCAGTCAGCTCTACCTGCGCTTCGACGGCACGGGCAAGGTGGTGTCGACCAAGACCCACAACACGGGCAACCATTCGGGCGCGTACGACCTGCGCAACGACCCTGGCACGGGCGGTTTCGTGGCCACCGGATACGGCAGCCAGGAGACCAGCCGCATTGCCCTTGTCAGGCTCGGATCCGATCTGGCCCCGCTGTCGCAAGCGCTGTGGAACAACGGCCACGACAATACTGGCAAGGGCGTCGTTGTCGGCCCGCAAAACACCTACTATACCGCAGGGTTCTACACCCATCCGCAGACCCAACTGGCGACGGGACAGGTCGTGCAATGGACGGCCTCCGGCCTGGCCTCATACAACTGGGACTACGGCGGCGAGGCCAACGACTACCTGTACGCCATCGAGGCCCTGTCCAAGGGCGGCTTCCTCGTCGTGGGTGCGACGGCGAGCAAGGGGGCTGGTGCGCTGGACGCGTGGGTGCTGGTGTTGGGCAAGGACGGCAGCATGGTCACCGAGCACACCTACGGGGGGCTCGGCGCCGACGGCGCGAAAGCGCTTGCGGCCCTGGACGGCGGTGACTTCGCCATCGTCGGCACCTCAGGCACCAAGGGCAAGACCAGCGACGACGCGTGGCTTTTCGTGGTGGACGACCTCGGCAAGCTCCAGTGGGACAAGGGCTACGGCGGCAGCGCCAACGACGGATTCTCGGGTGTCGCCGTGTCGCCCAATGGGTCGGTGATCCTCGGGGGCGGCACGTCGACAGGCACGCCCGCCCCCAACGCCTGGGTGCTGGCCGTGGACGCGTGGGGCAATGGCACCTGCGGCAACGCCGGGGCGTGCGCGCTCAAGCCCGCCGGCGCGTGCGACGATGGCGACCCGTGCACCACTGATGCGTGCGACGCCAAGACCGGCTGTGCCCACGCCGTGGTGCCCGACAACAGCTACTGCACGGCCTATGGTTTGGTCTGCCTCAAGGGCAAGTGCGAGTAGCGCACCGCCGTCTCGCGGTCAGGGCAGTTCCGGGTGGCATGCGGAGGCGCCGACGCCGCCCGGGACTGGCCCCGTCGCGGCCTGTGCTCGCGGGCGCCAAGCTCACGGCTGTCCGTCTTCGGCCCGCGTGGGCACGAGCTTGGGCGCGCTCGGCACCGAGAGCCCTCCTTGCGCCACCTCGTTCTGCATCGTATTGCCGACCAGGGCATTGCCCGCGCCGGCCAACTTTGCGCCCTCTTGCAGCACGACGCCCCAAGCGTTGCCGGTGGCCACGACGCCTTGCATCTGGGCAGTGAAGGCCCCGAGCGCCAGCACGCCGGCGCGCAAGTTGCCCGCGAAAAGAGCGTCGCGCACCGACAGCGCCGAACCCTGCGAGGCGATCAGGCCGTCACCGAACTGGTAGCTCGCCGCGCCCGTCGTGGTCAGCACCTTGGCGGCCTGGGTGTGCAGAAAGGCGCTGGCGACGACTGCAACCTCGCATTGCTCGAACAGGACGGCCGCCGTATGGCTACGGGCGAAGCGACAGGCCTCCAGAGTGACCCTGCCGTGGTTGAAGCAGGCGAGCGCGATGCCGTTGACGCCATTGAGGTCGGGCAGGGTGTCGTCGCAGCGCACGCCGACCAACCGGGCGCGCGCGCCGCCGAGCACCGTCACTGCGCCCTCGATGGCGCCTGCGATGCGCACGCCGCGCAGGTCGATCTGCGCACCGAGTTCTGCGCCGAAGGCGCGACCGGTTTGGAGCGATGCGTCGGCATGGGTCCCCGACACCCAAAGATCGCGCGCAACCAGGCCACCCTGATTCCCCTGGACCAACACGGCGTGGCCTCGATTGCCGTGCAGGCGCCCGCCTTCCAGCACGATGCGCGCGTGGTCCGTCCCGGCGACGCCAAAGCCCATGGCGCCGTCGGTCGGGCGCGGCTTGGTGGCGTCGACCAGGGCATCGCGCAAGATCAACCTGGCCTTTGCGCCGACCGCGAACGCGCCCATCGCGTGGTTGCCGTGCAGGCGGACGGTGCGCAGTTCGGCAACCGCGTGGCGCACCGCCAGGCCGTAGCCCAACGCGCCCAGCCCCGCCATGGGCTCGGTGCCATCGACGAGCACGCGCTGCGCCGTGAGCAAGCTGCCAGGCTCGCTGACGACGATGCCAGCGGCGCGGTTGCGATGGACGCGCAGGTCTTCGCCCGAGCACACGGCGCCCGCAGTCACCTTGATGCCGATGCCCGTCTGGCTTTCGACTTCGGAGGCACCGACCGTCTGGTCGACCACGACGTCGCGCAGTTCGGCAAAGCTGCCGGCGCCGTGGACACTCAAGCCAATCTCGCGGTTGTGGTACAGGCGCGTGCCGTGTAGCGAGATCCAACTGCCGTTCTGGGCGACCGCCCCGAGGCCGGCCAGCCCCGTGGACGGCGAAGGCAGCGTGTCGCGCACCAGGGCCGCAAGCACCGCGAGAGTCGCCCCTTTGCCGTTGACGTAGAGGCCGACGCCGGCGGTATCGGCGACCAGCAACCCGGCTGCAAGCACGTGCGCGCCCTTTTCGACCCCGATGGCGCTGCTGTCTTGCGTGGCTCCGGCCTCGGTTGCGGTAGCCGTCACCACGATGTTGCCCAACCGAGCCGTCGTCCCCGGTTCCGCGAAGAAGGCGCCGCTGCGCCGGTTGGCCACGAGGCGGACGTGCCGCGCTCGCAATTCCGCGCCGTCGCGCACATGCAGGCCATCGCCACCTTTGCCGTCGGCCATCTGGGCACGCGTGGCGCGAACGTGCAGGCGCTGCGCCTGGACCAAGGTGCCGGGGTCGCCTGCGCGCAAGCCAATTTCGCGCGAGCCAACGACCCGCACGTCCGAGAGGTCTGCGCGGACGCCCTCGGCGAAGTCCAGCCCGCGCCCCCAATTGCCGTAGGGCGTGGGCAAGGTGTCGTCGATCAGGGCGTCGCTTGCGGTGACGGCGACGGCCGGCCCCACCGCCAGCAAGCCAGCGGCGCGGTTGCGGCTCAGGCGCACGCGGGTCATGGTCAGGCGGCCTCCGGCGGTGACCCAGGCGCCCTGACCGAGCCAGGGGTCGCCGGTCGTGGTGTCTGCGACGACGCTGTCGGCGATGTCCAACTGTCCCGACTTGACCGCGGCAATTCCGGCACCGGTCGCGTCGGTCACGAAGACGTGGGTCGCCGAGACGGTTGCAGAGGCGTCGACGTACAGGCCGAACGAGGCCCCGCCGACCGCGAGATCGCGCACGACCACCCCTTGCGCCGCCGCGCCCTTGATGCGCAAGGCGGGTCCCGTTTTCTGCGCGACGACGGCGACCAAAAAGGGGCAGCGACCGCGAATCGTCGCCGGCTTTTCTACCACGACCGACTCGGGGTAGATGCCTTCGCCGATCACCACTTCGCCCCCCGCGGGCACCGCCGCCAGCGCAGCCGTCAAGGTCGGGTACGGCTTGGCGCGCGTGCCGTCTGGAGCTTGCTGCGCGGCCGCCAGGACGAACACCCGGTCCGCCGCATCGGCCAAGCCGGCGAACGCATCGCTGCCACACGCCGCCATCGCGGGGACGCACGGCGCAAGTTGCCAGGGCTGCAGACCGGGTTCAGGCACGGCGACGAACCCTTTGGGGCACTTCCACGCGGGCTCTTCCAGCGGCACGCATTCGCCGGTCGCAGGGTTCGCGGGCAGTTCGCCCACGCCGCAACCGGCCACCGCTGCTGCACACGGCCCTGGCCAACCGTCGGCGTCCGGACACCAGCGCGGCGCAGCCGGCGGCGGCACAGGCGGCGGGTCGGGCGGTCCGAAGGCGCCGTCGGCCGGCGCGCCT
>Ga0194120_10004499_pt1 | contig 21445 bp, 19 predicted proteins | sample TA2MahCa65mmetaG_FD_148642 | JGI IMG/M metagenome (GOLD analysis project Ga0194120, IMG submission 148642) | Freshwater microbial communities from Lake Tanganyika, Tanzania - TA2015019 Mahale Deep Cast 65m | ecosystem: Environmental > Aquatic > Freshwater > Lake | place: Tanzania: Lake... | reverse complement strand
GGCGCTCGCAAAGCGCATGGCGAACGCCGTCCCATCGAACGAGCATCTTGCTCAAACCGCGAAAGCCGCATAGCATTCAGGCCAGCAACGCCGATTTCCGCTTTTCAACATCAAGCGGGACATCCCCCAGGGCGGGATGCGATCCTATTAAGGTTAAACAAAGGCTAAGCGCGCGCCGCCCGGCTGCCTGCGTTACTGTCCGTGCATCCGAGCGCGGCTCGCGAAAAAGTGGGAACCGGCTTTTCGCGTAGAACGCGCTCTAAGAACCTTGGAATCGATCAAGCTATCTGCATTTGGGCGATTCCGCACAAATGCGGCGTGATCTGGAGGCGCCGTCGCGCCGAATTTGCGTGAGCATCGTATGGCTCGAGTTAAAGGCAGCGCCGGAGAGGAACGGCAGCCGGTCTCCTTCATCGAAAGGCTCGCGGGATCGGAAGGATTTTGCGCGCTGTTTCGCGAAGGCATGAGCCTCGTGGAGGAAGCCGCCACTTATCTCGACCGAGACGGGCGTATCGAGTCCAAGGAGCTCGCGCGAAACGAAGCGCTCGGCTACGCGGCCGAAAGCATGCGGCTGACGACAAGGCTGATGCAGATTGCTTCGTGGCTGTTGCTGCAGCGGGCGGTCAATCAGGGCGAACTGACCCGTCATCAGGCGGCGAGCAATCGCCATCGCGTGAAACTTCGCGAACAGGAGCTGGCGTCCGCTCCCGATATCTTCCAGCGCCTGCCGGAGCGCCTGCGCGAACTGGCGTTGCACTCCCTGCGCCTGCAGGCCCGCATCATCCATCTCGACCGGCTGATCCATGCGCCCGAACCAGCGGTCGCCGAACAGGCCCCGGCGCCCAGTCCGGTCGAAGCGCAGATTGCGAAACTGCGCGCCGCATTCAGTCAGTGACGTTTTTCAGGCCAGAAAGCTGAAGACGGCGGGTCCACCGCCGTCTTTCTTATTTCTTGCCGAAAGAGAGATTGCCGAAGCGGGAGTTGAAGCGCGACAGCCGGCCGCCGCGGTCGAGCAGTTGCGTCGACCCGCCCGTCCAGGCCGGATGCGTCTTGGGGTCGATGTCGAGATGCAACGTATCCCCGTCCTTCCCCCAGGTCGAACGGGTCGTATATTCCGCGCCGTCGGTCATCACGACCTTGATCGTGTGATAGTCCGGGTGGATGTCCTTCTTCATGGCGACGCATCCTTCCTGCGATAGAAACGGCTCAAACACCGCGCCGCCGCGGCGCGGGGTCGGCCGGTTGAAACAAGCGAATTTGATGGCGCTGATAACCCAATGCGGTCGAATGGGCAAGTTGGCTCATTATGGTTGCTGGTTGGCCGTTCGCCACGAATGAGGAACGGAACAATATGGCTCGATACCGAACCGACCTGCCGCAGCTGACGCCTTGTCTCTTCGTCAGCGATGGCGGCATGGAGACGACGCTGATTTTCCAGGAGGGCGTGGACCTGCCGCATTTTGCGTCGTTCATACTGCTCGACAGCGAAGAGGGGCGGGCGCGGCTGCGCGCGTATTACGAACGTTACCTGGCGATCGCGCGGCGTCACCAACGCGGCTTCATTTTGGACAGCCCGACATGGCGGGCAAACCGCGACTGGGGCGCAAAGCTCGGCTTTGACGACCCAGGTCTGAAGCGTATCAATGCGTTAGCGATCGAACTGCTTGAGGCGCTTCGGAAAGCCTGGGAGACGGCGCGAACGCCGATCGTCGTCGCCGGCGTCATCGGGCCGCGCGGAGACGGCTATGCCGCCGGGCGCATGGGCGCCAGGGAAGCGGAAGACTACCACGCGCCGCAGATCGCGGCCTTCGCCGAGTCCGCCGCCGACATGGTCGCAGCCTACACTCTAAATGATGTCGAGGAGGCGATCGGCGTCGCTAGCGCCGCTCGCGCGCACGCGATCCCGTGCTCGATTTCCTTCACGGTGGAGACCGACGGCCGGCTCGTCGGCGGCCAAAGCTTGCGCGAGGCGATCGAGACCGTGGATCGCGAAACCGACGCAGCGCCTGCCTATTACATGATCAATTGCGCCCATCCGACGCATTTCGAACAGGCGCTGTCGGCGGACGAGCCGTGGATGAAGCGGCTTCTGGGCGTCAAGGCAAATGCTTCAACGAAAAGCCACGCCGAACTCGATGAATCGGAAACGCTCGATTCGGGCGATCCGATCGATCTAGGGCGCCGATACCGGAAGTTGCGGGAGACTTATCCCGGGCTGCGCATTCTGGGCGGATGTTGCGGGACGGACGACCGCCACGTCGCGGCGATCTGTGAAGCCTGCGACTAGATCACGCTGCGTTTAGGCGGAATCGCCTAAACGCAGACAACGTGAGCGATTCCAAAAGTTTAGAGCGCGCTTTGTGCGAAAAACCGGTTCCCACTTTTTCGCAGCGCGCTCTAGATCACGGCGCATTCCGGCGGAATCGCCAAAATGCAGAAAACACGATTGATCTCATAAGCTTAAGGCCGGCGTCGGCTTTTTCGCCAGCCGCGCGCTCGATCGCTCAGGCCGCGAGCATTCGCTGCACCTCTGTGACCAGATCCCGCAGATGAAACGGCTTGGAGAGGATTTTCGCCTGTCGCGGCGCGTGATTGTCTGGATTGAGCGCAACGGCGGCGAAACCGGTGATGAACATGACCCTGATGTCGGGATCAAGCTCGGTCGCCCGGCGGGCGAGTTCGATTCCGTCCATCTCGGGCATGACGATGTCGGTCAGGAGCAGTTCGAAGGGTTCGACCCGAAGCTGATCATAGGCGGAAGCCCCGTTGTCGAAGGACGTGACCGAAAATCCGGCCTGCTGCAGCGCCTTGACCAGGAAACGCCGCATGTCGTTGTCGTCTTCGGCAAGCAGAATGCGTGCGGCAGGACCATCGTTCATCGTCATCCTCGCTGTTTTTCGTCATATGACCCGAGCTTCGTAAATTTCAGGTGAAACCGAGGCGCCGCCGCGTTAACGTAACGTTCACATATAGCGGGCGACGGCGCCATTTTCGAGCGCCTCCTCGCAGCGCCGACGCTACTCTGAAGTCCGTTGCGGCGCGGAAGCGAGACGAGCGAATGAACGAGGACATGGGCGAGCGGCGCGAATCAAGTTCCGCGGCGTGCGGTTGCGAACCGGAATTCGAGCCTGCCTTCGACGTCATCGAGCCGGACGCGCATGTCTCGCCGCTGGTCTTTTCCTCGCCGCATTCGGGCCGAATCTATCCGGCGCGTTTTCTGGCCGCGACGCCGCTCGATCAGGCGACTCTGCGCCGTTCGGAGGACGCCTATGTCGACGATCTGTTCGCTTCGGCGTCCGCCATCGGCGCGCCTTTGCTGCGGGCGCGCTTTCCCCGCGCCTATCTCGACCTCAATCGCGAACCCTATGAACTCGATCCCAGGCTGTTTGACGGGGCTTTGCCAGCCTTCGCCAATGCGCGTTCGCTGCGCGTCGCGGCGGGCCTGGGAACAATTCCGCGAGTAGTCGCCGACGCCCGCGAAATCTATCAAAGCCGGCTCTCGCTCGAAGAGGGCTTGCGTCGCATCGACAGCCTCTACAAACCCTATCATGCGGCCCTGCGCGGTCTGATGGAGCGCGCCACGGGCCGTTTCGGCGTCGCCGTGCTGATCGACTGCCATTCCATGCCCTCGACCGGGGCGCGCGATCCCTTGCTGGCGGCGCGGGGCGACAAGCGGCGCATCGATTTCGTCATCGGCGATCGTTACGGCGCGAGCGCGTCCACCGGCCTCGTCGACATCGTCGAGGACCGGTTGCGCAGCCGCGGCTATCACGTCATGCGCAACCGTCCATATGCGGGCGGGTTCATCACCGAACATTACGGGAAGCCCGCCGCCGGCTGGCATGCGCTGCAGATCGAAGTGTCGCGTGGTCTTTACATGAACGAGGCTACGCTCCAGAAGAACGAGCGCTTCGACGCCATCGCCTATGATCTCGGGGAGGTTCTGGCGGCGGTGGCGCGACTGGAAGATTTGGCCGAGATTCTGGGCGGCGAGCGACGGGCGGCGGCCGAGTAGCCGGACGCGCGCCCGCCCGGCCCTGGAGCTCGCATGACCGCCGTCGATTTCGAGAAATTCGTTGAGCGTCTCGCCGATGTTTCGGCGGAGGCGATCATGCCCTTCTTCAGGACGGCGCTCGCCGCCGACGACAAGGCGCATGGCGGAGCCTTCGATCCCGTCACCGAGGCCGACCGCGCCGCCGAACTCGCCATGCGGCGGTTGATCGAATCGACCTTTCCCAGCCACGGCATTTTTGGCGAGGAGTTCGGACCCGTACGCGAGGACGCCGAATATGTCTGGGTGCTCGATCCGATCGACGGCACCAAGAGCTTCATCTGCGGTCTGCCGCTGTGGGGCACGCTGATCGGACTCGCCCATGCCGGGCGCCCCTGTTACGGGCTGATGAGCCAGCCCTTCACCCGCGAGCGCTTCTTTGGCGACGGCGAGGCGGCGCATTGGCGCGGGCCGGCGCGGGGGGCGGCGGGCGCGCGCGGCGCCGTCGAGACTCGCCGGCTGGCCACGCGCGTCTGTTCGACGCTCGCCCAGGCGACGCTGATGACGACCTCGCCGCTGCTGATCGACCCGGCGCTGCGCGAAAATTTCCATCGCGTCGAGCGCGCGGCGCGGCTGTCGCGCTATGGCGGCGACTGCTATGCCTATTGCGCGCTGGCGTCCGGCCATGTCGATCTGGTCGTTGAGACCAATCTGCAGCCCTATGACATCGTCGCGCTGATCCCGATCATCGAGGGGGCGGGCGGCGTCGTCACCAATTGGAGCGGCGGCGCGGCGGCCCAAGGCGGCGCGATTGTCGCGGCGGGCGATCCGGCGCTGCATGAAGAGGCGTTGAAGCTGCTCGGCGCATAGATCACGCTGCATTTGGGCGCCTTATCCAAACGGCGCCTCAACTAAGCGACGAAGGCCTCTCCCGGAATAAAGGCGTCGAAGGCGCGCCAGAACTGGCTGCGGAACTCGTCGCGCTCCATCAGCAGTTCGTGCTTGGCGCCCGCAATCATCGCGAGCGCGCCGCTGTTGAGATGTTGCGCGAAGCGTTCGATGGCGGCGTTGGAGACGATCATCTCCTGTCCGCAGCCGAACATCAGAATGGCGGCGCGGATGCTGCGCGCATAATCCGGCGATTCAAATCCCCTCATCAGCCGGAAGGCGGCGTTGATCCAGCCGATCGTCGGATCGCCGATGGCGAGCTGCGGCGCGACCCGAAGTATCGCCGCGTTTCGTTCAAAGCGAAATTGATCCGTCGTCAGCAAATTCCCCTCAAAGGGCTTTTCGATAAATGAGGCGCCTCTCCCGCCGGGAACGTACATGCCGCCAAACCCGCACATGTCGAGCGTGTCGGCGAGCCAGCGCGTGGCGCGCGGAAAGCGCAAATTGGCGAGATCGATCATCGGGGCGGTCAGCACGAAACGCTGAAACGGCGTTCGTTCGGAATGCGCGGCTTCGAGCATGATAGCAGCGCCCATCGAATGGGCGAGCGCGAACCAGGGTTGCGGCCGATCGTTCAATATTTGCGTGATGAAAGCATCGAGGTCGCGCTGATATTGCGAGAAATCGTCGATATGGCCTTTGCGCGGGTCGGCGAGTTCGCGCTCGGAGCCGCCCTGGCCACACCAGTCAAGCGCGACGACGTCGAAGCGGCGCCTGCGCAAATCCTCGATCGTCTCGAAATATTTCTCGATGAATTCATTGTGGCCCTGAAACAGCGCCACCGTGCCGCGCGCCTTTTCGCTGCAGGGAAAAGCGGCCGCGCGCAATCTTCGTCCGTCCCGCGTCTTCAGCGCATAGACCACGGCGCCTTCAGGGACGGGATTGTTGGGCGACGCAATAAGTTCTCGCATAGGGCCTCCTCGGCGCTCGAGGCCGATTCTTTACGCGAAGATAATGCATTTTGGCGACGAGGCCGAACCGGGCGGTTTTTCAGTCGGCGCAGAAGGCGGCGAGGCGTTGCGGCTCTTCGAAGTTCAGCCTGCCGCTGACGATGGCGTCGACCCGTCCGGACGCGCCGATCAGATAGTGCAGCGGGGTGACCACGCCGCCGTCGGCCGTCGCGCCGTAGAACGCCCGCGCGCTTTTCGCCTTCGCCACATCGGTTTTCGTCGAATCGCCGACGCGGTAGATTTTCCAGGGCAGGCCATAGGTTTTGAACTTCGCCGTATCCTTGGCGTAGTCGCTGGCGCGCGCCGAGACGAAGACCACGTTCCAGCGATCCGGGCAGGCGGCGGCGATCGCCTTGAAGCCTTTCATTTCCGCGAGACAATTCGGACACCAATGCGCCCAAAGGCTGATGAGCGTCGGCCGGCCGCTCGCCATCAGCGCCCGCAGGTCGAGCGGCGCGCCGTTTGCGCCGACGAGATCGATCTCCCGCAGGGAAGCCTTCATCTGGTCTTCGGTGGCCGAGCGCTGCGCCTGCGCGCCGATGATCTCGGCGCGCGCCGAGGCGAGGGACGCCAAGAGCAGAATGGTCAGAACAGGAAGTCGCCGCATCGCAAAAGTCCGAGAAAAGGCGGCGCATCGGCGCGCCGCCTTCGAGATTAGCGCGCCACGGTCAGAACTTCACCGTCAGGCCCGCATAGAAGTTGCGGCCCATTCCCGGCACCTGACGCACGCTCGCAAGGCCGACATTTCGTCCGAAGATGTATGCGTTGCGCGAATAGTTCGTCAGGTCGAATCCGCCGAGCGGCAGCGAGTAGAGCGCATTGGTGAGATTATCGACGCCAAGGTCGATCCGCATATTGCTCCACTCATAGGCCGCGCGCAGATTGAGCAACGCATAGGCAGGCGTCGTGAACTCGCCCTTGTTCGCCGAGACGTGATCCTTTGGCGCGACGAGTTGCGTTTCGGCCGCCATGCTCAAGCCGCCGAGCTGATGCTCCAGCGCGATGCGGGCGTTGGCCGGCATCAGGTTCCACAGACCGTCGCCCTTCTTGATCAGGAAGGACGCTACGGAGCAGACGCCGTCGCCAGGCAGACAATATTGCGGATTGCCGATGTCGAGATTTCGCCCATAGACGAAACTGACGACGCCGACCGCCTGCAGCCTGCCATATTCCGGCGACTCATGCAGCTTCACCCTGCCTGAGCCGTCGACGCCATAGAGCTCCGCCTTGAAGTTGCGGAACTGCATGATCTGGAAAATATAGGAGTTCGCCACGGGGAAGGTGTTGAAGGTCCCGCCGGTTCTGGCGCCGTCGATGTAGTTCTCGACATAGGTATAGAAGGGCGATATCCGCGCCTCCCAATTATTGGCGCCTGACATGTCGCGCCATGCGCCGGTGAATGCGACATTGTGCGCGACTTCAGGTTTCAGATTGAGATTGCCGGTATAGCCATTGCCGTCGCCGAACCAGTTGAACATCGCCGTGAACGGGCCCGCCATCGGCCAGGTATAGCGTTCATAGAGATTGGGCGAGCGCGTCTTGCGTGAATAGCCGAACTCGTAAAGGCTGCCGGGTTCTGGCTCGTAGCGCCCCAGAGCGGTCATGTCGAAGTTGACGTCGGTGCGCGCGCGGTTTTGCGCGTTGAAGATATTGACCGCCAGATTGTTCGCGCGCGCGATCAGCGGCGTGGTGGGAAAGATAAACGGCGTGTAGCTCTGACCGGGACCTGTGTCCATCCAGACGACGTCATTACGCAAGCCGATCAGGCTCGACCACTGAGTCGTCCACCGGCGTTCCCATTCGGCGTAGGTGCCAACGCGATTACGCTGACCGCCATTGATGTTCACATTTGCGAAAGGCCGGCTCAAATTGCCGGGAGGAGTCGCGAATCCCTGCGTCAGGCCGGTGAGATCGGACGGCCAATAGTCCTGCAGGCGATAGCCATGGAACTCATTGCCGATCCGAAAGAGATCCTGCTCGCTGTAGGGAATTTCCGTCTTGACCGAATAGCCGAAGTCGCGGCCGAGCGCGATCATCGGGTGATTGAGCCAGAATCTGTCTTCCAGGAATCCCATCTTGTGAAAGACCTGATGCCAATAGGCGCGCGCCTCCAGCGTGCCCCACTCATAGGCGCCCTTGTAATACGCATCGAGCGAATAGGAGCGATTCCGCGTCATATCCATGCGCTGGTTCGGGTAGCCCTGATAGGGGATGTTCTGATAGGCGCCGCGGAAGGTGAAGAGATGCCCTTCGTTCTGATAGCCGAGCGTGACGGCATGGTTCTCCGAGATGAAGCCCGTCGAGAGAACTTTGTCGCCATTGCCGCCGGCGTGGTAGTTGGTCGCCCGCTGCCAGGACCCGTTGTAGAGCAGGCTCCAATGGTCGTTGGCCATATTGATGTTTGCTGTTACGCCGACGCCATTATTGTTGCCGCGGAAGAACGCCGAGAGGGTTCCCGTCGTCAGCACCTCATTGTTCGGGCCAAAACGAAGCGTGCCCGGAACCGGAAGCGGAAGATAGGGAACCGGAGGATAGGCGGACGCGGCGACGATCGCCGGCACAGGCGCGCCGCCTGGACCAATGACCGCCGGGGCGACGACGGGCGTCGCAAAGACCGGCGACTTCGGGGTGACCAGGATCGAACCGCCGATCGAATCGCCGCCCTTGCTAACTGACGAAACCGCAGTCACCACCTCGACGCGGCCGATCGTGTTCGGATCGGTGTAGCTCAGCGGCGAATTCATGTGATTGGCGCATGAGGAAGTCGCCTGCACGCCGCCCACGAGTATCTTCAGGCGATCGTCGGCGAGGCCTCGGATTGCGGGCAGGCCGGAAACGCCGCCGCCGGTGTAAACGCTCACGCCGGGCTGACGCTCGAGAAGCTTCGCCGTATCCGTTTCAGGCGGCTTTTCCGCTACGATTTCCTTTTGCGTGACCACCGCCTCGTCGCCGGCCTTTTCCAAGGGCGGCGCGGCAGGCGCCGGCGCGGGCGCCGGGCGCCGCGCCGCGCCGACGACGATCTGGGGGAGAGAGACTTGAGCCTCAGCGCTGGCGACCGACGCGAGCATGAGGGCGCAGGCGCTGACGCCGCGCGAAAGAACGGTGAGATTCATGGAACAGTTCTCCTGATCCGCCGGCGAACGGCGGTTGAAACAATGCGAGTTCTTGCTTCGTCAGGAGAGCAGGGGAGGCGCGCGCGACCGCGTATCTCCCGGGCGGCGACCTTCTCGGGGGTTGAACGACCAGGCGTCGAAATAAATGAGCGACGTCGGCGACTGCGTGACGCGCGCAATCAGCGGCTTTTCGGGAAGAAACGGCGCGGTCGCAATCGGACAGGCGCCGCAATGCGTCTTTCCGCCAAGCGCAGGCGGGGCGTCTGGCGCCTTGTCGTCCGTCGGCCCATGATCGTCAACGCAAAGTTCGAGCGTCGCCGACAGAGCCGCATGCGGCGCGATCGCCGCCTGCATCAGCGCCGAAACAACCAGAAGCGTCGCAACAAGAAAGGCGCGAAGGCCTTTTTTAGTTGCGTTTGCTTTAGCGATCTCGACTGATGTTGTGCTCGACATGACGCCGCCAGATTCGATTCAGGGCAATTTATCTGCAGCGCGTTTTTTCGTTTCCCCCCGATTGGGAGGGAGTTCGTCCGCCGTTCGCAAATTTGCGTCGCTTGTTGCAGGCGCGCCACACAAGAGATAAGGTACGCCGGAGCGGCGCCCTTGATTTTTGCTGATTTTTCTAAGACTCCAGGGCAGTTTGCCTCCTCGCCGCGCGGCGCCCGCCATCGCAACTTCCGGCTTTGCGAGGGTGTGGCGAGAGGTCGCACCGGGTGAAAAGATCATGGTTTGTGAAATTGGAGACTCGCGCGTCGTCGCGGCCATAAAGGCGGCGGGCGCCGATTCTCGATACTGGCCCGACGCGCTCGACAGGATCGCGCAGGCGCTGGACGCGCGCTTCGCGGCGCTGCTGTTCGAAGACCGTGTTTCGGCGCTGTTGGAGCTCAAATATTCGACGCGCGCCGAAAAGGCGTGGATCGCCGAATATCTCCGCAACCATCGCAAACTCGATCCGGTCAAGGCGCGGGTGTTGGCGGAGATCGGCGTCGGCCGGGCGTTCTCCTCCGAAGACTTCATCTCGCTTGAGGCGCTTCATCGAAGCGGCGCCTTCCAACGCTGGATGGCGCCGTTCGGACTTGCGGATATGATCGGCGGGGTCATTCATCGATCCGAGACAGGCGTTTGCTTGTTCGTTGCGCTTCGCGACCAAAGCGCCGGCGTGGCGGACGCAGAAGCGAAGGCTCGACTCGATTCGCTGTTGCCGCTGCTCGCTGACGCGATCGCGCATCGCAGGCCGGCTTCAGATCCTTGCGCGCTGGTGAAATTGTTCAATGAACTGACGGCGCCCGTGCTCGTCATCGACAGCAGGATGCGCATCGTCCACAAGAATCGCAGCGCGGACGACATGCTCGATGAAGGCGACGCGTTTGCGGTCGTCGGCGAAACGCTGTCGATGCGCGATCCACGCGCCAGAGAGGCTCTTGAGCGCGCGCTCGCCGGGATCGGCGGCGCCGACGCCGAAGCCTTCGCCATTATGGTGAAGCACGGAGATTCGCGCTGCTGCGTGATGCATGTGCTGCGGCTGGCGCATGGGCTCTCGGCGCTGTTCCTGCGCCGCCTCGAGCCCGCCGCGGACGAGAGCGGCGCAGTCGCCGCGGAACTGTTCGGCCTCACCGCGCGCGAGAGTTCGGTGCTGCTGGCGATCGCCGAAGTCGGCGGGGTGCCGGCCACGGCGCGCGCGCTCGGCCTGAGCGAGGGTACGGTCAAGGGCTATCTCAAGAGCATTTTTCAGAAGACCGGCGCGACCCGCCAGGCCGATCTGGTCAAGCTCGTGCTCGCCCTGGAATCGCCCTTCCGCGCGCCGGAGCGCCATTCCGTGCCGGATTGAGACTTTGCGGCGCTCCATCGCGGCCGCCCCTTGAACGACGCTTTTCCGCTTCCTAAATCGTTGCCAGCGCGGGCCGCAATGGACGCGCGAAGAGGCGCGGCGCGGTCACGCAAGCGCGCCGCATGTCGCTCAACTGGAGGATATGTCATGCGTCAGTTCGATCTCTCTCCGCTGTATCGTCAGACCGTCGGCTTCGACCATCTGTTCAATTTGCTCGATCAGGCCGGAGGGTTCGAGACCTCACAAAGCTACCCGCCCTATAATATCGAGCGCACCGGCGAGAACGCCTATCGGGTGACGCTCGCGCTCGCGGGGTTCTCGCGCGACGAATTGTCGGTCGAGACCAAGGAAAACACCCTGTCGGTCAAGGGTTCGAAAGAGCCGGCGCAGCCTGCTGAGGGCCGCGAGGTTCTCCATCAGGGCATCGCCGCGCGGGCCTTTGAGCGCCGGTTCCAGCTCGCCGACCATGTCGTGGTGACGGGCGCGAGCCTCGTCAACGGCCTGCTGCACGTCGACCTCGTACGCGAGATTCCGGAGGCGCAGAAGCCCCGCCGGATCGACATCGGCGTTAGCGCGCCTTCCGCGACGATCGTCGAGTCGAAGGCCGCGTAACGGCAAAATCAGCACCGAAAAATGAGAGGCGCCCAGTCGGGCGCCTTTTTTATTACCCGCCCACCCGCGGTTTTCCGTCGGAAGATGTTGGCGAAAGGCCTGAAGAAAAATTGGGCGAAGGCGTCCTGCGGAATCGCGACGATCGCCGTCAGCGCCAGCGCAAACGGCAAACCCGCTTTCCAATCAAATGACCGCATTGATTTTTCCTTCTTCAAGCCCTCTCGTCTGTAGCGAAGACGCTCCGACAATATTGCGGCGAGCGTTGGACGCCCTCGACACGCTCACGGATCGCTGAATTGGCGTCTCGCAGTTTCCCGGAAGACGGTCTCGACAATGGCGTCGGCGAATGGCGCGGCGAGGGGGCGATGGCCAACGAGCAACCGATAAAAGATTGGGCCGTAGATCATGTCCAATAGAGTTTCGAGATCGGGCGGCGGCGCCAATTCGCCGTCCGCGATCGCCGCTTCCAGGATGACGCGTCCCGTCTCTCGGCTGGCGAGAATCACCTTATTGCGGAAGGCCTTGGTGAACTCGCTTTCCGGGTCCGCCGACGCGAGCGCCAATGCGACCTGACGGCCGCGCGTCGTAGCGAAGGCCTTGACCAGGCCGCGCATCTGCGTCGTCAGCCTTGCGCGCGCGGTGACGCCTTCGCCCTGCTGCTCCAGCGGGGGATTGGCGACCAGCGCGGCCATGGCCAGTTCCTGCGCATTGGCCCAGTTGCGGTAGAGGGTCGGCTTGCCGACGCCCGAGCGTGCGGCGACCGCCTCGATCGACAGTCGCCCGAAGCCTTCGGTCATCAGGATGTCGTGCGCGGCGCGCAGCGCGCGCTCCCGCGCTTGAGCGCTGCGCGGACGGCCGCGTTTCACAGGCGAATTGGACTCTTGACTCATTTAATTACGATACGTAACGTAATGTAAGATACATTGCAAGGAGCGGCGAAAATGCAGGCGAGACCCCTCAAGCTCGGCGCCTATTTCATCGTCAAAAACGCCGGGCAGGCGATCGGCTTTTATGAAAGAGCTTTCGGCGCCGAGGAAATTTTCCGCTTGACCGATCCGTCTGACGGCCGGATCGGTCACGCCGAATTGCGCTTTGGCGAGACGGTCGCGATGCTGGCCGACGAATACCCCGATTTCGGCGCCGTAAGCCCAGATACGGTCGGCGGTTCGCCGGTGACCCTCCACCTTGCGACCAACTCGACGGACGCCTTGCTGGCGCGCGCGCTTGCCGCCGGCGCGACGCTGCTGCGCGCCCCGGCCGATCAAAGTTTCGGCCAGCGCATCGCACAGGTGCTGGACCCCTACGGCCATCGCTGGACACTTGCGCAGACCATCGAAGAGGTTGCGCCGGAAGAGATGCAGCGCCGCTGGGAAGACGAAACTTCGGCATGAGCCGAGGCGATCGGCGCCCGCGAGAGGTTTCACGCGATGGTTGTCCAGCGATCCGCCGCGCCGCAGCCTCTACGCCTATATTCAAGCCGAGCCGCCATCAATTCATGCGATTGCTTGTCACTTCGGCGCAAATCTGGCAGTAAGTTAGCCCCGCCAATATGTCAGTGATGCTGACCTTAAAACGGGGCTCGCTTTAGGAAGCCGTTATTTAATCAAAGGGGTTGGCGTTCAGACAGAGCGCCGTCGCCAAAGAGGAAACAGAGGGCTCGCTAGGGTGGCGCGTCCCTTGCCTTGCGCGGAGTGGCGAGGCGAGGACGCGAGGATTCGCAACCGCCATTGCGGAGCCTGCGCTTACGGCGACGTGCAAGAGTCCGGGCGGTGACGATTTCGGTCACGTCCGCGACGGTTTTATGGTTCGATGAGCGGGCGGCAGGCGCGCAGTAAGAAGCGCGCGATCCGTCGAGGAGACGCCGAGATGACGAAAGCCGCCGAGCATGTCGCTGAAGCCGGAGCGCTGCCGCTCGGCCGCGATCCCGCTCTTCCGCCGGCGCAGGGACTTTACGATCCGGCCAAGGAACATGACTCCTGCGGCGTCGGCTTCGTCGCCAACATGCGCAACGAAAAATCGAAGGCAATCGTCGAAATGGGATTGCGCATCCTGCTCAATCTCGACCATCGCGGCGCCGTCGGCGCCGATCCCAAGCTTGGCGACGGCTGCGGCATTCTCGTGCAGATTCCGCATGAATTCTTCAAGGCGGAATGCGCGAAGCTCGACATTGAGCTTCCCGCCGCCGGCGATTACGCCATCGGCCAGTATTTCCTGCCGCGCGATCCTGAGACGCGCGCGCGTGCGCGCGGCATCATCGAAAAGTCGGCTGAAGAAGAAGGGCTCGTCGTTCTCGGCTGGCGCGATCTTCCGGTCAATTCGAGCGATCTGGGCGAGGCGGTGAAGGCCGTCGAACCGCACCACGCGCAAATCTTCATCGGCCGGGGCGCGGGCGTCGCCGACGCCGACGTTTTCGAACGGCGCATCTATCTTGCGCGCAAGGCGGCCTCGAACGAAATCTATACGCTCGGCAACGGGGGGCGCGAATTTTACGCGGTTTCGGTCTCGTCGCGGACCATCGTTTACAAGGGCATGGTGCTCGTCTCGCAGCTTGGCGAATATTTCCTCGACCTCAAGGACGAGCGTTTCATCTCGGCGCTGGCGCTCGTGCATCAGCGCTTCGCGACCAACACTTTCCCGTCGTGGCGGCTGGCGCATCCTTACCGCTTCGTCGCGCACAACGGCGAAATCAACACGCTGCGCGGCAATCTCAACTGGATGGCGGCGCGCCAGGCGTCAGTCTCCTCGCCGCTCTTCGGCGACGCCATCAGCAAGCTCTGGCCGATTTCCTATGAAGGCCAGTCCGACACCGCCTGTTTCGACAATGCGCTCGAATTCCTGGTGCGCGGCGGCTATTCGCTCGCTCATGCGGTGATGATGCTGATCCCCGAGGCCTGGGCCGGCAATCCGTTGATGGACGCCGATCGCAAGGCCTTCTACGAGCATCACGCCGCCCTGATGGAGCCGTGGGACGGTCCGGCCGCCATGGCCTTTACCGACGGACGGCAGATCGGCGCGACGCTCGATCGCAATGGACTGCGGCCCGCGCGCTATCTCGTCACCGACGACGGCCTTGTCGTCATGGCGTCCGAAATGGGCGTGCTGCCTATTCCCGAAGAAAAAATCGTGACGAAATGGCGTCTCCAGCCCGGCAAGATGCTGCTCGTCGATCTGGAGCAGGGGCGCATCGTCTCCGACGACGAGATCAAGAAGGAGCTGTCGAACTCCCACCCTTACAGGGAGTGGCTGGCGCGCACGCAAATTCAGCTTGAGGATTTGAAGCCCGTCGATACGCGTCCGGCGCGCTGGGACGTATCGATGCTCGATCGCCAGCAGGCCTTCGGCTATACGCAGGAAGATCTCGACCTTCTGCTCTTCCCGATGGCCGTGACCGGCCAGGAGGCGGTCGGCTCGATGGGCACGGACACGCCCGTCTCGGCGCTCTCCGACAAGGAGAAGCTGCTCTACACCTATTTCAAGCAGAACTTCGCGCAGGTGACCAATCCGCCGATCGATCCGATCCGCGAAGAGCTGGTGATGAGCCTCGTTTCCTTCATCGGTCCGCGGCCCAATATCCTCGATCATGAAGGATCGGCGAAAAAGAAGCGCCTCGAGGTGCGCCAGCCGATCCTGACCAGCGAAGACCTCGAAAAAATCCGCTGGATCGGCACGGTTGAGGACAGTTTCGACACCAAGACGATCGACGTCACCTATGCCGCCGCAAAGGGCGCCGAGGGCATGCGCGCGGCGATCACGCGGCTGTGCGAACGCGCCGAGGAGGCGGTCAGCAGCCGCTATAACATCATCATTCTCTCGGACCGGATGGTGGGGCCGGACCGCATTCCGATTCCCGCGCTGCTGGCGACAGCCGCGGTGCATCATCATCTGATCCGCAGAGGCCTGCGCACCTCGGTCGGCCTTGTCGTCGAAACCGGCGAGGCGCGCGAGGTGCATCATTTCTGCTGTCTTGCGGGATATGGCGCGGAAGCGATCAATCCCTATCTGGCGTTTGAGACGCTCATCGCCTCGGCGGCCGAGTTTCCCTCCGACGTCGATGGTCCGACGGCCGTCAAGCGCTTCATCAAGGCCGTCGACAAGGGGCTTCTCAAGGTGATGTCCAAGATGGGCATCTCGACCTATCAGTCCTATTGCGGCGCGCAGATTTTCGACGCGGTGGGACTCGCGCAAAGCTTCGTCGACGAATTCTTCACCGGCACGACGACGCGCGTCGAAGGCGTCGGGCTAGAGGAAATCGCGCGCGAAACCGTGCGCCGCCATCGTCTCGCCTTCAGCGACGCGCCGGTCTACAAGGAGGCGCTCGACGTCGGCGGCGATTACGCTTTCCGCATCAGAGGCGAGGCGCACAGCTGGACGCCGCAGACCGTATCGCTCTTGCAACATGCGGTGCGCGGCAATGCGCAGGATAAATATCGCGCCTTCGCCAAGCTCCTGAACGAACAGGACGAGAAGCTTCTCAATCTTCGCGGGCTGTTCCGGATCAAGAGCGCCGAAGAGGACGGCCGCCAGCCGGTTCCGCTCGATGAGGTTGAGCCGGCAAGCGAAATCGTCAAGCGCTTCTCGACCGGCGCCATGTCGTTTGGCTCGATCTCGCGCGAGGCGCATACGACGCTCGCGATCGCCATGAATCGCATCGGCGGCAGATCCAATACCGGCGAGGGCGGCGAGGAGTCGGACCGATTCAAGCCGCTGCCGAATGGCGATTCAATGCGCAGCGCGATCAAGCAGGTGGCCTCCGGCCGCTTCGGCGTGACGACGGAATATCTCGTCAACGCCGACATGATTCAGATCAAGATGGCGCAGGGCGCGAAGCCCGGCGAAGGCGGACAGCTGCCCGGCGACAAGGTCGACGCGGTCATCGCCAAGGTGCGTCATTCGACGCCGGGCGTCGGCCTGATCTCGCCGCCGCCGCACCACGATATTTATTCGATCGAGGATTTGGCGCAGCTGATCTTCGATCTCAAGAACGCCAATCCGCGCGCCGCCGTGTCGGTGAAGCTCGTCTCGGAAGTGGGCGTCGGCACTGTCGCCGCGGGCGTCTCCAAGGGCCGCGCCGATCATGTGACGATCTCGGGGTTCGAGGGCGGCACCGGCGCATCGCCGCTGACGTCGATCAAGCACGCGGGTTCGCCATGGGAAATCGGCCTCGCCGAAACCCATCAGACGCTGGTGCTGAACAATCTGCGTTCGCGCATCGCCGTGCAGGTCGACGGCGGCTTGCGCACGGGCCGCGACGTGGTGATCGGCGCGCTGCTTGGCGCCGATGAGTTCGGATTCGCGACGGCGCCGCTGATTGCGGCGGGCTGCATCATGATGCGCAAGTGTCATCTCAACACCTGCCCGGTCGGCGTGGCGACTCAGGACCCGGTTCTGCGCAAGCGCTTCGTCGGCCTGCCGGAACATGTCATCAACTTCTTCTTCTTCGTCGCAGAAGAAGTGCGCGAACTCATGGCCGCCATGGGCTATCGCAGCTTCGAAGAGATGACCGGCCAGATGCAAATGCTCGACAAGGAGCAGGCGATCGCGCACTGGAAGGCGCGCGGTCTCGACTTCTCCAAACTGTTCTTCAAGCCGCAGGGGGAGGGCGCCGCCATCCGGCACAGCGCCGCGCAGGATCACGGACTCGACAAGGTCCTCGATAACAAGCTCATCGCCGAAGCGCGCGCGGCGCTCGATCGCGGCGCGAAGGTCTCGATCGAAACGCCGATCCGTAACGTCGATCGCACCACCGGCGCGATGCTTTCCGGCGAAATCGCGCGAATCTACGGCCATACAGGACTGCCCGAGGACACGGTCGACATTCGCGCGACCGGGACGGCGGGTCAGAGTTTTGGCGCGTTTCTCGCACGCGGCGTGACGCTGCGCCTGGAAGGCGAAGCCAACGACTATGTCGGCAAGGGGCTCTCCGGCGGAAAGCTCATCGTCTATCCGTCGCGCGCGGCGAAGCAGATCGACCCGGCGAACTCGATCATCGTCGGCAACACGGTGCTCTATGGCGCCATCGCCGGCGAATGCTATTTCCGCGGCGTCGCCGGCGAACGCTTCGCCGTGCGCAATTCGGGAGCGATCGCGGTGGTCGAAGGCGTCGGCGACCACGGCTGCGAATATATGACGGGCGGCGTGGTGGTGGTCTTGGGCCAGACCGGCCGCAACTTCGCCGCCGGCATGTCGGGCGGCATCGCCTATGTCCTCGACGAGGACGACGCGTTCTCGACCCGCTGCAACCTCGCGATGGTGGATCTCGAGCCGGTGCGCTCCGAGGAGGTCGTCATGACCGAGACCTACCACCAGTCGGGCGATCTCGAAGGCCACGGCCGGGTGGATGTGATGAGCGACATGACGCGTTTCGACGCCGAACGTCTGCGCCAGCTGATCGCCAATCACCTGCGCTATACCGGCTCGACGCGGGCGCGCGACATTCTTGAGGATTGGCCGAATTATATGGACAAATTCCGGAAGGTGATGCCGGTCGAATATCGGCGCGCGCTCAATGAGCTGAACGCGCGCAGGAAGCAGCCTCAGCAATTGAGGGCCGCGGGCGAGTAAATCTGGCGTGGTGAGACTGGCGAGGCGGCGCGCGCGCGTCGCCTTGCGTTTATCTGCAGGCATTGTAAAAAGGGAGAGTTAAGCTAACCTCCTTTAAACTCGGCGGTTTTCCTTTATGGCGGTGAGGAAGCCTGATGCGAGACGACTCCATGGTCTATAGCATGCCGCGCTGGGCCGCGATGCGCTGGCTCGTGCGCCCAAGTCTGGGCGCGCCGGTTGACATTCAACTGAAGCTGATCGCCAGTCTCTACGGCACTCTTCCGGTATTTTTCGGCGGGATCATCAATACGATCGTTGTTGCAGGCGCGATCGCCATACGCGAACAGACTCCGCCCTTTGTCGCCTGGTTTGTTTTCGAGATCATGCTCGGAGCGATGCGTCTGATTGTTTTGGGCGTCTCCCGTCGCGCCGCGCTTGCGCACCGCCCGACGCCGACCGATCTGTATCTTCTGCTTCAGCTGCTCTGGAGCAGCGGCGTGGGCTACGGCGCTTTTATCAGCCTCGCGAGCGGCGACTGGGTCTCAGCGACGCTCGCCTGTCTCTCCGGCTCGGGCATGGCCGGCGGCGTTGGATTTCGAAATTTCGGCGCGCCTCGCCTCGCCGGAGCAATGATCTTGACGAGCCTCGGCCCGTTCTTGCCGGGGGCCGCCCTCTCCGGCGAACCCATTCTTTATCTCGTGTTTCTTCAGATTCCGTTTTACCTCGCCGCGATGATCGCCGCATCTTACAGTCTGAATAAGATGCTCGTCGCGACCATGCAGGCTGAACGCGAGAACGACCACCGCGCCAAGCATGATGCGCTCACCGGCCTGTCAAATCGAGCCGGACTTGCCGCCGCCGTGGATGTTGGACTGAAGAACTCGGCTCCGCATGGCGGCGATCTCGCCGTTCTCTTTCTCGATCTCGACAATTTCAAGACGGTCAATGACACCTACGGTCACGCCGCTGGAGACAGGCTGCTCAAATTGGTGGCGGAACGCCTTCGCCAATCCTTGCGCGCGACTGACGTGGCCGCGCGGATCGGCGGCGACGAGTTCGTGGTGCTGGCCAGGGGGTTGACCAGCGAGCTGGCGACGGAGCTGAGCCAGAGGCTGACGAATTCCATTTCCATGCCTTACGATTTGGGCGACGGCGTTCGCGCGACGATCGGCGTCAGCGTCGGCGTGGCGCTCGTGCCCGAAACTGGCGCGGACGCCGAGGCTCTTCTCGCGGTGGCGGATGAAGCGCTTTACGAGGTGAAGTCTCGCCGGCGCGTGAAATTGCTGCACAGCCGCGTCAAGGAGGATCGGTTTCGCATAGTAGCGCCTGCGGCGGGCGGGTTGAACCCCAGCGCCTGATAGTCGCGCGGGCGCGCGGTCGACGACCGCCGCGCAGAAGCTTCGCGGCTTGACGCCGACGCTTCGAAAGCGTTTAGAAAACATCCAAGATTGCGGCGGTCGAGGCGCTTGGGCCAGGAGGCGATTTCGTCTTCGGCAAAAGACTGCCGCGCCGATGAGAAACGCCGTCGCCTCCGCGGTCGAGGCGCGAAAGGTGCGAGAGCGAATGGGCAAGGTGACCGGGTTTCTCGAGATCGACCGGCATGACCGCAAATACAAGCCGGCGGCCGATCGCATTCGCCACTATCGCGAATTCGTCATTCCCTTGTCGGACGAAACGACGCGCAGCCAGGCGTCGCGCTGCATGGATTGCGGCATTCCCTTTTGTCACAACGGCTGCCCGGTCAATAACCAGATTCCCGACTGGAACGACCTCGTCTTTCACGGCGAGTGGCGGCGGGCGCTGGTCAATCTGCACTCGACCAACAACTTCCCCGAGTTCACCGGGCGCGTGTGCCCGGCGCCCTGCGAGGCGTCCTGCACGCTGAACCTCCAGGACCAGCCTGTCACCATCAAGACCATCGAATGCGCCATCGTCGACCGCGGATTTGAGCATGGCTGGGTCGTTCCCGAACCGCCCAAGCGCAAGACAGGCAGGCGGATCGCGGTCGTCGGCTCCGGACCCGCGGGGCTCGCCGCAGCGCAGCAGCTTGCCCGAGCCGGCCATGACGCGCATGTCTACGAGAAGAACGCAAAGCCCGGCGGCCTGCTGCGCTATGGCATTCCCGACTTCAAGATGGAGAAGAGTCTCATCGACCGCCGCGTTCAGCAGATGGAGGCGGAGGGCGTCTCGTTTCACTGCGGCGTTCATGTCGGCGTCGATCTCTCCGCCGACGATCTCATCGCCGGCCATGACGCGGTGATCCTCGCCGGCGGCGCCGAACAGCCGCGCGATCTGCCGATCCCCGGCCGCGAATTGCGCGGCGTTCACTTCGCGATGGATTTTCTGCCTCAGCAAAACCGCCGGGTCTCGGGCGAACCGCTCTCGACCAATGAGCCGATCCTCGCCACCGGCAAGCATGTCATCGTCATCGGCGGCGGCGACACCGGTTCCGACTGCATCGGCACGTCGGTGCGCCAGGGCGCGCTTTCGGTGACTCAGCTCGAAATCATGCCGCGCCCGCCCGAGAAGGAGCACAAGCTGCTGACCTGGCCCGACTGGCCGCTGAAGCTGCGCACGTCGTCTTCTCACGATGAGGGGGCGTCGCGCGAATTTTCGGTGCTGACGCGCGAATTCGAAGGCAAGGACGGCGCGGTGAAGGCGCTGCGCTGCGTGCGCGTCGACGGCAAGATGCAGGAAGAGCCGGGGAGCGAATTCAAGCTCAAGGCTGATCTCGTGCTGCTCGCGATGGGCTTTGTGTCGCCGGTGCGTGAAGGGCTGCTTGAAGGTCTCGGAGTCGCATTCGATTCCCGCGGCAATGTCGCGGCCGACACAAGCGCCTATCAGGCGTCTCGCGAGAAAGTCTTCGCTTGCGGCGACATGCGGCGCGGTCAATCGCTCGTCGTTTGGGCTATTCGCGAAGGTCGCCAATGCGCCCATTCGGTCGACGAATTCCTCATGGGCGAAACCAATCTGCCAAGGTGAGAGTAATGGTTAGTGAGAAACTAAATCTTTGGTACTGCGATACTTTCGTCAGCACGCCCTGGCAGTTCTTCTTTCTCATCCTGCCGCTTATTGGCGCGTTCCTTTATGGGCGCGAGAAATACAGGCTCGCCTGGACGCTGATCGGCGTATGGATTTTCGTCCAGGTGACCTTCTCGGCGCTAACGAATTTGGTGTTCAATTGCTCGCTGGAATAGGGCGTGCAAAAAGGCCCCGGAAACCGGGGCCCTTTCTCCTGAGGCTGGCCACGCCTGGAGCGCGGTGCGAAAAAGCGGGAACCGGTTTTTCGCGTAAACCGCGCTCTAGAGCGTTTTGCAATTACGCTGACTCGGAGGGGATTCCCGAATCGCGGTTGTTTTGATTCAACCTTTTGGCTGGGCGGAGGCCAGCGGGGATGGGTGGATCATATTCTCAAGATTTGCGTGATCGGGTGATCGATGCGGTGGTTCGAGACGGCATGAGC
>Ga0194120_10004496_pt1 | contig 21467 bp, 20 predicted proteins | sample TA2MahCa65mmetaG_FD_148642 | JGI IMG/M metagenome (GOLD analysis project Ga0194120, IMG submission 148642) | Freshwater microbial communities from Lake Tanganyika, Tanzania - TA2015019 Mahale Deep Cast 65m | ecosystem: Environmental > Aquatic > Freshwater > Lake | place: Tanzania: Lake... | reverse complement strand
GCGCCGGCCTGATCACGCGGGGCACGGAAGGCGCGACGGCCGTCACGATTCCGCCCGCTCGGTTCGGTGCGCACATCGGAGCTGGTCTGATCGCTGCGGACATCGACGAACTGACAGCAGCGCTCGTGACCAGCACGGCTGGCGATGGCGCGGTCGACATGGGTGCGTGGGGCAGTGGAGGCATGAACAACCTGACGCCGCTCTGGCTTCTGAAGTACCTGCCCAACATGCTGGCGTGCCATGTCACGATCATCCACGACTGCCAGGGGCCGTCGAACACGATCACCTGCGGTGAGTCGAGCGCGCTGCTCTCGCTTGGCGAAAGCATGCGCGTGATCGGCCGCGGCGATGCGGATGCGTGCCTCTCTGGCGGCGCTGAAAGTCGCGTGAATCAGATGGGGCTGATGCGCTATTGGTCCAGCGGCCGTCTGCGCGCCGTGCCCGCGGCTGGGCACGGTCCGGACCTCGTGCGCCCCTTCGATGACCAAGCCTGCGGATCTGTGCTCGGCGAGGGCGGCGGGATTCTCGTCGTTGAGTCGGCCGACTCCGCGACGCGTCGTGGCAAGGCGCCCTTGGCTGTGCTCGCTGGCTTCGGCGCCAGCCAATCCGTCTGCGCGGACACGCTTGGCATGGATCTTTCGCAGACCGGCGAGGACATCGCGGCCGCGATCGAATCAGCGCTCGACGACGCCGGCATGAACGCCAGCGACATCGATGCGATCGTGCCGACGGGCTGCGCGGTGCCAGAAGTCGATGCCGGTGAGCGCGCTGCGCTCGAACGCGTGTTCGGCGCCAGACTCTCGTCCCTGCCGATCGCAACGGTTGTGCCCAACGCTGGATTCTGCGGCGCGGGAACAGGCGCGCTCGCAGCATGTGCTGGTGTGCAGATGCTGGCGACGCAGTCGATCCCTGCGCGATTGAACGCGAACGCCACGCCCGGACTTGATGCTGCTGCGGCGCCGACGCGACCCGCCGCGCTGCGGGCGGTGCTGGTGCTGACCACGAGCCTTGGTGGCCAGAACGCCGCCATCATCCTGCGGAGGGCGTCATGAGCGTGCGCATCGTCGTCACTGGCATGGGTTGGGTCACGCCCCTTGGCCATGATCTCGAGGGCGTCTGGGGTCGCATGATGCGATCCGAGTGCGGCATGGCGCCGATCACGCGGTTCGACGCGCGGACCTTCCCGACAACCTTCGCTGCAGAAGTGCGTGACTACGACGTCAACGCGTTCGTGAAGCACCCGCAGGCGCACGCGACCGCTGGCCTGAACAGCAAGTATGCGCTCGGCGCTGCTCGTCAGGCCTGGGCGCAAGCTGGGCTCGACGCGCATCCAGCGCCGAGTCTGCGCCGCGTGGGCATGTACTTGGGCGCTGGCGAGGGTGTGGTCGACACCGCTAACTACTTCGCTGCGAATGTGGCGGGCTGGGATGCCGCGACCGGTCGCGTCGGCGGTGCGTGGTTCGATGCGGCGCGCCGCATGCTCGATCCGGCCCGCGAAGTCGAGCAGGAACCCAACATGCCGCTCGCGCACTTGGCGCGGGAGTTCGGAATCAGAGGGCCGAGCTACAACTGCCTGACCGCCTGCGCGGCAAGCACGCAAGCGATCGGCGAGGCGTGCAGCATCCTGCGCCGCGGCGATGCCGACGCGATGCTCGCCGGCGGCACGCACACGATGATCCACCCGCTCGGGATCACGGGCTTCAACCGCTTGACTGCGCTCAGCACCTTCAAGGGCGATCCAACGAAGGCCAGCCGTCCGTTCGACATCGGCCGCGATGGCTTCGTCATGGGCGAGGGCAGCGGCATGGTCGTGCTCGAAACGCTTGAACACGCGATGGCGCGCGGGGCCACGCCGCTGGCTGAGTTGATCGGTTACGGCTCGAGCGCTGACGCGTTCCGCATCACCGACATTCAACCCGACGGCCGGGGCGCCGCCGCTGCGATGACCCAAGCGCTCGCGCAAGCTGGCATCGATCCGCACAAGCGGCTTGACGATGGCCGTCCGCCGATTCAGTACATCAGCGCGCACGGCACGGGCACGAAGGAGAATGACTCCATCGAGACGATCGGCGTCAAGCGCGTCTTCGGCGAACTGGCGCCGTCGATCCCGATGAGTTCCATCAAGAGCATGATGGGGCACCTCATCGCGGCAGCTGGCGCGGTGGAGTTCATCACCTGCGTGCAGTCGATCCGTCACGGCATGCTGCCGCCGACGATCAACTACGCGAACCCCGATCCTGAACTCGATCTGGACTATGTGCCCAACACCGCGCGCGCAGCGAAGGTCGACACCTGCCTGAGCAATTCGTTCGGTTTCGGTGGGCAGAATGACACGGTCATCGTGACGCGTTGGCGGGGCGCATGAGCCAGTCGGGCCGGCGCCGCGGCTTGCTGCTGATGGCAGCGGGCGTCGCGGTGCTTGCCATCGGCGGTGGCGGCCTCATCCTGTCTCAGGTCAAGCCAACAGCGTGGACGATGGCCCGAGCGCGGGCGACCTCCGACAAGGCGGATGCACGCGCGGCCGAGTTCGAGAAGGCGCTCGCCGCTGCGGTCCATCAGGTGCGGGGTCCAGAACCCTGGGCGATCGCGATCGATCCAGCCGACCTGAACGGTTGGCTTGCGCAGCGTTGGCGTGCCTGGGCGGAGTTCGCGCAGGACGCGATCCCCGATGATCTTCGCGAGCAACCGCTGGAGCATGTGGCGCTGGCCATCGAGCAGGAGGGCTCGCTGCTGGTCATGCTTGCCCGGCATGGACGGGTCGATTGGTGCAGGCTCACGGTGGTGGGTGAGCCCGGTTCAGTCGGAGTTGAGGTGACGGGAGTCGGCGTGGGCGCGCTGCCCGTTCCAGTCGCGATCGCCGACAGTTTGGCTGGGGATCTTGGGAGCCTTCGTGACGGAGTGCCCCCGGTGACCCTGGCGGATGGTCGCACCGTCCGCGTGCTGGACCTTGCCTTCCAGGACGGCTCGATCGTCGTGCAATGTCGGACCGACGCGGCACCGCCGTGACCGAGCCGGGCGACCGACCTCGCCGCTAGACTTCCGGATCCATGCCGCAGATCACGATCAACGGGAAGCCGATGGAGTTCCAGAAGGGCCAGACCATCCTTCAGGTCGCCCTGGCGAACGATGAACAGGTCCCGCACTACTGCTACCACGACTCGCTGTCGATCCCGGCCAATTGCCGCATTTGTCTGGCCGAAATCTGGCAGCCCAATCCCAAGACCGGCAAGCTCGAGTCGGCGGGTCGCCTGAGCCCGACCTGTCACACGCACGCGTCTGAGGGCATGGTCGTCTACACCGACTCCGACAAGGCCAAGGCCAATCAGAAGGCCGTGATGGAGTACCTGCTCATCAATCACCCCGTCGACTGCGCGATCTGCGATCAAGCGGGCGAGTGCGGGCTGCAGGACTACTCGCATGAGTACGGCCGCGGCGAGAGCCGCTTCGTCGAGGAGAAGATCAAGAACCCCAAGAAGCAGGTCGGGCCGAACATCCTGCTCTACAGCGATCGATGCATCATGTGCACGCGCTGCGTGCGATTCACGCGCGAAGTCACGCAGACCCATGAACTGATGGTCGAGGGGCGCGGCGGCACCGAGATGATCGATGTTTTCCCGGGCATGGCGCTCGACAACGAGCTCGCCAGCAACGTCATCGATCTCTGCCCGGTCGGCGCGTTGCTCGACAAGGACTTCCTCTTTCAACAGCGCGTGTGGTTCCTGACCAAGACGCCATCGATCGATGGCATCACCTCGAGCGGCGACAACATCAGCGTCGAGCACAACGACGGCCGCGTCTATCGCATCAAGCCTCGCCGCAACGCTGCGGTGAACCAGTGGTGGATCACCGACGAGGTGCGCTACGGCTGGAAGTTCGTGCACCGCGAGGATCGGCTCGCCTTGCCACTGCTGAAGGGCCAGCCCGCCGGCGATGCCGCGCACGCTGCCCAAGCGTGGACGAAGGCGATCGAAACGGCGAGCACTGTGTTGGCGCAGGGCGCCGCGGCAGGCCGCCTCGCGCTGCTCGTGAGCCCGATGCTCTCGTGCGAGGATGCGTACCTCCTTGCGCACACCGTGCTCGCGCACGATGCGAACGCCGTGCTCGGCGTCGGCCCGATTCCGGTCGACGGCCAGGACAAGACCTTCCCCAACGGCTTCGTCGTGCGCGCCGAGAAGGCCCCCAACGCGCGCGGCGTGCGCATGGCGCTCGAAGCCGTCGCGGCGTCATTCGCTGGCCGATCCGCCAGCGCGGTGCATGACGCGGCTGCCTGGTGCGCTGCCGTCCAGTCCGCTGGCGCCAAGGCGTGCGTCGTCACGGGCAACTACCCCAGCGCTTGGCAATCCGACGAACTCGTGCGCGCCGTCCATGGTCGCGCGCTCGTCCTGATCGACACCTTGCCGGATCGACTGACGAATTCGGCCGACATCGTGCTGCCATCGTGCACCTGGGTTGAGAAGCCCGGCTCCTTTGTCAACGCCAACGGGTTGCTTCAAGGCTTCAAGGCGGCGATCGCACCAACCGACTTCGCGCGCAGCGAAGCGCAGATCGCGATCGACGTCGATGCGCGTCGCCGGCACACCCGCGGAACACCGTTCGCTGTGTCGACGGTCCGCGCCGAGATGGCTCGCACCAAGGGGCTCGAGGCGTTCACCGCCGACATCGATCCAGTGACCAAGGTCGCGACCGTGCAGTCCGACATGGAGCTCGTGGCGCTCTGACGCGTCCGGCGAGCCGATGGTGTCCATGAGCCCATCCCGCGGCCGCGGCGTCTCCGCGCGGCTGTCCGATGTCCGTGAAGTCTGGTCGTTGGCGTGGCCGACGGTCGTCACGATGACCTCGTACACGATGATGCAGTTCGTCGACAGCCTGATGGTGGCGCAGGTCGGCATGGTCGAGCTGGCAGCGCAGGGCAACGGCGGTGTGTGGAGCTGGGCACCCACATCCTTCCTGGTTGGCCTCATCACGTTGGTGAATACCTTTGTGAGCCAATCGCTGGGCGCCAAGCGCCTGCACGATGCGGCGAGTTACGCATGGAGCGGTCTGTGGATTGCGCTCATCAGTTGGCTGGTGTTGCTCCTGCCACTCGCGCTGTTCGGCCTTCCGGCGCTCTTCGCTTCGATGGGGCATGAGCCTCGCGTGCAGGAACTTGAGACGCAGTACGCAGGCATCTTGGTCGGCGCGGGGATCGTCACGCTTGCGGGAAAGGCGATGTCGAACTTCTTCTTCGGCATCCACCGGCCGAAGATCGTCGCGGTCGCAGCGATCGTGGGGAATGTCGTCAATGTGGTGGGAAACTTCATTCTGATCTACGGCGAACGGGGCCTGCCATCGCTTGGATTGCCGGGCATTCCCGGAACTCAGGCCTATGGTGTCGCTGGCGCGGCGATCGCGACGGTGATGGGCTCACTCGTCGAGTTCCTCATTCCGTTCGTGGTGTTCCTTGGCCCGAAGTTGCATGCCGAGCTCGGAACACGATCGGCCTGGCGACCGCACTGGCGCATGGTTGCAGGTCTCATTCGGACTGGCGTTCCCAACGGAGTCCAGTTCAGCAACGAGATGGTCTGTTGGGCGCTCTTCATGAGCTCGCTCGTGGGTCGATTCGGCACGGATCATCTGGCAGCGGGGTGGAGCGTGCTGCGCTTCATGCACCTGTCGTTCATGCCAGCGGTCGGCTTCAGCGTGGCGACGGCAAGCCTGGTCGGAAAATCCATCGGCGCTGGTCGGCCCGACGATGCTGTGCGTCAGACGCACGCTGCGTTCGCCGTCTCGCTCGTCTACATGACGATCTGGGGCATCGTCATGCTCATCTGGCGCCATGACATGGTGGCGATCTTCGCGGACTCGGGCGATGTCCCCGACGAGCAAGTTGCGCGAATCGTTGGCATCGGCGGCACGCTCATGATCTGCGCGGCCATCTTCCAGACGTTTGATGCGCTCGGGATCATCTTCACCGGCGCTCTGCGCGGCGCCGGCGACACGCTCGTGCCTGGCATTGCGACCGTGACCCTGAGCTGGGGACTGATCGTGGGCGGCGGCATGGCGCTCGTGGCGTGGTTCCCGCAGTGGGAGAGCACTGGACCGTGGATCGCGGCGACGGCCTACATCGTCATCTACGGCCTGTTCATGGCCTGGCGCTTCGAGTCGGGCCGCTGGCGGTCGATTCGGCTGCTCGGCGCGGCACCTGAGCCTGCCCCCGGGCTTGAACCGGGCGGGTCCGGCAGCGTCGGCAGCGGTTCTTGAGCATCGCGCGGGTCCCGCTATCATCCCCGGGCTCGGCCCCGGATGCCCGGCGCCGCACGAATCATCCCGAGGAGCGCTGACCCATGACCACCGCCACCGTGGCCGCCACCACCCATCCCGTGATCGCCGAACAGGCCGAGCAGTTCCTGAAGTCCGGCCATCGCATGAAGGCCATCGACCTGCTCCGTCCCATCGCCACCACTGGCGAAGATGCGGCGTTGGCCGTGCGTCTGGCGTCCATGCTCGAGTCGGTCGGTGAAGACGAAGAGGCGATCTCGCTCCTGGAGCGCGTCTGCCGCATGCCGTCGCCGCCGATCAACGCGCTGGTGAACTTGGCGATCATGTACGAGGACGCGGGCGACTACCTGCGTGCCGAGCGTTGCCTGCGCAAGGTGCTTGAGACCGAGCCCGCCCACGAGCGCGCGCGCTTGTTCCTGAAGGATGTGCTCGCCAGCCGCGACTGCCTCTACGACGAGGATCAGGCGCGCGACGACGCCAAGCGCAACCAGATGCTCGATCAGCCCGTCACCGACTTCGAACTGTCGGTGCGCGCCCGCAACTGCCTCAAGAAGATGCAGATTCGTTCGCTTGGCGATCTGCTCAAGATCACCGAGAGCGAGCTGCTGGCGTACAAGAACTTCGGCGAAACCAGCCTGATCGAGATCAAGCAGATGCTCGCCGCGCGCGGGCTGCGCTTGGGTCAGGGTCTTGAGGGCGCCGGCTACGCCCGCGTCCGCAACGAGATCTACGAGCGGCTCAAGGAGCAGGTCGGCGCGGAAGTGCTTGAAAAGTCCGTGGCGTCGCTCGAGTTCAGCGTGCGTTGCCGCAAGGCACTGCAGATGCTTGGCGTGCAGACGCTGGGCGATCTGGCCAGCCGGACCGAGGCCGAACTCATGGGCGTGAAGAACTTCGGCCAAACCAGCCTCGACGAGATCCGCGAGCGCTTGGCCGATCACGGCCTGGGCCTGCGCACGCTCGAGAGCTGATCGCTGCGCGCGACTGCGATTCTCAAGCGGCTTGATGCTGCCTGTCGATTCCTGCCGTAGCGGCGCCGTCGTGCCGCGCGGAGGTTTTGCATGGCTGGCAACGAGGGTGTGGCAACATGGATGCGGCGATGCTTGATCGCCGCCTGCGGATGGGTCGTGGCGGCCTCGTGCTCGTCGCCGTCAGCGCCGAAGGAAGTGCCCACGAAGGCCGCGCCACCGGTGAGCATGGATCGGCAGGGACCGACCGCGCCAGTGGTCGCCGAAGCGCCATCGCCTGAACCAGCGAAGCCCGCGCCCGCGCCGGCGTTCGCGCCGCGCTTCGATCCGCCGCGTCCCGCGCCGCCCAAGGTCGAGCCGACGGTGCGCGTGCGCGTGGGGACCCGACTTCGAAAACCGCAGTCGTTCGCGTGTCCTTCGGGCGAGTTCACGGTTTCGGTCGGCACCGAGCGATGGACGGCCGCCGCACCAGTGCGCGTCACCGCGACGGGAACAGGGTGGCAGGTGGCGGCCAAGGGGGGCGCACGATCGTTCGCTGCGGGACCGCTGGTGCTGAAGCCGATCGGCAAGGCATCGATCGACTGGGACGGTGCGGGTTGGCCAGGCGTGGCCACGCTCGTCGCGCTGCCCGAAGGCCTGGATGTCATCATGGATGTTGGCGTCGAGGAGTATCTGCCGGGCGTCCTGGCGAAGGAGCTCTACCCGCAGTGGGACGAGGATGCGTTCCGCGCGCAGGCGGTTGCGGCGCGCAGTTGGGTGCTCGTCGAGGAGTCGCGCTGGGAGGGTCGTCGCCACTACGACGTCACAAGCGGCGAGTCGAGCCAGGCGTGGTCGGGCCACACGCGCAACGCTCGCGCACGCGAGGCAGTCTCGGCAACACGCGGCATGGTGCTCGTCTATCAGGGCACTGTCGTCCCCGCGTTCTATTCGAGTTCGTGCGGCGGCCGCGGCGCCAACGCATTCGGCAGCGTGACCTCGAATCCCGAACACGACATTCCGCCGGTGCGCTCAGGTGATCAGCCTGCGCGAACGGGCTGCTGCGAATCATCGTCGTTCAAGGCCTCGGCCAACTATCGGTGGAGCGCCACGATCACGGCCGCCACGGTGAAGCAAGCGATCCGCGAGTACGGCCAACGCAACGGATTTCCCACCTGGGCGGGCATCGATCTTCCCGTGGCGATCGACATCGCCCAGACGGCGACCAATGGCCGGCCGATCGAGTACCGACTTCGATTCAAAGACCGCAATCCTGTCATGATTCCCGCAGCGAAGTTGCGCGAGGCGATCAACGGCGGCATCCCAGGTGAAGGTGGTTCGCGCACGCTCAAGAGCGATGACTTCACCGTGGCGGCGACACCGAAGGGCTTGGTCTTTACGGGTCGTGGATTCGGTCACGGCGTGGGCATGTGCCAGCACGGCGCTCAGGCGACCGCCAAGGCCGGCAAGAGTTGGGAGCAGATCCTTGAGCGCTACTATCCGAGCGCCCAATGCGTCCGCGCGTGGTAACGCGCAGCCGGCATCGTGCCTTCGCCATCGATCCAGCATGTTCACCGGCATCGTCCAACATGTGGGCCGCATCACGGCCGTCGCGCCCAGCAGCGCCGGCGTGCGGCTGACCGTCGATCCATGCGGTTGGTCACACCAACCTGCGCGCGGCGACTCGATTGCCGTCTCGGGGATCTGCCTGACCGTCGTCGATGCACAGCCCGCGGCGTGGAGTTTCGATGTCGTTCCGCAGACGCTTGCGTTGACGACGCTCAGTGCAGCATCGAGCGGCCGCCGCGTCAACCTTGAGCACGCGACGCTCGCGTCGACGCCCATGGGCGGTCACATCGTGCAGGGGCATGTCGACGGTCTCGGCCGCGTGGCGTCGATCATGTCCAGCGGCCAGTGGCGCGTGCGCATCGAAGTTCCCGCGGCGATCGCCGCGTGCATCGTGGCGCAGGGATCGATCGCTGTCGACGGCGTTTCCTTGACGGTGGCCGATGCCGCACGCGATGGTGCATGGTTCGAGGTGGCGCTGATTCCGGAAACGCTCGAACGCACGACGCTTGCGGCTCTTGCCGTGGGTGACGCCGTCAACCTTGAAGCGGATCACCTGTCCAAGCTCATTGCCCACCATGTCGCGCGGCAGACGGCGCTTCGCGGCGAGCGCGTCGATCCAGTCGATTGATTACTGCCGATCGATGCAGACGAGTGTGACATCGTCGTGCAACGGCGTGCCCGCGCACGCCTCTTCGGTCTCACGCCCGACCGCGTCGCAGAATGCTTGCGGCTCGCTCACATGGCGCTGGCGTGCGAACGACTGCAGGTAGCGATCGTTGGGTAGGCGGTGCTTCTGGCGCAGGACAGCAGCGTCGGGGAAGGCCTGCTCGAACCCGTCCGAGTACAGCAGCAGTCGATCGCCCGGCGCGAGTTCGAGTTCGCATTCGCCAAAGGTCGTGCCCTCGAACACACCGAGTAGACCACCCGTCGTGCCGTGGGACTCGAAGCCGCCGCCTGCGCGCGCGTGCAGCACTGGTGGATGACCAGCGCAACTGAACTGGACGTGTCCCGAGTGCACATCGATCACCGCGTACACGGCGGTCGCAAACCGCGACGCGTGTTCGGAGCGCGCGAGCATCTCGGCGTTGAGTCGCTCCAGACTCTCGGCCGGACTCAGCAATCGGTACGCGTTGCCAGCGATGTCCTTCGTCGGCAGCGCCCGACCGATGACGAGCGTCATCAGCGCCGCCGGGACACCGTGGCCCACCGCATCGGTGATGAAGATGCCCAGCCGTCGCTCATCGAGCCGCATGACGTTGTACAGGTCGCCGCTGACGAATTCCGCTGGTTTCCAAAGCGCGCCCAAGCGAATCGAGCCGAGCGCCGGCAGGGAACGGGGCAGGAAATCCCGCTGCACGCTCGAGGCCAACTGCAATTCGTCGGTGATCCGATTCACTTCGGCACGCAGGTCGCCGCTGCTGGCGTTGGCCGCAATCGTCTCGCGTCGCATGCGGTCCACATCGATCTGCCGCTCCAGGAGCCCCAGCAACATGCCCGCGACAAACTCCGGCGTCGCATCGGCGGGGGCGCGCGCCACGATCGGTTCGCCCGCATCATCGGCGCCGAGGCAGAGCACGGGAACATGGCGTGCCAGAGCATCTTCGACCAAGCCTCGCACCTGCTGGTCCGCGCTCGCGGAGCCCAAGACGAGCACCGCTTCGGCGCGACGGACGCGACCGCTCGCTTGCGCCGCGTACGCATCGCCGCCTTCACAGGTGAACGGTCCCATCTCGCCCAGCGTGCGGGCAACTGCTGCGGCCGTCGTTCCATCCCGTGCGGCAAGCACCGTGACAGCGCGCGGTCTCACTTGGCAAGTTCCTTCAGCGCCTTGGCATCGAGCGTGACCTTCGTGCCGGGCTCGATCTTCAATCGTTTGATTGTGCCGGCCTTGAGTTCGATGACGAATTGGGCTGGCCTGCCGCTGGGATAGCGACGAAGCCGGTCGAAGTACGCCTGCTCGCTCTCGCCATTGCCGCGGGGCATCTCGGCCACCATGGTGTAGGCACTGACGACGAATCCTTGCGGATCGACATACAGAATGTCCATGTCGGTGATGCAGTCACGCATCCAGAAGCCCTGATGCGCGGGTGCCTTGAACGCGAAGATCATGCCGCCGTGGTCGGGGATCGACGCCACGCCGCCTAGGCCTCGTGCGCGCGTTGCATCGTCGGCAGAGATCGTGAGCGTGAACGACTCGCCCCTGATTTCGACCGTGCCCGGATCCGAGCCGCCGCATGCACAGAGCAGGGCGGTCATGGCCATCACGAGGATCATCACGGTCCGTGGCATAGCCAGCGGACGATATCCGGCGTCACGCACAGGCGTGCCCGGGTCGAGACAAGCGAACGCAGTGCGTTGGGTGCCACGCCGGCCATGAGCTCGGCCGGCGACGATTCGCCCGCCAAGCCAGCGCCGTTGCACCAGTGCAGGATGAGTCGTCGGATGCGTCCGGGCGTCGCACCAGCTGCGGCCAACGAGCGGAGCGAAAGCGCGTCATGGCGCTTGGCCAGTCGACGATCCGACTCATCCACGACGAGCGGAAGGTGCCACCAGTGCGGACGGTCGCCGCCGAGCGCGTCGATCAGGATCGACTGAAGCACTGCACTCTCCAAGAGATCCTGCCCGCGGACGACTTCGCTCACGCCTGCGGCAAGATCATCGACCACGACGGCGAGCTGGTAGCTCGGCACACCGGCTTTCATCCAGACGAGCGGATCGCCCCAGACCAACGAGGGATCGAGCGTGCGATCGCCGTGCAGTTGGTCGCGGATCGTCCGCTCACCAGCGGGGCAGGCAAAGCGATGGTTGCACGCCAGGTTTGCGAAACCCCATGCTTCGCCCGGCGGCGGACGAAGGGACGGTGGAAACCGAAGGACCGCGTCGCCTTCGTTGGGCGCGTTGGCTTCGGTCGGTTCGTTGGTCGCGGCACACTCGGCGCTGGCCGCGCGGACCTGCGCGCGGGAGTGCGGGGCTTCGAAGACGAGCCCGCGAACCGCGAGCGCGTGCATCGCGTGGCGGTGCCGATCAAGATGGTCCGATTGCAGTTCGGGCGCCCCGTCCCAGCTCACGCCGAGCCACTCCAAGCACCAGAGCGCATCGAGCCGAGCATCGCCGGAAGCCCTTGTGGCGTCGAGATCTTCAAGGCGAAGCCGGATCGTCCAACCGTGGGCGCGTGCGAGCGCCCAGGTGCACAGAAAGCTCCACGCGTGCCCAAGGTGCAGGTGGCCGGTTGGGCTCGGTGCCAAGCGTGTGACGGGCGGTGCCATCGGCGGCGAATATAGTCCTCGCATGCACCGCTTCTCTGACGCCGAAGTCGACGCCGCGCTCAGCAAACTTCCTGAGTGGTCGCGCGTGGGCGAGTGCATCCAACGCACCTATGCGTTCGAGGACTTTGTGCAGTCGATGACCTTCGTGAACGGCATCGCGCAGCATGCCGAAGCCGTGCAGCATCACCCGGACTTTCTCGTGCGTTGGTCCAAGGTCACCTTGAGCCTGTCGACGCACGATGTTGGTGGGATTTCAGAGAAGGATGCGCTCTTTGCGGCGCACGCCGACGCGGCCGCGGCGGCCTTCAGCACGCGCTGACGAGCGCAGGTGAAGTCGCGACGCGACGCGCCAGTCCATCACTTCGCCAGTCCATCGCGTCGCCGACCAACACGACGCAAGCCGATCACATCGATCAGGCGATCGAAACGCGCAGCGGTGCGAGCGCATCGCGAAGGAGCGTGGCCCGAGCCGCCGATTGCTGCTCCATCGTCTCCATCGGATCGTTCGGGCGCGCCAAAGCCAGGTGGGCCGGTTGGACCTGCAGGAGCAAGCGGTGCACGAGCGTCGAATCGATCGCTTCGGTCAAGCCGCTGGCGATGCCAAATCGCAGCCGACCAAGCAGCTTGATCGCTTCATCCAGCGGCATCAAGCGCGCGTGCGTGAGCACCGCCGCGGCGCGAATGAACCGGTCACGCGCGGCGGCGGTGGCCTTGGAACGATAGGTCTCTCGCGCGAGCCGTTCATAGCGAATCACTTGCGGAATGATGCGGTCCCGAAGTTCGCCCACGATCTCTTCGTCGCGCATGCCCAGCGTGATCTGATTGCTGAGCTGGAAGAAGTCGCCCATCGGCTCCGATCCCTCGCCGTGGAAGCCGCGCAGGACCAGATGCATGTCCCTGACGGCCCGACGAACGCGATCGAGTTCCGAGGTCAACCGCAGGGCCGGCAAGTGGAGCATGACGCTCACGCGGATGCCGCAACCCACATTGGTGGGGCACGCGGTCAGGTAGCCCCAACGATGGTGCCACGCAAACTCGAGCGCCGTCTCGGCACCACGGTCAAAGGCACTCGCTGCCGCGTAGCACTCATCGATGCGCAGACCGGAGTACATCGCCTGAATGCGAAGGTGGTCCTCTTCGTTGACCATCACCGAAAGGGTTTCGTCAGCCGAGATGCCGACCGCGCGCGGTGCATCCGACGCTGCGAACTGCTTGCTCACCAAGTGTCGTTCGACCATCTGCGTCCGACGCTCGGCGGGGCAAGCCTGAAGGTCGACCCAACCCAACATGCGGCCCCATGCAGCCCCTTGCGCGCGATCGCGGACCATCGACACGACTTCGCGGCGCTGCGTGGTCGACGCACGACTCGTGAATGGGAATCCCGCTAGGTTTCGTGCCAAGCGCACGCGACTGGCGACGACGACATCAGCGTCACGGCCGACCGGACCGAGCCACGGGCCACCATTCTCGATGGGCTTCATGCCGATTGCCCCGCCACGCCGTCGACCTCACGCAACGCGTTCCGGACTCTCGCCGCCACTTCGTACCGTTCAGCGGCGACGGCCTGTTCAAGGTCGTTGAGCAGGCGGGCGCGATAGGCCTGACGGGCCTCGGCGTCATCCCGTCGGGCGGGCGCGCGACCACAGTGGACCGAGGCGCCGCCTTGGGCGCGCTGGATCGCTTGGTCGATCACCGGCGACAAGGCGTCGAAACACACGGAGCAGCCCGCGAGGTTGTGCTTGCGAAACTCCGCCAGCGTCATACCGCAACCGCCGCAAGCGGGCTGGTGGCGCTGGCCACTCAGTTGCGTGGCAAGCAGGTCGGCGATCGGCGCGCTGGCCGGCACATGGTGCAACTGCATCATCGCGTGCTCGGCGCAGAGATGCACGGTCGTCTGCACGCCGGCGGAGATCACCGTCTCATGCACGACAGCGGGCTTGTCGCACTGGTCGCACTTCATCGTCACGAAGTGTATGCATCGACCACGACCGAGCGGATCCGTGCAAGTTCTTCCAGCAGTTTCGTCGCGGCAGCCAGCGGTTGGCAGGTGGCCCGGTCGCTGAAGGCTCGTGCGGGATCGGGATGGCACTCCAGGAAGACCGCATCCACCCCGGCGGCGATGGCCGCGCGGGCCAGGAGCGCTGCGCGATCTGGACGGCCCCCGGTCATGGCGCCCTCTGCGCCGGGCAACTGGGTGCTGTGGGTGACATCGAAACAGACCGGCACGCCTAGGTCGGCCATGTCCTGAAGCCCCGGGAAATCGTTGACCAACCGGTGATAGCCGAAAAAGGTGCCGCGCTCGGTCAGCATGACATGACGCGCCCCGCCTTCGCGCACCTTGGCGACGGCGTTCTTCATTTCGGCGGGGGCCATGAACTGGCCCTTCTTGACATTCACCGCTCGACCCGTCTGGGCCGCCGCCAGCAGCAGATCCGTTTGACGGCAGAGGAACGCTGGGATCTGCAGAATGTCCACGGCCTGCGCCGCGCGCGCAGCGTGTTGCGGTTCGTGGATGTCCGTCGTCGTGGGCACGCCGAGCTGGTCGCGCAGTGCGGCGATCATGTCGCAACCGCGGTCGAGTCCTGGACCGCGGGGGCTTGACGCGCTCGACCGATTTGCCTTGTCGAAACTGGCCTTGAAGACGAACGCGAAGCCCAGCGCAGCGCACGCGTCGCGCATGGTTGTGCCAATGCGCAGGTTCGTTTGGTCATCTTCGAGCACGCACGGTCCAGCGATCACCGTGAGCGGGCGCGGGCGGCGGGGGCCGAAGGCGAGTTCAAGGTCAAGGAGGCTGTTGGCGTAGGCGGTACCCATTCCCGGCATTGTGACGCAAGGCCGCACGGCGTGCGTTCCGGGGGATTCCGGGACTTTCCCTTGATGAACCCCCCGAAGAATCCGATCGTCCATGTGGAAGCGGGCCGAGGGAGCCCGAAGGAGGCACGATGGACCGATTTCCGTATGAGCCGGCGGCATTCACCGAGGAGATTGCGCGGCACATCAAGACCGCATGGCGTGACCGAAAGGTCGAAGTCATCGACGCTCTGAAGCTGTTGGTCGATGGCCGCCGCATGGGTCTTGAAAACCTGTATCGCCTCGTCATGCAGGACCCTGAGCGTGCCACGGAGGTGGTCGGCGCGTACTTCCAAAAAGTCTTCGAAGGAGATCATCTTGCGACCGCGGCTCTGCCCTTGGCGGTGGCCCGACCGCGCATCATGCCGCGCTTGCAGCCTGAGTCGATCTTCGATTCGGTCGACCGCGAACAGGTCGCGCACATGCCGTTCGTGAATGGGACCGTGATCGTCTTTGTGATCGACCTTCCCGACATGACCGTCAGCATCAGCACGGAGCAACTCGTTCGTTGGGGACTGACGACCGACGAACTCGAGGAAGTGGCGCGCGTGAACCTGGGTTCGTACGCACCCGAACTGAATGTGCAAATCATGCAGTCCGGCGATGGTGGCAGGGCCGCGGTCGTGAGTCTTCGCGATGGCTACGACGCCGCGCGGCTGCTCCTGACGCACCTGCATGAGCGGCTCGCGCCAGAACTCAAGGGCGACTTCCTCGTCGCGACGCCAGCACGGGACATCTTCGTAGCCATGAGCCGTGGTCCCGGGCAGTTCATTGACCGCATCATGGGACGCATCGACGAGGACTACCGTCGCTTGCCGTACCCGATCACACGAAACTTGTTCTATGTCACGCGCGATGGCGTCGCGGGAACAGCCGAAGCGGCTTGATCGATCAGCGCACGCGTTCGATCGTCGATCCGCTCTGCATGGAGAAGTTCACAAGGTCGCCGGTCGCGAACTCGCTCGCGGCCTGACCTTGCGGCATCGTGATCCACATCGGCACGACGACATCGGCCAGCACCATGTTGGCGCGCGTGTCGGTGGCGATCACTCGGCCTTGGACATTGCGCGGATGACCCTCGCTTGGCTCGACGAAGATGCCGCCTGCCTTGGGGTGGTGCATCTTCAGCGCGGTGGCACGGAAGCGCGCGTGGACGCGTTCGCCCGCGACGAAGGCGCACTGTGGGCACTGGGGAAGGAACGCCAGCTGGTACTGCGTGCCGGGAATCTTCACGACGATGCCGTCGGACGAAGTGGTGGTCACGAGGACGCGGGCCGTGTCGGTCAGCACGGGATTCATGGTCGCGCAAGCCTAGCACGATGCCGTGGGCGCGGGCCCGCGGCGAGCCGTTGGTTCACCGGCGGGATCCCATCGACAGGAAGTTGCTCAGGAGTCTTGGCCCCTCGATCGTGAGGAAACTCTCGGGATGGAACTGCACGCCCTCCATCGGCTCGGCGCCGGCAGGGGACTTCCATCGCAGGCCCATGACCTCGCCGCGTGCGGTCCACGCGCTGACCTCAAAGTCGGCGGGAACGGTGTCGCGCCGGATCACCAAGGAGTGGTACCGCGTCGCTTCGAACGGATCCGAGAGTCCAGCGAAGACGCCGCGTCCATCGTGATGGACCAAGCTCGTCTTCCCGTGAACGGGGATGTCGTTGCGCTCGACGATCATGCCGTGCAGTTCGCCGATGGTTTGGTGGCCCAAGCACACGCCCAGAATCGGCACGCGACCACGCAGCGCAGCGATGATCGATGGACACGCGCCGGACTCCTTCGGAGTGCACGGGCCGGGCGAGATCACCAAGTGCGTGGGGGCCATCGCCACCGCGCGAGCGGCGTCGATGGCATCGTTCCGGATGACCTCGACCCTCAGCGAAGGATCGATCTCGCCAAAGCGCTGGACGAGGTTCCAGGTGAACGAGTCGTAGTTGTCGATGAGGAGCAGCACGGCAAAGCTCGGACGATCATTCGTCGCGTGCGTTCAGCACCTTCTTGCGCGTGGCGCCCTCGCCGTAGACCGCCATCTCACCAAATCCGTCAGCATCGATGCCGATGCGAGCAACGCGCACGCCGGCGTTGTCGCGGATCGCGAGCGCGCCGCCCGGCGCGTTGCTGGCCTTCCCAAGGATCACGACCGGGCGACCTTCCGGCCCCATCAGGTTCAACAGGCCACCCGATGCCGTACCGCCGAGGCCGGCAATGACGCGCGTGGTGTGCAGGAGCTGCAAGGCGCCGCCGCCATCGGCACCAGTTTCGAGCAGCACATTGGGCTGCTTGCCGTCGGCGAGCAGCAACTTGCCGGTGCCGTCCTCGCGCACAAGAATGGAGCCCACTTCAGAACCAGCGTCGTTGTGCACGACGACGAACCCACCGCCCGCGCGCGAACCGACCGTCGCGGCCGGTTGCCCATTCGAGCCCAGCACTTGGAAGAGTCCAGACATCTGTTCGACGGCGGCGCGCACGATCGGCTTGTTGTCCGCATCGGTGAGCGCGATCTGGGTCAGACCCGTCGCGGCGTCGAGCGCTGCGGTGCCCTTGCCGTCGGCGGCGTTGGCCTCGATGCGCGCACCTTCTGCGGTGGCGTACAGGCTGCCGACCACACGACCCTGCGCATTCCACATGATGAAGTCGCCGCCGTGTTCATTCGCACCCAAGCGCGCAACATTCGCGCCGGAGCTCGACCAAAGGCTCAGCCGACCTGCACCCTCGGTCGTGTCCGCGAGCATGACGACCTTGCCGGCGTCGTCGACGATCTCGAGCCTGCGCGCCTTGATCGTTTCGCTGTTCAGCGCTGTGGCTGCAAGCACGAATGTCGCGACGAGGCCAGCGCAGAGCACGATGGACGCGCGCCGCCACCGCCGCGCGCCGCGCTCAAGGGATTCGACATGCGATTCAAGGGCGGTCAGTCGTGCTTCGAGGTCCTGCATGGTGGGGCTCCGTGGAGAATGGACGGGCTAGGATAGCCCCCGGCTCCGCAGCGCGGACCCAAGGAGACCATCGTGGCGCGACGCAAGACCGGACGACTCGGGGTTGGGCTGATCGGCACGAAGTTCATGGGAAGAGCCCACTCGCACGCATGGGCGAGCGCGGGATCGTTCTTCGATCTTCCGCTGGCGATAGACCTCGTGACCGTGGCGGGAAGGGACCCGGCCGAGACGCATGAGTTCGGAAAGCGTTGGGGTTGGCGAAAGAGCGTCGCGCAGTGGCAGCTTGCGGTGCTTGATGCCGAGGTCGATCTGGTCGATGTGAGCACGCCCAACCATGTGCACGCCGACATGGCGATCGCCGCTTTGGAAGCCGGCAAGCATGTGGCTTGCGAGAAGCCGCTTGCGGGCACGCTTGCCGACGCACGCGCCATGGTGAAGGCCGCGAAGCTGGCCAAGGGCCAGAGGACTTTCGTCTGGTTCAACTACCGCCGATGCCCGGCGGTCGCGCTCGCGCACCAACTTGTGCGGGATGGACGGTTGGGCAAGCTGTTCCATGTTCGGGCGAGCTACCTGCAGGACTGGGGCGGACCCGACACGCCGCTGCTCTGGCGATTCCAGGCGAACCAGGCTGGCAGCGGTGCACACGGCGACTTGAACGCGCACATCATCGACATGGCGCGCTTCGTGACCGGCCAGGAGTTCACCGAAGTGAGCGGCGCGATCGAGCACACCTTCGTGAAGGAGCGGGCGATCGTCGATGCCGCCGGCGGCGCGATCTCTGGCAAGGGCGCGAAGGCAAGAGGCAAGCGCACCGGGCGCAGCACCGTCGATGATGCCGTGCTGTTCTTGGCACGATTCAGTGGTGGCGCGATCGGCAGCTTCGAAGCGACGCGATTGGCCACGGGGAACAAGAATCGCAATCAGATCGAAGTGAATGGCGAACTGGGCTCCGTGAAGTTTGACTTCGAACGGATGAACGAGCTCCAGTGGTGGGACAACACCGCGCCCAAGGCGCTCCAAGGTTGGACCACGATCATGTGCACCGAAGGCGTGCATCCGTACGCGGGCAACTATTGGCCCCCGGCGCACCTCATCGGCTATGAGCAGGGCTTCGTCAGTATGGCGGCCGACATCGCGATGGTGCTCGGCGGCTGCAAGCCAGTCGTGCCGCTTCCCAACTTTGAGGATGCGCTGAAGACGCAGTGTGTGCTCGAAGCTGCCGTGATGAGCGCGCGTGAGCGCCGTCCCGTGTCGCTGAAGGAACTGGGCTGAGGTACCTTTCCCAGCCCATGGATCCGAGCGTTCAGGACCAGCCCGTTGCGAGCATCGATCGCCACGCGCCGCCCACGGCTGCAGCGCATGTTGCGGCGGAGGCTGCAGCGCAGGCTGCGACGGAAGTTGCCGCGCAGGTGCCCATCGAATCTGCAGCGCATGTTGCGATGGAGGCCGCAGCGTCTGCAGGGCGAGCCGCCGAGGCGCTTTTCTCGCTTCAGCGACCTGACGGACATTGGTGCGCCGAACTCGAGGGCGACAGCATCCTTGAGAGCGAGTACATGCTGATGAAGTTCATCCTCGGCCAAGAGCGCGAACCGATGGCCGATGGGCGCGATGGCTGGGGAGTCATGCAAGAACTTGCCGCTGCGCTTCGCGAACAGCAGCGTGCTGACGGCGGTTGGGGCCAGTACCCAGGCAGCGCCGCCGATGTCAGTTCCTGCGTGAAGGCGTGGGTTTGCCTGCGGCTGATGGGCGACGACGAACACGCTCCGCACATGCGGCGAGCCGCCGCGATGATCCGTGCGTGCGGCGGTGCAGAAGCCTGCAACAGTTTCACGAACTTCTACCTCGCTGCGCTTGGGCTGATCCCTTGGATGGCCGTCCCAGCGATTCCGCCTGAAGTCGTTTGGCTTCCGAACTGGTTCCCGTTCCACCTTTCCAAGGTGAGCGCGTGGAGCCGCACGATGATCTTGCCGCTTGCGATCGTGAGCACGCTCCGACCAACGCGACGGGTGAAGTTGACACTCGATCCGATCACGCGCGACCAGGGCGCGCTGCGCCGGCTCACGATGCGGCGCGAAGTGCCCGCTGCATGGCGTGCGTTCTTTCGCGCAATCGATCTGGGCCTGAAGGGTGCGGGTGCTTTGATCGGCATGGCGCCGCGGCGCGCGGCGATTCGTGCCGCCTTCGAGTGGATCATGAAGCGCGCGAGCCAGGATGGCACTGCGCGCACCGAGGGGATCGGCGCGATCTTCCCGCCTATGGTCTATCTGCAGATCGTCTTCAAGGCGCTCGGCATCGATCGCAGCGATCCGCGAGTGCAGCTCGCCGAGCGTGACCTCGATGCCTTCTTCCTGCGCGATGCGCGCGGCACGCGACTGCAGCCCTGCTTCAGCCCAGTGTGGGATACGGGGATCGGGCTCTATGCGCTGACGGATGCAGGATTCGACGCGAGCGATCCACGGGTCGCCAAGTCGTGCGCCTGGCTCGAAGCGCAGGAAGTCACGCATGTGGGCGACTGGGCGATCCACTGTGCGCCCGGGACGAGCGCGGGTGGTTGGTGCTTTGAGTACGCCAACGCGTGGTATCCAGACTGCGACGACACGGCAATGGTCGCGATGGCTCTGCACCGCGCTCGACATGGTTCGAGTGGTGCCGGCGACCGAGGCGTGCGCTGGATCAAAGCCATGCAGAACGACGATGGCGGCTGGGCTGCCTTCGATCGCACCGCGCATCGCCAGTGGATGGAGTATGTGCCGTTCGCAGACCACAATGCGATGCAGGATCCATCGTGCCCGGACATCACCGGTCGTGTGCTCGAGTGCTTGTCGTGGCACGGCGCGCGCTGCGGCGATGAAGTTGTGGATCGCGCGATCCGCTACATCCAATCCCATCAGTTGCCGCAAGGGTGCTTCTTCGGCCGCTGGGGCGTGAACTACATCTACGGCACTTGGCAGGCGGTCATCGGGCCGATCCGTTGCGGCGAACCGCGTGGTGCAGCGTGGATCCGCCGAGCCGGCGCATGGATGAAGTCCGTGCAGAAGCCCGACGGCAGCTTCGGTGAGAGTGCCGACACCTACGAGGATCCCTCGCTCATGGGCACCGGCCCGAGCACGGCGAGCCAGACCGCGTGGGGCGCCATGGTGCTGCACGAGATCTACGGCGCCGATGATCCCGATCTGGCGCGCGCGATCGCGTGGCTCGCGCGAACGCAGCTCACGCCTGAGCAGGCTGGCGACGCCGCGGCGAATCCCGACGGTGATCCCGCGGGCAGCTGGCGCGAGACCGAGTTCACCGGCACGGGTTTCCCGAAGGTCTTCTACCTGCGGTACCACCTGTATCGCCTGTACTTCCCCCTGATGGCCCTCGGCCGCTACGTGCGCGCGCACGGCGCGGCGTAAGTGCATCGCCGAAGGTTGTCGCGCGCTGCGCGGCTTGTCCGGTCGCTGCGGGGGTCGCCGGCTGGGGCAACTTCGACGAATTCCGCAATCCGGAGTGTGGCGACTCAGGACTCGCGATTAGCCTTTTGGACAAAGGAGGTCCGACGATGCGTACTGAACCACAACATGTCGTGCACAGGATCCTGACGGGACTCGTGACGATTCCATGCGCCCTGCTCCTGACCGCTGCAACCCATGCCCAATGCCCGGCTGACCTGACGG
>Ga0194120_10004495_pt1 | contig 21468 bp, 25 predicted proteins | sample TA2MahCa65mmetaG_FD_148642 | JGI IMG/M metagenome (GOLD analysis project Ga0194120, IMG submission 148642) | Freshwater microbial communities from Lake Tanganyika, Tanzania - TA2015019 Mahale Deep Cast 65m | ecosystem: Environmental > Aquatic > Freshwater > Lake | place: Tanzania: Lake... | reverse complement strand
CCCCACCCCGATCGACCGCTACAAACGGCCGGACCTGACCCCGCTCGAACGCGCCAGCGAGACCGTCGGCCGCCTACTCAAACCCGGCGATGTCGTCGTCTACGAATCCACCGTCTACCCTGGCTGCACCGAAGAAGTCTGCGTCCCCCTGCTGGAGCGCGAATCCGGCCTGCGCTATGCCGCCACCGAGCCCAACCCGGTGGGAGCCCAGCCCTCTGGGCGACGAACGGAGGCGCCGGAGCACGTACCCGCACAGACCGCCACAACGGATGCCGTCGCACTGTCATCGCCCGGAGGGCCGGGCTCCCACCCCAAGACCCAGCCCACGGGCCACTTTTTCATCGGCTACTCCCCCCGAGCGCATCAACCCGGGCGACCGCGAGCATCGCCTCACCACCATCAAAAAGGTCACCGCCGGCTCCACGCCCGAGGCCGCCCACTTCATCGATGCGCTGTACAACCGCATCATCACCGCCGGCACCCACCTCGCGCCCAGCATCCGCGTGGCCGAGGCGGCCAAGGTCATCGAAAACACCCAGCGCGACGTCAACATCGCCCTCATCAACGAGCTGGCCATGCTGTTTCACCGCCTCGGCCTCGACACCGACGCCGTCCTGGCCGCCGCCGGCAGCAAATGGAACTTCCTCCCGTTCCGGCCCGGCCTCGTCGGCGGCCACTGCATCGGCGTCGACCCCTACTACCTCACTCACAAGGCCCAGGAAGTCGGATGCCACCCGGAAATGATCCTCGCCGGCCGTCGCATCAACGACGGCATGGGCCCCTACATTGCCAGCCAGGTCATCAAACTCATGCTCGGTCGCGGTCTTGATGTGGTGAACGCTCCCATCCTGGTGCTGGGTCTCACCTTCAAGGAAAACTGTCCGGATTTGCGCAATACCCGCGTCGTAGACGTGGTGGCCGAACTTCGCAGTTTCGGCGCCCGGGTCGACGTTCACGACCCCTGGGCCGACTCGCAGGAAGCCCATGAAGAATACGGCCTCGACCTCATCCAGCCCCAAGCCGGCCATTACCGCGCCATCGTTCTAGCTGTCGCCCACCGGCAATTCAAGGACCAGGGCGCCGCCCAACTCCGCGCCTACGACCAGCCCGGCGCGGTGCTGTATGACGTCAAGCACCTGTTTCCGTCGCATGAGGTGGATGGGCGCTTGTAAAAATCGATCCGCAGGGTTGCTCATGCATTGTCGATGGCGGTTGCCAGCAAACAAGCTCGTATCCCGCAGCCAAACCATGAACTGGCCGAATAAGTCAGGCTTATAATCCCAACCCATGAGTCTTGCCCACGCCCTCAAATGGTCCTTCCTGTCCGAGATGGCCTCCAAGGCCATTCAGCCGGCGGTGTTTGTCATACTGGCGCGGCTGCTGACGCCGGAGGATTATGGGGTGATGGCCTCCGCTACCATGGTCATGAGTTTTTCCCAGATTTTCTGGGAAGCCGGTATGGCCAAGGCCCTGATCCAGTACCCGGGTGACCGGCAAGCGGCGGCGAATGTCGCCTTCTGGATCAATATCGTCTTGGGTCTGGTCGTGGCCGGTGGACTGGTCGCCATCGCAGACCCGGTGGCCGAGCGGATCTTTCATGACCCGCGCGTTGGCCAGGTGCTGCGGGTCATGGCCCTGCAGGTGTTTCTGGCGGCCACGGTGTCGGTGCATGTCGCTCTGTTGCAGAAGGACCTTCGCTTCAAGCACCTGTTCTGGGTGCGCCTCGCGACGATTGCCCTGCCAGGCATGGCCTCCATCCCACTGGCCTGGCTGGGCTATGGCTACTGGGCGCTGGTGACCGGGAGCATCGTTGGGCAGGTTGTGCAGGTACTCCTGTACTGGATCACCAGCCCCTGGCGGCCCGGTGCGAGCTTTGATCGGGGAGTGGCCCGTCGGCTCGGCCGTTTCGGCGGCTGGGTGGCTCTGTCTGGCTTGCTGGCCTGGTTTTATGGCTGGGCCGATTCGCTGATGGTCGGAACCTATCTCGGTACCCATGAGCTGGGCCTGTATCGCACCGGAAATGCCTTCGTGACGATGGTGTATGGCTTCCTGTTTGGGCCGCTCATGCCGGTGCTTTATAGTCATCTCTCAGGCATACAGGGTGACGTAATCCGGATTCGGTCTAGTACGTTCAAAGCATTCAAACTATTGACTTGTATATCAATACCACTGGGTTTTATAACTTTTGTGCTAGCTGAGCCAATTTCTGTTGTGGTTTTTGGTGGTAAGTGGCTTGGCATTTCTTCTGTTATTGCAATTCTGTCATTAGCACAAGGCTTTGCATGGATTATTGGCGCAGATGCGGAGGCTTTTAGAGCGATAGGTCGAGCGGATATAGAAACAAAGGCGATGATTTTTACTGTTCCAATATATTTATTTTTTTATCTGGTAAGCGTGCAAGATGGTTTTCAAAGCTTGCTAATTGCGCGTTTGATAATGGTTTTTGTCGGGATAGCCGTGCAATTTTATTTCCTTAAAAAATTCTTGAATATAAAATATTCTACTGTAACTAAGTACGCATTAAGAATCACCTTTGTTTCCGTGGCTACATTATTTGTCTGGGTTGTTTCATTATCTATGTTTGACTGTAGCATAACTTGTAGGCTGTTAATCGCCATATTTTACATTTTTCTATTAATTCTTGGTATTTATATGTTAGAGCGCAGAGGAATCGCTTTAGATTTATTAAATTTAATAAAAAGGAAGGGATCAATAGCGGCTTAATTGCTGAAGGTGATTGTTATTGTTAGAGGTTAATTAATGAACTTGGAGCATGTTGCTTGTGATCTTTGCGGTGAAGAAAGGTATCTCGAAAGATACAGAAAGCCAGATGATTGGTTGTGGCTGAGCCAGTACGAATATCCAGTTGTGGAGTGTTTGAGTTGCGGTTTAGTTTATGTCAATCCGCGTCCTACCTTTGGAGATAACGCTCAATTCTATCCCGAAGGTTATCATGATAACCGCGATGATGAGACCCACCGCAATCGCTATGAGTTGCTGTTTTCTTTCATAAATGACATTAAGGCGGAAAAAATTCTAGACATAGGTTGTGCGCGTGGCGATTGGTTAAATTTTGTTAGCGAACAATGGAGTGGTAGGGGTGAATTTCATGGGGTTGATGCGTTTAGTCAGGAGGTGCATGGGAGCAACATCAAGTTCCATCAATGCCAGTTGCCTGATGCCGATCTCCCTTCGGATTACTTTGATCTTATAACATCCTGGGCGGTATTTGAGCACTTACATACGCCTTCAAAATATTTTGAAGTCGTCTCGAAGGTCTTAAAAAGAGATGGCAAGTTTATCTTTCTTGTCACCAATTCCGAGAGTTGCTATGGAAAATATGCCTATAAAGAAGATATACCGCGTCATTTATACCACTTTAGTGAAAAGACTTTAGCTTTATATGCCTCCAAACATGGACTCAAACTTGATAATGTCTATTACGACGATCGATTTTGGGACGGGCGTGGGCAAGGCACTTTCGCATTCGGGTTGGGTCGATGCGTGGGGGTTACTTGGCAAAGCCTGTACTTGCGAAGGCTGAATCTACTCCAGCGCATTGTGATGCGGGTGGGGAGACTCGTAGATCAACTTGTCTTTTCGACACACTGGGAAGCCAAGATGAAACGGTCCGGTATTATTATTGCTGTCATGGTGAAGTAGATGGTTCGCTCTCTCATTAACCGTATGCGAATCCTGTGGATGCAAGCTAGGTATTGTTATTTGCAACGAGGTTTTTCAATAATTTCTCATTTGACAGTTCCCGAACGTATAGTTTTATATCGACTAGTAAGTGATAGGGACATTTCTGCTTGTCTTGAGATCGGTTCCTATGTGGGGGCATCTGCATATTTTATTGCTGCTGGATTGGCAAAACATAAGAGGGGCGGAAAACTATGTTGTATCGACACCTGGAACAATGATGCGATGACAGAAGGACAACGAGATACCTATGCTGAATTCACCCGAAATACCGCCGCCTATGCCGACTACATCATCCCCGTCCGGGGTTTCAGCACCGAAGTGGTAGAGCAGGCTGCGAGTCAGGTAACCCAGCTTGATTTATTGTTCATCGATGGAGATCACGGGTATACGGGCGTGAAAGCCGATTGGGATGCCTATAAAGCATTTCTGAAGCCGGGTTCGGTAGTCGTGTTCCATGATTGGGGTTGGGCTGAGGGTGTCAAACAGGTGATCGAGGAGGACGTCAAGCCTTTAGTCGCGCATTGCGATAGTTTGCCCAATATGTGGTGGGGCACCATCAAGGCATGAACCCGCTCAGCGTCATCATCCCCACCCGCAACCGGGCGGATTTGCTGCAAGCCGCCTTGCAATCCCTGCAAAGTCAAACCTTGCCGACCGAGCATTACGAGGTGTTGGTGATCGATAACGGCTCGACGGACCCTAGCCATGGGCGGTCAAGACAGGCTGTTTACATCAAGCAATGCAACAACACCCCTGGCAAGCCATGAGAATTTATGCAGATACCTCCGTTTTTGGCGGTGTTTTCGATACCGAATTCGCTGCACCGACCCAGCGCTTTTTTTCTGAAATAGACGCCGGACGCTTGACCTTGGTGACCTCGGCTCTAGTGGAAGCGGAAATAGAGCCAGCACCTAAAACGATTCGTGAATTTTTCGCGCGTTACGAGACAGTCGCCGAAATCGCGCCAATCACGCAAGCCATGCTGCTGCTTCAACACCAGTACATAAATTCTGGCGTGGTTACGCCTAAATCTGCCGAAGATGCTTTGCATGTCGCCATTGCTACAGTAACCCAGTGCAATCTGATTGTGAACTGGAATTTCAAGCATATTGTGCATTTTGATAAAATACCCAAGTTTAACGCGGTAAATACGCTTAACGGCTATGGTCAAATCGGCATTTATTCACCCTTGGAGGTTATTAGCTATGACAGTGACGATGCCTGAACCGGAATGCGTAGTATTAAAGCGACGTGGTGCTGCCGAGGTGGCCAAGTTATTATCTGGCCTGTCAGCGCATGAGCAATTGGCGTTTTGGCGGAAACGGACTCAAGCCATGTTAATGCGCCAAAAAGCCGCACACCCAAGAGCCACCCTTCCCTGACTTTCCTGACGTGAATCAACTCAGCGTCATCATCCCCACCCGCAATCGCGCGGATTTGCTGCAAGCCGCCTTGCAATCCCTGCAAAGTCAAACCTTGCCGGCGGAGCATTACGAGGTGTTGGTGATCGATAACGGCTCGACCGACCACACGCCAGCCGTAGTCGAAACGTGCCAGCGCTCAATGGCTAATCTCCGCTACTGCTTCAACCCTAACCCTGGCCTGCATGTCGGACGCCATCATGGATTGCGTGAAGCGCGCGGCGACGTGCTGGTTTATGCCGATGACGATATCGAAGCCTTCCCCGGGTGGTTGGTGGCGCTGGCCGATGTCTTTACCGATCCTACCGTGGCGATGGCCGGGGGCAATAATCTGCCTATGTTCATGACGCCGCCACCGGCTTGGCTGATGGCGTTGTGGCAGCGGTCGAATGGCTCGGGCGGTCGGGCATTGGGGGCCTTGAGCCTACTGGATTTGCCGGGTTCTGTTCGGCCCATCAGTCCGTATTATGTCTGGGGCTGCAATTTTGCGATCCGGAAAAGTGTTCTATTGGACGCCGGCGGGTTCCATCCGGATGGCATGCCACAGGAACTGATCCGCTTCCGGGGCGATGGGGAAACTCATGTTTCACGATATGTGGTCGAGTCGGGCTTGCAGTGCCTGTTTCATCCCGGTGCGTCGGTCTATCACAAGGTCACGCCGGAACGGATGACCCAGGCGTATTTTCGCCAGCGTGGCTTCAATCAGGGGGTGTCGGATTCCTACACCGCACTACGCCAGGGTGAGGCAAAATCGACACCGCACCCAACGCTGTCGCTGCGGCGTATCGCTCGCTGGGGGATGCGCACCGTGCGCGGCTTGGCCGCCCGCTACCGGCAGGACACTGCCGCCACCCAAGCCTATCGGTCGGGTCATGCCGAGGGCTATGCCTTCCATCAGCGCGCCTATCGCGACGATCCCGAGGTCCAAGCCTGGGTGCATCAACCGGATTATTATTAGAGGCAGCACATGGGCCATATTTTCGCCACTCTTCAACTCAGTAACCCCCGTAAACCCCAGCTCCAGGCAGTCACTCTTAAAGCCTTGGCCGATACAGGGGCCTTGATGCTCTGCCTGCCGGAGCATGTGGCCATCCAGCTTGAGTTGGAAACCGAGTCGCAACGGGAAGTATCCGTGGCCGATGGCCGCGCCATGACCGTCCCCTACGTCGGCCCTGTTAAAGTGGTCTTTGAAAACCGTATGTGTTATGTCGGCGCCTTGGTGCTAGGCGATGAGGTTTTGCTGGGCGCAGTGCCTAAGGAGGATATGGACCTGGTGCTATCCCCCAGCCAAAAAAGAATTACCGTCAACCCCGCCAACCCCAATATTCCCCACGCGAGAGTGAAATGATCGAAACCATTACCCACGCCGGCCAAACCCTGGCCATTCTGCTGCGCACGGTCTATCGGGCCGAGGGCATAAAATTCTTCACCCCGGATGACTTTTCCCAACAACTGGCTTACATGAACCGGCCCCAGGGCTATGTGATTGCTCCGCATGTCCATAATCCCGTGCCGCGTGAAGTGCAGTTCACCAAGGAAGTGTTGTTCATCAAATCCGGTAAGGTGAGGGTGGATTTTTATGACGATGTCCAGCATTACCTCGAAAGCCGCATACTCATTCCGGGAGATGTCATCCTGCTGGCGTTTGGAGGGCATGGTTTCGAGATGTTGGAAGCCAGCGAAATGATAGAGGTGAAGCAAGGGCCTTACGCGGGCGAGGCGGACAAGACGCGGTTTACCGGCATTAACAGCACAGAGGCGAAAATACCATGAGTCTGCTCGAAAAAATCCGTCGGCATGGTTTACGCGGTTCATTCGAAAAAGCGCTTCTGGTACTGAGGCGGAAGAGCGGTTATGATCTCTGGCGAGTACGCCACGCTCCGGTTTACACCAATCCCACGCCCTCCGAGTTAGCGGCCATCGAAGCCGATCTGATTGCGCTGGGTGTGACTCTTAACGATTATTCCCCCCCCCCCGCTGGCTTCAAGGCTTTTCAAGCGGAAAGCTGGTTTCCGGCTGATTATCATGGCGGACGGCACGGCGACGTCTGGGATGAGAAGCTGTTGGAACATTGGCTTGCCGCACAGCGGCTGGACCTTATGAATTACCGCCCTGGCGAAATTTATGTCGATGTCGCAGCGTGTGGATCGCCCTGGGTCAAGACACTGCGGGAGCGGAAGCAGATCGAAGGGTATGCGATCGATTTATCCGAGGTTCCGCTCATCTATCGTGATATGCCTTATTACCGGAGCGAAAATGCCACACATATGACTTTCGCTGATAACTCAGTCACCGGAGCCTCGCTGCATTGCGCCTATGAAATGTTCACGGGGGAGGATGATACTAACTTTATCCTGGAGGCCGCCCGCATCCTCAAACCGGGAGGCAAGGTCGTGATCCTGCCGCTGTATATGCATACTCATTATTGCGCCTATTCCACGCCGGAGTATTACGGCAAAAGCTATTCTGACCCGGGAGCCAAGGAATATGTCCGGCTCGATTGTTATGGTGTGCCTTCGTCCCGCAAGTATGATGCCGCCCAGCTCAAGGAGCGGGTGCTGGACACTATCCTAGCAGTAGGCTTGCGCTATCGCCTGCTGGTGTTGCGCAACAAAGCCGAGTTAGGCGATAACATCTACTGCCATTTCATTCTGGAAATTGAAAAATGACTCAGCCTGCCGTCTTCAACGCCTACAGCCGCTATTACGACCTGCTCTACAGGGACAAGGACTATCCCGGCGAAGCGGCCTACATCCATAGTCTCCTGACCCGCCATGGCGTCAGCCAGGGCGACTTGCTGGAATTCGGCTCCGGCACCGGGAAGCATGGCCGACTCTTGGCCGGGCTGGGCTATCGGGTGCATGGCATCGAGCGCAGCTCGGAGATGGTGGCGCAATCGTCGCAAACCGGGGACTTCACCTGCCAGCAGGGCGATATTTGCGCCATCGATCTCGGGCGCACCTATGCCGCCGTGCTGTCGCTGTTCCACGTCATCAGCTACCAGACCACCAACGCCGCCGCCCAAGCGGTATTTGCTCGTGCGGCGGCGCATCTCGAACCGGGGGCCTTGTTTGTGTTCGATGTCTGGTACAGCCCGGCGGTGTATGCCCAGCGCCCCGTGGTGCGGGTCAAACGTATGGCGGATGATCAGATTGAGATTACCCGGCTGGCGGAGCCGGTTATCTATCCCAATAAAAATCGGATAGACGTGAATTACACTGTCTTTGTTCAGGACCGGGCGAGCGGTGCGGTAGAGACTCTGACGGAAACGCATCCCATGCGGCATTTCAGCCTGCCGGAACTGGATTTATTGGCCGCCGGCGCTGGTTTCGAGCGGCTGGCGGCCGAGGAGTTTCTGACGGGCCATACGCCCGGGGAAGCCACCTGGGGCGTGTGTCTGGTGTTGCGGAGGGTTGACGCAGCTAACGGGCTGCTTCCTGCATGAAACCGCGAGTAAATCGTTTTAACCCCAAGCGCCAGTTGCTGCGCTTGTCAGCTAGTGAACTGGAACAGGTCAAGGCGCTGGCCGGTAAAGTGCGGTATGGCGGCAATCCCGAGCATAAGCGCAATCCGGGCGATTTTGGCTTGACGCCACCGAGCGGACCAGGGCTGGGCAAGTCGCTCTGCGACGCGGTACAGGTGTTTTCGCACGCCGCAGCGCTCAGCTATTTGCGTGAAGGGTTGCGGCGCGGTCTGGTGAGTGCGCATCGTCAAGGCGCTTGGCCACAGCTCATCTGGTCGGTAACCGAGGAGGGACAGGCGTTGGAGGCGCAATTGGAAAACGCGGACACAGGGCAATACCATGGTTATCCGATGCCCGCCTCTGATCCATTGGCGGCGGAAGTTATACGGCGTTGGCGCGAGACCGGATGACTGTTCTGAAACTCAACTGTCAGTGGCTGCAGGCTGGCGCGGACGCCCCTCCGCTCCGGCATACCACCGGTATGCTCACACTGCGGGTTGGCCCTGTCTGCCTGACGCGTAATGAAGACAGTTGGTCAACATCGGTACGTGATAGCGTATTGGTGTCCGCTTATCCCCTGGCTCTGTGGATAGCGGGTGCTTGGTGGCGGCTTTGCCATGAGCCGCTGGCGAGCCGGGGGGCGCCCGCTCTGGACTGGCGCATGTCGCACGAATTGGGGGCCGCCAATCAGGGTTTTGTCTGGCCGCAAATCATCTTTGCCGCCGATGGTGAAACAGTCCATGTGTGGGCGAAAGCCTCACCGCCAAATGATGCGCAGTCGGTGCGTTATCTCAACGATCTGCTCGCGCCTGCGGCTATTCCCAATGCGGATTTTCAGAATGAACTATCTGACTTTGTCAGCGGGGTATTGGCGCGTCTGGAGGCCATGGGGGAAACGCTAACCCCGCTGCACACGTTATGGCAAACCGTGACCGAGGAGCGGAAAAACCCCGAGAGCGCTCATTGGCGCCGCGTGGAAGCGCTGTTGGGTTATGATCCGGACGAATGCCCAGCCGCCATCATGGCGCAAGCGGGTGATTTAGCCATGAACTTAGGCGAGGACGCGATGGATGAATTAGCGCCGGTGTATGGGCAAACCAATCGGCAGGCGCCATTCCGGGAGATCGAGGAGCTATTGGCCGGCCCCGGCCTCTTTGGCCAGCCCAGCGACCCACGACCCATTCGGCAGCAGGCCGCGGCCGACGGTTCAGCCCCCTGGCAACGGGCCGTTGCCGCCGCCAGGACCATTCGCGAAGCGCTAGGCAATGAGCGGGGGGTTATCGATAACAGCCAAATTCAGGATTTATTGGGGCTGCCCAAGCATACGCGTGAAAAGTGGTTGCCCCCAGCGCGCCGCCCTGCCGGGTTGGCGCTGCCCGACAGCCAGCAACATGGCTATAAATTTATCCCCCGCAAAAGTCATCCCCTAGCCAAGCGCTTCGAGATGGCACGGTTTTATGGCGATTTTTTGCAAACCAGCCAGACCACCCGACAAGCATTAGCCAATACCGACCTGGTGACAGCTCGCCAAAAATATCAACGCGCCTTTGCCGCCGAATTACTCTGCCCGATAGCAGGGTTACAAGCATATATTGACGGAGACTATTCCGAATCGGCCCTTGAAGAAGCCGCCCAACATTATCAAGTGAGTCTGCAAACAGTAGTCTCTTTATTGGCCAATAATGGTTTGCTCAGTGGGTATGGCCCCTTCGATCCGGAGCAGCCTGGCCTACCCTATGCCCTGAACCATGTTTAACTTATTTTGAGCAGAATGTGATGAGCGACTTTATCCCCGTTAACGAACCCTTGCTCGACGGCAACGAGAAAAAATATCTGCTCGAATGTATAGAATCCGGCTGGATTTCCTCGGAAGGGCCGTTCGTCAAGGCATTTGAAGAGAAGTTTGCGGCGCGGGTCGGTCGCAAGCACGGCATCGCCGTGACCAATGGGACCGCCGCGCTGGATGCCGCTGTGGAAGCCCTGGGCATCGGGACGGGCGATGAGGTCATCCTGCCGACCTTCACCATTATTTCCTGCGTCCTCCAGATCGTCCGCTCCGGCGCCACGCCCGTGCTGGTCGATAGCGACCCGCTCACCTGGAACATGGACGTGACCCAGATCGAGGCCAAAATCACTCCCCGCACCAAGGCCATCATGGTCGTCCATATTTATGGCCTGCCCGTCGATATGGACCCCGTGCTGGACATCGCCCAGCGGTATGGCTTAGAGATCATCGAAGACGCCGCTGAAGTCATTGGCCAAACCTGTCGCGGCAAATCCTGTGGCAGTTTCGGTGCGATCAGTACCTTCAGCTTCTATCCCAATAAACACATCACCACTGGCGAAGGGGGCATGATCGTCACCGATGATGATGAACTGGCCGAAACCTGCCGTAGCCTCCGCAATCTCTGCTTCCAGCCCCATAAACGCTTTGTGCATGAGCGGCTGGGGTGGAATCTGCGGATGACCAACCTGCAGGCGGCCCTGGGGCTCGCGCAACTGGAACGGCTGGATGAGTTTGTGGCGCGGAAGCGGAGGATGGGCGCGCGCTATACCGAACTGCTTAGCGGCTTGCTAGGTATTCAATTGCCACTGGCGAGGACGGATTATGCCGAGAATATCTATTGGGTGTATGGAGTGGTGCTGGATGCAAGCAACCCTTTTGATGCAGTTGAGGCTATGCAGAGACTCGTGAAGTCCGGAGTCGGTACCCGTCCATTCTTTTGGCCACTGCATGAACAGCCGATATTTCAACAGAAGGGTTGGTTTAAAAAGGAAGATTTTCCAGTGGCTAGCGCCATTGCGAGACGTGGATTCTATATCCCTAGTGGGCTGGGGTTGAGTAATGAGCAGTTAGGCCGGGTTGGCAGCGTATTAGAGGGGTGTTTGCAGTGAATCTTGTACTGATAAGGGTATAGATATGGGTGCGCAAGCCTTTGTCATGCCAAATCCGGTTCATGCTTCCATTTATCGACGAGTATGAGAATTGCCATAGTTGGTTTTGAGCCGGAGCATGAAGTGCGATATCCGCACCTTCAGGCAACCATTGATGTTTTGAAAGACCAGAATGATGTTGAATACATTTATTTTAAGGAGCGGGGGGGGTATGCATTTGTAGATAGATTATCAAGAGGACCGGCATGGGTCTTGATCTTGAAGTTAATACAATCAATACTGATGTTATGCCTTGATGCGCTTAAGTTAAGATTAAGATTGCGGCTAGCCGACACAGTTATTGCAATAGATAATCTTGCTTATATCATAGCATGTAGATTACATGTCAATGTAATCTTGTGGAGTATGGATTTTATTACTAAGGATCAAGAAAGAAGCGAGAGTGCTATAAATAGAGCCATGTCTTCGCTGATGCGAGCCTCTTTAGCAAAACAGGGGAGGTTGCTGATACAGGATAAGACGAGAGAGCGCTTGTTTATGGATACCTTCGATATTGTGGACGAGATCAATGTTTATCATCTTCCAGTTTCCTTACCACCTTGCAAGTATCAAAGAGTAAGTAATAAGATAACACGACTTCCAACGCTGGGTCAAGTTGGTGGAATAAATGCTTATAGGTCGGCATCTGATCAGTTGGTGCTAGCTTATCAGAAGCAACACTCTAGATATCAATTATTGTTACATGGATATTTTGATCCTGGCATTGTAAAGTTGTTAAGTAAGGTCGATTTTCCGCCAGTTTGTTCGATGCTTAGTTTGTCAGCGCAAGATGTCTACAAAATTCTGATTAACGTCGATATAGGATTTATCTATTATCCGGCAGAGGATGATAACTTCAAATATATTGGCCATGCATCAGGTCAGTTGTGTGAATACTTAAGATTGGGAATCCCAGTCCTATATTGCGGAGAAACGAACTTGAAGGGGTTTGTGGAAAGCAATGGCATAGGCAGGTCAATAGCCTCATTTGAAGATATACCTGAGGCTATTCAGTCGATTCTCGCTAGCTATGATGAATATTCTTGTCGGTGTAAGTTATTGTTTCAATCGGATTTTAATATTGATAGCCATGCTGCTTCATTGTCCGCGTGGATATAGAAGATAACCTAAAAGGAACTGTCATGTCGGAGCATTTGCCATATATTATTAACGAGGCAGAATCAAGAAACCACTTCTATGAGACGCTTTGGAAAAGGTCCGCTTTAGATCTGTTAAATAAGTATAATAATAACCCGCAAGGTATGACCTTTCTCGATTATGGCTGTGGTCGTGGCGAAACCATGCGCCTAGCACAAGATTTAGGCTATGAAGTGACTGGCGCCGACGTTGATGATGTCTGCCTTGAACTGTCAGGGCGATGGGGTGCGACTATCAAGATAACTGCCGGGGATACAGGAACTTTACCAGATCTACTTTGCAAAAAATTCGATGTAGTAACCTGTTTTCATGTATTGGAGCATGTACCAAATCCATTGGCGCTACTGTTACAACTTAAACAGTTATCAAATAAATATCTCTTGCTGGCAGTCCCTAACCTCAGACAACTTCACGGTCTGAGGAGAAGCCCCTACTTGCTTAATGATATCAATATGGGTCACTTGCAGGGTTGGGATCATGGGCATTTCTTGAACATCACTACGCGCCATGCAGGTCTTAAACTAGTCGAATGGACTTCGGATACGGTGATTTTACCGATATTGAGCGAGTTGGTAGTGAGGACCTTCGGTATGCATGCGGCAATCAAGTGCGAGACGGGATTATTTAGAAAATGGTTTCCTTATCACTCCATATCCATAATAGGATTGTTTGAACAGACTTAAGTGAAAATCCTCTGGTTCACCAACAACACGGTCAACCTGGACAAGGGACTGACCCGTGGCGGCTGGATGCAGCGCCTGGAACAGCAATTGGGGCTGGATGAGTCCATTCAGCTCACGATTGTGTCCCGGTATAACGGCGATACCATCCGCACCGTCGCCGCTGAACATTCCACTTATTACTTGGTGCCCGATCGGCGGAGTCGCTGGCGTAAGCGGCTGGATAACCTATTGAACCGGGAACCCCTGGCCGAGTGGCAACAACAATATGCAACGGTCATCGCTGCCGTACAGCCGGATATCATTCAGGTGTTCGGCACCGAGATGGACTATGGCCTGGTCGCTGGCCTAACGGATATACCCGTGGTTATCCATATTCAAGGCATCCTGCAACCCATTCAATATCATTTAAATCGCATCCCCATTCCCTGGCGCACCGCGCTATTCGCGCAGCGGCCGCTCGATTACGTCAAGGGCGCTACGCTCGGCAACTCCAAAAAAGTCTGGCAACGGCGCGTGGCCACCGAACAGTGTATTTACAAGATGGCGCGCTACTTCATGGGCCGTACCGAGTGGGACAGGAGCCTGACACGGCTCTTGGCGCCCCAAGCGCAATACTTTCATTGCGATGAAATGCTGAGGCAGGAGTTTCTGGAGTCTGAATGGTTAAATCAAAACAACGACAGACTTCATTTGGTGAGCACCCTATCAAACCCCATCTACAAAGGCCATGATACGCTGATCGCAACTTGTCGCGTTCTTAAGAAGTATAGCTCCACAGAATTTATTTGGCATGTGATTGGTCTGGATAAAACAGGCCAATCATATCGGGTATTCTATAAGCCATACATGGATTATTTAGGTGAAGTCATCAGGTTTCATGGCGAACTGGGTCCGGCAGCGCTGATAGAAGTACTTCAACAGGCTGATATTTATATTCATCCGTCCCATATCGAGAATAGCTGCAACAGCCTCTGCGAAGCCATGGCTTTGGGTATGCCCGTGATTGCCCTACATACCGGGGGCAATTCTAGCGTAATCAATCAGGGCGTGGATGGCTTGTTGGTAGCTGATAATGATCCCTACGTATTGGCTGAAGCGATTCTTAATATGGCAGCCGATTCGCATCAGGCGCGGATTATGGCAGCTAATGCCAGGCGCAAAGCCATCGAAAGGCATAATCCTGTGACGTTAGCGGATCAGCTAAAAGCCATTTATAGAGCTATCATTCATCATCATCAAGTAGATCTGAAGAAACACCATGAACATACTAGGAATCAGTAGCGGGCACGACTCTTCGGCAGCCATCATTGTCGATGGAGATATTATTGCAGCGGCATCAGAGGAACGTTTTACCCGAATAAAAAACGACTCTTCATTCCCCTTAAATGCCATCGATTACTGTTTGCGGCAATCCGGTTTGTCAAGCGAGGACCTAGATTCCATTGCCCTTCCTGATGTAAGACTACCCAAGGAGTTTGGTATATTCTTTGACTTATCTAAACATGAGAATGACCGTTCGGGATCAATAGCCCTGATTAAGCGAAGGCTCAAGAACGAGTTGAAGAAATATCTTGGCATACGTGACATGCAGCCGGGTGACCTCCCTATTTATCAGCCTCAATACAAGCTGTCCAACAAATGCGCTTTCCATCTCTGCGAGCACCACTTAGCTCACGCGGCTTCTGCTTATTATACCTCAGGGAATCATGCTGGGGATTCAATGATTGTCACGATGGACGGACTGGGCGGGGTAGTTTCTTCAGCTATTTGGAAAGCCTCCGGCACCAATATTGTACCCATTAGAAAGTATGGCCGTGAGGGTTCTCTGGGATGGTTTTATGGAAATGCTACAGAGGGCTTGGGATGGCGGCATGGGAGTGATGAATGGAAAGTAATGGGTTTAGCCCCTTATGGTGTCGAGCAGCCAGGACTATTTGATGGATTCCATCCTGAATATGTGGATGGTGAACTGATAAGACCTCATGACTATGGTAGGATTGGCCGCTGGAACGATCATGGGGCCGTTCATTGGCACACTAATGATGCTATAAAGCTAGCTGAGCTTGCGTCAACAATTAGTCGAGAGAACTATGCCGCGGAAGTACAGAGAGTGGTCGAAGAGCAATCCATGGCGCTCATTATACCCTGGCTAAAGAAACTGAATGTGGTTGATATTAGCTGTGCGGGCGGGTCGTTCCTGAATATCAAGCTTAACCAAAAGATATGGAACTCGGGGTTGGTCGACAGACAATGGATATACCCGGATGCAGGTGATGCTGGACTGGCGGTGGGCGCTGCGTTGCACAACTATTTCTTAGCGCATCCTCAGTCGGAAATAAGGAAGATTAACCATTTATACTGGGGGCCAGAGCATTCCGACCAAGAGATCGCTGCAGCGCTTACCGAAAGAGGGTTAGTTTATGAGCAGGTGGGTAATCCCGCAGAGAGTGTAGCCAGGCATCTAGCAGAAAATCATGCTATTGGCTGGTTTCAAGGCCGGATGGAAGCCGGTCCGCGAGCCTTGGGTGCACGATCAATTTTAATGAGCCCGCTACACGCGGAAAACAAAGATCGAATAAACGCAAAAGTCAAGTATCGGGAGTCATTTCGCCCGTTCTGTCCATCCATTCTCAAGGAGGCTGCTTCCGAATATCTTATTAACTACCGCGATGAACCTTTTATGATTACTTCATTTGATGGAACGCCCGATGCCAGAAAGCGAATCCCTGCGGTAGTCCATGTGGATGGCACAGTGAGACCACAACTCGTTGCTGAGGGTACCAATCAAAGATACTATGATGTTATTAAGGCCTTTGGCGCGCTGACTGGGGAATATGCCGTCATGAATACCTCATTCAACGTAAAGGGCGAACCCGTCGTTTGTTCGCCTCGCGATGCTATCCGTTGTTTTTTTGATACTGGTTTAGACGTGCTTAGTATTGGTAGTTTTATTGTAAAGAAGCCTACCATATGAACTTCAGTTGCGATGAATAAAATTAAAAGTGCTTCAGGCAACCGTACCAGCTTGGAAAATTTTATCGTGCCTCTGGTGGCTGACAATCTTTTCACCGCTCTCTCTAGCCTGACTAACCTGTGGCATGTTTAAGTTCGCATTCCAGATAACGATCCTGTCCATCATGCTCTACAGCATATTGATGAGCGTCCTGAGCCTGGATGGTGTTTCTTCCACGAAAATAATCGTCACCCTGCTACCATGGCTGGCCTTTTTCCTTTCCCTTTATTACTACCGGCGTAACTACCGGCAGATCAAAAGCCGGATACCCCCCGTGGCCTTCGGCCTGTTCAATGTCTTGCTCATCACGAATCTGGTGAATGTCGCCCGCTCCTTGGCCGATGCATCCGCGACCATTACTACGGCCTTCGGAAACCCCTATAACGCCCTGGCTCTGTTGACGCCCTTTGCGCTTGGTTTTGGTGTGACTCCACGCTTATTGGCGGAACTTAACCGGTTTTTCCGGTATTTTGTCTGGTTTGGTGGTCCGCTCTATTTAGGGTTACTCGTGGCCGGGCTTGTCGAAAATCCTATATATAAAATAGCGGGTAGCTTGGCTTCCCCTACGGTGTTTCTGATTCCTTTTATTCCCTATGCTGGCAGGCTGAATCGTTTACTCATTATCATTCTTAGCGCTGCTTCATTCGTATCAACAGGCTTGATTACTGGCAGCCGGGCCACCGTGCTCCGGTATCCGCTGGTTTATTTTGGTACACTGATCGCCAATTTAGGTGAGAGCAGGATAAAGCTTATCAGAAACTTGGGTATGGGCCTTACCCTGCTCCCGGTAGCGCTACTGGCGATCAGTATCAACCTCGGCCAGAGTATCTTTGAAGTGGGCAGCCAGGAGTTGCGCGCGTTGGCTGACCCCAAGAGCCAAGCCGGTATTCTGGAAAAAGCGGACACCCGTACTCTACTCTACTCCGATATCTATGATGATTATAGCGCCAGCAACGATCTTATCTTTGGTCGGGGTAGTTCAGGAACTTACTTCAGTCGTTATTTCCTTTTATCCAAAGCAGATAGCGCAACACGACTCACGGTGGAGGTCGGTGTATTGGCAATCCTCATGAAAGGGGGTCTGTTTGCGGTCCTGCTCAATTATTTTATCTTTGCCATAACTGTTTATCATGCCCTTGCGCAGTCTAACAATAAGTATGTGCGTTCCATAGGCTTATATTTAGGCGTTCATATTCTGCTATTGTTTGCAGAAAATCTGTTGGCCTTTGATTTATACAACTTCACCGTCTGGTTCATGGTAGGAGTCTGCTTATCTAGGGAACTGAGGGGACTGTCTGACTGGGAAATGGAAGCACTCTTGACGGGCAAATCTGCTACCCTGAGTCCAGAAAGTTCAGCCGCGCCGTACCACAAGCCCCTGTGGGTTAAGAATAAGTACGTCTGAAGCCATCTCCCACAATGCGACAAGAAATCCGATATAAAGCATGCTAACGTTTTCCATTGTTACCGCCTCCTATAATCAAGGGCGGTATCTTCAGAAATGTATTGATAGTGTCCGCCAGCAATTTGGCGTCAACATTGAGCATATCATTCTCGATAATTGCTCTACCGATGCCACGGGCGAACACCTGCGGGCGTATCAGGCGCAACCGGAGGGGGTGGCGGTTACGGTGATTGTCGAACCCGACAAGGGCCAGACTCCGGCTATCAATCGGGGTTTCAAGCTCGCTACTGGGGAAGTGGTGTGCTGGTTGAATACCGATGAATATTATCATCCGGGTGCGCTGGCTGCGGTGGCGGAGTATTTTGGCCAACATCTCGAAGTGGATGTGGTGTTTGGGGATTGTGAGTTTGTGGATGAGGCGGGGCAACGGGTCAAGCGCAAACAAGAGTTTGGTTTTGACCGGAATATGCTCCTGTATTATGGGTGTTTCCTGCCAAGCTGTGCGACCTTTGTTCGACGTCGGGTTCTTGATGAGGGATATTTTCTGGACGAAGCCTACCGGGTCTGCATGGATTTTGAGTGGTATACCCGGCTGGCTTTTAGAGGTTACCAGTTCGCCCACTTGCCGCAAGTTCTCGCTTCCTTTACCTGGCATGATGAGAATATCAGCACGGTACAAAAAATGAGAAGGCTGGAAGAGCGCTTCCTAGTGCAGGACCGCTATTCACGATTGGTCGGGCCGGTCTGGTTTAAGAAAGCATTTTTTAGAATAGCTGCTTATTATTGGATAATGCGGCGGACTATGTGGCGAATAGGGAGGCGCATTGCGTGAATACCACTAGTTTAGCCACGCGCCGGAGAGACCCCACACTACCGGTTACTCCTGAGTCGGCTTTTCTTAATGCTTTCTTTACATCACTGAATGATGCCGATGTTCGTTATGCTGTGCTGCGGAACTATGAGCAGCTACCCTATACAACTCAGGGAAGCGATATTGATATCATTATTCATGGCCACGATGCGGCATTAGGGATAAGTCTTCTGAAGCAGGCAGTCACGCAATCCGGTGGCGTCATAGTGGGCAGCATCAGCTCAGTTGATTGGGCTTCCTGCTTTATGATGGGTTCGACTATTCTCGATAACGGACAACGCTGTTGGTGGGGCGTGGTCATCGATTTTTTTATTGGTGGAGTTTATGATAAGGGCTCCACCAAACTATTTGAGATGGATTGGACCGCCAGAAAAAAACACCATGATATTTGGGTATTACCAGAAGCAGCCAGCGCGGTGCTGGGTGTGCTTAAAGAGGCTCTACGCGGACGGCTCGCGCTACGCTATATGGCTGTGGCTAAAGTTGCGGTAGCATCGAGATGGGCAACGACCCAGCCTTATTTTGAACCCTTGGGCGGTAAAGCTTTAGACGCCATTCAGCAGATCATTTCTCGTGCCCCTGATTCCTCGCATACGGCCCGGCAACTGACTCTTTTACGCCGTTCCGTCCACTGGCGCGCCTTTGTGCATCGTCCATTTCCCTGGCTATTACGCAGAATACGCTTTGAACTCTCAAAGGTTTCCAGATACCTGCATCCTCCGGGTTTTATCATCAGTATCCACGGCGTCGATGGTGTCGGCAAGACGACGGTGATTCAGGCCATCAGACCGGTTCTGGAAGCAGCCACGCATCGTGCCGTCTTCGTTCAGCACCTGCGTCCCACGCTATTACCACCCTTAGCCAGATTAAAAGGAAAGGCTCCTAAGAGTAATGGGCCGGTACTGGACCCCCATGGGTCAGTTCCCTCTGGTCCGCTAGGGTCCATCTTCCGACTAACCTATTTGACACTGGACTATATATTGGGCTACTGGCTGAAGACCCGTTTTATTATCGCCAAGCAACCGGCCATCGTCGTATTTGACCGCTATGCGTACGACATGGCTCTGGACCCCCGGCGGTTCCGGATTGGGCTGCCGGGCTGGGTGGCCGCCTGGTTTGCCCGTCTGGCCCCGCGACCGGATTTGATCCTCTGTCTGCACGCCAACCCCGAGGTGATTGCCGCGCGCAAGCAGGAACTGTCGCTAGCCGAAACCATCCGGCAAGTGACTGCCTTACGGGAATTCGCCAACACTCAGCCGAATGCCGTGCTGATATCGACAGAGGACCCTGTAGATGAGGTGCGGGAAACGGTACTACGCACCTTGTTCGATTTCTTCGCGAAACGCGCGGCGCATGATTGACGCGGCGGTTGATCCTGTACTGGATTATCGCTATGCCTGGCGCTGGCTGCTGCCCATTACCGATGGGCAAATCGTCGCGCTGATTGGCTTCTCTGATGAAGAACGGGCCTTCTGGCGGCAGTCCTTACCGGAGGCGATTATCAGCGATGATCCGGCAACGGCGCCGGTGTGGCTGGTGCAGGATACGCTGCCGCGTCATCGGCTGCTGCCGGATACGCTCCAGACGCTCGGTGTTATCGGTTCCCGTCCGGTAATGGCCGCTTGGCGGGCCTGGCTGGCGGGGCGCTTTGCTACGGTGCAGGACTATGGACTGTTGCCCACCGGGCGGCCGCGAGTTGTGATCCCGCTCGGCGCCCCGGCGGCGGCGCGGCAATCCTTGGCGCTCCATCGGCCCGGGCGGCGGCTGGCGCGCCTGGCGGTGTGGGGCGCGGGGCAGTTGACGCGGCTTGGCTGGGATGCCCCCTTGCGCGGGCGCGGCTTGTGCATCGCGATGCGCACCGGGCCGGCCATACCTCAAGGGGCGCGGGCGGCGGGGCTGGTGGTGGACGGCCCTGCCGCGCCAACGGCCTATGCCTTGTGTCTCGGGAATCCGGAGTCCAATCGCAAAACGGTGGTGCTGCCCTTGGGTGGCTCCGAACCGGTCATCCTGAAAGCGGGCGAAACCCCGGCGGCGCGGGCTGCGCTGCGGCGGGAGGCGAGCGTGTTGCAGGCCTTGAGCCAGTCGACGCTGGCCGGGCAAGCGCCGCGCTTGCTGAAGGTAAGCGATACGGGCCGGCAACTGACCCTGCATCAGGAATACCGGCCCCGGCTGGCGATGCGCGAGGGGCGGCTGGAAACGGCGGCGCTGGGCTTTTTGGCGGGGCTGTCGCGGCTGGGTCGTGAAAGCCGGCCCTTGGCGGCGGTGCTCAAGACACTGCCGGAACCGGCTCAGGCGGCACTCAGTCCATCAGCCGGCGCGGCTTACGCCCGGGTGCGCGCCGCGCTAGCAATGCAAGCGGCGGCTGGGGCGATGATCGTGGGCCATCGCAGCCATGGTGACTTCGCGCCATGGAACTGCGCCTGGACCGCACAGGGTTTTTTTGTGTATGACTGGGAGGTGAGCCAGGCGTGGGACATGGCGCTGGGGGATGCGTTTTATTATGTCATCGGGCCGTTTTTGCTTGTCAGGAACAGCGCGAAAGTCGAGCAAGCCCACCGCCGGGCCATCGCCCTGGGGCGGCGGCTGGTGGCACAGGCCGGACTGGCGGGGGTGGAGGTCGAGGGGTACTTCCTGTTGTGGGCGGTCAAGTCGTTGGCGGTTTATCCCGAGTTGGGGCAGGTGTTGGAGTATGTGGCGGGACTTTCCTAAGAGGCTGTTTGGAAATCCCATCCGCATAGGCTAGGGTAGGGTTTTGTTGCAGTCGTTGGGTGTTTGAATGAGCCAGAAAAAACGCAAGAAGCGCTATCCGAGCAAT